>Ga0079224_100011005_pt1 | contig 12434 bp, 13 predicted proteins | sample Stecom2015_FD_80414 | JGI IMG/M metagenome (GOLD analysis project Ga0079224, IMG submission 80414) | Agricultural soil microbial communities from Utah to study Nitrogen management - Steer compost 2015 | ecosystem: Environmental > Terrestrial > Soil > Agricultural land | place: USA: Utah...
GATGTCCACGACGTCGTACTCGAGGCCCTGCTTGTTCAGCGCCCGGTAGGTGGCATCGCACTGGACGCAGGACGGCTTGCTGTAGACGGTGATGCTCATCTGAGCCGGACTCCTTGCCTCGTGCGTCATCACATGTCCCGTCGTGGGTCTGACGCGCATGTAACAACATCCATGTGATTCGTCGGAGAGTAGTCCTCTCCGCGCTCCTTCAAACACTACACCTAGTGGTCCTCGAGGAGGGGGACCCCAAGATCTGGGTATCGGCGTGTCGCCTCGCCGACGTGACCAACCTCCTCGAAGAGCCGTCTGTGGACCGGCCGCAGACCGTTGGGGAGCGGTTGTGGACATCCTTCGAACCGCCCGTCCGACCCGCCTGCGCGTCCCGCGTCTCCCCGAGTCTCTCGCCCACCACTGACACGGCCGCGGCACGACGCGCCGGGGCCTCGGCCGAGCCGTCCGGCGACCGGCGACAGCCGCGCTCAGCCCGGGGCCACGTTCGACTCAGGCACAGACCTTCGAGCTGTGGACGAACGCGCGGCGCGATGTCCACAGTCTGTGCGTCGACACCGCCGCGACAGACCGTCAGGGGTCGACCCGCCGTCCGAAGATCTCGGCGTGTCGGGGCCACTTCGGCGTGTCGGCCCCGCACCGGTCGGGCCGCCGCCCCGGCGGTGGGCCGTCGGGCACGGACACCAGCCTTCCGTCATGTGAGACGTCGCGGCTAGCCGGTCCATCTGCATGTTTGCCCAACGATTGACCGTAACTTGTCGTCACCTTGATCCAGGCACCTACCCGGGTCATGCGTTTGCCTGTACGGTCCCTCCTTGCCGTACGGTCGCGTCGGAGCCACGTGCCGACCGGCGGTGGAACCACCCGCGACCGAGAGGAATCCGCCCGTCATGTGGGAGTACGTCGTCGACCGGCGCGACGAGATCCTGTTCCTCTCCTACCAGCACGTCAGCCTCGTCCTGCAGTGCATCCTGCTCGCCACCGCGATCGCGCTGCTGATCGCCGTGTTCGTGTACCGGAGCCGGAGGATGACCGAGGCGGCCAACTCCGTCTCCGCGATCGGGCTGACCATTCCCTCCTTCGCGTTCCTGGGCATCCTGCTGACGGTCACCGGTTTCGGCATCACCACATCGGTCATCGCGTTGACCTTCTACGGGGCACTGCCGATCCTGCGCAACGCCGTCGTCGGGCTGGCCGGCGTCGACCGCACGGCCGTCGAATCGGCCCGCGGCATCGGCATGAGCCGGATCGCCACCCTGCTGCGCGTCGAGCTTCCGCTGGCCTGGCCGGTCATCCTCGCCGGGATCCGCGTCTCGACGCAGATGACCATGGGCGTGGCCGCCATCGCGGCCTACGTGCTCGGCCCGGGCCTGGGCAGCCTGATCTTCGCGGGACTCTCCCGGCTCGGCGGTGCAGGAGCCGTCTATTCCACCCTCACCGGGACGATCGTCGTCGTCCTGCTCGCCCTCGTGGTCGACGTCCTCCTTGTACTCGTCGGCCGCCTGACCACCTCCAAGGGGATCCGTGTCTGACACCGAGACCACCACCGCGACAGCGACGCCGGGTACCACCGGCGCGTCCATCCAGCTGCAGCAGGTCACCAAGGAGTACGCCGGGCAGGCACAGCCCGCCGTGGACCACATCGACCTGGACATCAAGGCGGGCGAGATCCTCATGCTCGTCGGGCCGTCCGGCTGCGGCAAGACGACGACGCTGAAGATGATCAACCGGCTCATCGAGCCGACCTCCGGCCGGATCGTGCTCGACGGCGAGGACGTCACCAACCAGGACGCCGACCAGCTGCGCCGTCACATCGGGTACGTCATCCAGGCGGGCGGTCTCTTCCCGCACATGACGGTGGCCGCCAACGTCGGCCTGGTACCCGGCATGCTCAAGTGGGACAAGCAGCGGATCGCCGAGCGCACCGACGAACTGCTGGAGCTGGTCGGCCTCGAGCCGGGCCAGTACCGCGACCGGTACCCCCGTGAGCTCTCCGGTGGCCAGCAGCAACGCGTCGGCGTGGCCCGGGCGCTGGCGGCCGACCCTCCGGTGCTGCTCATGGACGAGCCGTTCGGCGCCGTGGACCCGATCACCCGCCAGCGGCTGCAGGACGAGCTGCTCAACATCCAGGAGGAGCTCGGCAAGACCATCGTCATGGTCACCCACGACTTCGACGAGGCGGTCAAGCTCGGGGACCGGATCGCCATCCTCGACGTCGGCGCACGGATCGTTCAGCTCGACACACCGGAGGAACTGCTCCAGAACCCGGCGGACGACTTCGTCGTCGACTTCATCGGCAAGGGCGCGGCCCTGAAGACCTTGGACCTGACCCGGGTGAGCGATGTCCCGCTCCGCACCGGTACGACGGCACGGGCCGGCACGTCGACGGCCGACGCCGTAGCGGCGGCTCGCGCGGCCGGTGACACCTACGTCGTCGTCCTCGACCAGCGTGATCGACCCCTGCATTGGCACCGCATCGAGGAGTTGGAGGCGGCCGGCGAGACGATCGGTTCGCGCGCCGACGAGGACCTGCCGACGCTCTCGCGCCGATCGACCCTGAACGAGGCGCTGGACACCATGCTCACCGCGTCGCAGAACGGCGTGATCGTCACCGGTCGCCGCGACGCGTACGTCGGCTTCCTCACCATCGACACCGTGATGTCTTTCATGTCGCCCGGCGACGAGGCGGGAGCGGGATCGTGACGGCGACGCGGACCGAGTCCTCCGACGCCACCACCGAGGCCGATCTCGGAGCGGGCGAGGGCGCGCGTCCCTGGCGCACGCTCCTGCTCCAACCCGCCATCATCCTGCTCGTCCTCGCCGGGTTCCTCGTCTGGCTCTTCACGGCCGATCTGACGACCACCGAGAGTCGGACGCTGAGCTGGGGAACGCTCTTCCCGATGTTCGTCGAGCACCTGCGCCTGACCGGGGTGGCGGCGCTCGTCGTCATCCTCATCGCGGTGCCGCTCGGGATCTTGCTCACGCGCGGCCGCGTCAAGCGGGCTGCCGGTCCGGTGACCGCCGTGGCCAACGTGGGCCAGGCCGCGCCGGCGATCGGCCTGATCGTGCTGCTCGCCATGTGGCTGGGCTTCGGGTGGCGTACCGCCGTCGTCTCCCTCGTGGCGTACGCCGTCCTGCCCGTGCTCCGCAACACGATGGTCGGCCTGACCGGCGTCGATCCGCGCGTCGTCGAAGCGGGGCGCGGTATGGGGATGTCCGCCCTCGCCGTGCTCTGGCGCGTCGAGCTCCCCTTGGCCGTGCCGGTCATCCTCGCCGGCATCCGCACCGCCCTCGTGCTCCTCGTGGGCACGGCGACCCTCGCCGCCTTCATCGACGGCGGCGGACTCGGCGAGCTCATCGTGACCGGCGTCAACCTCTACCTGCCGTCCGTGCTCAACTCCGGCGCGCTGCTCGTCGCCCTGCTTGCTCTGCTCGTGGACTGGGTGGGCCGCGTCGTCGAGCACATCGCCCGACCCCGAGGATTGTGATGACCCGCCACTCCCGCCGCACCCGGCTCGCCGTCGCCCTCACCGCACTGGCCGGCACCACCTCGCTCGCCGCGTGCGGGCTACAGCCCGCGTCCGGCTACGCCCCGCCCGTCGAGCCCGCCGGCATCGAGCGGATCGACGACGCCCGGGGCGTGCGGGTCACCGTCGGCGCCAAGAACTTCACCGAGCAGCTCATCCTCGGCAAGATCGCCGTGCTCGCGCTCCGTGCGGCGGGCTTCACGGTCATCGACGCCACCAACATCCCCGGTTCGAACCCGGCGCGCGGCGCGATGCTGAACGGCGACACCGACATGCAGTGGGAGTACACCGGCACGGCCTGGGTCTCCTACATGGGCGAGACGGGCATCCCCGACCAGGAGGAGCAGTGGCAGGCCGTCTACGACGCCGACCTGGAGAACGGCCTGACCTGGCTCGACCCGGCGCCGATGAACAACACCTACGGCTTCGCGATGAACGCCGAGACGTCCGAGCGGCTGGGCATCAGCGCACTGTCGGAGATCGCTGACGTCCCGGTCGAGGAGCGCACGTTCTGCGTGGAGAGCGAGTTCCGCAGCCGCGACGACGGCCTGGAGCCGATGCTCGAGCACTACGGTGTCCCGCTCGGCGATCCGAACGGAGTGCCGGCCGACAACCTCCGAGTCATGGACACCGGAGCGATCTACCAGGCCACGGCCGACGGTGCGTGCAACTTCGGCGAGATCTTCACGACCGACGGCCGCATCCTCGCCCTCGATCTCACCGTTCTCGAGGACGACGAGAGCTACTTCCCGTCCTACAACGTCGCACCCGTGCTCAACACCGAGTTCCTCGAGCAGAACCCGGCGGCGGCCGACGTGCTGAACCAGATCACCCCGATGCTGACCGACGAGGCCCTCATCGACCTCAACGCCCGCGTGGACGTCGACGGTGCCGAGCCGGGGGACGTCGCGCTGGACTGGCTCGTCTCGGAGGGACTGGTCCGCCGCGCGTCCTGACCGGCAGGCACGCCGCCGGGCCGGCCGCGGGCGGCTCGTAGAGTGACGGTCATGACGGAGACTGTCCGGAGTTGGGTGGCCGGCCGGGTCGGCCGCGTCGAACTCGATCGGCAGCAGGCGCTCAACGCGCTCGACCTCACGATGATCCGGGCTCTGCGCAGGGCCCTTGATGCGTGGCGCGAGGATCCGGCGGTCGAGGCGGTCGTGGTCACCGGTGCCGGGCGGGCGTTCTGCGCCGGTGGCGACGTGCGCGGCGTGCGCGAACAGGTTCTCGCCGGGGAGGCTGCGGAAGCGGAGCAGTTCTTCGTCGAGGAGTACGCGCTCAACGCTGCCATTGCCTGCTACCCCAAACCGTACGTGGCGATCCTCGACGGAGTCGCGATGGGCGGCGGGCTCGGGGTGAGCGTGCACGGGTCCGTCCGCGTGGCCACCGAGCGCGCCGTGCTGGCGATGCCGGAGACTGCGATCGGGTTCGCGCCGGACGTCGGCACCAGCCACGTGCTCCCGCGACTGCCCGGGGCGCTCGGATTCGCCATGGCCCTGGCCGGCGTCCGGCTCGACGCCCCGGATGCGCTCGAGTCCGGTCTCGCCACGCACTACACCGACTCGGCGGACGTGCCGGACCTACTCGACCGCCTCGAGCAACACGGGCTCTCAGCCCTCGAGACCGTAACCGGGCGGCCCGCCGGACCGGGAAGCCTAGCGCCGGTCGGCGACGTCATCGCACACGCGTTCTCGGCCCCGTCGGTCGAGACCGTGTTCGCGCGCCTGGACCACGACGCCGACGACGGCGGACCGGCCGGTGAGTGGGCGGCGGCCACGGCGGCGAGCCTGCGGACGATGTCGCCGACGTCGCTCGTCACGGCGCACGAGCTCCTCGGTGCCGGCGCCACGTCGTCGCTCGCCGCATGTCTCGAACGCGAGCGTCGTGCGGCGCACTGGCTCATCGGCCGCCACGACTTCGCCGAGGGCGTGCGGGCGGTGCTGGTGGACAAGGACCGCACGCCGGCGTGGTCGCCCGCGACGCTCGGCGAGGTCGACACGGCCGAGATCCGCGACGTGCTGACCACGGGATGACCGTGTCCTGATCCGCCGTGCGGCGCGCAGCTCTCTCACGCGATGATGGGAAGCAGCAGCCGAGAGGAGCGCAACAATGCCGATGAACGTCGAGAGCTTCAACCTCGACCACACCACCGTGTCCGCGCCGTACGTGCGGGTCGCCGACACCAAGCGCCTGCCCGCCGGGGATGTGCTCACCAAGTACGACATCCGGTTCTGCCAGCCGAACGTCGACCACCTCGAGATGCCGGTGGTGCACTCGCTGGAGCACACCTTCGCCGAGCACTCCCGCAATCATTCCGACGACGTCGTGGACTTCTCCCCGATGGGGTGCCAGACCGGCTTCTACCTGCTGCTCGCCGGCGAGCACCCGTACGAGGAGGTCCTCGACCTGGTGGAAGTCACCCTGCGCGACATCCTCGACGCCACCGAGGTCCCCGCCGCCAACGAGACCCAGTGCGGTTGGGCCGCTAGTCACACACTCGCCGGCGCACAGGACGCGGCCCGGACCATGCTCGCCCAGCGCGACGGCTGGGCCACGGTGACCGCCGCGTGACCGCGTCGTCCGCCATGTCCGTCACTCCCGGCGCGGCGGGTCTCACCCGTTCGACCGCTGCGGACCTGCCGGAGGTCGACGCCGTCGTCGTCGGGGCCATGGACGAGGAGGTGAGCCCGTACGCGCGGCGCGCCCGAGAGGCCGGCCGGACCGCCGGACGCGGGCAGGCGGAATTGCAGCATCTCACCGTGGCCGGCGCGCGGATCCTGCTGGTGCGCAGCGGCATCGGTCTTGTCAACGCTGCCGCGGCTGCGACGGCGGCTCTGTCCGTGTGCCGGCCGCGCGCGATCCTCTCCACGGGCTCGGCGGGCGGGCTCGGCGCGGAGGTGCAGGTCGGCGACGTCGTCGTCGGGGACCGGTACACCTACACCGGTGCGGACGCGACGGCGTTCGACTACGCCCTCGGACAGGTCCCCGGCATGCCGATCACCTACGCGGCGAACCCGGGCCTGCTGAGCGCGGCGCGATCGCTGACGACCTCGGGCGGCACACTGCGGGTGGGTCAGATGGTCTCCGGGGACGCCTTCGTCACCGCCGGCAACGTCACGCAGGTGCGCGAGGCGTTCCCGCACGCACTCACCACGGACATGGAGACGACGGCGCTCGCCCAGGTCGCCTACTCCTACGGTGTGCCGTTCCTGTCGGTCCGGGCGGTCTCTGACCTGTGCGGCCCGGTGGAGGACCACCGCGAGCAGGTCGCCGATTTCCAGCTCGGTCTCACCGGCGCGGCCGAACGCTCCGCCGACCTGCTGCTCGCACTGCTGGGACGCTGACCAGCCGGCTCGCCGGCCCTCAGCCCAGCGCGTCCTCGAGCATCGGCCGAACACGGTCACGGGACAGGTGGCCCAGCAGGACCAGAGCCGCCGCGCCGTGCACCGTCGCCCACAGCCGTCCCGCAACGACGTCCGCTGCTCCGTCGAGGACTCCCTCAGCACGTGCCCGCCGGACGAGGTCGGACAGCAGCGCGCCGTGGCGGGCGGCCTGTGCACCGAGCGCGTCTTCGCCGGGCCCCTGGTTGAGGGCGGGGTCGAAGATGACGGTGAAGCGGGACGGGTGCTCGACCGCCCAATCCACGTACGCGCTGCCGACGGCGAGCAGATCCGCGCGCGCGCCGGAACCGGTCATCGCGGCCTCCTGGACGTCGACGAAGTCAGTCATCCAGCGCGCCGCTAGCTCGGCCACCAGTTGTGCCCGGTCCGGGAAGTGCTTATACGGGGCGGCGTGGCTGACACCCGCCTCGCGGGCGAGCTCGCGCAGGCTGAACCGCCTGCGCACGTCGGCGTCGATCATGCGCTCCGCCGCCGTGAGGAGCGCATTGCGCAGGTCGCCGTGGTGATACCGATCGGATGTTGACATTGCCAACATTGTGCCATAGCGTCTCAATGTAGACACCGACAACTTCTGGAGCGAGCCCATGCCCGCCGCCTCCGTGCTGATGAACGCCGTGCCCACGCTGACCTTGCGCGCACCACTTGTGCATCACGCCATGAGCCATCGTTACCTGTTGCTGCAGTTCACGGGCCGTCGAAGTGGCCGCCGGTACCGCACCCCGGTGGCCTACGTGCGGGACGGCGAGGACCTCCTGATCTCGACCGACTCCCCGTGGTGGCGCAATCTCGTCGCCCGACCCGACGTCACGGTGCGGCTGCGTGGTCGTGTCCGCGACGCCACCACCCGAGAGTTGACCGACCGTCGGGAAGCGGTGGCGGCCCTGGAGCGGCTCGTGCGCGGCGTGCCGGGCTACCGTCGTGCGGCCGGGATATCCGAGCCACTCGGGGACGAGACGCTGCGCCAGGCGATCGACGCCGGTCGGCACGTCTTTCGCGTCACAGGTGCTTCGTCGTGACTGGTCCAGAGGTCCTCACCGTCGCGACCCTGCTGGTCGGCGGCTTCACCGCATGCGCGGAGTTCGGATCCTACGCGTTCGTCCATCCGGTGATCCGTCGGCTCCCGGTCGAGCACCATGTGGCCGTCGAGCAAGGCCTGGTCCGGACCTTCGGCAGGTTCATGCCGGTGGCCATGACCGTCTCGCTCCTGCTCATCTCGTGGTGGTCCGCCGTGGTGGTCACTGACTTGCCGGTCGCGGAGCTGGTGGCGGTCGTCGTCTGGGCGATCGGCCTCATGACCACGATCCTGGTCAACGTCGGCATCAACATACGCACCGCGCGCTGGACGGACGGGGCCGCTGATCCCGAGCGCTGGCGCGCCATGCGCGCTCGGTGGGAGGTGTTCTAGGGCGTGCGCTCCTGGGCTTTCCTCGTATCGTTCGCCGCCGTGTGCCTGGCCACCGGGCTCTCTGTCGGCGGCTGAGTCGTCCGGCAGCTCCGCCGGACCTCAGGCGAGCGCCGAGACCACCCGTTCGACGTCGTCGGCGGTGTTGTACAGATGGAAACCGACTCTGACCTTGCCGTCACGGACGCTCGCCACGACACCGGCTGCAACGAGGCGCTGCGCAGCGTCGTCGGACCCGATGGTGACGATCGCGCTCCCCCGACCAGGAAGCCCGAGCCGCTCGAGGAGCCCGTCCGCGAGGCCGACGCAGTGCTCACGGACCTCGGTGAGGTCGAGGCCGGCGAGGTACGGCACGGAGACCGCGGCACCGGTGAATGCCAGCCACGCCGGAGAGAGATCGAAAGCACGGGCGTCGGACGCGAGGCGCAACGGCAGCCCGTACGTGGTGTCCCAAGGGTCCTCGCCGGCGTACCAGTTCGCGGCCACCGGGACGGTGCGCTCATGGGCACGCGGATGCACGGCGAGCCAGGCGACGCCGCGCGGTGCGAGCAGCCACTTGTAGCCGGCACAGGCGACCCAGTCCGCCCACGCGAGGTCCAGGGGGATCCAACCGGCGGCCTGGGTGGCGTCGAGCAGGACCGGGACGTCCGCGCGCTCCGCGGCTTCGCGCAACGCATCGAGGTCGACCAGTGCCCCGTCGGCGGACTGGGCCACACTGACGGCCACCAGGTCGTACCCGGTGAGCACGCCGGGCAGCTCGCTGAGCGGCACCTCGTCCACGCTCACGCCGGGACGGGCGGCGAACGGGAAGGTCACCGACGTGAACTCGCGCTCGGCGGTCAGGACGCGGGCGCCGTCCGGCAAGCCGGCCGCGACCATGGAGACCACCTGAGACGCACTCGCGCCGATCGCGACCCGGTCCGCCGGCACACCGACGAGTTGGGCGAAACCGACACGGGCGGCGTGCACCGCACCGTCGAAGTCCGCCGGGGTGTCCAAGCCACGGCGCCATCGCACGAGCGTGTCCTCGACGGCGGCGGCCACCGTGGTCGGTGGCACCCCGATACTTGGGGTGTTCAGGTACCCGTCCGGGACGTCGAAGGTCGCGCCGAAAGCTTCTCGCACGCTCCGAGACTAGGCCTTGCTGGGCGATGCCGAGCGGGACACCGGCCGCGAGGCGCCGCGAGGTGGGTCAGGCGGCCGCGCCGTCCAGCTCCAGATCGACGAGGCCGGCGACGTACTCCTCGAGCTGACCGGCCTCACCGACAGGCGCCAGCACTGCCTGGACGAGGACGGCGCCCTCGATCGCGTCGAGCAACGCGCTGACCGGCGTGCCGGTGCGAAGCTCGCCGTCCGCGATTGCCTGCTCCACACGCGGGGCGAGGGCACGTAGTCCACGGACCACATCCTCATCGGAGAGTTCGGCGAAGGCCTCCGGGTCGCTGGCGACCGCCGCGAAGAGACTCACGACGGCCGGGCCGTACTCGCCACGCAGGAGGCGGGCCCGTGCGGTGGCGTGCGCGACCAGGCAGTCGCGAATGTCCAGGCTCTCCGTGTCAGGGACGTCCATCTGGCTGCGCAGGTGACGGACGGCCTCAAGCAGGAGCTCACGCTTGCCGCGCCAGCGAAGGTAGATCGAGGACTTGCCGATGCCGGCGTGGCTGGCGACGCCGTCGAGCGTCAGGCCCGCCCAACCACGTCGGCCGAACAGTTCGAGAGCCGCGCGGTAGGCACGCGGCTCGGTGTCCGCATGCCGCGGTCGTCCCGGACCGCGACGTGCAATGGAGGGCTCGCTGGGCGCGAGTTCGGCTGATTGAACCATGAGGGAGGGGCTCCTTTGATCCAGGCCATTCGCGGATTTGACCATTGGTTTTCTCGACCCTAGCGACGGAGCCCGTACGCCGTGCCGGAACGGTCAGGTTGTCGCCGATTTGTGACCACCGGCTGTTACCGGTCGGCGCCGGCGGGTCAACCGGTGTGCTCGGCCATCCCCATGCGCCGGCCCCCGAGCATCCGCCCGGCCGCCGCCGCTGCGATCAGCGCAAACGCGAGAGCGACGAAGACGCCTGCGTAGCCGGTCAGCGCCAGACCGAAACCGACGACGAACGGGCCGAGTCCCATGCCGCCGTCGTAGGCGATGTTCCAGATGGTGCTCGCCGCACCGGACCGCCCCGGGCCGAAGTGCTGGAGCACGACGACGAAGGAATCGTTCTGGACGGCTCCGAGCCCGAGGCCGAACACCGCGGCCGCGAGGACCAACGCTGGTCCGCCGTCGTCCATCGTCGCGGCCAGGCCGGCCGCCCCGAGGCCGCACACCACGGCACAGGGCACGACGAGCCGTCCGGAGCCATACCGATCCGCGACGGCGCCCGAAACGAGCCTGGTGACCACCGCGCCGGCCGAGAGGATGAGCAGCGCCAGCGAGGGGATCGGCGACGCCGGTAGGGCAACGGGGAGGAACGTCGCCACCGTCCCGAAGGTCGCGGTGGTCGTGAGAAAGACGCCGGCGGCGGCCAGTGGGCGTCTACCGAGGTGGCTGTGCCCGGACGTCTGCCGTGTGGCGTGGCCCCCGGTCTCGGGCAGCGCCAGGGCGAGCGGCACCGCCACGAGCGCGACAACGGCCGCGGCGAGGAACAAGGGCGTGAACCCCCACTGCTGTGCGAGCCACACGCCGGCGGGCAGGAGCAGGACGTTCGGCAGCCCGGCGGCCACGCCGAACATTCCGGCGGAGGTGGCGACACGTCCCGGCGGGGCGATCTCGGCGGCCAGCGCGACACCTGCGACGACGACACAGGCGAACCCGGCGCCGCGCACGGCGGAGACGGCAAGAACGGGAACCAGGGCGTCGGTCAGCGCGTAGGCAGGCGTCGCCAGAGCGAGGACGAACGCGCCGACGGCGAGCATGCGACGCAGGGTCAGCAACCGGAACAGCCACGGCATCGTGAGCTGGGTGAGAACGGTCGCGCCGAGGGTGACCCCCGTGGTGGCCCCGACGCCGCCACTGCCGGCGCCCCCGTGCGCGGCCCACAGCGGCACCACAGACATCAGCGCGGCGAAGTTGCCGATGGCCAGGAAGGCCGAGACGAAAAGGAATGCCAGGTGCCTGCTGGCGGAACTCTCCTGCCTCACCCGATCGGTCTCCTCCGCCTGCACCCCTCTACTCTCTCCCACCGGTGAGGTACGGGCGAAATGCGTCCGTTCGGCGCGGGTCCGGCGGAGCTCAGTCGTCCAGGTAACTCAGTCGTTCAGGTACGGCGAGTCCTCCGGCTGGCCGTTGATGCCTTCGCGTCCTTGCGGGGCGTCCGGGCGGGTGGCCGTCAGATCTCGCGGGGTGAGGCCGAAGCCTTGCCAGTGCATCTCCATCGGGGACTGGTCTTCGTCCCGGGGCACGTGGTGGAACCCGACGGCGACCCAGGAGACGACGTCATCGAGCGGCTCGTCGGCGCCGTCCTCGACGTAGTCGAGGACTCCCGCGCCGCACTGCCCCCGGTTGCCGGTGGCGTACACCTCGCACGGATCGTGGTTCGTGAAGGCGACGTCGTATCCAGTGTCCGGGCCGTGGTGCTCCTGGTCGCGGGCGAAGGTGAAGCTGTCCGTTCCCTCGAGGTCGATCTGGTACGAGATCGGGTGGTCGTCGGCGTTGCGGACAGATGGATTGAGCACACGCCACCAGCGCCGATCGGTCCACTGCGCGATCGCGGGCCGGGGGATCTCGGTGAGAGCGCCCTCGAGGATCGGTGCTTCTGGGCCCGTCTCACCGGTCGGGTCGGCGTCGTACTGCTCGACAGCGAGGCCGCCCTCGCCGTCCAGCGCCCAATGGATGCTCCAGACGACGTTGTGCGAGTGGCTGGCGGCGTGGTCGCTCTGCCCGGGCCCGACGGCAGAGCCGTGCTCGGGGTCGGTGTAGTCGGCCGGTGAGAGGTCTCCGGTGGCACCGAGCGAGGGACGGATGGAGCCGTCGGGCCCGAAGGTGTAGACGGTGAGGTACTCGTACCAACCGACCTTCGAGATCGTCGTCAGCGTCCAGTCTGTGCGTCGGTCGGTGAACACCTCGCCGCCTTCGTTGAGCCGGTACGCCAGTCCTCCGTCCGCCAC
>Ga0079224_100011007_pt1 | contig 12433 bp, 6 predicted proteins | sample Stecom2015_FD_80414 | JGI IMG/M metagenome (GOLD analysis project Ga0079224, IMG submission 80414) | Agricultural soil microbial communities from Utah to study Nitrogen management - Steer compost 2015 | ecosystem: Environmental > Terrestrial > Soil > Agricultural land | place: USA: Utah...
CGAGCCGGGCGGCCACCGCGGCGCGTGGGAGGTGTTCGTGCCGGGCGGCGAGCCGCTGGCGCCGGTGCCGGCCCACCTGCGCGGGCCGTTCGGCTGGTTCGTGCACAACCGCGGCGTCGCGGTGCTGGGCGATCTCGGCGACCGGCGGTTCGGCGCCATGCGCGCGCCGCTGCGCGAGCTGATGGAGCGCTACCAGGTGGATCTGCTCCTGCCGCTGGTCGAGCACGGCCGGCTGCTGGCGGTGGTCGGCGTTCACCTCGGCCGGCGCCCGACCGAGCTCGACCGCGAGGTCTTGAAGCTGTTCCGCCTCGAGGTCACCGCCGCCTGCGCCAACGTCAAGCTGCACCGCCAGGCCGCCCACGTGCTCACGCTGGCCCGCGAGATCGACCTGGCCAGCGCGGTGAGGCTGGCGCTGGTGCCGGACGAGGCGGAGGGCAGCGCGGGGCCGATCAGCTGGTCGGGCCACTTCGAGGCGGCCGGCCAGGCCGGCAGCGACTTCTGGGGCGTCTACCCGCTGAGCGGCGGGCAGGTCCTGTTCGTCATCGGCGACGCGGTCGGCAGCGGCCTCGGCGGATCGATGGTCGCGGCGGTGGTCAAGAGCGCCTGCGAGGCGGCGTTCGACGGGGGGCAGGGGCCGGGGCCGGCGCAGCTTCTGGCGCTGCTCAACGCCGCCATCTACCGGCCGGCCGGACCGTCGCACACGCGCTGCTTCGCGGCGCTGTTCGATCCCGCGGCGCGCCGCATCGTTTACGCCAATGCGGGACACACCCTGCCGTACCGGCTGGCGTTCGTCGGCCCGCGCCCGGAGCTCGGCGTCCTGGCCGGCGCCGGCCCGCTGCTCGGCGACTCCGCCGAGGCGACCTACCGGGAGAACCGGAGCCCGCTCGGCGCGCGCGAGGGGTTCGTGCTGTTCACCGACGGGCTGCCGAAGACGCGCAACCGGGGCGGCGAGGCGTTCGGCGAGCGCCGCCTGCAGCGGGTGCTCGGGACGCTCGGCGAGGGGACCGCGCGCGAGATCCGCGAGGGGGTCTTGACCTCGCTGGCCGCCTACCGCGACGGCGCGCCGCTCGCCGACGACGTGACGCTGGTGGTGGTGCGCGCCCGGTTGACGCCCTGACCGGGGCCGGACCGAGTATGCTGGACGGGTGGCCGGCGTACACCGCTGCCCGGTTTGTTTTCGCCTGTTTCGCGCGGGGGCAGGGTGCCCCAGTCACCCTGACCAGTCGCTCGCCGGCGCCGAGGAGCTGGAGCCGGCCCCGGCCGGTCGGTGGCCGGAGATCCGCGGGCTGGATCTGCAGGCGCTGATCGGGCAGGGCGGCTTCGCGTCGGTCTACCTGGCGCGCCGGCAGGACGGCAGCGAGGTGGCGGTCAAGGTCGGGCACGTCGCCTACGATCCGCGGTTCGCGCGCGAGGCGGCGGCGCTGCGCCGGGTCGGGCCGCCGACCTGCCCGCGGTTCATCGCCGGCGGCGTGACCGACGGCGGCAGGCCGTACCTGGTCATGGAGCGGCTCGAGGGCGAGACGCTGACCGAGCGGCTGGCGATCGCGCCGGGCGCCGGCGGGCTGCGCATCTCGCAGGTGATGCCGCTCGCCACCAGCCTGTGCGAGGCGGTGTGGCGCATGCACTCGGCCGGGGTCGTGCACCGCGACCTCAAGCCGCAGAACGTGTTCTTGTGCCGCGAGGGCCGCCTGGCGCTGCTCGACTTCGGCCTGGCGCGCGGGGTGGGCGGCGCCGAGGACGTCCGCCAGGCCGCGCCGCACCTCACGCGCACCGGCGAGCGCATGGGCACCGCGCTCTACATGTCGCCGGAGCAGTGCGTGGAGGCGCGCGACGCCGGGCACCGCGCCGACATCTACTCGCTCGGCGTGATGCTGTTCGAGCTCCTGTGCGGCCGGCCGCCGTTCGTCGGCGACATGGCGACGGTGATGGCGGCGCACGTCTCGCGCCGGCCGCCGCGCGCCTCGGAGCTGGCCGAGGTGCCGCCGGCGGTGGACGAGGTGCTGATGCGCAGCATGGCCAAGCTGCCGGAGGCGCGGTTCGGCAGCGCGCGGGAGCTCCTGTCCGCGCTCGAGCGCGCGGTCGCCCTCGGCGCGGCGCGCGCCACCGCCGAGCGAGCGGCGCCGGCGCGCAAGCCGTCGTCGTCGCGGCGGCCGGTCGCGCTCCTGGCGGTGCAGAGCGGGCTGCCGGGCGACCAGCTCGCCAGCCGGCTGGCGCCGGACGGCGGCGTCCTGGTCCGGCTGCACGGCGAGCACTACCTCTTCGGCTTCCCCGGCGAGGTCACCGCCGAGGCCGGCGTGCGCGCCGCGTCGCGCGCGGCCGGCCACCTGATCGAGCAGGGCGCGGCGTCCGGCCTGGTCTTGCACGTCGCCGAGCTGCGCGTGCGCGAGGGCAGCGGCGGGGTGAAGCTGGCCGGCGGCGCGCTCGAGCGGCCGGCCGAGTGGCTTCCGCCGGGCGAGGGCAGCGGCCTGCGGCTGACCGCCGAGGCGGCCGAGATCGCCGGCGGCGATGTCGGCCAGGCGGATCCGGACGGCTTCGTGTCGCTGGCGACGCCGACCGGCAGCGGCGTGGTCATGTCGGTGTCGGCCTCCAGCGTGCCGCTGGTCGGGCGCGAGTCGCTGATCGAGAAGGTGCTGGCCGAGGGGGCGGCGGCGGTCGACGGGCCGTGCCCGACGCTCACCACCCTGATCGGCGAGACCGGGCTGGGCAAGAGCCGCGTGCTGGCGGCGGTCAAGGACGCGTTCGCGCCGCGCGCGCGCGCGGTGTGGGCGGCGGCGCGTCCGCCGTCGGCCGGCGATCCGGAGGCGGTCCTGCGCGCGCTGGTCGAGGCCGGCTTCGGGCTGGAGGCGGGCGCGGCGGCCGCCGAGGTGGAGGCCGCATGCCTGGCGCGGCTCGGCGCGGAGCACGGCGAGGCGGCCTGGCCGGCGGTCGCGCTGGTGCTCGGCGCGCTCGACGAGACGGACGCGCGGGTGCGGCCGATCCTCGACGCGCCCGGCGCGCTGCGCCAGACGCTCGCGCGCGCCGCCGGCGCCGCGCTGCGCGAGCTGGCCGGCGAGGGCCCGCTGGCGATCTTCGTCGACGACGCCCACTGGGCCGACCAGGCCGCCCTCGACGCCCTCGAGATGTGCACGCTCGAGTCCCTCGGGGTCGCCCCGCGCGACGCGGCGTCCGGGTCGGCGCCGGAGGGAGCGGGTGAGGACGGCGCGCCGCCGCCGGTGTGGGTGTGCGTGGCGGCGCAGCCGACCCTGATGACGCTGCGCTCGCTGTGGAGCGAGCGCGCCGGCCGCGCCGCGCAGCACGCGATCGGCCCGCTGCCGCCCGGCGCCATGAGCCAGCTCGCCGTCGAGCTCCTGCGCCCGGTCGAGTTCGTGCCGGAGCCGGTGATCGGGCGGCTGCTCGAGATGACCCAGGGCGTGCCGCTGTTCATGGTCGAGCTGGTCCAGGCGCTGCGCGCCGCCGGCGCGATCCGGCGCCACCGCGGCACCGAGGAGTGGTACGTCGCCGCCGACGAGATCCCGCACGTCACCGCCGGCGCGCCGGCGGCGGCGCTGGCCGACCACGCGGTGGCGTCGCTGCCGGCTCACCTGGTCTCGCTGGCGGGCCTGTGCGCGGTGCTCGGCGAGGAGATCTCGCAGGCGGAGGTGGACGCGCTGACCCTGGCGATGCCAGCGGCGGAGGCCTCGCTCGATCCGGCGTTCGGGCTGCCGCGGCTGGTCCGCTTCGGGCTGCTGCGCCGCGCCGGCAAGGGCTACTTCTCGTTCCGCCACCCGATGGTGCGCGAGGCGGTGGAGGCGCGGCTTCCGCCCTCGCGCCGGCGCGAGCTGCACGAGCGGGTGCTCGAGCACCTCCTGGCCGGCGGCGACCGCTCGCGCAGCGTGCTCGAGCGGGTGGCGCGGCACGCGACCGCCTGCGGCCGCTCGGCGCTCGCCGCCGACGCGCACCTCGAGCTGGCCGAGGAGGACCGGCGGCGCCACCGCTACGTCGACGCCGAGACCCACTACACCGCGGCGCTCGGCGCGCTGCCGCGGGCCGACGCCGTCCGCCGCGAGCCGCTCCTGGCCGGGCGCGGCAAGGTGCGCTACCGCCTGCAGCGGTTCCAGGAGGCGCTCGAGGACCTCGAGGCGGCCCGCGCCCTGGCCGAGGCGCGCTCGGACGACGCCGCCGTCGCCGACCTCCTCCTCGAGGAGGCGACGGTGCTCGACTGGCTGTACCAGTGGCCGGCCTCGGCCGAGCGCGTCAGCCGGGCGCTCCCGCTGGTCGCCGAGCTCGGCGACGCTCGCCTGGAGACCCGCGGGCTCCTGGCGCGGGGACGCGCGATGTTCCGCCAGGAGCGCCCGGAGCACGCGCTGCCCATGCTCGCGGACGCCGCCGATCGGGCGGGCGCGCTGGGCGACCACGAGACGCTGACCATCGCGCTGCTCCTGCTCGGGCCGGCGCTCGCCGCCGAGGGCGCCCTCGACGAGTGCGAGCGCCGCTTCGAGCAGGTCATCGCGGCGTGTCAGGAGCGCGGTGACGGACTGCACCTGTGCGCTGCCTACACCAACCGCCTCTGGCTGTGGATCAAGCGCCAGCTGGTCGAGCGCGCGCTCGAGGATCAGCGCAAGGCGATCGCGCTCGCGCGCGAGCTCGGGTTCACCACGCTCGAGGCGGCGCCGACCTACAACCTCGCCGAGCTCCAGCACTGGCGCGGCAGCGCGGAGGAGGCGCTCGTGCTGGCGGCGCGCGCGTTGCCGCTGCTCCAGCGCATCGGGGTGGCCGCGCTGGAGGGCGCGATCCTGCTGGCTCGCATCCTGTGCGCCACCGGCGACGTCGCCGGCGCGGCCGAGCGGCTGGAGTGGGTGCGCTCGAAGTTCCCGCCGGAGCAGATGGGAGGCCTGCGCGGGGCGCTGGTCAGCTTCGTCGAGCTCAAGGTCCGGGACGCCACCGCGGGAGACGTGACCGTCTCCGACTGGCAGGGGGTGCTCGACACGGTGGCAGCCTTTTCGCAACTGGACGAGCACGTGGAGGTCCTGCACGACGCCGCGGTGTGGGCGCTGCGCCGAAACGAGACCACCTTGGCGCGTCAGTGGATTTCGCAAGCCGAGGAGATCGCCGGAGATTCTCCGATCTGGAAGAGCCGGCTGGCCGCTGTTGCCCGGCATGCAACAGACCCCTGACTGTGTCCCCCGAAACGACAGCCTGTGTCGTTTCGGGGACAACATTCGGTATCAATCACCCTGATTTCGGGTAAGGTGCAATACCGAACGAGCTGGCACCCTTCCTGCTGATGAGTCCGTCCGCCATGAACCGCTGCGCCACCATCGCCACCGCCGCCTTCCTCTCCGCCGCAGGTTGCGCGGCCGACCTCGACATCGGCTCCGAGAGCCAGGAAGCGCTGGCGTTCAACGCGCTGGCGTTCAACGCGCTGGCGTTCAACGCCCTGTCGGCGAACTTCGACGCCAACTACGAGATGACGCAGAAGCCGCTGGCGTCCGAGTACTACGCGGACAGCGCCGGTACGGCCATGTCCTACCAGCTCAACGATCCGCTCACGCGCGAGTTCATGAAGTACCTCGTCTCCTGCGCGCTGGCGCCCGGGCAGCGGGTCGAGTACAAGGACACGCTCGCCGGCGGGACCTATCACGTCTTCGAGGGCGAGCTCGGCCTCTGCACCGAGTGGGGGAAGGGGAAGGCCGACGAGCGGTGCCAGGAGGTCGTCTCCGCGTGCCTGCTCGCGCGCAACAACGCGTTCGGCGTGCCGGTCGAGCTGTCCATGCGCGGCCACGACGCGCGCGGCGACGCGCTCCCGGTGAGCGAGGAGGAGGAGGTCTACTTCCCCGTCCCCGAGGGCGCGTTCTACGGCAACATCTTCAACACCTCCGCGCTCCACCCGGCGGTGGACATCTACGTCGATCCCACCCTGGCCTCGCCGACCGGCGCCAGCAACGTGGTCGGCCGCGGGTTCCAGGTCGAGGGCTCCATCTACCGCGACATGTGGTCCTGCTGGTCGCCGGTCTACGAGACCCCGCACTGGTACCAGGAGTGGCGCGTGTGCGCCGGCGGCCACAGCAACTGCGCCGCCACCCCGGTCGGCGCCTGCCGCGAGCACCCGTGGAAGGGCCCGTTCGACGTCTGCAAGACCGACGATGAGAACAAGGATGACAAGCCGTACGAGTACCAGGGGTGCCAGGACAAGCCGATCCCGGGCTGGCCGGGCGGCAATCAGTTCCAGAACGCCATCACGGTGTGGCTCGACGACCCCTGCGCCATCGTGAACCACGACGCCTGCAGGCCGAGCCGGCTGTGGAAGCCGGGCGGCAAGCCGAAGAAGCGGCAGTAAGAGACCGCGATCCTGTATGATCGCCGCTCGTGGGCAGCGGCGACGAGAGAGACGACGCTCACGCCGCGACCGTCCTTCGCCCGGTGGATCTGCCGGACGATGCGACGGTCGAGGTGCTTTACGGCAAGGATTTCGGGCCGGGCGCGCTGCTCGGGGACTGGGTGGTCGAGGAGCTGCGCTCCCGCGGCGGCTTCGCCGTCATCTACCGGGCGCTGCACGCGCACACCGGCCTGCAGGCGGCGGTCAAGGTGCTGCGCCGCGACCTGGCCTCGACCGAGACCCTCCAGCGGTTCGAGCGCGAGGCGGAGAGCCTCAAGCGGCTGCGCCACCCGAACATCGTCGAGCTCCTCGACTACGGCCAGCTCACCACCGGCCAGCCCTACATGGTGCTCGAGTGGCTGGAGGGGCGCACGCTGTCGGCCGAGCTGCGCCAGCGGGGGCCGCTGTCGCCGCCCGACGCCCTGGCGATCCTGGAGGAGCTCGGCGCCGCGCTCGAGGTCGCCCACCGGATGGGCGTGATCCACCGCGACATCAAGGCGGACAACGTCATGGCGCTGCCCCGCGGCGACTGGTTCGGGGTCAAGCTGCTCGACTTCGGCATCGCCAAGCTCACCCTGCCGGAGCTGCGCGCCGGCATGCACACGACCGTCGGCGTGGTCGGCACCCCGCTGACCATGGCGCCGGAGCAGATCCTCGGCGAGGCGGTCGACGCGCGCACCGACGTGTACGGGCTCGGCCTGCTCCTCTACCAGCTCGTCACCGGGCGCCTGCCGTTCACCGGGCGCACGCCGCTCGAGCTGGAGGAGCTGCACCTGCACGCGCGGCCGCCGCCGGCCAGCTCGCTTGCGCCGGTGTCCGAGTCGTTCGACGCGGTGGTCGCCCGCTGTCTGGAGAAGCGGATGGAGGCGCGCTACCCGGGCGTCGAGGCGCTGCTCGAGGATCTGCGCGCCGCGGTCGCCAGCCGGTCGGGCGGGCAGGCCGCGCCGTGGGCGCTCGGCGTTCACCTCGAGGCGCGCATCGACGCCGAGCTCGATGATCCGGACGACGACGTGCTCGACGACGTCGACGCGGTGCTCGCCCGCGGCCGCGAGGTGCTGACCGGGCGTGGCCTCGCGGTCGCCCTCGAGACCGGCAACGCGCTCCTCGCGGCGGTCACCTTGCCGGCGGCGCCGGCGGCGCGCGCCGAGCGGCGCGCCGAGCTGATCGCGGCGGTCCTCGATCTTGCGGCGCAGCTCGACGCGCGCGACGGCAAGAGCGAGCACGTGCGGGTCGCGCTGACCGTGCACAGCGATCTCGCCGCCGCGCGCCCGGCCGATCCGCGGCGGCTGTCCGGCGACCTCCTGCGGCTGACCGAGTGGACCGACGGCCACCCGGGCGAGGGGGTGGTCGCCACCGCGGCGGCGCTCGACGAGGTGGCGGATCGCTTCCCCGGCGATCCGCTGCCGGGCCGTCCGGACCGCCTGCTCCTGCGCCGGCCCGCTACTTGAGCTTGTAGCGGCGCAGCAGCTTGTACATGTAGACCCGATCGATGCCGGCGGCGGCGGCGGCCTGCGACACGCGGCCCCGGTGGCGCTCGAGCAGCCCCGACAGGTAGCGGCGCTCGAACTGCTCGACCGCCATGCGGCGCGCCTCCCCGAGCGGCATGTCGAGGTCGATCTCGAGGAGCGCGCCGGGCGGCTCGGTGCGCCGGGCGGAGCGCTGCGGCGGTCCGCTGGTCCCGTCGATGCGGATCTCGGAGGTCGGATCGATGCCGCCGGCCTCGACGGTCGGCGGGATCGCCTCGTCGAACACGATGCACCGCTCGAGGTAGTTCTTGAGCTCGCGCACGTTGCCCGGCCAGGCGGCCCGCTGTAGCTGCCCGAGGAACTCCGGCGCGCGGAACCGCTCCGTGTGGTCCTCGAGACCGGGGCTGGACAGGAACGACTCGACCAGGATGGGGATGTCCTCCGGCCGGCGGCGCAGCGGGGGCAGCTCGATGCGGACCACCGCCAGGCGGAAGTAGAGGTCGCTGCGGAAGCGGCCGGCGTTGACCTCGGCGCGCAGGTCGCGGTTGGTCGCCGCGATGACGCGCACGTTGACCGGCTTGAAGGTGTTGGAGCCGACCCGCCGCACCTCGCGGTTCTCGAGCACGCGCAGCAGCTTGGGCTGCAGCTCGAGCGGCATCTCGCCGATCTCGTCGAGGAAGATGGTGCCGCCGTCCCCTTCCTCGAAGACGCCGATCCGGCGCGACTCGGCGCCGGTGAACGCGCCCTTCTCGTGACCGAACAGCTCGCTCTCGAGCAGGTTGGCCGGGATCGAGCCGCAGTCCACCACCATGAACGGGCGGTCGGCGCGGGCGCTGGTCCTGTGAATCGACGCGGCCGCCTGTCCCTTGCCGGTGCCGGTCTCGCCCTCGAGCAGGACGGTGGCGTCGCTGCGCGCCGCGCGCTCGAGCAGGGCGAAGGCGGTGCGCATCGGGACCGAGCTGCCGACCATCAGCCCGAACCGGTTCGACTCGGAGATCGGGAGCTGGTTCGACTCGCTGCGGAACTGGAAGCGGATGACCGCGCGGCCGAGGCGCAGCACGCTGCCGCCGCGCAGAAAGCCGTCCATGACCTGGACGCCGTCGATGTAGGTTCCGTTGCGCGACTGCAGGTCGACCGCGCGGGCGCCGTCGCCGTCCACCCGGATCTCGCAGTGGTAGCGAGACACGGTGGCGTCCTCGATGACCAGGTCGTTGTTGGGGAACGACCCGATCGAGCAGCGATCCCCCTCGGAGGACCACGACTTGCCCTCGCCGGGGCCCTCCACGACGGTGACCCGGAAGCCGCGCACCGAGTGTGCGGCGGGACCGAGGCGGCCCGGACCGTGGGTCATCGTCTGGCCGCCGAATCCGCCGTGCTGGTCGCTGTCCTCCAGGGGTACCACCCGATCACCGTATCAGAATCCGACCGGCGTCGCGCCCCGGCGGCGGGCGTCGCGTCGCCTCACCGCGGATCGGCGAGCGCGACCAGGCGGGCGAGCGCGTCGTCGTCGCGGCCGCCGTGGGCGATGAGGTCCGGTCGTGTGGGAGGTTCGTAGGGGGCGCCGGCGCCGGGCAGGGTCAGGGGCTCGCCGGCGGCCGCGCGCCGGTACAAGCCTTTCGGATCGCGGCGCGCGCACTCCTCGAGCGGCGTGTCGACCAGGACCTCGATGAAGCGTGGCGCGGCGGCGCGCGCGCGATCGCGGTGGCGGCGCTGCGGCGCGGTGGCCGGCACCAGCACCAGGAGGCCCTGCTCGGCCAGAAGGACGGCCAGCGCGGCGAGCCGGCGGTACAGCTCGTCGCGCTCGTCCGGCGCGTAGCCGAGCTCCGGACCGAGGATCGGGCGCATGCGATCGCCGTCGAGCAGCGCGGCGGGGCGCCCGCGCCGCGCCAGCTCGTCGCGCGCGCGGGCGGCGAGCGTGCTCTTGCCGGACGCGGGCAGGCCGGTGATCCAGACGACCGCGCCGCTCATGACAGCACGCGCTCGGCGGCGGCGAGCTCCAGGCACCCGGCGTCGAGCACCTCCTCGACCAGGCGCAGCAGGCGGTCCCGCGCCCCGGCCGGCACGGCGGGATAGAAGGACGGGCTCGCCATCACCAGGCCGCGCCAGGCGACGAACGGCGGCGCGACCTCGAGGATGTCCGGGTCGTCCCGCTCCTCGAGGTAGCGGGCCCAGAAGCGCCGCCAGAGCGGGCCGAGGGCGGTGCGCCAGCTCGCCGGCCGCTCGAGCGCGAAGAAGACGTAGTTGAGCGCCATGCAGGTGACGTCGTCGGCCGGATCGCCGGCGCAGCCGCGGCTGGCGTCGAGCAGGGCGGGCGCGGCGCCGTCTGCGAACAGCACGTTGAACGGGTGGAAGTCGCCGTGGGTGCGGGTGAGGCGGTCCTGCCGGCCGCGCAGCCGCCAGCGCCAGTCGGCGGCGCGCCGCTCGATGGCGCGCAGGCGCTCGGGCGGCGCCGCCGGGGTGTCGGCCGGGTAGCCGTCGACCACGCCGAAGATGCCCTCGCCGCTTCCGACCAGATCGCGGATGGCGCGGCTGTAGGCGTGCGGGCGGTCGCCGATCGGCGTGTGCAGCCGGGCCAGCGCGCTGGCCAGCGCGTCGCAGCGGGCGCGATCGAGATCGCTGGTCGCCCCGCTGGCGGCGATCCGCCGCAGGTCCTCGGCGTACGGCCGCCCGGGCGCGTGGCTGGTGAGGAGGTAGAACTCGCCGGCGTCGCGCAGGGAGATCAGGCGCCCGTCCGGGCGGATCGCTCCGACGTCGAGGGCGCGGACGTGGTCAGGGATGTCGCCGAAGGTGTCGAACGCGAGCAGGAGCTCGGCGGCGCGGTCGGCGCGCCGGTCGTGACCGTACGGGTTGGCCGACGCGGTGTGGAGGACGACGTCGCGCTCGAGGCCGCCGGCGCCGCGCAGCGTGACGCGCACCGGCTCGCCGTAGCCGGTCGCCTTGCCGGTCGCGCCGGCGTCGCGGTCCGGCCCGGCGGCCTCGTCGGCGGCGAGCGCGCGAACCGCGGTCGGGCGCCAGCCGGGCAGGAGCTCGGCCAGCGCCTCGCGCAGGCCGGCCGGCAACGCGGCCGCGTCGCTGTCTCCTCGCGCCGGCACGGAGATTCGAAGGTGCAACCGACGTGCCCTGCCGCCGCGCGTCCGCCCGAAGGTGACTCCGTGGCGCTTCGCTTGCACCGGACCAGCCCATGAACGTCACGCGGAAGGCCGGGGAGGCGCCGCGTCTGCTCGACCACGAGGCCGCGCTCCCGCGCTACCGGGCGATCGAGGACTACGCGCTCATCGGCGACCTGGCGACCGCGGCGCTGGTCGGCGCGAGCGGCTCGATCGACTTCTTCTGCGCGCCGGAGTTCGATTCGCCCTCGATCCTGGCCGCGCTGCTCGACCACGACCGCGGCGGCTGCTTCTGCGTCCGGCCGCGGTTCGACGTCTCCCGCCACCGCCAGATGTACCTGCCGGACACCAACGTCCTGGTCACCCGGTTCCTGGCGGCCGACGGCATCGTGGAGCTGGTCGACTTCATGCCGGTGACCGGGCTCGGCTACCCGCAGGGGATCGTCCGCATGATGCGCGCGATCCGCGGGCCGGTGCCGATCACGATCGTCCTGCACCCGGCGTTCGACTACGCGCAGGTCGACCACCAGGTGGAGCGGCGCAGCGGGCACCTCCTGTTCCGGTCGCGCGGCCCGGACCGGCTCGCCTTCCGCCTGCACGGCTCGGTCCGCCTCGAGCCGGACGGCCGCGGCGGCGCCCGCGGCGATCTGCGCCTCGAGCCGGGGCAGGAGGAGTGGCTGTCGTTCGAGCGGGTGGAGGACGGCCAAGAGCGCAGCCTGGCCACCGCCGAGCGGATCCGCGGCGCCTTCGACGCCACCGTCGACTACTGGCGCCGCTGGGCCTCGCGCTTCCGGTATCACGGCCGCTGGCGCGAGCAGGTGCTCCGCTGCGCGCTCGCCCTCAAGCTAATGACCTCCGAGCGGCACGGCTCGATGATCGCGGCGCCCACCTTCGGCCTGCCGGAGGCGATCGGCGGCGTGCGCAACTGGGACTACCGCTACGTCTGGCCGCGCGACACCTCGTTCGCCCTGCGCGCGCTCGGCTCGATCGGGTTCGAGGAGGAGTCGGATCGCTTCATCGACTGGCTCGAGGGCGTCTGCCGGGTCGAGGTCGCGCCCGGGCGCCCGCTCGACGTCATGTACCGGCTCGACGGCCGGGCCAACCTCGACGAGGTCGTGCTCGATCACATGGAGGGCTACCGGGGATCGCGGCCGGTCCGGATCGGAAACGGCGCGCACGATCAGCTCCAGCTCGACATCTACGGCGAGCTGCTCGACGCCTTGCAGCAACACGACGAGCGCGGCTGGCCGATCCACCACGACCTCTGGCGGGAGGTGGTCCGGATCGTCGACTGGGTGTGCGGCAACTGGCGGATGCCGGACGCCGGCATCTGGGAGATCCGCGGCGAGGTCCGCCAGTTCCTCCACTCGCGGGCGATGTGCTGGGTGGCGCTCGACCGCGCGGTGCGGCTGGCCCGCGCCAAGTCGCGCCCGGCGCCGCTCGACCGCTGGATCCGGGAGCGCGACGCCATCTACCACGACATCTACGCTCACTTCTGGAGCGAC
>Ga0079224_100011009_pt1 | contig 12432 bp, 7 predicted proteins | sample Stecom2015_FD_80414 | JGI IMG/M metagenome (GOLD analysis project Ga0079224, IMG submission 80414) | Agricultural soil microbial communities from Utah to study Nitrogen management - Steer compost 2015 | ecosystem: Environmental > Terrestrial > Soil > Agricultural land | place: USA: Utah...
CGTAGCGTATTTGGCATCCACCGCCTGCATCCGCTCCCTGGGTCCGTAGGTGGCCATTACCCAGAGAATGATGGAGACTGCAATAATTACCCGTCCGGCCTGCACGACAAACGCCAGCGCGCGGTCGTACATGGTCATCGCCACGTTGGACCAGCGGGGCATCCGGTAAATGGGCATTTCCATAAGCAGAAATGAGCGTTCCTTGGAGCCGATGATGAATTTCATCAGATAAGCCACTCCAATTGCGGCAAACAAACCAAGCAGGTACATGAACAGCAAGGCAAGACCCTGTAAATTGAAAATTCCGGCTACCCGCTCGTCGGGGACCACCAATGAGATCAGCAACACGTATACCGGCAGGCGGGCGGCGCAACTCATCAGGGGGGTAACCAAAATGGTAATCAGGCGGTCTTTCCAGTTTTCGATGGTCCGCGTGGCCATAATCGCCGGGACCGCGCAGGCGATCCCACTGATCAGCGGCACCACCGAACGGCCATTTAGGCCCACCTTCCGCATGATCCGGTCCATCAGAAAGATGACACGGGCCATGTATCCGGTATCTTCCAGCACGGCAATGAACGCAAAGAGAATGGCTATCTGCGGAACGAAGATTACCACGCCCCCCAGACCCGCCACAATACCGTTGACCAGCAGGTCGGTGAGCACACCCGGCGGCATGACCGAGATAAGCCATCCGCTGAAAGAGGCAAAACCCTCTTCGATAAGCGACATCGGATATTCCGCAAGCGAGAAAATGGATTGGAAAATGATGAAAAGTATCAACACGAAGATCAGCAGGCCGAATACCTTATGTGTTAATACCTTGTCGATCTTACTTGTAAATGTCTCGGCTGCCGGCGGGACTTCCTGGTGGACGCAGTCGCTCAGCAGTTCTTCGATGTAATTGTACCGCGCAGCCGTTTCAGCGAGCTGGATCTTGGCCGGCTGAAAATTATGCTTTCGGATCAGTTCTTCAATGACCGGCACGCTTCCCTCCTCCAGGTACAGCAGATTCTTATACTGATTGGCTACGTGCAGCGCCTCATAGGGCTCCTCAATGGACAGACGTTGTTGAACCTCACTCAGAAAGGCAGGTTCCAGGCTTGCCACGTCAATGGTTTTCTTCTGGGTGGGTACCGGGGATACCCGGGCGATGGCTGCTTTCAATTCCGCGATGCCCTGTTTGTTCCGGGCATTTAAGGGAATTACCGGCACGCCGAGTTTCCGGGAAAGTTTATCGATGTCGATTTTCAGTCCCGCTTTCTCCGCGACATCGATCATGTTCAATGCGAGGATCACCGGGATCTTCAGATCAGCCACCTGGGTGAACAGCAGCAAGTTCCGCTTTAGGTTGGACGCGTCGGCCACCACCACGGCGGCATCCGGATGGAGTTTGTTCTTCTTGTCGGCCAGCACCTCAAATGCGATCCGCTCGTCTTTCGCTTTGGGATAAAGGCTGTAAATTCCCGGAAGATCGATTATTTCCGCGACGTGGGTATCCGACAGGGTACAATGGCCGGTCTTCTTATCCACCGTCACCCCGGGGAAATTCCCTACCTTTTGGTGAAGACCGGTAAGACTATTGAATACAGTGGATTTGCCGGTATTGGGGTTGCCCAGGAGCGCAACCCGTATCAAGTTCTTCAATCTGTCGGAGTTAGGATAATGGTTGCCGCCTCACTTTTACGCATACTTAACTGATAACCCGCAACGGTTACCGCCATGGGATCCCCAAACGCAGCGATGTAATCCACGCGTACCGACTCTCCCGGCAAGCAACCCATTTCCATCAGTTTGACCGACATTTCTTCATCCGAAAAGGAGGAGATGGTGCCGCTCTGACCCTTCTGCAATTCCGATAAGTTCATAAAGCGTACTCTGAATTTAGCTCCGAATTGCAATAATACTCCTTATTTATAACTATTCCAAATTAGGTTGAACAGAGGTGGATACGCACTAAACAAAAAGCCCCGCCACAGGGGCAGGGCTTCTTTAAAACCGTTGTAGTAGTCCGGCCTAAATTAAAAAGTATAGGTAAGGCCTACTGCAATGTTGTTGTTCTTAACCTTCACGCCGGCTTCGTTTTCCTTCGTGATGTCGGAAAGACCGGTGTAGTACCGTGCAAAGACGCCAAGACCAATGGGAAGCTGGTAGCTCGCGCCCCCGGTGAGTCCGAAGTCAATGCTTTCGGTATCGTCTTTTACGTCTTCCTCGTAATCTTCGTCCGTTCCTTTCAATTCATTCTTGGAAGAAAGCAGCAATCCGACCTGAGGTCCCAATTCCAAACGGAATCCGTCGAAGAACTGGTACTGCGCCAAAACCGGCAGGCTGAGGTAGCTCGTCTTCAATTTAAAGGACGCGTCTCCCTCTTCGTACAGTTTGGAACCTACCGCCGAATAGAAAAGCTCCGGCTGAACGGAAAAGTTTTCCGCTAATTCGGTATTGATAAAAACACCGGCATGAAATCCGGTCAGGATGCTGGGATCGCTGTCTTCCACATCTTCGGAAAGATGTACGTTCGCGAAATTAACACCGGCTTTTACCCCGTAGTTCACCTGTGCGAAGGCCCCGCCCATTCCAACCAGGAATAAGCCGGCTATCAACATTGTTTTTTTCATATTCATTTTAATTTAATTGCCCATCTAGGACGAAAAGTATGCCAGATGGCATGCATTAAATGCAAAAAACCCGTTACTAAATGATAAATAACAGTTTATCAATTAATTGCTTTATTCCAGCGGGCCTGGCAGATGGGCTGCCAAATAAGGAAGAAAAAGCTGACAGAATGGTCGGGTTTTATTCTACTTCAACGATTTCCGAGCGGTTTCCGACCCCGTTTTCATTGAATGCCTCCACAGCGAAATAGTATTTTCGATCTACCGATAAACTCTTTAATTCCAATGAGTTTTCCCCGTAAACCAACCAGGAACTATAGAGTTTATCCGGCGCGATGCCCCAGCGGACCTGGTATCCCTGACAGTTGTCCTGCGCCTGCCACCGGATTATGGCATCGCGTCTGTCAGATTGGCGGGTCACCTGTACGCCGCGGGTTTTTCCCGGAATTTTTCCGTGTCCTCGTCCAAAAACCCGCAGATCGGAAATGGACAGATTCGGCGTGGGCACGTGTATGTTTTGATATCGGATATACCGGACCGTCTGGGGCCGGGCAAGTTCCACATAGTCGTTCGGGACATCTTCAAAACTCCCGCTTCGGTCCACCAGGACCTCCCATTGTTTCCTGTCGAGCGAACCTTCAATCACATACCGGTGATACAATCCTTCGATCCTCCCGTACATTCCCGATTCATGATCGTGGTAATTTACCTGGATTGCATGGACGGTACCGGGCTGGAGCAAATCAATCTCTACCCATTGCTTGTCGTTGTTCTCCGCAGCCACCCAGAAGCTTTTAATGTTTTCATCCACCAGGTTCGCGACCGGATAGCCTTCCAGGGAAGAGGAAGCGGATACCGGTTTATTATAGGAAAGCAGCATCCAGCCGGTAAACTGGCCCGCCTTGCCGGGAACGGCCGGGGCGTAATGCGGGTAATCCCCGAATGACGTATTTACATACATCAGCCCGTCCGGGTCAAACCCCGTGGGGAACATGCTGATGCGCCGTTCCCATCCGATATTTACGGCAACCGCGGCGGTCGCGAAATGCCAGTATTTATCCTGGGGACCCAGCACCGTACTTCCGTGCCCGGCTCCGTTTGCAAACCCGCCGGGTTTATAGGAAACCGGATTATTCGGTGCGTAAGAATACGGACCCAAGGGCGAGTCGCTTGTATAGACACCGTCCCCATAGACATCCCACTCGGTTCCGGGAGCAGCATATTGCATGTAATAGGTACCCTCGTGCTTGGTAAGCCAGGGTCCTTCGATGTATCCGCCCAATACGGTGTCGGAATGATTGTTCCCAAAGCGCTCCCAACCGTGCTTTTCCGGATCCAGGTTGAAGAGTTGTACTTCCTCTCCCGGACGGAAGCTCCGGTTTTTGTCCAGGGTTTTACCCCGGATGGGGAATTTGTTGGAAGAGCCCCAGAAAAGATAGGTCTGCCCGTCGTCATCAATGAACAGGGCAGGATCCTGCAGATTATTCAGAATGGACGGAACGGCTTTCCAATCGCCGGCAAGCGGATCGTCGGTGTACAGGATGCTCATGGAACCGGACGGATCGCCGGTCATGTACAACACCGAATCCCTGTAATTGAACGCGGCAGGCGCGTTGGAGCCCTGCAGATACCATTTTCCAGGCCGGATAAACCGCCAGTTCAGCAGATCCCTGGAATGCCAGTATCCCATGGAGCGGGTCACAAACAAGTAGTATTCGTTCCGGAATTCAACCACGGCCGGATCCGCGCCGGAACGGTAGGAAAGATCGTCGTTGGCATTGTAAATCATGTAGGTATAATCCAGGTTCAGCGGATTGCAATACGTGCTCATCCGGGTCGATTGTGCAAAGCCGTCCATCCGGCAAATGCTGAATCCTATACTGAACGCGGCAAGTAAGGCGATTGAAAAACGGTTCCGGCCCATTGCTTGAATTTAAACTATTACCAACTGGAAAAGCCCAGCTTTTCCAGCCCTTGCGTTACTTCGGGACAGGACATGAACAATTCCCACAGCAAACCCGAGCGATAATTCTCGATCATCACCACGATCGGCCCCTGGTCAATCGCCAGGTAGCGTTGCGGATACCAGTCTTCGGTTTGGCTGAATGCATCGTAAAAGCCGTATTTGCCCCAGATCCGGCCACCCAGTTGATAATAAAAATGATTCAGCGCCGCGCTGGATTGTTCCGGCGTGTAAGGAAATGACGACAGCGCCGCTGTGGGCGTGATCACGCCCAGGTCATTGGTAGGACTGTGGCCGGAGTACCCTTTTACCGAGTAACTGGCCGTGAGTCCCCAGCAGTCCGCTCCATATCCTTTAAAACCCTTGGGGTTCTCCACGCAGTACTGGTAATTGATCAATGTATGATTCCGGTTTTCCTCCCAATAATTGGCATACCGGTCCACCAGCTTTCTTGGATCAAGGCCCAGATAGGAGTAGTGGGACCAGAACAAAGGGCCTCCGTAGGTTTCGGCGCCGTTATGCTTCAGGGATAAGCGGTGACCGTAGGTGTTCACCTCGGTGTTGATGCCTCCCCCCCGGGCCCAGCCTTTGTGATAAGCATCGGCCGGAATACCGTGCGTGGGGGACGCGGCCGCCAGAATGTAGGTCACCAGGCATTCGTTGTATCCTTCCAATGGAAAATCCATTTCCCAACCATAATTGGGTGACCAGTGCCAGTAAAGCACATCCTGTCCGCCCTGGGTGTACCAGTCCCACTCCACGTCCTTCCAGATCCGGTCCAGCCGGGCAGCCAGTGCCTGCTCTTGCTCATTGCCGTCGGCAAAATATTGACGCACGCACAGCAAACCCTGTATCAGAAAAGCGGTTTCCACCAGATCGCCTCCGTCATCCTTCGTACTGAAGGCTTTTACCTTGCCCGTTTCCCCATTCCACCAGTGCGGGTAGGCCCCGTGAAAACGGTCCGCCTTTTCCAGAAAATCCGCTATTTTCAGAAACCGTTGAAACCCTTCCTGGCGCGTGATGAATCCCCGTTCAATTCCAACCAGGATCGCCATCATTCCAAAACCAGAGCCACCCGAGGTAACCACATGCTTGTCATTCTGGGGATACACCCCGTCCACATGGTAGCGTTCACGCGCCAGCCCGGAGTTTGGCTCTGCGCCCTCCCAGAAGTATTGAAAGGTCCGGTATTGCACGCTATCCAACAGTTGTTCCTCGCTTAAACTATCGGGCTGTCCGTTACGGCCGGAAGGATTCTCGTTCGCAGGTGAATTGCAGGCCGCCATTCCCGCCAGCCACAGTATTAACAGGCAATTTCTCATAGACTCAATCATCACATTTTATTATCAAACAGTGCCTTGACTTCAGCCGCGGCAAGCGGACGGGTATATACCCGGAATTCGTCCAGCATTCCGGTATAACGGAGCATCCAGGCGTCCGGCGCGTTTTGGATACCAATGTGCTGCTGAAAAGCCCCAATCACGAATTTGGAGGCGTTCTGGAACGACAGCGGGCCGAGGGGCTCCCCGTTTACTTCCGGATGGGCTACCGCCTCGGGTAGGGAAAGCGGCGCTCCATCCAGGTAAATTGCCAGTTCGGATGCTTCCTCATCGTAGGTAAAGGCCAGGTGCCGCCACTTACCGTACATGTCGGGAAGCCGGTCCAACCCGTTGTTTCCATTGAAATCCACCCAATTGGGACCGTATTTCAGTTTCAATTGCATGGAATTATCGTCCGGATTACCGTTCCCTTCAATGATCACGAACAGATTCCCCCAGAAATCTTCGGTATTGGGTAGCATAAACACGCTCTGGGCGCCGCCTTCGTGTTTTTCCGTATTCATCCAGACAGCCACCGTAAAGCTGCTTATCTCCGCCAGCTTTCCGGCCGAGGCAAACTGAATCTGCCCGTTTTCGGACCCCTGATAAGCTTTGCCCCGCACCCCGTCTACGTAGCTGATGTTTTGGGCAATGCCCTCCTCGAAGTGGATGCTGTCCAAGGGCGAATCCTCAAATCCCAGGTAAAGCTGGAGCGGTCCGTTCAGCCGGGCGGTATCGTCGGGGATGATCACCATCTCCGGCCGGTACATATCCTGACAAGAGCTGAAGCTCAAAACGGCAAAGGCCGCCGCCAATATTAAATATCTTTTCATGGCTGTAAATTAATAGTCCTCATTCTGTTCAATTATTCCGCCGGACCGGTCAATCTCCTGCTGCGGAATGGGAAGATAACGATGCCGCGGCTGATAGCCGGTTTTGCCGGCTGCGTGCATCACTTCCTGCACGATGCCCCAACGTACCAGATCAAAAAAGCGCTCGTTTTCCATTCCCAGCTCTACCCGCCGCTCATGACGGATTGCCTCCCGGAGGGCGACCTGATCGGTCGTTGTTACCGGCGGCAGCACCGAATTATCGCTTCCCCGGGCGCGGGCGCGGACCATTTCCAGGTAATCCAGCGCCTTCTGCGTACTTCCCAGCTCGTTGGCAGCTTCGGCAGCCATCAATACCACATCGGCATAGCGGATCACGCGCATATTGAACCATTGTCCGGCCTGACTTCCCGTGGATCTGCGGATGGAGGGGTTGGTGTACACCTTCTTATTCCAGTAAGGCCTTGGAACATTCGCCGTGGCCGGAGGCACTTCTTCTCCGTAGGGGGTATTGACCTGGCCAGAATAAAGCAAGGTAGCGTCTTTCCGCGGATCGCCCGGCTCAAATGCCTGGGCAAGCAATTCAGTGGGCGTATTCCAGCCCCAACCCAGGTTCCACTCCCCGGCGCCCCGGACGCCCTGATGCGTTGCATAATTGATCCCGTATCCGGTTTGCCCCTGGGTGTAGAGTGCCTGGATTTCAAACGCCGATTCCCGGCTGTTTTCATTTTCCTCCCGGAATATCGCCTCGTAGGGAAGGCTCAGATCATACATTCCGGTGTTCATCACGCCTTCGGCGGCGGCCAGGGCAGCAGCCCATTGATCCCGGTACAAAAAGGTTTTGGCCTGCAAAGCAAGTGCAGCCCCCCGGGTAATCCGGCCGGGGAAACCGGGCCAGTTCAGCGGAAGGACCGAAACGGCTTCTTCCAGATCGGCATCGATCAGTTCATAAATTTCGTTCACGCTTGACTTCGGCACATAGGCGTCTTCGGGTTCCACGATCCGGAAATCAATCAACGGCACTTCGCCGAAAGCGCGTACCAGATCAAAATAGGCGTATGCCCGGAGGAACTTGGCTTCCCCCACGTTAATTGCGGTAGCCGAGTCGGTTTCGAGGCTGTCGGCCGCGGTGATTACCGCATTGGCCAGGGCGATCAGATCGAAATGATGGGTCCAGTAATCGTTCAACAGCCAGAAATTGGTCACGTACTGAAAATTGTCAAAGAAGTTCTCCGCGTCGACCCCGTCCCCTACCGCGCTGCCTTTATCCGCATCGTCCGACCGGATACTATGCACCGCCAGGTAAGCCACCCCGGAAAAGCCATTTTGACGCAAACCGGCATAAGCCGCAAATACCTGACCTTCCAGGGAACCGGCGGGTATGTCGTCTTCGGTATACCGTCCCTGGGGCAAGCGTTCCAGCCAATCTTTCTTGCAGCCCGATCCTGTCCACACAATCAGCAGGAGCGACAACACCCATAAAATCCGTTTATATAATGCTTTCATGATCGTATTCAGTTTATATTAGAAATTCAGGTTTACGCCCAGAGTATAAATAGCCGGTACCGGATAGGTGCCGCCGTCCACTCCGAAGGAGGTGGCGCTTCCGCCGATCTCGGGAGTAAAGCCGGTGGCATTGGTAAACGTCCAGGGGTTCTGCGCGTTCAAGAAGATTCGCAGGGACTTCAAGCCCAGGCGTTCCAGCGTTTGCTGATTAAACCGGTAACCCAGCTGAATATTCCGCACCCGGAAAAAACTGCCGTCCTCAATATAGTACGAGGAAACCAGTCGGTTATTCGCGCGGGAGCTGATGATGGGCTCCCAGTTGGACGTACCCACCCCATGCCAGCGGTCCAACTGATGCTTCTGAAAGTTGAACTGGGAGAACGAGCCCCTGTTCCAGTCGCGGAAAATCTCGTTTCCGTACACCCCGGTGAGGTCAACCCCCAGGTCAAACCCGCGGTAGTTCAGGTTCAGGGAAATTCCATAGATGAAATCCGGGGTCGGGTTTCCGATCATGGTACGGTCATCCTGGGTAATCCGGCCGTCTCCGTTGATATCCCGGTACTTGATGTCGCCCGGTTTTACCTCGTTGATTTCGTTTACGGGCGATTGCCTGATTTCCGTATCGGTCTGGTAGATCCCGTCGGAAACAAAACCGTAAAAGTAACCGATCGGATATCCTTTGGTGGTCCGGGATATTCCATTGAAGATGTCGTGTCCTTCCCGGACCAAATGCAATACCTCGTTGTGGATGGTGGTGATGTTTCCGCCCACGGAAAAGGTCAGATCGTCATTCAGACGCTGCGACCAGGTAGCGGCAAATTCCAATCCCTTATTGGCAATGGTGCCTTCATTCGACAATCCGGGACGGGCGCCCAGGGAGCCCGGCACAATGGCCATGATGTCCTCGGTCTTCTTGTTATACCAGGCTGCCTCCACCGAAAGGCGATTCTGGAAAGCCTGCAATTCAAATCCGGCTTCCCAGGCATACACACGTTCCCAATGCAGATTTGGATCGGCAATGTACTCGGGTTCATAGGCGGGGATCAACTGATCGCCGAATACCGCCGAATTCCCGGTAACCAGTACCGGATAGGCGGGGTAACGGTATTGATCTCCCGTGTTCTGGTTGCCCAGTACGCCCCAGGAACCTTTTATCTTAAGGTAATCAATGGCGCTTTGCGAGCGCATGAAATCCTCTTCGCTAACGACCCAGGCTCCCCCCACGGAAGCGAAGTTCTGCCAGCGGTCCGGATTGTCGGGCAAAAAGCCCGAACTGCCGTCGCGTCGGTACGATACGTTCAGCAGGTATTTGTACTTATAATTATACAGCACCCGCGAAAGGAAGGAAAGCGTGGCTCTTTCCCAGCCCGATCCGCCTCCGGTCTGTGTATCGCTGGCCCCGATATCCACATACCAGAACCGGGGATCGTTGGGAATGGGGTCGCCGCCTCCCTGGGTCCGCCGGCCGTTGGTCCCTTCAAAGGAATTGTAATAGGATGTCCAACCGGCGGTGGCCGTCAGGTTATGATCGTTGAAACTATTTTTATAGGTCAGCAGCCAGTCGGTCTGCACTTTGGTAAAAATGTCCTGGTTTTGGGAAACCGAGGTAACCTCTACCAGGCGGTCAATGCCGTCCCCTCCAATGTCGGGATTATACACATTGATCAGCGGGCTGTAGCTCCGGCTTTGGTTAAAGCCATAGTCCGCAAGCAGCGTGGTCCGGAATGTAAAATGATCCAGGAAGTTGATTTCCCCGAATACACTTCCCACCGCCCGGTACTGCCGGCCGATGTAGGTGTTTTTACGCAGTTCCACATCCACCATCGGAGACCAGATCTGCGCCCGTTGGAAATCCGGCAGCGTATAATACATGCCTGCCTCTTCATTGAAGACCGGTGCGATCGGCGCTGCGCGGATGGCGGCCGCCACATTCCGTTCCTGCGGCATTTCCGCCCGATACCCATTGAAATTTATTCCGACTTTCAGGTTGTCGTTCAATTGGAGCTCATCGTTCAGGGAAAGGGTGATCCGATTGTGCTTTTCGTGTTTGATCATCCCCTGTTCGGTCGTGTAACCCAACCCCATGTAGAATTTATTCTTTTCCGAGGCGCCGCTGACACTGAGGTTATTGTAGTTCAGCATTCCCCGTTGAAAGATCTGATCCTGCCAGTTGGTATTGCCCGTCCAATTGGAATAGTCATAGGGCTGCGCGCCGTCGTTTACCAATTGTTCATCATACAACATTTTAAAACCGTCCGCGTCCACCATATCCATCGGATCGGCAACTTCCTTGAACCCGACCGTACTATTGAAATTAAAGTTCAGCTCCCCGGCCCTGGCTTGTTTGGTGGTGATGATGATGACCCCGTTTGCGCCCCGCACACCAAAAATTGCCAGGGAAGAGGGATCTTTCAACACCTCAATGGATTCAATATCCGAGGGATTCAGGAAGTTGATGTTGTCATTCAGGATTCCGTCCACCACATACAATGGGCCGGTTCCATAGATATTATTGGTACCCCGGATGCGGATGTCGGGAGTGGCTCCCGGGCGTCCGGAGTTGGTGATCTGCACCCCGGCCACTTTTCCCTGAAGGGATGACACGGGATTGGTGGACGGCTTGTCGGCCACCTCGGAACCGTCAATGGATACAATGGACCCGGTGAGATCCCTTTTCTGGGCCGTACCGTATCCGATTACCACCACTTCCTCCAGTTCGGCAGCATCGGGCTGCATCTCCACGTTAATGACCTGGCGATCGCCAACCGCCTCCTGTACGGAGCTCATTCCTAAAAAGCTGAAAATAAGGACCGCGTCGTTCCCCGGAACCTTAATGGTATAATTTCCATCCAGGTCGCTGGCTGTTCCAATGCTGGTGCCTTCCACGGTGACCGAAACCCCGGGGATGGGCAGGCCGTCTTCGGCCCCAACCACCTTCCCGCTTACGGTCCGTTCCTGCGCATAGGCCTGCAGGGACACCAAGCATGAAAACATGAGTGCTGTAAGTAGTTTTCTCATAGTACAATCGGTTTGTGAATGTCTGCAACGAAGTTAGCCGTTCGAATCTCACGGCTCGAATTTCCACCCTCAACTTTACCACAACAAGCGGACCACAATAGCACATAAACACCTCAACATTACTACATCAACTAATACCTTTTGCGCAGATTATCAGAAATTTAGCATGTTGTACAAAATTTCCCATCTGGCAACGCGTGGGGGTCGCCCTGGGGTGGGGCTGCCAAGGGATTGCAATAAATTACGCTCCTTTTCCAGGGCTATAAGGCCATCATGTATTCCACCAGATTGTCGTCGTGTTCCAGATTCAATTTCTTCCGTAAGCGATACCGGCGGATTTCCACCCCACGAACCGAAATATTCAGCAGGGGCGCAATTTCTTTGGAGGAAATATTCATTTTCAGGTAGGCGCATAAACGCAGGTCATTCGGGGTCAGTTCCGGGTGGCGGTGTTTCAGTTCCCGGAAGAAATCCTCGTGTGCCCGGTTGAAACTCTGCTCAAAAATGCGCCAGTCATCGTCGTTGCTGATGTTGGCATCTATTATCCTTCGAAGTTTATGAAAGTCGGTGGTGGACAAACCATTACCCTGTTGTTTTTCCAGATGCGATAATTTTTCCTTGATCGCGATGAGCACTTCATTTTTCTTGATGATGGCCATGGTCGAATTCGCCAGTTCGTTGCTTTTGGCGGCAATCTCCGCCTGGAGTTTTTCGTTCTCCAATTCCACCACCCGCTGTTGATTCAAATACCGCTCTTCCTTTAGCTGTTCTTCTTTTTCGTGCCGGAGCCGTTGCATGGCTTCTTCGTGCTTCCGTTGGATCTTCTGTCGATAGCGTCTTCGGAAAAATGCCACCAGAAAAACAAGGGCAATCAAATAAACCAGGCCGGCCGGCCAGGACGCGTACCAGGGGGGCAGGACCTGGAAGACAAACGCATCCTGTTCCCCCGCCCGGTCCCGCTGACCGGCCACACGGACGCGGAAGGTATATGTGCCCGAGGGCAGATTCGTATACTCTTTGTAATTCAGGGAAGATGGCTCGGACCATTGCTGATCAAAACCTTCTAGTTTCACCTGAAATTTCCGATCAGGGTATCCGTAGGAAGGGGAAGCGAACCGAATTATAAGGTTGCTCTTGTTGTACCTGACCTTTGGCGCATCCGCGGTACGAAAAGGCAGCAG
>Ga0079224_100011010_pt1 | contig 12432 bp, 9 predicted proteins | sample Stecom2015_FD_80414 | JGI IMG/M metagenome (GOLD analysis project Ga0079224, IMG submission 80414) | Agricultural soil microbial communities from Utah to study Nitrogen management - Steer compost 2015 | ecosystem: Environmental > Terrestrial > Soil > Agricultural land | place: USA: Utah...
CGCGCTCGATCGAAACGTCCACGAGCTCCCCGCGCACGAGCGTCGTCACCACGCGGACCTTGCCGCCACAGCCGCGGTACGTGCGTTCCTCGATGGTGACCACGCCCTCGGCCAGCAGCCGGTCGGTCAGATCGATGAGGGTCTGCAGGAGCTCGGCGAACGCCTGGTAGATGTCGCTGTCGTCGCCGAACTCGTCGGCAAGCTGCTCGAGCGTGAGCACCAGTTCCTCGCGCAGGTCGGCCACCGAGTGCCGCGTCGACCTGCCCTTCTGGCGCAGCTTGCGGTCGACGTCGGCGCGAACGTCGCCCGCGACGCCGGGAGTGAGCGCATCGCCGACCTTCAGTGTGCGCACGTCCGCCTTCGTGGGACAGGAGCCCTGGCGCACGACCGTGCGGAAGGAGCGGCTCACGGTGCGCTTCGCGGTCCCACCCCGCTGGACGACGGTGGCCTTCGCTCGGACGCGGTAGGTCCCCGGCCGCAGCTTCGCCCGGGAGCGGTTCTTCTTGCCGACCACCGTCCCCGCGCGCCGCACCGTGACCCGCTTGTCGGTGACCCGGACCCCGGCTCGCTTGCCGGCGGCGGTCTTGTGCACGACCGGCCTCAGCGTGGCCCGACCGTCCCAGCCGACCTTGAGCCGGGGGACCGGCGAGATCGTGACCGGGCTCGGCGCAGACGCGGCGGGGGCGGCCAGGGCGAGCCCGCCGCACGAGAGGACGAGCGCCGTCAGGAGCGCGGTGATCCGTGGCATGGGGAGACCTTCCGGGATGTCGGCGATGTGTGTTCCCCCGTGGCGGTCGAAGACTATCGACGCCCACTCGCGCTGTCGGTGACGCCGAGTAACTGTGGCACAAGTCACAATCGGCCGCTCGGATGTGTGCAGTGCCGACAAATCCTGCGAGGTCTCCCGAGCCTTTTGTACGTCATGCACAGAAGGTCGTCGAAAGTTCGTCGGAAAAGCCTCTGTTTCGTGCATCGTGCACGTCCTACCGTCCAGCAATGTGGTGTTCATCACAGATTCCGTCACAGAGAGGACAGCATCGATGAGCCTGGGGTACCTGAGCCCGATCTTGGCGGAGCGGTACGGCTCGGCGCCGGCCGTGGCCGACGACCGGATCCGTCTGACCCATGCGGAGCTGGACGCGCGCGCCGACGCGGTGGCGGGCCGGCTCGCGCGGGAGGGCTTCGGTCGCGGCGACGTGCTGGCGGTGATGCTGACCAACCGGGTCGAGCTCGTGGTGTGCCTCTTCGCGGCGTGGCGCCTCGGCGGCACGGTGACCCCCATCAACCCGGCGTTCACCGAGATCGAGGCCGGACACCAGGTGCAGGACTCCGGGGCTCGGCTCATCGTCGTCGAGAGCGAGGAGTCACCGACGGGCGGAGCGCGACCGATCACCGTCGCCTCCCTGGAGTCGGCCGAGCCCACCGGTGCGCCGCCGGCTGACCTGTCGCCCGACGACCTGGCCCTGCTCGTCTACACGAGCGGCTCGACCGGTCGCCCCAAGGGCGTCATGCTCAACCACGCGAACGTCGAGGCGATGTCGTCGATCATGGCTGAGCACATGCGGCTGACCCGGGACGACCACTGCATGCTGATCCTGCCGCTCTTCCACGTCAACGCCCTGATGGCCTCGCTGCTGGCGCCGCTGCGGGTCGGCGGGCGACTCACGATCATCGGCCGGTTCAGCCCCCAGACCTTCTTCGACCACGTCGAACGGTTGCGGCCGACGTACTTCTCGGCGGTGCCCACCATCTACGCCCTGCTGGTCTCCCTGCCCGAGGACGTCAAGCCCGACACGTCCTCTCTGCGCTTCGTCGTGTGCGGTGCCGCCCCGGTGTCCAAGGAGCTGCTGGAGGCGTGCCAGACGCGGTACGGCTTCGAGATGGTCGAGGGCTACGGCCTGACCGAGGGGACGTGCGCCTCGGCCTGCAACCCGGTCGACGGGGTCCGCAAGCTCGGCACGGTCGGCCCGGCGCTGCCCGGGCAGCGGATCGCGATCGCCGGACCGGACGGCCGCCACCTGCCGCCGGGCGAGATCGGCGAGGTCCTCATCAGCGGTCCGACCGTGATGCAGGGGTACCTCAACCAGCCCGAGGCGACCGCGGCGACGATCCGCGACGGCTGGCTCCACACCGGCGACGTCGGCCGACTCGACGAGGACGGCTACCTGCAGATCGTCGATCGGATCAAGGACATGATCATCCGCGGCGGCGAGAACCTCTATCCCAAGGAGATCGAGAACGCCATCGCCCAGATCGAGGGCGTCCTCGAAGTCGCGGTGATCGGACGCCCAGACGACGTGCTCGGCGAGGTCCCGGTCGCGTTCGTCGTGGCCTACCCGGGCGCGGTGCTCACCGAGGCGGACGTCATGGAGCACTGCCGCCGCCACCTGACGCGGGTCAAGGTTCCGGCCGCGGTCGAGATCGTCGAGGAGCTTCCCAAGAACCCGGTCGGAAAGATCGACAAGCCCACGCTGCGCCGACTCGTGCACAGCGCCTGACACCCCGAGGAAAGGTCAAGGTCCATGGGATTCACCACTGCGGACATGCCCCCGGTCGCACCGGAGGACTTCGAGAAGATGCCCGTCATGGAGCGCATCAAGATGCTCGCGCTCCACTGGGTGGACTACGGCTTCGGTGGCCCGAAGCAGATGCACGCCCTCTACGTGATCAAGACGATCGCGTTCATCGTGGGCGGTTGGCTCGTGGTCGGCCTGACCACGCCGGGTCTCGGCCTGGTCGATCTGTCGGGCTGGTGGGGTGAGCTCATCGTCTACCAGAAGCTCATGGTCTGGATCGTCCTGTGGGAGATCACCGGCCACGCGGCGTCGTGGGGCCCGCTGTCGTTCAAGTTCGGTCCGATGACGGGTGGCTGGAAGTACTGGACCAAGGTCGGCACGCTGCGCTGCCCGCCGTACGGGGACAAGGTCCCCGGGACGGCCGGGTTCCGCCGCACCGCGTTCGACGTCGGTCTGTACCTCTTCCTGCTGGCGATGCTCCTGGTCGCCCTGGTGATGCCGGGCCAGCAGACGACCGCCGCGTACAGCGAGATCGGCCTCATCGTGACCTGGCCGCTGCTGGCCTACTTCATCGGCCTGGTCGTCATGGGCTTCCGCGACCGCGTGGTGTTCCTCGCCTCGCGCGCCGAGCAGTACGCCGTCTGCCTGCTGGGCTTCGCGGTGCTGGCCTCGCACGTCGACATGGTGCTGGTCGCCAAGATCGCGATGGTGACGATCTGGCTCGGTGCCGGCGTCTCGAAGTTCGGCCACCACTTCACGCTCGTGGTCCAGGCGATGATGAGCAACACCCCGTGGCTGACGTCGAAGAAGTTCAAGCGCTCGCTCTACCGTGATCCGGAGAACGAGGACCTGCTGCCGACGAAGATGGCCTTCACCTGGGCGCACATCGGCGGCACCGTCGTGGAGCTGGTGCTCCCGTTCGTCCTGCTGTTCTCGACGAACGAGACCGTCACGTGGCTGGCGATCATCGGCATGATGATCTTCCACTTGTTCATCTACTCGACGTACCCGCTCGCGGTGCCGTTGGAGTGGAACATCTTCTTCATCTTCGTCACGCCGTTCCTGTTCGGTGGCTTCTTCGCCGGCGACGGCTACGGCATCGGCGACTTCACCGAGTGGTGGCTGCTGCCGCTGGCGTTGGTGGCGTTCCTGACCGGCCCGATCCTGGGCAACCTCAAGCCGGAGTGGGTCTCCTTCCTGGTGTCGATGCGTCAGTACGCCGGCAACTGGGCGTCCGGGACGATGGCGTTCCGCATGAACGACTGCGAGAACAAGCTGGACCGGCTGGTCAAGAGCATGCCGATCCAGCGTGACCAGATCGCGGCGGCCTACGGCTACGACGTGGCGGAGATCTTCCTGCAGAAGTGCGTCGCCTTCCGCAGCATGCACAGCCACGGACGCGTCCACCTCGGCCTGCTGCAGCGTCACCTCGACCGGCTCGAGAACTACCGCCTCCGCGAGGGTGAGGTCGTCTGCACCGCCCTGGTCGGCTGGCAGTTCGGCGACGGACACCTGTTCGACGAGCGGACGATGGCCGCGGTCCAGGAGCAGTGCCGGTTCGAGCCGGGTGAGTGGGTCATGGCGTTCACCGAGTCGCAGCCCATCCACACCACGAAGGTCCAGTACAAGGTGATCGACGCCGCCCTGGGTGTCGTCGAGCGCGGATGGTACGACGTGCGCGATGCTGTGAAGGAGCAGCCGTGGATTCCGAACGGACCCGTCAAGCACGTCGTCACCTGGCGTGCCGAGGGATACCGTCCGGCCGGTGAGATGTCCGGTGAGGAGAAGGTGACGTCGTGACGAAGGCGGTGGTGGTCGGCAGTGGCCCCAACGGGCTCGCTGCCGGCCTCACCCTCGCCGCTGCCGGCGTCGAGGTGGAGGTCCTGGAGGCAGCCGACACGCTCGGGGGCGGCACCCGATCGGGGCACTACACCGTCGACGGCGTGCTGCACGACGAGTGCTCGGGGTTCCACCCCTTGGCGCTCGACACCGCGTTCAGTCGCTCCTTCGACCTGACGTCGGAGGGGCTGACGTGGCGCTGGGCGGACGTGGAGTACTCCCACCCGCTCGACGGCGGTGGCGGGGCCGCCGTGTGGCGCGACGTCGACACGACCGCGAGGGAGCTGGGTGCGGCCGGGCAGGCGTACCGTCGCCTGTTCGGCCCACTCACCGCGCGGTTCGACAAGATCGCCGTGGAGTTCCTGCAGCCCATGCTGCACGTGCCGCGCCACCCGATCGCCCTGGCGGGGTTCGGCATCGCCTCGCTCATGCCGGCCACGTGGCTCGCCGGGCTGATGCGCTCGCCGGAGGCGTCCGCCCTGATCGCGGGCGTCGCGGCGCACGCCTTCCGGCCGCTCGGCACTCCGATGTCGGCGGCGATCGGCGTGGCGCTCGGCACCGCCGCCCACCGGTACGGCTGGCCGGTCGCCGAAGGCGGCTCGCGGCGGATCACCGAGGCGATGGCCGCCCGGCTGGCCGCCCTGGGCGGCACCGTCACGACCGGCGTACGGGTCACCGATCGCGCCCAGCTGTCCGACGCCGACATCGTCATGCTCGACACCAGTCCCCAGGCGGCCGCTGACATCCTCGGCGACGCGATGCCGCGACGGATCGCCCGGGCCTACCGGCGCTACCGCTTCGGACCCGGCGCCTACCAGGTCGCGCTGGCCGTCGAGGGCGGCGTCCCGTGGACGCACGAGGCGAGTCGACACGCGGGCACCGTCCACCTCGGCGGGTCCCTGGCGGAGATCGCCGCGGCCGAGCGCGACCTGTGGCGGGGCCGGATGCCCGAGCGGCCCTTCGTGCTGCTGGGCCAGCAGTCGCTGGCCGACCCGTCCCGGCGTGCCGGCGACATCCACCCGATCGACGCCTACGCCCATGTGCCGGCCGGCTTCACCGGGGACGCCACGGAGGCGATCCTCGCGCAGATCGAGCGATTCGCGCCCGGCGTGCGCGAGCGGATCGTGGGCATGTCGGTCAGGTCGACCGAGCAGATCACCCGCGACAACGCGAACTACGTCGGCGGCGACATCGTCACCGGCGCCAACACGCCGCGCCAGCTGATCTTCCGGCCACGCATCGGCCTGAGCCCGTACTCGACCGGCGTCCCCGGCGTGTGGCTGTGCTCGGCCGCGACGCCGCCAGGGGCGGGAGCCCACGGGATGTGCGGGCACTTGGCAGCCCGCAAGGCCTTGCGTTCGGCGGGGATCGTGGGCACGATCGGCCGATGAGTCCGCTGCGCTCCGACGACTGGTCGCGTGACCCCGAGGTTCGGCGGCTGGTCGCGGTCCTCGGTCAACGGCTCGCCGAACGTCAGCTCGAGCTCACCGGCACGCTGACCGGGATGATCCGCTCGATCGAGGACCTCGACCTCGACCAGCCGCTGATCGACCTGCTCGACGCCAGCGTCGACAGCAACATCAACACGATCGTCCACCTGCTGATCAACGCGATCCCGGTCGACCGGATCCAGGCGCCGACCGCTGCGGTCGAGTACGCGGTCCGCCTCGCCCAGCGGGGGGTGCCGTCGTACTCGCTGATCCGGGCCTACCAGATGGGCCACGGATTCCTCATGACCGTCGTGCTCGAGGAGGCGATCGACCTCGACGTCGAGGCGCCGACTCTGATGCGCGCCCTGCAGGTGGTCACGACGGAGTTCTACCGCTACATCGACTGGATCTGCCTGCACCTGCTGGCGCAGTACGAGGCCGAGCGGGGCCGCTGGGCCACGACCTCGGGGAACGTCGCCTCGGCGATGCTGCAGGACCTCCTGCGCGGCGGCAACACCTCCACGCACGACTTCGAGGCTGAGACCGGCTACCGGTTCGCCCAGCACCACGTGGGTGCCGTGCTGTGGTCGCGCGACAACGAGGGCATCACCGACGCGCTGGTCTCGATGGAGCGCGCCGCACGGGCGATCGAGGCCGCGGTGGGGGAGGGGCCGGCGCTGTTCTCGGCGATCGACCGCACCACCGCCTGGCTGTGGATCGGTCGCGGCGACGCCGGCACGCCGATCGACCATGAGCTGGCTGTCGAGCTGGAGAAGTTCCCCGAGGTCGGAGCCGCCGTCGGTCTGCCGGCCGAGGGCATCGAGGGCTTCCGGCGGACCCACCAGCAGGCCGGCGACGCCTTCGAGCTGGCGATGGTCGCCGAGGATCGGGTCGGCCAGGTGATCGGCTTCGGGGACCGTGGCATCGCGCTGATCTCGATGCTCATGCAGGAGTCCGGTGCCCTGCGCCGGTGGCTGGTCGAGGTTCTCGGCCCCCTCGCCGAGCCAACCCCGGCCGCCGCCCGGGCCCGCGAGACCCTCGGCGCCTGGCTCGAGCACGACCGGAACTACCAGGCGACCGCCGAGGCGCTGCAGGTGCATCGCAACACGGTGAAGTACCGCATCGACCGGATCACCGAGGACCTGCAGGAGCGCCTGACCGAGCGGAGGATCGACCTCGAGCTCGCCCTGCTGGCCTGTCGGCTGCTCGGCGACGGCATCCTCGCCTGACCGAGGCCCCGACTCGAGGCGGGGCGCGCCGGTCGACGGAGGTCGGCGACGGCTCGGTAGTGTGGTGGGTCGAGAGCGCCGCCCAGCCGTAGGGGTCGCCGAACCTAAGAGGGGTATGCCATGAGCCTGTCCGTGACCGTCGCCGGAACCGCTCAGGAGGTGGACCCCGGCACGCGCGCTTGGCAGCTGTTCGCCGACGACCCGCAGATCATCGCCGCTCGCATCGGCGGCGAGCTGGTCGACCTGTCGCGCGAGCTCGCCGACGGCGACGAGGTCGAGCCGGTCGCCATCGACTCCCCGGACGGGCTCGACATCCTGCGCCACTCGACGGCCCACGTGATGGCGCAGGCGGTCCAGGAGCTCTTCCCCGAGGCCAAGCTCGGCATCGGCCCACCGATCCGCGACGGCTTCTACTACGACTTCGACGTCGAGACCCCGTTCACGCCGGAGGACCTGGCGAAGATCGAGTCCCGGATGAAGAAGATCGTCAAGGAGGGCCAGAAGTTCAGCCGTCGTGAGGTCAGCGACGACGATGCACGCGCCGAGCTCGCCGACGAGCCCTACAAGCTCGAGCTGATCGGCCTGAAGTCGTCGGCCGGCGACGCCGCCGAGGGCGCGAGCGTCGAGGTGGGCGAGGGCGGCCTGAGTATCTACGACAACCTCAAGCGCGACGGATCGACGGCCTGGAAGGACCTGTGCCGCGGACCGCACCTGCCGACGACCAAGCGCATTCCGGCGTTCAAGCTCATGCGCTCGGCCGCTGCGTACTGGCGCGGCGACGAGAAGAACAAGCAGCTCCAGCGCATCTACGGCACCGCCTGGCCGACGAAGGAGGCGCTCGAGGAGTACCTGCACCGGATCGAGGAGGCCCAGCGGCGTGATCATCGACGCCTGGGCATCGAGCTCGACCTGTACAGCTTCCCCGACGAGATCGGGTCGGGTCTTCCGGTGTTCCACCCCAAGGGTGGCGTCATCAAGCGCGAGATGGAGGACTACGTCCGCCGCCGGCACATCGAGGAGGGCTTCGAGTACGTCGGCACGCCTCACATCGCCAACGAGCAGCTGTTCCACACCTCCGGGCACCTGCCGTACTACGGCGAGGGCATGTTCCCGGCGCTCGACGTCGACGGACAGGACTACCGCCTCAAGGCGATGAACTGCCCGATGCACAACCTCATCTACCGCTCCCGCCAGCGGTCCTATCGGGAGCTGCCGCTGCGCCTGTTCGAGTTCGGTCACGTGTACCGCAACGAGAAGTCCGGCGTGATCCACGGCCTGACCCGGGTGCGCGGCTTCGCCCAGGACGACTCGCACTCGTACGTCACGCCCGAGCAGGCGCCGGCGGAGGTCGAGCACCTGCTGAAGTTCATGCTGAGCCTGCTCGACGACTTCGGGATGGACGACTACTATCTCGAGCTGTCGACCCGCGACGAGTCCAAGGACAAGTTCATCGGCTCGGACGAGGACTGGGAGACCGCGACGAAGGTGCTCGAGAACGTGGCGCGGTCGACCGGTCTGGAGCTCGTCCCCGATCCGGGCGGCGCGGCGTACTACGGGCCGAAGATCTCCGTGCAGGCACGCGACGCGATCGGTCGCACCTGGCAGATGGGCACCGTGCAGTACGACTTCAACCAGCCGTCGCCGGAGCGCTTCAACCTCGAGTACGTCGCCCCGGACGGCTCGCGTCGTCAGCCGGTGATGATCCACTCGGCCAAGTTCGGCTCCATCGAGCGCTTCATGGGAGTGCTCGTCGAGCACTACGCCGGCGCCTTCCCCCCGTGGCTCGCACCCGTGCAGGCCGTGGGCATTCCGGTGGCCGAGCGCCACGTGGAGTACCTGGCGGCATTGGGGGAGCGGCTCCGCTCCCACGGCATCCGGTTCGAGGTCGACGACTCCGACGAGCGGATGCAGAAGAAGATCCGCAACGCCCAGACCCAGAAGGTGCCGTTCATGGTGCTGGCGGGAGACAAGGACGTCGAGGCCGGTGCGGTCTCCTTCCGCTACCGCAGTGGCGAGCAGGAGAACGGCGTGTCGCTCGACGCCGCGGTCGACAAGATCGTCACGGCGGTGCGTGATCGGGTGCAGGTCTGATGAGTCGTGATCCCGACGGCCTGGAGCGGCTCTGGGCGCCCTACCGGATGGCCTACGTGCGCGAGGCCGGGCAGAGCGACGGCTGCCCCTTCTGTGCGATGGTCGCCGGCGAGCAGCAGCCCGAGATGATCGTGACGCGAGGGGAGCACTGCTTCGTCGCGATGAACCTCTACCCGTACAACCCGGGCCACCTCATGGTGCTGCCGAACCGTCACGAGGCCGATCTGACGGCCTTGTCCGACGAGGAGAGCCGCGAGCTGACGGCGCTGACCCAGCGGTCGATCCGGGCGATCCGCCGGGTCAGCAACCCGGACGGATTCAACGTGGGCCTGAACCTGGGTGCCGTGGCGGGCGGATCGATCTCGCAGCACCTGCACCAGCATGTCGTGCCGCGGTGGGGCGGCGACGCGAACTTCATGACGGTGGTGGGGCGCACGAAGGCCCTCCCGCAGACGATCGCCGAGTCGGCGGACCTGCTGAGGGCGGCCTGGTCGGAGGACGACTGATGCTCGAACGCTTCCGGGCCTTCTGGAACCGGCTGTTCTCGCCCGTCGCCGACGGTCTGATCGCGATCGGCGTCACCCCGGACATGGTCACCTGGGTCGGCACCGTCGGCGTCTCGGTGGGGGCGCTGTGGCTGTTCCCGCAGGGCGAGTTCTTCTGGGGCACGATGTTCGTCACCGCCTTCGTGTTCAGCGACATCGTCGACGGCACGATGGCGCGCAAGCTCGACCGCTCGTCGAAGTACGGGGCCTTCCTGGACTCGACGCTCGATCGTGTGGGGGACGCGGCGGTCTTCGGCGGGATCGCGCTGTGGTACGCGTGGGAGGGCGACTCGCGCCTGTACCTCGTGCTCTCGCTGGCGTGCCTGGTCCTGGGCAGCCTCACCTCGTACGTGCGGGCGCGGGCGGAGTCGCTCGGCATGGAGGCCAAGGGCGGCATCGCGGAGCGGTCCGACCGTCTCGTGGCGATCTTGGTCATGACCGGCCTGTCCGGGCTGTTCGATCTGCCGATCCTGCAACAGATCACGCTGTGGGCGCTGGCGATCGCGGGCGTGATCACGGTCGCCCAGCGGATGCTGATGGTGCGGCGGCAGGCGCTCTGACCGCACGTCCGGCGACCGGTCGTCTCGCCGGGGCGGACCCGTCCTCGGCGGTCGAGCCGGGCTCGTAGACTGGTGGCGTGACTGAACAGACCCCTGACAACGCCACCACGACCGGCACCGCGCGGGTCAAGCGCGGCATGGCCGAGATGCTGAAGGGCGGCGTCATCATGGACGTCGTCGACGCCGAGCAGGCGAAGATCGCCGAGGACGCCGGCGCGGTCGCCGTGATGGCGCTCGAGCGGGTGCCCGCGGACATCCGCGCCCAGGGCGGCGTGGCCCGGATGAGCGACCCGGACCTGATCGAGGGCATCATCGACGCCGTCTCCATCCCGGTGATGGCCAAGGCGCGCATCGGTCACTTCGTCGAGGCGCAGGTGCTGCAGAGCCTCGGCGTGGACTACATCGACGAGTCCGAGGTGCTGACCCCGGCGGACTACGAGAACCACATCGACAAGTGGGCGTTCACGGTGCCGTTCGTCTGCGGTGCCACGAACCTCGGCGAGGCGCTGCGCCGGATCACCGAGGGCGCGGCGATGATCCGCTCCAAGGGTGAGGCCGGCACCGGCGACGTCTCGAACGCCACGGGTCACATGCGCAAGATCCGCGCCGAGATCCGCCGGCTCCAGTCGATGGCTCCCGACGAGCTGTACGTGGCGGCCAAGGAGCTGCAGGCGCCGTACGAGCTGGTGGCCGAGGTCGCCCGCGAGGGCAAGCTGCCGGTCGTGCTGTTCACCGCCGGTGGCATCGCGACCCCGGCCGACGCGGCGATGATGATGCAGCTCGGCGCCGAGGGCGTCTTCGTCGGCTCGGGCATCTTCAAGTCCGGCGACCCGGCCAAGCGTGCGGCGGCCATCGTCAAGGCGACCACGTTCTACGACGATCCCGACGTCATCGCCAAGGTCTCGCGCGGCCTGGGCGAGGCGATGGTCGGCATCAACGTCGACGAGATTCCCGAGCCGCACCGGCTGGAGACGCGCGGCTGGTGAGCCCGATCTGTGACCAGACCCCCGGAGGCTCCCGGGGGTCTGGTCATTTCGGCTGCATCACGGTCAGCGTCCCTCGTGGTTTCACCGCGTGATCTGTGACTCATGTGTGTCTTGCGTGATACAAGGGAGCCACGAGATTGTTGGTGGGAAAGTGCTGAAAAGTCGGGGGAATCGGGGTCTCGAACACGCCGGGGTCGTCGGAGACGCCGGCGTCGCTTCGGACATGTGTCCCAGATCGCACGCGTTTCCTCGTCATTTCGCGATTCTTCCACGTCTCATGAGTGATGACGCTGATCGATGGTCGATCACGCTTCGAAGGAGAACACCATGAACAAGTCCACCAAGGGCGCGATCGCCGCCGGCGCCGCCGCGGCTCTGCTGCTGGGCGGCGCGGGCACGCTCGCATACTGGAACGCCGAGGGCGACCTCGGGGGCGGCAGCATCACCGCCGGCACCCTGACCCTGACCGAGTCGACCGCCGGCGCGTGGACGCTCAACGGCGAGGCGGTCAGCGACATCTCGTCCGTCCTGGTCGTGCCCGGTGACACGCTCGTCTACACCGGCGCCTGGACGATCGGCGCCTCCGGCGACAACCTCGAGGCGGAGGTCTCGCTCGAGGGCGTCGAGGCGACCGACACGCTGGCCGAGTTCGTCGACATCGAGGAGTCGTACACGGTCGGCGGCACGCCGATCGCCGACGGCGACACCATCACCGAGGACAACGACGGTGACGCGCTCGAGGCGACCGTCACGATCGACTTCGACTACGGCACCACGGTCGACAACGACTCGCAGGGCACCACGCTCGACCTGAGCGACGCCAGCGTGACGCTGACGCAGCTCGACCCCCAGGCGTGACCCGCTGAGCCGACTCGACCATCGATGACGCGAGGTCCGCGAGGATGACGCAGTCCACCGCCGGCCGCCCCTCGAGGGTGTTGCGGTGGACGGGCCGGGTGCTCACCTGGCTCGTCATCCTCGCGGCCTCCGCCGCGATCGCCGTCGCGGTGGTCGTCCCGAGGATCGCCGGCGCCACGCCGTACACGATCCTCACCAGCTCGATGGAGCCGACGTACCCGCCCGGGACCCTCGTCGTGGTGAGACCGACCCCGATCGATCGGATCGGCATCGGCTCGGTCATCACCTTCCAGCGGGAGTCCGGCAAGGCCGCGGTGGTCACCCACCGTGTGGTCTCGATCGGGCAGGCCGCCGACGGCGAGCGTCGGTTCCGGACCA
>Ga0079224_100011011_pt1 | contig 12432 bp, 8 predicted proteins | sample Stecom2015_FD_80414 | JGI IMG/M metagenome (GOLD analysis project Ga0079224, IMG submission 80414) | Agricultural soil microbial communities from Utah to study Nitrogen management - Steer compost 2015 | ecosystem: Environmental > Terrestrial > Soil > Agricultural land | place: USA: Utah...
ACCCAAAAATAGGAACCGAATAGGTATTAAGTAGGTATCAAATCTTCGTGCACCTAAAACGAGGTATAGACGACTCCATGTACACCTCTCCCCATTTCCATATTAATCATTTATTCTTAACTTTGCATCCTCAATTTTAAGATGCAAATACTTGATGTACAAAGAATATAAACAATTAAATCTTTCAGAAATCGGGAAAGAGATTCTGAATAATTGGAAAGCCAATAAGATTTTCGAAAAGAGTATAACAAACCGACCCTCTTCTAAACCTTATACATTCTATGAAGGTCCCCCGTCTGCCAATGGCATGCCCGGTATCCATCATGTTATGGCGAGAACCATCAAGGATATTTTTTGCAGATATAAAACCTTAAAAGGGTTTCAGGTAGAAAGAAAAGGAGGCTGGGACACACACGGACTACCTATTGAACTTGCGGTCGAAAAAACGCTCGGAATTACAAAAGAAGATATTGGTAAAACCATCACGGTTGAGGAGTATAATGAGCATTGCCGTAAAGAAGTGATGAAATATACAGATGTATGGAATGACCTCACTGAGAAAATGGGCTATTGGGTCGATCTTGAAGACCCATACATAACCTACAAAAATGAATACATCGAAACTTTATGGTATATCTTAAAAGAATTCTATAAAAAAGGATACCTCTATAAGGGTTATACCATTCAACCTTTTTCACCGGCTGCAGGAACTGGACTGAGCTCTCATGAGTTAAACCAACCGGGCACTTATAAAATGGTCAAAGATACATCGGTTGTCGCGGAGTTCCGGATTCGCAGAGACCAGGTGCATCCATTACTAAACAGAATATTCACATACGACGAAGAAGATACGGCATTTGTTGCCTGGACCACGACTCCGTGGACACTTCCTGGAAACTCAGCACTGGTGGTTGGAAAGAATATCTCGTATGTAAAGATACAAACGTTCAACCCATATACCCATTTGCCGGTCAGTGTTATTCTGGCCAAGGATCTTATCGGAAAGTTTTTCAAAAAAGAAGCCAAAGATCAAGATTTTAAAGCATATCAGGCTGGAGACAAATTAATACCCTGGGAGATCGTAGACGAGTTCAAAGGCAGTGATCTTGTTAATCTACGTTATCATCAGTTAATGCCGTATGTAAATTCACCAGAAATAGAAGAGCAGGCTTTCCGTGTGATTTCCGGTGATTTTGTTAGTACAGAAGACGGTACCGGCATCGTGCACGCCTCCCCGACATTTGGTGCGGATGACTTTAGGGTATGTCAGGAAAATAATATCCCCCCTATCACCGTAAAGGATGAGAACGGAAAAGACTTGCCTATAGTCGACCGTCAGGGAAGGTTCGTAAAGGAAATAACCGACTATGCAGAACGTTTTGTCAAGGAAGAGTACTACGCAAACGAAATTCGCAATGCACCCGATTTTAAGCCTACAGATGTTCTGATTGCTATTCAATTAAAAGAACAAAACAAAGCTTTTGAGGTAAAACGCTATGAACACAGCTATCCACATTGCTGGAGAACAGACAAACCTGTTTTATATTATCCGCTCGATAGCTGGTTTATCAAGACGACAGCTGTAAAAGACCAATTAGTGGCATTAAACAATTCCATCAATTGGAAACCAGAAGCTACGGGTTCGGGTCGCTTCGGCAATTGGCTTGAAAATCTTGTGGATTGGAACCTCTCGCGTTCTAGATATTGGGGAACACCCCTGCCTATCTGGCGGAGCGAGGACGAAAAGCAAGAAATTTGTCTCGGATCCATCACTGAATTAAAAACTAGAATCAAAACCAGCCTTGAATCTACTGTGATTAATGCAAACGAAAGAGCGGTGCTGGAGGACTATCTGACAAAGATCGATGAAAACAGCTTTGACCTACACCGTCCTTATGTTGATAACCTAGTGCTTGTATCAGATGATGGACAAAAACTATTCAGAGAACCAGATCTAATCGACGTATGGTTCGATTCGGGAGCTATGCCCTATGCGCAATGGGGAATTGACCATGAAAAGTTAGCAAAGGGCGAAAAAAATCCATTTAAAGCGGGTTTTGATTTTGCCTATCCAGCTGATTTTATCGCTGAGGGGGTCGACCAGACACGTGGCTGGTTCTTTACCCTTCATGCAATATCGACGATGCTCAACGGGTCAGTGGCATTTAAAAATGTAGTTTCCAACGGACTCGTTCTTGACAAGAATGGGAACAAGATGTCTAAACGTTTAGGCAATGCAGTAGACCCGTTTATTACCATCGAAAAATACAGTGCAGACGCTACCCGCTGGTACATGATCAGCAATGCAGCGCCTTGGGACAATTTAAAGTTCAACGAAGAAAGTCTGGATGAAGTTCGCCGAAAGTTTTTTGGAACTTTATACAATACGTATTCGTTTTTCGCCCTCTATGCCAATATCGATAAGTTTAGTTACTCAGAGGAAGAGGTCCCTTTTCAAGATCGCCCGGAAATTGACCAGTGGATCATTTCCCTTCTTAATACGCTAAGCATTGAAGTGGACCAGTATTATGCTGATTACGAACCGACAAAAGCAGCACGCGCGATACAAAATTTTGTCGACGAGAATCTGAGCAATTGGTATGTCCGCTTATCCAGACGCCGCTTCTGGAAAGGTGATTATTCGAACGACAAGATATCAGCCTATCAAACGCTCTATACTTGTCTGGTTACCATTTCTAAGCTCATCTCACCGATTGCTCCTTTCTTTAGTGACCGTTTGTTCAGAGATCTCAATTCAGTCACAAACAAAGAGAACGTTGAATCGGTTCACCTTTCCGACTATCCGGAAGGAAATAAAGATTTAATTGATTCGCAACTCGAAGAGCGAATGAAACTGGCTCAGGATGTCTCATCCTTGGTACTCTCGTTAAGAAAGAAAACCGGTATCAATGTCCGACAACCCCTAAACAAAATACTTCTTCCCGTTTTAGATGGCATGTTTGAGGAAAAAATAGAAAGCGTAAAAGATTTAATTCTTTCTGAAACAAATATCAAGCATATTGAATATATTCAGGACACTGAAGGAATTATCACAAAGAAGATAAAACCAAACTTTAAAGCATTAGGGCCCAAAGTCGGCAAAGACATGAAGCTCGTTAGTTCGGCTATTTCTGCACTCGATCCACATCACATCCGAACATTGGAGAGTGAGGGGCGATTGAAGCTTCCTGGAAGCGAATATACTATCGGATTAGATGATGTAGAAATCATCGCAGAGGACGTTGAAGGTTGGCAAGTAGCAAATCTCGGAAAATTAACCGTAGCGCTGGATGTGAACATTTCACGTGAACTAAAACAAGAAGGAATTGCCCGAGAACTGATAAATCGCATTCAAAATATACGAAAAAGTCAGGGTTTGGAAGTTACTGATAAAATAATTGTTAAGATTAACGGAGAAACTGAGTTCGCGGAAGCAGTTGAGAACAATTTAGCCTATATTTGCAACGAAATTCTCGCAAGCGATATTATATTCGAGAGTAGCTTGGCAAATGGAGAGGAAGTAATTATTGAAGATAAAAAACTAAGAATAAATATTGTAAAGAAATAAATTATGGAGAACAAAGAAAAAACACGGTATAGCGATAGTGAGCTGAAAGAATTTAAAGACATCATTACCGAAAAGATCAGAGTCGCTAAAGAAGAGCTGGCTTCATTAACTCAATCTCTTAGCAGTCCTAATAGCAACGGAACCGACGACACGGCCGGTACTTTCAAAACACTTGAGGACGGGTCCGCAACATTGGAGAAAGAACAAATTAACCAATTGGCAGCCCGTCAGAAGAAATTCATTGAGGGTTTGGAAGCTGCTTTGGTTCGTATTGAAAATAAAACCTACGGAATTTGCAGGGTTACCGGAAAGCTGATCCCTAAAGAACGTTTACGCGCCGTACCACACGCTACATTGAGTATGGAAGCGAAACTGAACCAACGAAATCAGATTTTCTTGTCCCCAATCGTATGAAAGGATTCACCAAACCCCTTTTCCTAATTGTAGGCACGCTATTACTTGACCAAATCCTTAAATTTTGGATTAAGTTAAATATGACATTAGGTCAGGAGTTTCATATCATTAAGGACCGGGCCATCATCCACTTTACTGAGAACAACGGCATGGCCTTTGGCTTAGAGTTAGGCGGTGAAACTGGAAAACTGGCGTTATCATTATTTAGGATCATTGCTATTATTGCCATTGCATATGGACTCTATCACATGATACGCCACAAATACCACCGCGGATTGATCATGAACGTTTCATTGATCTTTGCTGGTGCCGTGGGGAACATCATCGATTCGGTATTTTACGGAGTAATCTTCAGCGAGAGCACTTGGTATACAAAAGCTACACTCTTTCCTGAAGGAGGTGGGTACTCCAGTCTCCTTCATGGAAAGGTTGTAGACATGTTCTACTTTCCCATTATTAGTGGAGATTTTCCATCATGGTTCCCTCTTTGGGGTGGACAGGATTTTGTATTCTTCAGACCTGTCTTTAATTTGGCTGACACGGCCATTTCAGTTGGGGTAATCCTCATCTTGCTCGGTCAAAAAAGATATTTCAAAGAAGATGTTCCAGCAGCCTCCAATTTCAACAATGAGATTGTAGAAGATTAAATTAATATCACATTTCTATTTTAAATTCTTGTTTTCTTTTAAATAGCTGTTTTGTAAACAAATTTCAGTAAATTGGATTGTAACTAATAATATTAAATCCAAAACCATGAAACACAAAATAGCTTCTCTTAAAAAGCTTCAAGAAGAAGGGAAAAACATCCACAGACTTCCTTTCTCAATTCGAATCTTACTTGAAAACGTTTTAAGAAATCATGATGGCTTTGCTATTACAGATGACCATCTTGACACGCTCGTTCATTGGGATGCAAACGGCACGGATAAAGATATTCCTTTTAAACCAGCCAGAGTTCTTATGCAAGACTTCACTGGAGTACCCGCGGTCGTTGACATCACATCTATACGAGCTGAGTTTATAAGAAAAGGAGGGAATGGCGCAAAAATAAACCCCGCTATTCCAGTCGATCTAGTTATTGATCACTCGGTTCAAGTAGACTATTTCGGAACCGATTATTCCTATCAAAAAAATGTTGAATTAGAATATGAAAGAAATGCTGAACGCTATCAGCTTTTAAAATGGGCACAACAAGGGCTGACTAATCTGACGGTTGTACCTCCGGGTATGGGGATCTGTCATCAGGTCAATCTCGAGTATTTAGCGAAAGGCGTCGTAGAACGTGACGGTTGGGCATTTCCAGATACTTTAGTTGGTACGGACTCTCACACCCCCATGGTCAATGGTATCGGTGTGCTTGGTTGGGGAGTTGGGGGTATCGAAGCTGAAGCAGCCATGCTGGACCAACCGGTGTACTTCACTTGTCCACAGGTAGTTGGATTGAAACTTACAGGTGAAATCCCTGCCGGCTGTACCGCAACGGACATGGTTCTCTCCATAACCAAAATACTGAGAGATACAGGCGTGGTAGGAAAGTTTGTCGAAGTATTTGGTGATGGTCTCAATAAGCTAACCGTAACAGATCGGGCCACCATATCAAATATGTCACCTGAATTCGGATGTACGGTTACGTATTTCCCGATCGATGACCAGACGCTCGACTATATGGAACGCACGAATCGATCGCAAGAGCAGATTGATTTAGTACGGGAGTATTGTCAGGAGAATATGCTCTGGCGCACCGGGAATGAAGAAATAGAATATTCCCAAGTTGTTGAGCTCGATCTGAATACCCTAGAACCAACGGTGGCAGGACCGAAACGTCCGCAAGATAAAATTCTCGTAAAGGAACTTGATAAGACTTTTTCCTCTGTTCTTCAGAGTGACTTCCAAAGAAACTACGTTCCCTTCGACGATCGCCGGGAGCATGCCTGGTTAAACGAAGGAGGTTCAGGAACCCAGTATGTTCGTGACAAAAACGATCATCACGAAAATACGTTGACGATCGAACCCAATAGCTTGCGATCGGTTAAAATCAAACTAAAAAACGGCGAATATCGACTGAGCGATGGCAGTATTGTGATTGCGGCCATTACCAGTTGTACAAACACATCCAACCCAAGTGTGATGATCGGGGCAGGCCTGGTTGCGAGGAAAGCGGTAGAAAAAGGCTTACGCACACGATCGTGGGTAAAAACAAGTCTGGCACCGGGATCTAAAGTGGTTACGAAATACCTGGATCGATCAGGTCTATCGGCCGATTTAGAAGCGCTGCGCTTCCACACTGTAGGTTACGGGTGTACTTCCTGTATCGGTAACAGCGGGCCATTGCCACGTCATATAGCAGATGCGGTTGACAGTAGCGAAATGATTGTCGCATCCGTATTATCCGGAAACAGGAATTTTGAAGCACGGGTCCACCCACAGGTTAAAATGAACTTCTTGATGTCACCCATGTTGGTTGTCGCTTATGCACTAATCGGTCGGGTCGATGTTAATCTCCTTGAGCATCCACTATCTTATGACCCCAACGGCGATCCGGTATATCTAAAGGACATCTGGCCTACCCAGGATGAAATTAATCAGACGATCAAAGAAGCGATGCGAAAAGAAGACTTCAAAGAAGTTTATGATGTGATATTTGATGGCGAGGAAGAATGGAAGAACCTTAAGGCTCCGGAAGGAAAAGAGTATACGTGGGACAATTCGTCGACCTATATCCGGGAGGTGCCCTTTTTCCAGAACATGTCGCATGAGCCTACTCCATTAACAGATATCGAAAATGCTCGGGTACTTCTTTTTCTTGGCGACTCAGTGACAACCGATCACATATCGCCAGCTGGCTCCTTCAACGAAGAAAGTGCCGCCGGGAAATATCTTCTTAGCCAGGGTATCGAACGAAAAGATTTCAATTCCTACGGGTCGCGTCGTGGTAACCATGAAGTCATGATGCGGGGGACTTTTGCGAATGTCCGGATCAAAAATAAAATTACAGACAAAGAAGGCGGTTATTCCACGTATTTCCCTTCGGGCGAAACCCTGACCGTATTTGATACTGCGATGAAATATAAAGAAGACGATACGCCTTTGGTCGTTCTGGCTGGAAAAGATTATGGTAGTGGCTCGTCAAGGGACTGGGCAGCTAAAGGGTCGAGCTTATTAGGAATCAGAGCGGTGATTGCCGAGAGTTTCGAACGAATTCATAGAAGTAACCTTGTGGGTATGGGTGTTCTACCAATCGAGTTCCCTACAGGCGAAAGTGCAGAGTCTTTAGGATTGTCCGGTAAAGAAGAGTTTACGATCACTGGAATTGCCGAAGATCTGAAACCATTCAAAATGGTCAAAGTTTCAGCTAAAAAGGAATCCGGAGAAACCATCGAATTTGAAGCAAAAGCGAGATTAGACTCCGATATCGACGTTGAATATTTCAAACACGGCGGAATTCTCCAATACGTTCTTCGAAGTTACCTGAAACAATCAGAAAATTAAAGCTTAACAAAAAAAGAGCCGTGTAGATAAAACACGGCTCTTTTCTATTTATAGAAGAACATTAAGATCACTTAATCAATAAAATCAAAACGAGTATATGGTCTTAATACATCGGGAATAGCTACACCTTTATCTGTTTGAAAATTCTCAAGTATCGCAGCGACAATACGTGGGAGAGCAAGTGCACTTCCATTTAACGTGTGTGCCAATTGCATCTTACCATTTTCCCCTTTAAAGCGTACCTTCAAACGATTACTTTGATACGTTTCAAAGTTAGAAACCGATGAAACTTCCAACCAGCGCTTCTGTGCAGCGCTCCATACCTCCATATCATAGGTTAATGCTGAAGTAAATCCCATATCCCCGCCGCAAAGCCGTAGAACCCGGTATTTCAGGCCTAGCTTTTGCAGAAGTGTCTGCACATAAGAACTCATTTCGTCCAGTGTATCATATGACTTGCTTGGGTGAACGATCTGTACCAATTCAACCTTATCAAACTGATGCAACCTGTTCAGTCCACGCACATGTGATCCATAAGAACCTGCCTCGCGTCTAAAGCAAGGTGTATAGGCGCAGTGTTTTATCGGGAAGCTTTCTTCCTGCACGATTGTGTCCCGATAGATATTCGTCACCGGCACTTCCGCAGTTGGTATGAGGTATAGATTGTCCTCGCCAATATAGTACATCTGACCTTCTTTATCGGGCAACTGTCCTGTTCCGAAACCGGAAGCTTCATTGATTACTATAGGTGGTTGTATCTCGTAATAACCCGCTTTATCTGCTTCATCCAGAAAGAAATTGATCAAAGCCCGTTGAAGCTTTGCCCCTTTACCTTTGTAAAGAGGGAAACCAGCCCCTGAAATTTTTGTTCCCGTCTCAAAGTCAATAATATCATATTTAACAGCGAGTTCCCAATGTGGCAAAGCCTCTTGCTGCAAGTCGGGTTCATCACCGTGTTGCAAAATCACTTCGTTGTCATCTGCTGTCAGACCCGCAGGTACGGATTCATGCGGCAAGTTGGGTATCGTTACCAATAGGTTATGAAAATCTTCTTCTATCTTGTTGAGCTGTTCCGATAGACTCTTTATTTGCTCTTTAAAGTTTACAGAACTTTGTTTGATAGCCTCTGCTTCATCACGCTTTCCCTGACGCATCAATTCACCGATTTGTCGGGCTGCAGTGTTTGCCTGTGCTGCCAGATTATCCGATTCCGATTGGATTGACCGCTTTTGCTCATCCAAAGCAATCAATTCATCGATTTTACCCAGCTCTTTAAAGCCTCTCTTATCCAGAGCTTCGAGAACTTTTTCCTTGTTTTCTCGGATATAACTAATCTGCAACATATCTTTGTGTTTTATGGCAAAGATAATAGTTAATAAATAAATCTATTAAAAAAAACAAAATGCTCTACCTTGTTCCAACACCTATCGGCAACTTAGAAGATATAACCCATCGCGCCATACGGGTATTGAAGGAAGTGGATATCATTTTGGCTGAAGACACACGGACCAGTGCACCTTTACTAAAGCATTTTGGAATCGAGAAAAGAGTACTCTCTCACCACCAGCACAATGAACATAAAGCCGTATCAGAAATTGTTAAATTTTTAAAAGAAGGACAGAATATCGCATTAATTTCAGATGCAGGCACACCGGCCATCTCTGATCCAGGTTATCTGCTTGTACGTGAAGCAATAAAAAATGATGTTGAAGTAATTTGCTTGCCCGGAGCTACTGCATTTGTCCCCGCATTGGTTAATTCCGGTCTGCCGAACGATCGTTTCGCGTTTGAAGGTTTTTTACCCATTAAGAAAGGACGACAAACCAGGTTAAAGGCTTTAATCAACGAAGAGCGAACCATGATATTTTATGAATCACCCCATCGAATCGTCAAAACGCTGAACGATCTTGCCGACTATTTCGGTGGAGAGCGGCCAGCTTCTGCATCCCGGGAGATCAGCAAACTTTATGAAGAGACAGTCAGAGGAAGTCTCGAAGAGTTGCTTCACCATTTCCAATCGACTAACATCAAGGGTGAATTTGTAATTTGTGTTCAGGGATCTGTCAGTAGAAATAAAAAAGATTGAGGCAAAATAGGTATATTAGTAAGGCATTATTTATACGAAAATGAATATAGATCGTTATATCAATGAAGAACAGGATCCAAAGACGGTTGAAAAGATTCTGGGAAAGCTACAGGACATACTCGATTCAGGAGAATTGGTAACTTATATAGCCGTTCAGAAAAAACCTGCTGTAAACCTTCTTCCTGACTCGATAGTTTTAACCAATAAACGTATTTTTCTATGTGAAGCCACCAACCTCGGCCTGAGTACGAATTTCGAAATTTTTCATTGGAACGAGCTTAAAACCATTACCTTCAAAGAGGAGTTCTTTGGTGCGAAGTTTACCATCGTGCCAACCGACGATGAGAACTTAACGGTTGATTACATTCCGAAAGTACAAGCCAGGAAGCTTTATCAATTCGCGAAAGAAGCCATGGCAAAGCAACAAGAACAAGAACGTTTGCATGAGTATAAACATCCTGTCGCTGACGATAATGACCGGGACACAGCCTACCAAAATTTCAAGTTAACGCCTGAAGAAGAGCCCCTGCTTAAAGAGGAAGAGGATGAGCTTACAACAAAATTAAAGAAATTGAAAACTCTTTATGATAAACAGTTAATAACTCAGGAAGAATACAATAGTAAGAAGCAAGATCTATTAAGTCAGCTATAATCGTGAAAAACAACTATCTACTAGCTTTACTAAGTGGCTTCTTGCTCTGGCTAGCCTGGCCACCATTCAACTACACGAGTCCGCTGTTATTTATTGCTTTTATTCCACTCCTCTTCGCATTGGAAGAGATTATGCGTGGCTCGTACCAAAAGAAGGGCAAAAAAATATTTCTGACTGCGGGCATTACATGCCTTTTCTGGAACACCGCAAGTATCTATTGGGTATTTAATGCTATCAATGCCGTTATGCCCGTTGTCATAGCTGCGGCTATTTCACTTATTCCTTTTGGCCTGGGCGCTTGCTTAATGGCCATCACGTTTAGATTATATTATCAACTAAGAAAAAAATACAGCTTTCTGGTAGCAGGTGGCGGATTGATTGCTTTCTGGATTTCTTATGAGTTCCTGCATCAGTCTTGGGATCTCTCCTTTCCCTGGATGACCTTAGGCAATGGTTTCGCCGGATTTCATCAACTGGTCCAATGGTATGAGTATACAGGTGTCTATGGTGGTACCATATGGATTTGGTTAAGCAATCTCATTCTGTTTCAATTTCTCTATACTTATCGTTTAAATCAAAAGAACAAGGTTTCAGGGGCTCCATCGACGTCTGCATTTGTATGGCTTGCCATCGTCCTTGTTCCAAGCATACTTTCAATTACAAAATACAGCGGATACGAGGAACCGAACAATCCTTCAGAAATCGTTGTCGTTCAACCGAACATTGATCCATATGCCAAGTACACAACGATGTCCATCGAAGAACAAGTAGACAATTTGATTCGTCTTTCCGACTCAATTGCTCAACCCAATACGGAGTTTTTCATTTGGCCAGAAACCGCTATTCCCGAAACGACTAACGAAGAAGCCATACGTACATCGCGAGTTTTCATCAGATTACAAGATTTTCTAAATCGCTATAAGAATGGAAATATCCTCTCGGGCATTGAGAGCTATCTGATCTATGATTCAGCGAAAACGAGCTCGGCACGCCCGTTGGAGAATGGAATGTATTGGGATGCATTCAATGCCGCCGTTTTGTTAGAAAATTCAGGGAAGGTTCAATTTTATCACAAGTCGAAGTTAGTTCCTGGTGTTGAAAAAATGCCTTTCCGGGAATCTTTGTCTTTTATGACACCCTTGTTCGCTGCATTTGGAGGAGCAACGGGAGCTTATGGCTCACAAGCGGAATCGTCTGTTTTCTATTCTCAGAGCGGAATCGGTGCCGCCCCAGTCATCTGCTACGAATCGATCTGGGGTGATTATGTCGGGAGCTACATTCAGAAAGGAGCACAATTTATCGCTATAGTCACCAATGATGGCTGGTGGGGCAATACATCCGGCAAAGATCAGCACTTAGCATACGCAAAGCTCCGAGCTATTGAAAATAGAAGGTGGGTAGCGCGTTCAGCCAATACGGGCATTTCTGCCTTTATTAACCAACGCGGAGACATTGTCCAACATACCAATTGGTGGGAACCTAGTGCTCTGAAGCAGGAAATCAATTTAAACGAAGAGATTACATTCTATACCAAGCATGGAGATTACCTTGCCTATATCGGTACAGGAGCGAGTATTATTTTTCTTGTTCTGATCCTTATCAAATTAAGAAAGAGACCTAGCCGAACTTAGCTACCAAAGGTAAGTTCAATCCACTTCCGAATGCGCGGGGCGATACCCGTAAGGCTGGAGGTGTCTGAAACAATTTGAATCCGACTCGACTCATCAAGCGAACGATCCGGTCAACCTCATCTTGGTCGTGTCCTAAAGCAACTATTTGAGAAGGTGTAAGGTTTTTCTCAATTAAAAGATATAAAATCGGATCCAACACCTCGTATAAAGGCAAACTATCGCTATCTTTTTGTCCAGGCTTAAGCTCAGCGGAAGGAGGTTTGCTAATTGCATGTTCAGGAATAAGCTCCCGGTCACGGTTAATATAATGGGCTAGTTGAAAGACCTGAGTCTTGTAGACGTCTCCTAAAACACTGAGCGACCCAATCAAATCGCCGTATAAGGTCCCATACCCCATCGCTGCTTCGCTTTTGTTTGACGTATTTAAAACAATGTAACCCTGTTTATTTGATATGGCCATCAAAATAACTGCGCGCACCCGAGCCTGTATATTCTGCTCAGTTAAATCTACATCGGAATCATCCACACCCTCAAAAATCGGATCTAACATCTCCATGAAAGTATCAAATCCGGCCTTAATAGGAACGATTTC
>Ga0079224_100011012_pt1 | contig 12432 bp, 10 predicted proteins | sample Stecom2015_FD_80414 | JGI IMG/M metagenome (GOLD analysis project Ga0079224, IMG submission 80414) | Agricultural soil microbial communities from Utah to study Nitrogen management - Steer compost 2015 | ecosystem: Environmental > Terrestrial > Soil > Agricultural land | place: USA: Utah...
TAAAAGCCATTTCTGCGAAGTTGCCAAGTTCTGGGTTAGTACGAAGCAGAATGGCGGAACAGACGGGACTCGAACCCGCGACCTTCCGCGTGACAGGCGGACGCTCTAACCAACTGAGCTACTGCTCCATAAACAAGGAACGGAGAGACGAAGTGAGCGGTTGCCCCGCATTGCGGAGCTCCACAGATTTCAAGCATTGAGAAAAAGGGACTTCTCAAAGCGGGAAAAGATTATCAGTGTTAATCCTCTAAATCAACAATTTTTCGATGGTTTCCACCAACTCCGGAAACCCCGTATTATAGAAATGGCTGTATCCGGGAAAAAGGCGAAATTCACCTCCTAAAAGCTCCTGGAACTCCTTCCCTTGTTCGGAGGAAACATAGGGATCATTATCACTATACCAATGGAAATACTGCTGAACATGCGCGCGGGCTTTGGAGTAATCCGGCGTTTTACTGAAAAAATCCATCAGGTTTTCCCACCCTAAATGATGGATCGGAGCAGCAATAGAAATCGCAGCTTTGATCGGGATTTCTTCTGCTAAAGAGGGGATCAAAGTGCCTCCCAAGCTCCTCCCGATAAGCACGGTTTCTTGATCCGGATCAATCAATGGCAAAACAGCCTGTTTCCAACCATCCACAGACGGCCAGTCGCTGGAAGGAAGTGCCGGCGCCAAGGTTTGAATTCCTTTAGCTTCCAATTGGGTCTGAGTCCATGGGAAGAAAGCTTCTTCGGGATTGCCACCGGTGCTGTGGATAAAAATGCAGTGCATAATCCGAATTTACGAATGGATCCGACTATACGAATAGTAACAAAAAAATTCGGATCATTCGAATTATTCGGATATTCGGATTCAATAAAAAACCACTCCAGTGAGGAATGGTCTTTTAGGGAGTAAAAGACGCGGAGCTTCCTAGCAGCTTCCACATCCACCTCCGTTTCCCATCGTGAAACCACAGCTTCCGCCGCAGCCTCCACCGAGGGTAAATCCGCAACCGCAGTTGCCGCATCCACCTTTCTTCATATGATGAGAGTGAAAGAATAATGGCTCCTCAAAGAGGAGATCAACACAGTAGCAGGTCTTTCGGAAATGAGCAAGCCCCGGCGGAAAGTGCTAATAAGCCATTCACATTTAAAAACGGCTTAATTATGAGGAAAAATAAGATGTAGCACGAATTACACTTCCATTTTAACATTCATTTTCCGCAGGATTTTTCGTACTTCTTCTCGTTCATTCCAGGGACGAATGCCATTGGCGAAGGTCCTGCCCTGCAGGTCGCCCATACCTGGAATGACAACCGTGTCACCCGGTTTTGCCTTAGAAAAAGCAAACTCTATGGCCTCACCTCGATCAGGGATCTCGAAATAATCTTCATTCCGGACCATCTTGGTGTTATCCAACCCTTCCAAAATCATATTCCGGATCACCTGGGGATCTTCCGTATAAGGCTCATCATCACACACCACGACTTTATCGGCGATATTTCCACAGATTTCTCCGATTTTGGGTCGTTTCTTTCGGTCCCGGTCGCCACAGCAACCAAAGACAACCCAAAGATCTCCAGAAGTAGTCTTTCGCAGGGTTGAAAGAAGCTTCTCGTACCCATCTTCAGTCATGGCAAAGTCGATAATCACCTGAAAATTTTGGCCTTCGTGGATGCTTTCCATTCGTCCGGGGATTAGGTGAACACCTTTTATCGCTTCCTTGACGGTCTTGAGGGAAATTTCTTGCGAATAGGCGATAGCCGTGGCCGCAAGCAGATTTTCCACATTAAATTCTCCCGGCAACTGGAGCTTCATGCTGAGTTTTACTTTCGGAGTAACAAGGGTAAGGTTCGTATACTCGGGAAAAAGCTGAACATCATCAGCGCGAATGTGCTCATGAATGCCCGGTTCTTCAGACAGCTGTCGTCCATAAGCAATCTTCCGGTCTGCATCGGATTTCAAAAATTCATAAAAGTTTTCCCGATCGTCTGCGTTATGTACCGACACCTTTTGCACGCCAGGCTTTCTTTTCTGCGAGCTGAGTTGCTGGAATAATTTCATCTTGTCCTGGCGGTAAGCCTTCATCGATTTATGGTAATCGAGGTGCTCAGGAGTCACGTTGGTGATACACACCACATCATAGCTGACACCCGCCACGCGGTGCTGTGCCAAGGCGTGGGAACTGGTTTCCACGACGGCATATTTGCACCCGGCCTTCACCATCCTTCTCAACAAGCTCTGCAGCTGAAAAGGGCCCAAAGTCGTCTTGTGGGTCGTGTTTTGCCATTCTTTTTTGCCAATTTTAAAATTAATCGTCGAGGCCATGCCCACTTTATGGCCCGCTTCCTCCAAAATCTTGGCGGTGAGATTCGTCGTCGTCGTTTTACCATTGGTGCCAGTGATCCCGATCACAATCATCTTATTGGCAGGATATCGGAAATAAACACATGCCAAAAAGGCTTTAAAGCGATACCACAGTAACCGAATCGGATTAGAAGCGGACAGAAAAGACTTCAGTTGTCGGAGCATGGGATAATAAAACAGCTAGGCCATTATAATACAGTTCCCAAAAGTATTATAGTGTTCTGCTCGCTGTCCGGCTGGTTGTTGGCTCCAGGCCCGATAAGAGAAGTAATCGGGGGAGGCATAGGTATCTATTCCCGGGTCTTCGATGTGTTGGAGCCCTAAGGAATTTAAAATGGTCTTTACTCCCAGGGTGAGGTCATAGAACATCTTTCCATCATGAAACTCCAAAAAAACTTTTTTTCCTTCGGGAACATGTTCGAGAAAATCCGCCTGCACTTCAAAGTGCTTCATCCGGAGATGAGGTCCCAAGAATGCTGAAAAATCTTCTAAAGCTAATTGATTTTTCTGACAGAGATCAGAAAAAGATTCGAGAATTCCAGTCACAAAACCTTTCCAGCCACAGTGAAGAACTCCTATCACTTTTTCTTTTTCATTCCATAAAAGAATCGGAACGCAATCCGCCGTCTTCGTCACCAGTAGCACGTTCCGTTGCCTCGTCAGCATGCCATCGGTTTTTGCAAGCACGACAGATGGGTCCGAAATGTCCTGCAAAAACTGGACCGTCGAACCATGGACTTGGTCCATCCAGACGATGTGAGAAGGTTTGAACGAAGTCGCTTCTAAAAAACGTTCTTCAAAACGGGGATCACCAATCTTTATGTGACCAAATGCTGCATCAGTGATGAAAATATTTCCGAAAGAAAAGTTTTTAATGATCATAAAATACCGTAGGGAATTTTATATTCATTATATCACAAACCTTGAGATGCCGGCTTGTAAGGAGATCCTACCTCTGCCGAATCATCCAACTCAATGATCAGCTTTTGTTTTTCAGAGTCAGGTTCTTGTATACCAACTTCTTCCGGAGCGCAAAGGACCGCTTCGCTGAGGACCCCATAGGTTTTTCTTTCTTCAACAGTGTAAGCAACTTTTCCAGTTCCAGTAAATTCCAAAACTTCAAAACCTGGTAACGCCACGACCACTTTCAAACCATCTCGGACATTCTCAGCCGCACAAACAATCGTTTTCATGCCCAATGAACCAAGATCAACGTGGCAAATATTTATATGTTCTTTCTTTTCATGTTTTTGATGACTGATGATTTGCCCGACAACGAGAAGGGAAGCATGAATTTTTTGATGAGGTTTCATCAACGGAAATAATACCGTGTCCTTCAAATTATTCTGTTGAGTCAGAAGAGCTATAATTCGGTCTATACCCATCCCCCAACCCGACTGAGGAGGCATACCATGCTCCATGGCCAACACAAATTCATCATCTTTCCCGTGAGCTTCTTCGTCTCCTGCTTCTTTTGCTTTCGCCTGGTCTTCAAAACGTTTTGACTGATCGATAGGATCCACCAACTCTGAATAGGCATTCACAATTTCCCAACCATTTACCACCAGCTGAAATCGATCAACAATTTTTGGATTTTCATCATTTCGGCGTGCAAGAGGAGAGAGATCAACAGGGTGATGGGTGAGAAAAGTCGGCTGAACAAGTTTTGGTCTGGAAACTTTCTTATAAAGTGAATCGATAAGGTTTCCTCGTCCTAATTTCTCAGCACCTTCAATTTCTATTTTTTTCTTTTTTATGACACTCAATAATTCCTCTGCAGAAGGATAAGCATCAATATCAATTCCAGAATCTTCCTGGATGAGTTCTCGAAAACTCACTTTCCGCCAGGGTTTTCCAAAGTCTACATCCTGAAGATTCCCTTCGCGGTCAGGTATTTGAACCTTCAAGGTCCCAAGAGTACTCTTCAAAAGTTCATGAAACATCTCTTCAGTAAAACGCATATTGTCTTCATAGTTCCAGTAAGCCGCATAGTGTTCGCACATGGTGAACTCTTGAAGATGCGAAGGATCCATCCCTTCATTTCGAAAGACCTTCCCAATTTCAAATGTTTTTTCAAAGCCTCCAACGAGCGCTTCTTTTTGAGGAGTTTCTAAGGCAATTCTGAGAAAGAAATCATGATCGAGCGCATTGTGGTGGGTCACAAAAGGTTTTGCCAATGCCCCGGAAGCTGCTGATAACAGTACGGGAGTCTCAAGCTCCAGAAAGTTATTTTTCCAATAAAACTCTCTCAACGCGCGAATAAAATCGGATCGAAATGCGAACCGTTCAAACGTTTCACGGTTACTAATGAGATCCAAATATCTTTGTCGATAAGCTGTCTCTTTATCCTTTAAACCATGCCATTTTTCAGGAAGCGGACGAAGTGCTTTGCTCAAGAGCTCATATTTCTGAACCAATATCGAAATTTCACCTTTATGAGTAGTAAAAATCGTTCCTTCCACTCCGATGATATCTCCCAAATCAAGCAGCTTTAAAAAATCAAACGCCTCTTTTCCAATTTCTTTTACCTCAAAGACAATTTGCGTTTTACCGGAGAAATCCTGCAAATGAACAAAAGTAAGCTTCCCCATATCACGAAGGGTCATAATTCTCCCGGCGGTTTTTATGGAAGTACCTTCTTTGCTCTCTTTCGCCTCAAGAAGAGAAAACGTTTTGTTAAATCGATCCGGATATGGATTTATCCCTGTCTTCTTCATTTTTTCGAATTTCTGCAGGCGATCTTGGTCCATTTTTTTTGTTCAAGGAACTAAGCCAGAAAAGTATAAGGGGAAAAAATCTGGCTTTCAATCACATTCAGATCGGATATTTGAAGAAGAACCCTAATCCCTAAAAAACTCCTTTCTCCAGGCTTCGCGTTCCTTATATTTCTTTTGATAAATTTTCTCTATCTCGCCGGCGTTCATTCTTCCCATTTCTGTCACGATCACATCATAGTAGCTCAAAGGCACTCGATCATGGGAAAACTTCAAGCGCTGAAATTCCACGGGAGCGCAGCTCAGGGTTTTTGTGCTCTTGACCTTATAATGATGGTGTTCGGACCTGGCCTTCCAGAGGCTAAACTTTCTCGTAGAAATGAAGAGGAAGATTGGCTTATGACTCAAGTGAAATTCGGAAACAATCGCGTTGCTTCCTGCGTCACAAACAACATTCATTTCACTGTTGATGGTCACCGCTCCGAGAAAGACCTTTGTGATTTCAGCCTCCACATGGGAGAGCATGTATTCAGGCACGACTTTGAAGGATATTTTTTTCTTTGCCAGGAGCTCGACGATCTGCTGGGTTTTTTCTGATTCTTGTTCGGCGACGATGACCTCAAAATCTTTTCCTTTTCTTTTTGCTTCCACCAAGGTGTCCAACACTGACCCGCTGATACTGTGGATCAAAATCACATCATGCTTTGACATAGCGCTGACACCGGCTTTAATCATCCTTTTTCTTTCGTGCTTGGCTTCTTCTGCAAAGGCTTTCAAGGCTTCGACGATCTTTTTTTCCCAATACAAATGACTTGAAGAATGTTCTTGTTGCTTCGCTTCATTCAAAACATTCCAGATATGGAAAAAATGATCAATGATCAGCGCAATGCGCGGAGAAGTATTTTTTACAGCCTCTAACAATTCATAGAACTGCTGCAAAAAATCTTCTTCACCCTTTTCCCGGAAATCATGAATAGCTTTTTTCAAGCCCATGAGGACCATGTCATTGAGACGGGTTGTCCCGACTTCGCTTTCAATGCCCAAGAAAAGCTTCGATATTTTTTCTCGATACGGCATAGTGAATTATGAAAGCAAAACAACAAAGTAAAGGGAGCAAACTCCCAGCATCATGAGCGTCAAAGGTAGCGCGATCTTGAGGTATTCTTTATTGGTAATAACGAAACCAGATTTTTCCGCCAACCCCAATGCCACCACATTCGCTGAAGACCCAATCGGCGAACCACAACCTCCAAGACACGCGCCAAGAGCCATGGCCCACCACATCTGATCTAATGGGAGAGAAGGATCAAGGGTGTCCTGGATCTGCAGTACGATGGGAACCATCATCGTCACGAAAGGAACATTGTCGATGAGCATCGAGGCAATACCCGCAAGCCAGAGTAGTACGAGAAGCATGGCCAGGAAACTATGCCCTTGTGTCAGCTCAATAAACGTATTCCCGATCATCTCCAAAGCGCCTACTTCTTTCAGGCCGGCAACCATAACAAAAAGGCCGGCGAAGAAAAGAAGGGTTGGCCATTCAACTTTCGTTAGGGACTCATAAATAGACGAATGCTTCGTTGTCATGAAGAAAAGAACCATCGCGCCTAACAGCGCGACGATGGTTGGATTCAAACCGACAAAATCACCGAACACGAATCCTAAAATAACCGCGAACAAAATCAGCAATACTTTGGCGATGAACGATTTAGACAATTCTTGTCGTCCAAATTTATATTCGATCTTCTGTATCAGAAGATGGGATATAAAAAGTTGTCGGAGATTTCCAGAAATGGGTTTCAGAGAATGCCATTTGAAAATTCCAAAAAAGATCAGAACCAGAACGGATACGGCGCTAATTGGAATCCACATGTTAAATAGGAAATCGTTGAAGCCCAATCCAACGGAAGTACCGACAATCACATTGGTTGGGTCTCCGATAAGGGTCAATGCTCCTCCGATAATGGAATAGAAAATGGTGGCGATGACGAAAGGTTTTACATCCAGGCCCACTCCTCTGGTCAGCGCCAAAACAATCGGTAAAACAATCAGAAGAACAGTAACATTATTCAGGAAGGTTGACCCAAGCGCGGTGATCAAAGCGAACAGTATGAAAATCAGCCAGGGTTTTCCTCCGGTAAGCTTTGTAAGCTTGACGCTCAGCCAGGAAAAAACACCCGAGCCACTGACGATATCCACCATCAGCATCATTCCCATCAACAGGCCAATCGTTTCCAAATCCACTGCTGATAGAGCCACATCAAAAGGTAGGACTCCAAAAAGCACCATCAACAAAGCTCCGGTCATAGCCACCAGCGACTTGGGAAACACATCAAAAACGATCGCCAGGAACGATATGACGAAGATCGCAATTGCTATGTAGAATAGCGTATCCATTCTGTGAGTTCACATACTTGGAACATACGACATTCTAGTACGGATTTCCTAAAGATCAATCAAAACGTATATCAAGAGAATGATTCGTAAAGTTCGGCTACTCCTGATACAATCTCAGGGAAATTTTTATAGTACCATGGTCACTACTCGATTCGCTCCATCTCCTACCGGCTTTGTCCACGTTGGCAGCCTCCGGACTGCCCTTTATTGCTACCTGTTCGCACGCAAGAACAAAGGGAAAATAATCCTTCGGGTAGAAGATACGGATCAAAAAAGAGAAGTGGAAGGGGCGGAAGAGAACCTCATTAAAGTTTTGGCATGGGCTGGAATTGATTTTGACGAAGGCCCTCATGTGGGTGGACCGGCAAAGCCCTATCGCCAATCGGAGCGAACGGATATCTATCAGTACCATGCTAAGCAGCTCGTCGACGCGGGAAACGCTTATTATTGTTTCTGTAGCGAAGAACGATTGGAGCAGCTTCGCCAGAAACAAGAAGCATCTAAGCAGCCAACCGGATACGATGGGCATTGCCGCACTTTGACGGAAGGGGAGATCAAAGAGCTTCAGTCGAAAGGCGCTCCAAGTGTCATTCGTTTAAAAGTCCCCAAAGATGAGATGATTGTTTTCGAAGACGTGGTCCGTGGAAAAGTGAAATTCGCCTCGCACACGGTCGATGACCAAGTGTTATTAAAATCGGACCACTTTCCGACCTATCACCTGGCAAATGTCGTGGATGATCATTTGATGGGCATCACCCATGTCATCCGCGGGGAAGAATGGCTGCCGTCTACTCCAAAGCATATCCTTCTCTACAAAGCCTTCGGTTGGGAGCCACCGATATTCGCCCACTTACCTCTCATCTTAAATCCAGACTGTTCCAAGCTTTCCAAGCGGCAGGGGGACGTCGCCGTCGAGGACTATATTTCCAAAGGATATGACAAAGAAGAGCTCATCAACTTCGTGGCCTTCCTCGGCTGGAATCCAGGCGGCACTAAAGAGATCTATTCCATGCCAGAACTCATCGAAGCCTTCGACATCAGCAAAGTTCAAAAAGCCGGGGCGATCTTCAATCTGGAAAAACTTAATTGGTACCGCGGCGTTTGGAGGCAAATTCGCCTGAAAAAATTTGCAGAGGAAAAAGGATTGAAGATGGAAGTCCAGGAAACCAAGCAAGGAGGATTCAAGCTGGACATTATCGGCGACGAAGACCGCTCCACTTTTGCTCGGGAATTGAAGAAGTTAGTCGATGCCCATCTTTCCGACGAGGAAGAGCGTGACGAACATTTCTTGTTGCGCTGTCTCTACAGCGTCAAAGACAAAATCATCCACGAGCCGGAGAAGGTTGAAGAATTTATTCAGTTCTATTTCCATCCACCTGTGCTCAACAAAGATCTCTTCCTGAATGAAAAAATGGGTGTCACCTTGGAAGTGGCCAAAAAGGCCCTTGAACTGACAATCAACACCTTGAAACACCTGGAAGACTGGAGTGAAGAATCCATCAAGAAGAGCATGGTCGAATCGATTCAGCCTTCCGGTATGAAAAACGGCCAAGTCCTCTGGCCAGTCCGCGTCGCCTTAACCCATGTCGAATTCTCTCCGGGAGCGTTTGAGAGCGTTTGGATCTTAGGAAAGGAAAAGACGATCAGCTTGCTGGAGGAATCCCTTTCTCACGTAGCATAGCTGAGGGAAAGGATGATTGTTCTCGCAGTCTCTTCTGATGAACTTCCGCTAAAATATGGTGGAATTTATTGACCCTGGGAACATACCGAAACACGTATTTCAAATCGGTACTGGAACCCAGGATCATCAAAGTACCGTAGTGGAAGATCCTTTGAAAAATACCGCTTTGCTGATATCGAAGGTCCTGAATATTAAACATTGGAATCGCTTCTCGTTCGCGTTTGAGAAAAACGCTGTGGCGAATATCGATGACCCTGAAGTTCGTAACCAGGATGACTTTTAAGGAATAATTATATAACCGGAAACAGAGAGCATGGATAAACAGAGCAACCACGATGCTCATGGTAAATATCCGAGGAACATCTGTTATTTCAGAATAAAGATCAGAAGTGATAAACCAGATGGACAGTCCAAACAGAATGGCTACTTGAAAGAAAAATGGAACCAAAGATACCCAGTGAAGAACGGTTATGAGTTCCACATGCTCTCCCGGCTGATGACCGGGAAAATCACGTTTTCGGGGAGCGCCTATATGAAGAAACGCTTTCCAGAAATGCATGGAGACTAAGAAAAAAAGTGAAAGATTCCGACTGCCAGCGAGAGAAGAGTTAAAATCAAAATGCTTCCGACATAAAAAAGAGCGACATACTGTGTTCGTTCCAGACCTACCATCAAAAAACTGGTTTGGGGAGTCATTCGGTACTTGGATAAATATCGAAATGTCGCTCGTGTTGCCATAAGGCAAAAAACCAGGGAGAGAATATGAAAACCGAAAAACAACCACCAATTCATATTGAGAAATGAGATAGGATTACCATACCTAAAAACCGTGGAAAAGTCGAATCTTTACTCGATGACTTCGATTTCGACATCAATCACTCCTCGTGAAAGGTTGTCCAACTGGGAAAAACCATAGGAGGTGAGATCAATAATTCTTCCGGGAGTGAAAGGGCCTCGGTCATTGATGATCACTTCAATGGTATTGCCATTGTTGATATTTCTGACTTTCACGCGCGTTCCAAAGGGGAGCGTTTTGTGGGCGGCCGTCATGCCGCTGTTGGAAAAAATCTCTCCTGAGGCGGTCTTCCGGCCATTGAACATATCAGCGTAATAGCTGGCCTTGCCTGCTTCAGAGACATTCAGTATTGACTGAGGCTTTTCAGGAAGAGTGCTTAAGCTGACGGGATTCAGTTTTTTTCGTTTCAGTAAGGCTTGTTCGCGGCGCACGACAGCTTTTTGTCTTTTCATTTCTTGAAGAGCTTTTTGAAGTTCTAATAATTCAACTTTGAGTTCGGAAAGCCTGCTGGGAGCAGAGCGACGCGCTTTGGTCATTTCGCGTTGGACCTTTCGTTGCTCACGAAGAATTTCCAAGCGTTCCTGTTGATAAGTGTCTGCTTTGGCAGCAGGCAAAAATGACAACAGGAAAAAAACAGCCAAACCTGTAGAGATGAGAGTTTTCAATTCGCAATGGGCTAAGGACAATTGTATAATATCAATCTAACTGAGGTTTGCAACCCTTGGTTCCTTTGACTACAATAACCGTACTTTGGAGAAGGAACGAAGGAGTATGAAAGAGTATTACGAGTGTAAAGAAAAAATTCAGCTCTCGATATCTTTCAGTCTCTCCCTCCGTTCCTAATACTCCCTCCGTTCCTAATACTCCTTCCCCATGTGTGGAATCTTTGCTTATAAAGGCTATCAAAAGAACGCGCCCAGCATGGTGTTCGAAGGACTCAAGAAATTAGAATACCGCGGATATGATTCTTGGGGGATTGCTTGGAAAAAAGGAAATGACATTCAGACCTACCGTCGCGTCGGAAAAATATCCGAAGCAACTTCTGAACCTTTTCAAAATGAAGAGTCTTCGTTGGCGATGAGTCATTCCCGTTGGGCAACTCATGGCGGGGTCACCGAAGTGAATGCCCACCCGCATCGTTCTTCCAACGGCAAGATCATCGTCATCCACAACGGGATTATCGAAAACTATGCCGAATTAAAAGAAGAACTGGGAGTGGAACGCTTTCAGACTCAGACGGATACTGAAGTCATTTGTGAGCTCATTAGCGAGTACTGCAAAGAAATGGATTTTCTCACCGCGACAAAAAAAGCCTGCGAACGGCTCGAAGGACGATACGCCTTTATCGCCATGAGCGAGGATGACAACCGATTGATCGCCGCCCGACGGGGTTCACCACTTATCTTGGGAGTAGCTCCAGGTGAATGGTTCCTGGCCTCCGATATTCCGGCCTTCCTTCAGTACACTCGTGAAGTAAATTACCTCGATGACGATCAGATGGTGGTGATCGACGATGACAAAGCGACCTTCTTTGACCTGCTGAGCGACAGTGAAATTCAAAAACGCACTATCACCATCGACTGGACCGAAGAAGAAGCGGAGAAGGGAGACTACGACCATTTCATGCTGAAAGAAATCATGGACCAGAAGGAAACGATCATGCGGGCCATCAATCAGAATGAAGAAGAAATTTTGAAAATTGCTGAGTACATCAAGAACGCTCGCGGAGTATTTCTCTCCGGCTGCGGTACTGCCGGGAAGATGTGCATGGCGGCTGAATATTTTTTCTCGATCGTCGCCAACCGGCATGTGAACTTCGCAGCTGCATCAGAATTTCCCGTCTATCATCATTTTCTCATTCCTGAGAGTTTGTTGATCGTCGTTTCCCAAAGCGGCGAGACGGCGGACGTTTTGGAAGCGATGCGCGTCGCCAAGGAAAAAGGAGCAAAGGTTCTTTCCTTGGTCAATGTACAAGGTTCCTCTATCGCCCGCGCCTCTGATTTTTCATTGCTCATCAAAGCCGGACCGGAGAAAGCAGTCGCTTCGACCAAGGCAGCGACCTCTCAACTCTCATTGCTCCTTCTGATCGCCTTCGCCGTTGCCGGCAAACTGGAGGACGGAAAAAAACTCCTGATCGAAACAGCATCAATGATCAACGATCTCCTCAATCCTCGCTTCCTGAAATACATCAAAGAAGTGGCAGATGAAATCGGCCACAGCGAACATACTTACATTATCGGGAAAGCCGCCAACTATCCCATGGCTCTTGAGGCGGCCATTAAGATCCAGGAAGTTTCCTACATTCACGCCGAAGGGTTCGCAGCAGGTGAATTGAAGCATGGGCCAATCGCCCTCATCAGCAAAGGGACACCATGCATCTCTCTAATCGCTGAAGATGAAGTGAAAAAAGATATCATCAGCAACACGATTGAACTCAAAAGCAGGGGAGCCCACATCATCGGGATCTCACCGCACATGCACGAAAGCTTCGACCA
>Ga0079224_100011013_pt1 | contig 12431 bp, 14 predicted proteins | sample Stecom2015_FD_80414 | JGI IMG/M metagenome (GOLD analysis project Ga0079224, IMG submission 80414) | Agricultural soil microbial communities from Utah to study Nitrogen management - Steer compost 2015 | ecosystem: Environmental > Terrestrial > Soil > Agricultural land | place: USA: Utah...
GTTGCAACTAGTTTTTGACACGACTATGATTTTTTGTCGTAATGCGATAACAATTTGGCTGTTATGAATTAAGAAAAGACTACCTTGGAGAATATAGCTGACTTTGTCTATTTTTGGTAACTATGATTTTACAGGATTTTTCGCGGATTAAACTGCTTTTTTTGGATGTCGACGGGGTTTTAACCGATGGAACGGTACTTGTGACCGAGGAAGGACATCAGCTACGCCGATTTTCGATCCGGGACGGTTATGCACTACAGCTGGCGGTAAAGGTCGGACTAAAGATCGTGATCATCAGCGGCGGGAGATCACACGGCACCCGGACCAGACTTCAAGGATTGGGTCTGGAGGAGATTCACCTCGGTGTGAAAGATAAGCTGTCCCTGATGAAGGAGATTGTGGCGGGGCATGGTATAGCGTTGGAGAACGTGGCGTTTATGGGCGACGATATGCCCGACCTGGTCTGCATGCAGAATGTCGGACTACCGTTATGTCCGAATGATGCGGCAGAGGAGATCAAAGCCGTAGCGCGATATGTGTCTCCCCGGAGGGGAGGAGATGGATGCGTACGCGACGTAATTGAAAAAATTTTAAAGCTGCAGCATCGGTGGCAGCATGACGTAGACGTAAAAAGCATTTAGAATGGTAACCGAAATATTTGGAGATATCCGGGTGGTACTAGGGTCCCAGTCGCCTAGACGAAAAGAATTATTGGCTAGGATGGCGATCGACTTTCAGGTGGTTGTTAAGGAGACAGACGAAAGTTACGATCCGTCGCTGTCTTCGGAAGATATCGTGCGGCATATTGCACTGGCTAAAATGGACGGTTTTGAAGGCGTGGAATTTGATGATGCGTTGATCATCACAGCCGATACTGTTGTAGTATCGGAGGATAAGGTACTCGGCAAACCTCAGGACGAGGACGAAGCTATAGCTACGCTTCTCGCTTTGCAGGGCAGGAAGCACCGCGTACTGACGGCTGTGGTATTGAAATATAAGGGGCAAAAGCACTGTTTCGTGGAAGAGACCGCAGTGCAGTTTTTCCCGTTGACGGAAGAAGAAGTTTCCTTTTATGTCCAACAATATTTGCCTTTGGATAAAGCGGGATCCTATGGTATTCAGGAATGGATAGGTCTTATCGGTATACAGTCGATCAGCGGATCGTACGAAAATGTAGTCGGACTGCCCACAGCACGCTTGTATCAGGAAATGAAGCAACTGTATGCAGCAGGCAAAGAAACTGAAAGAGAATAAATAAGATAGGAGCGTGCCGATGTCGCCGGCAGACATGGTCGATCGTGATCGCACGAATTACCGTGGCCGCGAATGCGTAAGCCACATGTTGATATCGCCGTCCTTATAACCCAGAATGGAGATGGCTGCCGAAGGCAGCTGCGAAGTAAACCAATGACGACGACGGGGTAGCGCGAACCCGGGCTGCTCCGCCGTCGTCAGGTTTTGTTCAGATAAAAGAGTTGTCATGCTGAGCGCAGCAAGTCCTATTTCGGTTAGTACGCTGGCTTTCCCTCCCAGCGAAGAAGCAGGAGACCTACCTTTGACGCTTCCGCGTGTGCGATTATTTGATTGTATATCTGATGCCGCTGTAGAACAGACGTCCGGTGAGCGGTCCCCAAAGCATATTCGTGTCGAAGTAAGACCCAAAAGGCTCGTCGAATGCCAGAATCGGATTTTTTTGGTAAAAATTCGTTAGATTTTCCCCTCCGATATAAACGGCGAAGTTCTTATCGGGGCCGAAACTCTTGCTGATCTGGGCGTTCATCATTACGTAGCTGTCTGCGTAGTCAGCAAGCTGATACGCTGGTGGATTGTCCGCCGTCGACGGCAACCGCTTTCTGCCGACGACATTAAGTGTATAGTCAAAGCTCCATCCGCTATGAAGGTTGTAGCCCAGGTTGACAAAGCCTCGATGTTTGGCGGTCAGTGGTTTTTGTAACCTGCCCGACAGATAGTCGGTCTGGACATCAAGCAGCCGATAGGCAAGACGGGCTTCAAGATGTGGAATAGGCATAAAGCGGAATTCCGCTTGTAAGCTATTGGAAAACGATTTTCCGGATAGGTTGTAAAAAGATGCTGCCCTTGGATTTTCGAGATCAACAACGACCTGGTCCTGAAAATTGTTATGGAAGAGCTCCAGAGATACACCCGACTCACGGCCAAATAAATGAAAATCTTGGTCAACCGATATCCCCGTGTTCCAGGAGACCTCGGGCTTCAGGCCGTAGGCAGCTCCCGTGCTGTTTGACAACGCTTCATAATTAATGGTTCTGCTGGAAGCGAATATGCCCATGTTTTCAGCAAATATGTTGGCCGTTCGTTGTCCCCTGCCCGAGCTTAAACGGATGGTTGTTCCCGCAGCAGGCTCGTATCGAAGTACGGCACGGGGGGTGGTAAACCATCCATATATACTGTTATAGTCCTGACGGAGTCCAAGTACGGCATCAAATTTTTCGTTCGGAGCGAAAGTATATTCTATAAAGGCGCCCGAAACGGCCTCTGTCCGGCCGAAGCCGTGGTCTGCGATCTGCTCATCGTATTGGTCATAAGAAAGTGATATTCCCGCCTTGTATTTGTGGCGTACTGTGCCTATTACGTCTTGATAGAGCAAATTGGCATAACCGCTGCTTTGTTCGCTGTCATAAGTCGTCAGTCCAAAATAACTGGCCTGCCGATAGTGCGAGCCCGATAGTTGTAAACCAATACTACGCAGCTTGTGGTTTGGGAATACATAGCCGATCTTTGCAAATCCTTCCACGCGGTCGATATCGAACCCCAGTCCATAGCGGTTCGTCGTTAGCTTGTCCGTATCTTCATTGAAATCGATTTCACCTCCTGTACGGTCGTCGCTAAGATACTTTATGCCAAACTGGGCAATAACGCCCTTCCCATTCTCATAGTGCCAACGATTTATGCCGGAGAAGACGTTTCCAACAGGCATATCTCTAAACCCATTATTGCTGAAGTTCATCCCTTTGTTGTACATAAAGTTGTCGTGTAATAACAGCCCTACCGACCATTTGTCGTTGATACGCTGTGCGAGATTTAAGTTGACATCTGTACGGCCCATGTTGTTTACATATGCGTTTACGTGTAGTCGATCCGTATTGTGCGGCTTCTTTAACTCTACGTTAATCTGGCCGGACATGCTCTCGAAGCCGTTTGCCACCGATCCCATTCCCTTGCTGATCTGGATAGACTCTATCCATGGTCCGGCCATGCTGTTCAGTCCCAACGGCGAAGCAAAACCGCGCGGTCCGGGCAGATTCTCCACCGTCAGCTGCGTGTATACGCCGCTAAGCCCTAACATCTGTATCTGTTTACTACCCGTTACAGCATCGCTACTGACAACGTCTACAGATGCATTCGTAGAAAAGCTCTCGCTGAGGTCACAGCATGCCGCCTTGAACAGCTCTTTCGCTGTGATCATTTCGACCCGATTTGGCGAAAGTTTGGAGATATAGTTGGAGCGTTGTTTTCTGGAAACGACGACCTCCTCCAGCACGTTGTCTTTGGCATGGATAACCAATACGTCGTGTAGATTTTTAACATGGATTGTATCTGATTTCATTCCCGCATAGCTCACGACGAGGCGCTCGTTTCCGTTCTCGTGTTTGATATCGAAGACTCCGTTTTCATTGGTTTGCTGTATGTTGTTAGCATTTTCCAGCCAAAATATATTGACATCGGGTATTGGCGTCAGCTCTCCTTTGTCATTCTCCTGGACAACCACTCCGCGTACGATATGTTCGTGTCCATGGTCGTCAGCGGCCGATGGCTGGGGAGAGTCCTGCTTTCCGTCTGCGGATCTTTCATATAAACAGCATTGATGAAGTTTCTCGTATACTTCGTCTAAGGCTCTGGTTTCGTCTGTGTCATGTCCGACGTCGGCTATCGCTTGCTTAATCGCTTTCGCGCTCGTTTTCGAACCATCGAAGATGACAGTGGCTATTCCAGTCTGCATGTTCCAGTCTGCCTTGGATACACCTGTTATTTTTGCGGCCTTTTCGATCCGCTGCTTACATAGCCCGCAGTTTCCCGCTACAGGGAAAGTGATCGTACTGTCGGTTTGCGCAAGGGACAAGAGGTGTATGTGGACAAAGAAAAATAGTATAAATCCTTTAAATATTGATTTCATCTGTTTCCGTATTGATGAGTTAATGTGTTTCAACTGTATCAATCGCTTTACCTGATCATCAGGCAGAGCGTGTGAATCGTCTCTATCGGTAGACCTTTCGCAACTAAAAGCCGTCTCGCACTGGCGCCGCTTTTAATCGGGTGGGTCTGAACGCCGATGTTTTTGCACGATCAGGGAGAGTTTTTACAAGCCGTATAACTTTTGTCTCGTCTGGTGCTCCAAGGTGGACTCCAGCTTAACATTCTTTAAACGTGGGCAATGCAGTTTTCTATGACGCGCGCAAAAAAGGAACGGTCCGGCATCACAACGTGCCGACTGTTCTTTTTGAAGTCGTGGTTAGAAATCAAATACGGAAATTACAATGAATGAGGTAGGGAGGGTTGCTGTACGCCAGGAGTTCCTTGTTAGGAGGATCAAAGCCGGCAATAGGCTGGTACGCGTCAGAAAAGTACGCAACAATCCAGTGGAGGGTTAGCGTAGCAGGCGAAAGCGTCAGGAATGAAGCTTGAGCCGGTGCATTTTCGGTGTTTTGTTCGCCTTTGCTTAAGTCGACCCGTATGTCCTGGCAGCAGTTATTGCCGTCATCGCAACAATCAGTATTCGTATGTTGTTGGTCTGTTGCTTGCTTGCCGCCTTCATGATGGCACACGGGGCAGGGCGCATGGTTTCTTTCAGCGGCTACCTCGGTGATGAACGCCTTTTGGCCATGACACAGGTGCATATATACAGAGGCTCCGGTAGAAGTCACCGTGTAAAAGAACAAGAGTATATATGCAAATAAGGCTCTCATGGTCACAAACTTAAATAAAATTGCTTTTATATACAATTTTTTATTGCGTTGTATATAAAAGCAATCTATCGTTCTCCTCTCCACGACGAAGGCTTATTCTTAGAAGGATATATGAAACATCCGTTGCTGCCGGCTATAATCTTCACAAAATAGTTTGATACCCTGTGCCGTCATTGAAAGGATACCGAACGCGTTCAACAGGTAGCAATCGGTGTATTCAGTATTGCACGCTGAGGTTTTAAACATATTTATGCTATGTTGTGGAAAACTTATATAGAAAGGCCGCCTCTTTTTTAATAAATTTATCTTCTAAACGTTATAAACCAAGTCATTATGGAAACGATGTTCGTTGAGCCCGAAATCTCACTTTTCATAGCTGCATGCTTAGTTGTGGCTGCATTTATTATTTTCAAGCTGTATTCGAAATTCGTCAAGGACTTTTAGCCTGTCGGTGCGCTGTAAACGTTGCCCCAGCGTGGCAGATCCCATTGAATCTTATCAGATGGACTGCTCCTTGATGCTGCGGATAAATGTGTCAATCTTGTTTTGATAGTTTTCTTCACCGAGGATTTTGACAAATGCACTTCCTATTATAGCTCCTTTTGCGTAGTGCGTTGCTTTTCGGAACGTTTGATGGTCTGCTATACCGAAGCCGATAACCAGCGGGTTGCGTAGCTGCATATCTTTTAGCCGCTGGAAATAATGTTCCGCTTGGTTATCGACAGCAAGTTGCTTGCCCGTGGTCGCGTTAGAAGATAAAAGGTAGATGAAGCTGTCAGACAAGCCGTCAATTTTGTGGATACGCTCTTCGGACGTCTGAGGAGTGACCAGGAATACATTGCTGATCTGGTACTTCCTGAAGATCTCTTGGTAGAGCTCTTCGTATTCGTACATCGGAAGATCCGGAATAATAGCGCCCTGGATTCCCGCTTCGTGGCAGTCGCGACAAAAATTCTCGACGCCGTACTGCAGGACAGGATTAAAATATCCCATGAGAAACACGGGTATAGATACACGCTCCCGTAATGTTTTTAATTGCTCAAAAAGCACGCCGAGTGTCATGCCGTTTTTTAAAGCCTGCTCAGAGCTGTGTTGGATAGCAGGCCCGTCGGCTACGGGATCTGAATAGGGGAACCCTATTTCTAAAAAATCAGCACCGGCACGTTCCAGACGTTCAGCAATATCGATCGTACTGTCGATCGACGGGTAGCCTGCGGTAAAATAGATCGAGAGAAGTTTATCTTCTTTTTGGTTATTGAATATGTCTTGCATTGCTTTCTTTTAAAGTCCGAAATAGGTCATATAATTATCCAGATCTTTATCGCCCCGTCCTGACAGACAGATAACTATATTGTCTTCTTTACGGAGCGTCATCTTCTCGAGGTACGCCAGGGCGTGTGAACTTTCAATTGCCGGAATAATTCCTTCCAGCTTCGTGAGCAGAAGACCGGCTTGCATAGCTTCTTCATCGGTGATGCTTACATATTGTGCGCGACCACTTTTGAACAGCCAGGCGTGTTGAGGGCCTATTCCGGGATAGTCCAGACCTGCCGAGATCGAGTATGGCTCTACGACCTGGCCGTCGGCAGTTTGCATTAAAATCGACCGGCTTCCGTGGAGTACCCCTTCTTTTCCCAGCGCTGTTGTGGCCGCTGTTTCTCCGCTATGGACACCATGTCCGGCAGCTTCAACTGCAATAAGTTTAACATGCTCCTCGTCTAGAAAGTGGTAAAACATGCCCGCTGCATTCGACCCGCCCCCAACGCAGGCCAACACATAGTCAGGTGTACTGCTGCCCGTCTTCTCTTTGAGCTGGGCCTTTGTTTCTTCCGATATAATCGATTGAAATCGGGCGACTAAATCGGGATATGGGTGTGGACCCACAACCGAACCAATGATATAATGTCTGTCTACGGGATTGTTTATCCAGTCGCGGAGCGCTTCATTGGTGGCATCTTTTAATGTCTTACTGCCCGATTGGGCCGCAACGACTTTGGCTCCCATCATTTTCATACGGGCGACATTCGGAGCCTGCCGCTTAATGTCTATCTCGCCCATATACACAACGCATTCGAGGCCTTTTAATGCACAGACGGTCGCCGTCGCCACACCATGTTGGCCGGCGCCGGTTTCTGCAATTATCCGCTTTTTTCCCAGTCTCTCGGCGAGTAAAATCTGGCCGATCGTATTGTTTATCTTGTGTGCGCCTGTGTGATTCAGGTCCTCCCGCTTCAGAAAGATGTTAGCGCCATATTTCTCCGAAAGCCGTTTCGCTAAATATAAAGGAGAGGGGCGACCCACGTAATCTCTCAACAGCTGTTGGAATTCTTGCTGGAAATTTTCTTCCTGCATGATCTCTAAGTAAGTTGCCTGGAGTTCTGCTACATTAGGATATAACATCTCCGGAATGTAAGCGCCGCCAAAGGGACCGTAGTATCCTTTTTCGTTTACTTGATATTTATTCATGTTTGATAATTTTCAGGGCTTCGTTTAATTTTTCAATGTCTTTAATTCCGGGGGCAATTTCGAATCTGGAATTCAGATCAAGACCTACTAGGCGTTCGTCAGCAATGGCCAGGGTGTCTGCCACATTTGCCGGGCTTAAGCCGCCGCTTAAAAAGTAGGCAGTAGGCAACGGGTAGTTAGCTAATATTTCCCAGTCAAATGTTTGCCCCGTTCCTCCGTATTGCGCACTGTCCGTATCGAATAAGAAGTAGTCGACGTCGTCTTGGTAAGCTTCCAGGCTACTCCAATTGAACCGATCATGGATGCCAAAGGCTTTGATGACTTTTACCCCACGGTTCCGAAGTGCACGGCATAACGTTGGAGGTTCTGTTCCATGAAGCTGAACGGCATGTAGACCAAGATCTATTTTGGTGTGTATTAGCGCCTCCGCAGCGTTGACAAATACCCCCACCTTTTTAATGTTGTTGGGAATAGATACCTCAGGCACCGTATCGGTATATCGTGTGGATTTCTCGTAGAATATAAAGCCCATGTAATCGATGGCGAGCCCCGACAGCGCCGCTATATTGTCCGCATCCTTCATTCCGCAGACTTTGACTTTACGTGTTTTATTAACCATGGGTCAGCTTCTTTAAACAGTATAGGGCTTTCTTTTCCAGGAGGGAGCTTTCTGCCTCGTAATAGCAATCTCCAAAAGTTTTTTCGGGATGGATTGTTTTGATGGCAAAAGCGGCATTGGTTAACACGACATGATTCTGCTGATCGCTACCGTCGCCATTAATTATTTTACTGAATATCCGGGCTGCTTCTTCCACAGAATTTCCTCCGGCAAGGTCGTTGGCGTGCAGTGGCGTAAATCCTATTTCTTCGACCCCGTAGATTTTCTCACCGTGGTTATTGATGATTTTAAAGTCGCCTGTGAGCGAGATTTCGTCATATCCATCTAGTGTATGGATGATGCTGTATTGTTTATTTGTTCCCTGGTAGAGATAATTATACAACCGAGCTAATTCTAAGCTGAATACGCCTACTGCCTGAAACTTCGGGTTGGCCGGATTCGTCAGCGGTCCCAGCATATTGAAGAATGTTTTCACGCCCAGAGCCCGTCTGATGGGGCCCACTGTCTTCATTGCGGGGTGAAAGAGCGGTGCGTGCAGAAAGCAGATCCGCGCCTCATCCAGTTGACGGTGCAGGATATCCCGGTCGTTGGTGAATGTGTAACCGAGGTATTCCATGACGTTGGAAGAGCCACATCCCGAAGAGACACCGACATTTCCATGTTTCGCAACATGATAACCAGCACCCGCAACGACGAATGACGCTAATGTGGAAATATTAAACGTGTTTTTGCCGTCGCCTCCCGTTCCGCAAAGGTCTATTAGATCATAATTGGAGAAGTTAAGCTTATTGCAGAGGTCGTACATCGCGTCGCGAAAGCCGCTGAGCTCCTCCACCCGGATACTTCGCATACCGTACGTTGTCATAAAGGCTGCGATTTGATGGGTATCATAGCTGCCCGTAGCAATGTTCGTTAAAATGGCGTAAGCTTCTTCTTTCGTAAACGTTTTGTATTCGAATAAGTGGGCGAGTATCTCTTTCATAATTCTATTTAATAAACTTTATAAAACCAGCGCGGCCTGCCGCTCAATTGTCCTACATGCTTTTGCATTGAAGAACGGGTTAAAAAAAAAGCCCGCCCAGGAAGGCAAGCCGCTATTTTTTGACGAATATATTCAAGCAATAGGTTTTTGCCACAACATTAGTTGTTGTGCCACCACCATGCTTTATATACATTGTTCGAATTCATGCTGATTGATATGTTAACAAATATCCATTATTTGTGATAGAGTTGCAAATTTTTATAAAAAAACCTTCCTTTTTTATAAAGCTTGCGCTATCGCAGGCACTGTGTCGGATGTACCCGGAAGTTAGTAGGTGACGAAGTGCGCTATTTTGTTTCCCTTGGACACCAGGGTGAACGAGGCTATCTTCTTGTTGGCTATGTAGACAGCTAACATTTGTCGGTTCTTATAGCGTAGAAAATACATTTTGTCCGTCGGCTTGCCTTCAGGGTCAATATCTCTTGTTTCCTTTCTCGGAAGCTGGTCGAATGGGATATACTCAATTTCCTCCACGTTTTTGGTCTGCAGGTTTAGGCGTATTTCTTCTACACTGGCCTCCAGATAGTCGTACGCCTCGTCTGAGGTGGTATTTTCCACCAAGACGTGTTGACTCAGAATAACGTCAGGGCGGATTGTCTCATCGGCGACGTCCGCAATGAAGGCTTGGATGATGCGTATGTCTTCCGTAGTGGCCGAGGACGGTGGTTGGGCCTTTCCCACGCCGAAAAATAGTACGGCTATAAAAAACGTGAGATGAAGTCTTTTTAACATAAAGGTTAGACAGGGTATAGCGTGAAAAGGATTAACGGACGATGAACAAAAAATGGAGAAGAGGAGAAAGGAATGCTGCGCACAGGAGCTCAATAACGCGAGGGAGCGACCGGACAAGTAAAAAACGCCTTTTTCAAGGCGTTTTTTATGATAATTTAATACTCGTCTTCATTAAAAAAGAAGTCATCCTTTGTCGGATAATCAGGCCAAATCTCTTCAATGTTTTCATAGGGCTCTCCATCATCCTCCAACGCCTGTAGGTTTTCAATTACCTCCACGGGAGCGCCCGAACGAATAGCATAGTCGATTAACTCATCTTTAGTTGCTGGCCATGGTGCATCTTCCAAGTGAGATGCCAATTCTAGTGTCCAATACATATCTAATAATTTAAGTTGCTATTTTCCGCAAAAATAACATAATTATTCACTAAATCAAGTCAAAACAATGTTATCAATTTGTTTTTATTGTATTTATCTGGTAGTCAGATAGATAAATATCTTTTTTGAGACGATAGACAAATTTCTTTAAGGTAAACCTGCTATGCGGGGCAGGGTATGGCGACGCAACAATCCAGTCTGGGCGCTTTCTATTGCACCCACCGGCAAATGTCCGTTACATCCGTACGCCCGTAAAAGAAATGTCATTAAGCTGCCTGCTTGGGGCCGTTATAAGCTTTCGAAGTCCGAGCCGCGTTCCCTGAGAGCATCCAGCCTTGGGAGCACGGATTTGATGTCAGGGTTGGGGTAGTCGTCTTCAATGAGGCCGTCGCGCATCCTGACAATGCGGTGGGCATGTTGTGCGATGTCTTCTTCGTGGGTAACCAGAATAATTGTATTGCCTTTTGCATGGATATCTTCCATGAGGCCCATGATTTCTATAGAAGTTTTTGTGTCCAGATTTTCGGTGGGCTCATCGGCGAGGATAATAGACGGGTTATTGATAAGTGCTCTGGCAACAGCTACCCGCTGGCGTTGTCCCCCCGAAAGCTCGTTCGGTTTATGATCGACCCTATTGCCAAGACCAACATTTTCGAGCGCCTTGTGCGCGCGCTCTTCGCGCACTTTCTTATTGAAGCCGGCGTAGATGAGGGGGAGGGCCACATTTTCCAGAGCAGTACTCTTCGGCAATAGATTGAACGTCTGGAAAACGAAACCTATTTCTTTATTGCGGACTTCCGCAAGGTCGTTTTCACTCATGTCGGAAACGTTAATACCATTGAGGATATATTGCCCTTTACTGGGCGTATCCAGACATCCAAGGATATTCATCAGCGTCGACTTGCCCGACCCCGAGGGGCCCATCAGCGCAACGAATTCGCCCTTTCTTATGTTGAGCGATACCGACTTCAGGGCGTGGATCTCTTCGGCACCGATAATATACTTCCGACCGATATCTTCTATTTGGATTAGATAGTTGCTTTCCATGACTGTCACGTTAACGAAGGCTTAAGTTACGATTTATTACAGATTTCCCAAGCTTCTTTCATTTTATCGTATACTTCTGCCTCTAAAGATGAAAAATGTCTACTATGGTAGTTCGCCGTTTGTATAGGGGCCATAACTTTTACATGGATAACCCCGGGCCTCGAGCCATATACTTTTCCGTCGTCCCACAAGATGTGCCAGGCGTCCTGTATCACCACAGGGAGGATAGGGATATCGTTTTCGGTAGCCATCCTGAATGCGCCGGATTTAAACTGCTGAAGCACCGGGGGGTATGTTTCGTCGATCTTCCCTTCGGGAAAGATGACGATCGATCGGCCCTCCTGTAGCAGTGTTGATGCTCTTTTGTAAGCTTTGAACGACGAGATACGGCTATCCCGCTTTACAGGGATATCGATTGTTTTAAAAAATATCCGGGTAACCGGATTGTTTAACAGCTCCATCTTTCCGATAAAAGAAAATGGTGCTTTGCATAAATAGTTGAGTACGGTGATGTCTAAAAAAGACGTATGATTAGGACATAGGACATAGTTTTTTGACCAGTCGATGGGCGCTTCATATTCTACCTCTACACGTATCCCGACAGCATAGATGCCCGCAAGACTTATCCATCGGCGGAAGGAGACAATCTTATGATAATGCCTGTCGGCATTTCGCGCAAAATAATACAGAAATGGAAAGCCCAGAGCGAAAAAGAACAATACGGAAGCAAAGTAGGCTAGTAAATGTAATCTTCTCAAGATTCTTTTCATGTCCAAACTTAATTAAAAAAGCGCACCGGGCCACCGATGTAGTACTTGTTTATGAGAGAAGCACAAGGCTCGCTATTGTGTCCTATAGTATCGTTGTCGGTAGCTATGCCGCGCGATAAGACGGATAATAATGGTTTTAACGGTCGGGAATTAATGGTTGTAAACAGAGGGGTGTCTCCTATGATCGCTCCCTATAGATATTGGCGACACCCCTCGTTCTTATTTACTTAATTCCGCGTAATACTTGAAAAAAGAAGGAATAGTCTCAATACCTTTCAGGTAGTTCTCTATACCATATTTTTCGTTTGGAGAGTGCAGGTTGTCACTGTCGAGCCCGAAGCCCAGCAGTACCGTCTTGACACCGAGTTCCTTCTCGAAGAGGGCGACAATAGGAATAGATCCGCCGCCACGGGTTGGAATGGGTTTCTTGTTGAA
>Ga0079224_100011015_pt1 | contig 12431 bp, 12 predicted proteins | sample Stecom2015_FD_80414 | JGI IMG/M metagenome (GOLD analysis project Ga0079224, IMG submission 80414) | Agricultural soil microbial communities from Utah to study Nitrogen management - Steer compost 2015 | ecosystem: Environmental > Terrestrial > Soil > Agricultural land | place: USA: Utah...
CCCTGCCGCCCCCGCGCTCGAGACCCCTGTTCTCGAACGCTTCGCCGAGCACCTCCACGACCTCGCTCTGCCGCTGCCGATCGAGGGCGCCCCGCAGGCCCGCGAGGAGGCCCGTGCCGCCCTCTCCCAGCTCGCCGACCATGTGGTTCCGCGCCTCGCCTCGCTCGATGCGCCGCTGCTGGTGGTGATCGGCGGCTCGACCGGCGCCGGGAAGTCGACCCTGGTCAACGCCCTGGTCGGCCATCCCGTCAGCCGCTCCGGCGCGATACGCCCCACCACACGCCGCCCGGTCCTGCTCCATCACAGCGCCGATGAGCCCTGGTTCACCGGGACCCGCATCCTGCCGGGCCTCGCCCGGGTCCGCGCCGGGCAGCCCGCGGACTCGGGAGCACCGGATTCTGAAGCGCCCGGCGCCGGCGACACGACCGGCGATATCGACCCCGCAACCTCCCTCGAGCTGCGCGCCGAGGACCGCATCCCGCAGGGGATCGCCCTGCTGGATGCCCCGGACATCGACTCCGTCGCCGCCGGGAACCGCGAGCTCGCCCGGCAGCTGCTGCGCGCTGCGGACCTGTGGCTCTTCGTCACCACCGCCAACCGCTACGCCGACGCGGTGCCGTGGGAGGTGCTGCGCTCCGCCGTCGAGCGGGACGTGCGCGTGGACGTCGTGATGAACCGGATCCCGCCCCGCGAGGGCGTGGCCGAGGAGCTCGCCGAGGACCTGCGCGGCATGCTCGAGCGCGCTGGGATCGGCGCCCGGCACCTCTTCCTCGTCCCCGAGACGGACATCGACGAGGACGGCATGCTCCCGCCCGACGCGGCCGAGGAGCTGCGCGCGCACCTCACCGCGCTCGCCGCCGACGCCGCCGGGCGCGGCCGCATCGCCCGACGCACCCTCGCCGGCGCCGTCGACGCGCTCGCCGTCTCCGCCACCCAGCTCGCCGAGCACGCGAGCGCCCAGGACGCGGAGCGGGAGCACCTGCGCGAGCAGGCCCGCGAGGCGTTCTCCGGCTCCCGCGAGCGGATCGACGAGGCGCTCGGCGACGGCTCCCTGCTGCGCGGCGAGGTGCTCGCCCGCTGGCAGGACGTCGTGGGCACCGGTGAGCTGATCCGCGGGCTCGAGGGCGCAGTCACGCGCCTGCGCGACAAGATCGGTGCGACCCTCAGCGGGCGTCCCGTCCCCGCGGTCGCCGCCGAGGAGGCGCTCGGGTCCGGCCTCGTCCACGTCGTCATCGACGAGACCGCCCGCGGCGCCGAACGGGCCGAGGCCGCCTGGCGCAGCAGCCCCTCCGGCCGCTCCCTCGTCGAGGGCCGCGACCTCTCCCGCCTGCCCGACGGATTCGGTGAGCAGGTCGCCGCCGAGATCCGTGCCTGGCAGGGCGATGTGCTCGCGATGGTGCGCGCGGAGGGCGCAGACCGCCGCACGAAGGCCCGCGTCCTCTCCCTCGGCGTGAACGCCGTGGGCGTCGCCCTCATGGCCGTCGTCTTCACCTCGACCGCCTTCATCCCCACCGGGCTCGAGGTCGGTGCGGGCGCGGCCACCGCCGTCGTCGGCCAGAAGCTGCTCGAGACGATCTTCGGCGACGAGGCGGTGCGGCGCATGGCCCGCACCGCCCGCGAACGCCTCACGAGCCGGCTCGACGCCCTGATCGCCGAGCGCTCCGCCCCCTTCGAGGAGCTGCTGGACGAGCTCGGCGACGAGGACGCGGGAGCGGACCTCACGGCCGATGCCGCTGCGCTCACAGGACTCGCCCGCACGATCCGGGAGGACGGATGAGCCCCCTGCTGCGCCGATCCAGCGCCCGCACCGCCTCCCTCATGGACCGGATCGACGCCCTGGACCGCGCGGTCGAGGCGCTCGACCGCGTTGCCCCCGAGGCCTCGATCGACGAGGCGCGCTCGCTCCTGGACCGTCTCGACCGTCGCCGCGCCCTCTCCGCCGAGCACACCGTGATCGGCCTGTTCGGCGCGACCGGCTCCGGCAAATCCTCCCTCGTCAACGCCCTCACCGGCACCGAGGTGTCCCGCGCCGCGGTGCGCCGCCCCACCACCTCCGCCCCCGTCGCCGCCGTGCTCGGCGAGGCGGGCGCGGACCCGCTGCTGGACTGGCTCGAGGTCGAGGACCGCCATGTCCTTCCTCCGGACTCCCCGCTCGCGCTCGCCGCCGAGGCTCCAACCCGGGGCCGACGGGCGAAGCGGGCCGGGCAGGAGGGCCCGCCCGGGATCGTGCTGCTGGACCTGCCGGACCTGGACTCCGTCGAGCTCACCAACCGCGAGACCGCTGAGCGGATGACCGGCCTCGTGGACGTGCTGGTGTGGGTGACGGACCCGCAGAAGTACGCCGACGCCGTCCTGCACCAGGAGTTCGTGCGCCGCTTCGCCGGGCACGACGCGGTCACCCTCCTCGTGCTCAACCAGATCGACCGCCTCCGCGAGGTGGAGCGCCAGGGTGTTCTGGATTCCCTCGCCGCCCTCGCCCGCGCCGACGGGCTCACCGAGGCACCCATCCTCGACGTCTCCGCGGAGACGGGGGAGGGGCTCGAGGAACTGCGCGACGAGCTCGGCGCCCTCGCCCGCTCCCGCGAAGCGGCCAGTCAGCGCCAGCGGGCCGACGTCCGCGCCGCCGCGCAGGCTCTCCAGGAGATCGCGGACCCGACCGGGCTGCCCGACCGCGTCGGCCCCGCCGAGATCGACGAGCTCGTCGAGGACCTCGCCGCGGCCGCCCGCGTGGAGCCGGTCGCGACCGCCGTCGGCGCCTCCTACCGCCATCGCGCCGCGGGGAAGGTGGGCTGGCCGCCGCTGCGCTGGCTGCGTCGCACCCGCCCCGACCCGCTGCGCCGCCTCGGCATCGGGCAGGCCCGTGACGCCGAGGGCCTCGAGCGCACCTCCCTGCCCGAGGCCGATCCGGCCGCCCGTGCCCGCGCCGCCGGTGGGGTGCGACGTCTGGCCGATGAGGCGTCGGCCGGTGGGTCCGAGCCGTGGCGCGCCGCGGTCCGCGCCGCCGCCCGCTCCCGCGAGGACGAGCTGCCCGACGCCCTGGATCAGGCGGTCGCCCGCACAGACCTGCGCGCCCGCGACCGCTCCTGGTGGTGGCCGGTGCTGGATGTGCTGCAGTGGCTGGCTGTGCTCACCTGGGTGGCGGGCCTCGCCTGGCTGGGCGTGAACGCACTGCTGGCCTTCCTGGGCGTTCCCCCGCCGCCCATGCCAATGGTCGAGGAGCTCTGGATCCCGATCCCGCTGCCCACCGTGATGATGGTGGTGGGGATCGCGGCTGGGATCCTGCTGGCCGTCGCGGGCTCCGCGCTCGCCGCCGTCATCTCCGCCTGGCATCGCTCCCGGGCCCGGCGCCTGCTGCGCGCCGCGGTGCGGGAGGTCGCCCACGAGTACGTCGTCGAGGAGGTCGATGCGTCGCTCGTCCGCGCACGCGAGGCTGCGAGCGATCTCGCACTGGCGCACGGATGAACGGCGCACAGGCACGGTGTAGCATGGCTGGTCGACCGTGGCGTCGGGCCCGCACGTAGCAGGACGGGCGCCTGCAGGTACCCTCAGCGTGCCGCGCAGTGCCCACCGTGCAGTCTCCGCGGGCCGCGCATACCTGATCCGCAGCACACACGCAGGCTCCGCCTGCAGAACAGAGGCTCCCTATGGGTTCTGTCGTCAAGAAGCGACGCAAGCGCATGTCCAAGAAGAAGCACCGCAAGCTGCTTCGCAAGACCCGCCACCAGCGTCGCAACAAGAAGTGACGTTCGCGTGACGTACGACGGCCCCCACCGCGAGGTGGGGGCCGTCGTCTGTCCGCAGGTCGTCGCCGCGGGCCTCAGCCGCAGCGCACGGAGGCGGTGCTGAGCCGCAGCATTCCGGCGACGTGCGTCAGCGCAGTGCTCAGGCGCGGCCGGTGAGACGCTTCCACCAGGGACGCTTCGCGAGCGCCGTGCGCAGCTCCGCCGCCTCCACGCGGTATCGGGCGTGCACGGCGCCGTCGACGATGATCACCGGCACGTCGTAGGTCCAGTCCTCCCGCAGGCGCTCGTCGGCGTCGATGTCGCGTACCTCCACCGCGGTGCCCGCGCGGTCCGCTTCCGCCTGCACCACGGGCAGCGCCTCCTCGCACAGGTGGCAGCCCTCGCGGGTGAGGAACAGGACACGGGCGGCCGGATCAGCAGGGGCAGGAGTGCGGGGCATGCTCATGGGGGAGACCTTATCGGGGGTGGACGGGGCACCGGTGGATGGCGAGTCGTCGTCGCCGCCCGTCGGCCCAGAACGCGGACGGGCCGCCCGCTGGAAGCGGGCGGCCCGTGGTCCCCGCGCTGCGGGGGAGGGGTGAGGTGATCAGGCCGCGACCGGCGCGGTGAACTCAGCCTCGATGGTGATGCGGACCTCGTCGGAGACCAGGACGCCGCCGGCCTCGAGGGCCGCGTTCCAGGTCAGACCGAAGTCCTTGCGGGAGATCCGGGTCTCGCCGGTGAAGCCCGCGCGGTAGGTGCCGAAGGGGTCGGTGGCCGCGCCCTCGTACTCGAAGTCCAGCTCGACGGGCTTGGTCACGCCGGAGATGGTGAGCTCGCCATGGAGGGTGTCGCCCTTCAGCGCGGTGGAGGTGAAGGTGATCTCCGGGTGGGCCTCGGCATCGAAGAAGTCGGCGCTGCGCAGGTGGTTGTCGCGATCGTCGTTCGCGGTGCTGATCGAGGCGGTCTTCAACGTCGCGGAGAAGGAGAGGTCCTTGCCGCCGTCAGCGACCGTGAGGGCACCGGCGACATCCGTGAACTGGCCGCGGACCCGGGAGATGCCCGCATGGCGCACCGTGAAGGCGACGGCGGTGTGGGTGGGGTCGAGGGTCCAGGTGCCGGGGGTGAGGTCGTTCATGGTGCTCCTTGAGAAGATTGTGGCCCGAGGTCCGTGTGGACCCCGTCGTGCTTGAAATATAAACTAACATGCGCGAGGATGGCAAGCATCCGAGCTTCAGGAAGAGAGGACCGTGATGCAGGACACGACGTCAAGGGTGAAGCCAATAGATGAGCGCGCGGCGGCCGCAGCGCCCGCCGCAGAGACCGCGAGCGCAAAGACCCCCGAGATCCCCGCGACCCGCGAGATGCCCGAGGTGCCCGAAGGGCTGTGGCTGAGCGCGGACGAGCAGGCCGCCTGGCGCACCTTCCTCTACGCCACCACCCTCCTCAGCGAGCGCTTCAGCGAGGCGCTGCAGAGCGCGCCCGGGATCGGGCTGACCCTGGGGGAGTACGAGATCCTCGTGCGCCTGTCCGAAGCGGAGCACGGCTTCCTGCGCATGTCCGAGCTCGCTGACCAGGTCGTCCACTCCCGCTCACGCCTCACCCACACGATCTCCCGCATGGAGAAGCGCGGCCTCGTCGAGCGCGTGCGCTGCGCCGCCGACGGCCGCGGCCGCCAGGCCCAGCTCACCGCCGAGGGCGTCGCGATGCTCGACCGCGCCGCGCCCACGCACGTGCGCTCGGTGCGCGAGCACCTCGTGGACGTCATCGGGCGCGAGGATCTGCTCGAGCTGGGACGCATCCTGGGCCGCACCCTCGACGACGACGCCCCCGTGGACGTGCGGTGTCCTTCTGCTCACGAGGAGCCCGCCGCTCCCTGCTGATCCGGAGGTTCGGTTGGTACCGTGAAGCGGCCCGGGCCACGGCCCCGGCGCCTCGGGCCACGGCCCGGATGCTGAGCGAAAGAGGACCCCGCCCCCATGCCCACCACCATGGTCCACCTCGTCCGCCACGGCGAGGTGCACAACCCGGAGCGCATCCTGTACGGACGCCTGCCCGGGTACCGCCTCAGCGACCGCGGTGAGCAGATGGCGCAGCTGGTCGGCGATCACCTCGCCAGCCACGACATCGCCCTCGTGCGCTCCTCTCCGCTGCTGCGCGCCCAGCAGACCGCCGCGCCGATCGCCGCCCCGCACCAGCTGGAGATCGGCACCGATCAGCGTCTCATCGAGTCCGGGAACCGCTTCGAGGGGCAGCGCATGGGCCACGGCGACGCGAAGTTCACCGACCCGCGCAACTGGCGCTGGTTCCTGAACCCCTTCCGCCCCTCCTGGGGCGAGCCCTACCGCGAGCAGGTCGCCCGCGTCCTCGACGCCGTGCACGACGCCCGCGCTGAGGCCGAGGGCCGCGACGCCGTCCTGGTCCTGCACCAGCTGCCGATCTGGCTCACCCGGCGCAGCGCCGAGGGCCGCCCGCTCCCGCACGATCCCCGCAAGCGCGAGTGCGGGCTGTGCTCCGTGACGAGCCTGCGCTTCGAGGGGACCGAGCTCGCGGGCGTGGACTACGCCGAGCCCGCCGCGGCGCTGTACGCGGGCGCTGTCGACGCGACCGGAGGGAAGCTCACGTGACCGCTCGCTCCCTGCCCTCGGCCCCGGGCCGACGGGCCGTGCTCGCCTCTGCCGCTGGAGCGGGCGCCGCCCTGCTGCTGGCCGCCTGCGGCACCGACACGTCCGACCGCTACACCTCGGGCGATTCCGGCTACGTCTCCGGCTCCGGCGTCGCCACCGAGATCGCGCCCGAGGACCGCGCCGAGCCGCTCGAGATCGTCGGCACCACCTACGACGGCGAGGAGTTCGCCTCCGCCGACGTGCGCGGTGAGATCCTCGTGGTGAACGTCTGGTACGCCTCCTGCCCGCCCTGCCGCAAGGAGGCCCCCGACCTCCAGGCGATCCACGAGGACTACGCCGAGCAGGGCGTCACCCTCATCGGCGTGAACGTGCGCGACGCCGAAGGGCCAGCGCGCGCCTTCGAGGAGACCTACAAGATCACCTACTCCTCGATGCCGGACCCGGACGCGGAGATCATGTACTCCCTGCGCGGTCAGGTCGCCCCGAACGCGGTGCCCTCCACCCTGGTCCTGGACCGTGAGGGCCGCGTCGCCGCCCGCGTCTCCGGAGCCGCTGACCCCTCCGTGCTGCGCGCGATGATCGACCGGGTGCTCGAGGAATGATCCCCGCCGATCTCGGCGCCGCCTTCCAGGCCACCGCGCTGTCCGGATCCCTGCTGCTCGCGGTCGCCGTCGCCGCCGCGGCGGGGCTCGTCGCCTTCCTCTCCCCGTGCGTGCTGCCCGTGGTGCCCGGCTATCTCGGCTACGTCTCCGGCCTTGCAGGACAGGGAGCGGTCGCCACCCCTGCTGGTGGGAAGCGCTCCGGGTCCGGGAAGAGCGGCGGCGGACGCCGCAGTGCACCGAACGGCCGCATGGTCGCCGGCAGCCTGCTGTTCGTCGCCGGTTTCGCCATCGTGTTCATGCTGCTGGGCGGCTTCGCCGGCGCCCTCGGCTACCTGCTCCAGGAGCACGCGGTGTGGATCAACCGCATCGCCGGCGCCGTCGTGATCCTCATGGGCTTGCTGTTCATGGGCGTCTTCCCGCGCCTGTCCGCGACCCGCCCGGTCACCTCCAAGCGGCCCGACGCCGGCCTGCTGGGCGCCCCGCTGATGGGGATCGTGTTCGGGCTGAGCTGGACGCCGTGCATCGGCCCCACCTACGCCGCGATCGTCGCGCTGTCCCTGGACGGGGGCGGCAGCGGCGCCGTGCTCCGCGGCGGGATCCTGGCGCTGGCCTACTCGCTCGGGCTCGGCATCCCCTTCGTGCTGTTCGCGCTGCTGTTCCAGCGCGCCCTCGGCTTCAGCAAGCGCCTCGCCGCGCACCGCCGCACGATCGGACTGCTCTCCGGAGCGCTCCTGATCGCCATCGGCGTGCTGCTGATGACCGGGGTGTGGTCGGCGTGGATGAGCGAGCTGCAGATCCTCATCGCAGATTTCGAACCGGTGGTGTGATGGACGAGAAGAGCACGAGCACGGACACCGCGCCCGGCGCTGAGAAGAACCCGTCGGCCGGGGAGCGCGCCTCGCGCACCGAGGGCGCTGCCGGCTCCTGGAGCAGCAAGCCCGAGGTCGACGGCCGCGGCCCCACGAAGGCGCCCTCGCTGGGCCTGCGCGGCACCCTGCTGTTCCTGTGGCGGCAGCTGACCAGCATGCAGACCGCGCTGATCCTCCTCATGCTGCTCGCGATCGCGGCGGTGCCCGGCTCGCTCTACCCGCAGCGCAGCGTCAACCCGGGCCTGACCGACACCTTCCTCGAGGAGAACGGGCGCTGGGGCGAGATCCTGGATGCGCTGGGCTTCTTCGAGGTGTTCTCCTCGCCGTGGTTCTCCGCGATCTACCTGCTGCTGTTCGTCTCCCTGATCGGCTGCATCGTCCCGCGCGTGGGCGTGCACCTGCGCCAGCTGCGCGCTCGCCCGCCGCGCACTCCCTCTCGCCTGACCCGCTTCACCGGCCACACCCGGGTGGAGCTGCCTGGTGCCGAGCGGGACGAGCTCATCGAGTCCGCGCGCCGCATCCTGCACCGCTCCCGCTATCGCACCGAGGTGCGCGAGGAGAGGGGCGGTGCCGTCTCCGTCAGCGCCGAGCGGGGCCTGCTGCGCGAGACCGGGAACCTCCTGTTCCACATCGCGCTGGTCGCAGTGCTGATTTGCATCGCCGGCGGCAACCTCACGAACTACCGCGGCCAGATCACGGTGATCGAGGGCGACGGATTCTCGAACTCGCTCACCCAGTACGACTCATTCTCCTCCGGCGCCTGGTTCGACGAGACCGACATGCCGGACTTCCGTTTCACCCTCGCGGACTTCCGCGCCACCTACGTCCAGCCCGGCGAGTCCGGGAAGGTCGGCGAGCCGCGCTCCTTCGAGGCGGATATCCAGGTGACCACCCCCGGTGAGGAGCAGGAGTCCCGCACCCTGCAGGTCAACAAGCCGCTGCACGTCAAGGGCGCCTCGATGTTCCTGCTCGGCAACGGCTATGCGCCTGAGATCACGGTGCGCGACTCCGAGGGGACGGTCGTCGCCGAGGGGCCGCTGATCACCGTGCCGATGGGGGACACCGGCTACACCTCGCAGGTGGTGCTCAAGGCGCCGGACGCCCGTCCCGAGCAGCTCGCCGTGGTCGGCTTCTTCATGCCCACCGGCACGATCGACGACCAGGGCCCGCGCTCGCTCTACCCCGACGCGCTGGACCCGCAGCTCGCGCTCACCGTCTACCAGGGCGACCTGGGCCTGGACTCCGGTATCCCCTCCAACGCCTACGAGGTCGACGTCTCCACCCTCACCCAGGTGGGCGGCGAGGACGGCTCCCCGGTGCTGATCCGGCTCTACCCCGGCCAGGAGTACACCCTCGCCGACGGCACCACCGTGAGCTTCGATGGGCTGCGCCGCTACGCAGCCTTCGACATCGCCCACAACCCCTTCGAGATCTGGACGTTGATCAGCGCGCTCACCGCCGTCGCGGGCCTGGTGCTCTCGCTGTTCATCCCGCGCCGACGCGTCTGGGTGCGGGTGCGTCCCGGGGCCGACGGCGCGGTGCTCGAGGTCGCTGGCCTCGCGCGCAGCGACGATCCGGCGCTCGAGGGCGACGTCCGATCCCTGGCCACGACGCTCTCGCAGGCGCAGGATGGAGGACGGGCCGGCACGGCCGCGATCCCCGAGGACTGGCCCTCCCGGGCCACCGATGATTCCCCTGAAGGAAGTGCACTGTGATCAATGAGCAGCTGGCGGAGTTCTCGAACCTCGCCCTCGTGGTGGCGATCGTCCTCTTCGTCCTCGCCCTGATTGGCTTCGGCGCAGACCTCGCCGGCACCTCGCAGCGCCGCAGCGACGAGCGCCTCGCCGCGAAGGACCGTGCCGAGAAGGGGCGCGCTGACGCTCGCGAGCTGCAGGCAGCGAGCGTCGGGGCCGACGGGGCTGGTGCGGTGGGCTCGGACGTTTCCGGGGCCGACGTTCCTGAGACCGACGTCACTGAGATCTCGGCCTCCGATGCCGCGGCTGTCGATGTCGTGGCTGCCGATGCCATCCCCGGTGACGGGACGGGAAGTGCCTCGGGCGGGATGTCCGCGCAGCGCTTCGCCTACCTGCTCGCCGGTGCCGCGACCGCGCTGCTGACCCTCGGCGTGGTGTGCCGGGCGCTCGCAACTCAGCGCGTGCCGTGGGCGAACATGTACGAGTTCGCGACCACGAGCGCCGCCGTCGTGATGATCGCCTTCCTCGCCTTCAGCCTCCAGCGCCGTGAGCTGCGGGGGCTCGGCACCTTCGTGGTCGGCCCCGTGCTGATCCTGCTGCTGCTCGCCCAGACCGTGTGGATCGTCCCGGCCGCCGCGCTCACTCCGAGTCTGCAGAACTCGCACTGGCTCTACATCCACATCTCCGTCGCCATCATGGCCACGGCCCTGTCGATCCTCGGCGCGGTCGTCGCCTCGCTGCAGCTGCTCCAGGCAAAGCACGAGAGCGGCCTCGCGCAGAAGATCGCTGCGGGCGAGGAGCATCCCGAGCACTGGGGCCGCTTCGGCCACGTGATGGACCGCCTGCCCTCCTCGAGCGTGCTCGAGTCGCTGAGCTTCCGCATCCACTCGATCGCTTTCGTCACCTGGACGTTCACGCTGATCTTCGGGGCGATCTGGGCCCGTGACGCCTGGGGCCGCTTCTGGGGCTGGGACCCCAAGGAGGTGTGGACGTTCATCATCTGGATCATCTACGCCGCCTACCTCCACGCCCGTGCCACCGGCGGCTTCCGCGGCTCGCGCGCCGCTGGCCTGGCCCTCGCAGGCTTCGTGGCCGTGGTCTTCAACTACACGATCGTCAACACGGTCATCAACGGCCTCCACTCCTACTCCGGCCTCTGAGGCCAGGCAGGGCCGGAGCGGCGGCGCCGAGCCCGAGCGGGGCGCCGCGAGCAGCGCCGCGGCGCTCGGCTTTCCCCGCATGCCCGGCCCCGCGCACACCCCAGTCAATCCGGCGGAGTTCTTCTTTGTTCTGTTCCACCTGGAGGGAACAGAACATCGAAGAACTCCGGTGCAGGGGGCTGCGGTGACGCTCAACCCGGCGAAGGGCCGCAGTGAAGGCGTGCTGGTGTCGCGGTGAGCGCGGGCGCGCGCAACGGCGACGGCGCGGGGCGCGGTGGTGCGAGGGGAGCGGGGCGGTGGTCAGTCTGTGCTGTCGTCGCGGCCGCTGGAGGGGCCGGCGGCGGCGTCCCCGCCCTGCTCGCGGCGGCGCTGCTCGCGGCGCTCGCGACGGATGTCCTCGTCGAGGCGGCGCAGGAACTCGGGATCCTCATCGGGCGCGAGGGGGCCCTGACGGCGCGGCCGCTTCGGTCCATCGATGTCGCCCAGGCCGATGCCGCGCTCACGGCCCACGACCAGCCAGGTGATCGGACCCACCCAGGGGATCAGCACGATGAGCACGACCCACGCCCATTTGGGCAGGCCACGGACCTTGTCGTCCTCGGTCTGCACGCAGTCTGCGAGAGCGAAGACCGACAGGGCGATGGAAAGAACTGCGAGTAAGCCCCTGGCCATGCCCCCAGTGTAGGCAACGGACCTGAACAGCGGGAGGGACCTCAGTCAGCGGCACGCGAACCCCCCCCCGGACTCGACCCTCAGGAGCAGGCCCTGCCCTCAGGAGCAGACCCTTGCCCACGCCGGCGGACGTGACGGATCGGGCTCTGCCTTCGCATCGAGGATCCAGGCCCGCGTCATACCCTTGGGGCCATGCGCTCCTTCCTGCTCTACGCCGTGATCCGCCTGGGCCTGTGGGCCGCCGTGTGGTGGCTGTTGGTGCAGGTGGGCATCGGCGTGATGCTCGCGGGCGTGCTCGCCGCGCTCATCGCGATGCTGCTGTCGATCCTGTTCCTGGACCGACTGCGGGACGGTGCCGCCCAGCGGTGGAGGGCGGCCGATGAGCGACGTGCCGCGCGCAAGGCGGACGAGGTCGATGAGGACGCCGAGTATGAGGACCACCTGCTCGACGACGCGGAAGCAGCAGCGCACACCTCCGGCCCCACGGCGGGCGCGGATGCGGAGACGGAGGACGCTGCGACGCCGGGGCCTGACGATCTGCCTGACCTTCCCTCGACCGAGGACACGGACAGCACCCGCTGAGCTCAGGCTCCACGGGGCACTCGGGCGAAGGGCTCCACCTGGTGCTCAGCTCGAGGGCGCCACCGGGTACTGGGCCCGAGGACGTCACGCGGCGCTCAGATCAGCAGGCCCACCAGCAGCAGGAGCGAGAACACCAGCTCGAGCCGTCCCGTCGCGCCGAGCACCGGGATGAGGTCGCGGCCCGCCGCGCCGCCCAGCACCGTCCGCACGGGAGAGATCGCGAGCACGAGCGCGAGCAGCACCAGCGCCGCCCAGGGATGCAGGACGATCACCGGGATCATGAGCACGAAGGGCACCAGCACCGTCGCCGCATAGAGCAGGCGGGTGCCGCGCTCCCCGAGCCGGACGGCGAGGGTGCGCTTGCCGGAGACGGCGTCGGTGGGGATGTCACGCAGGTTGTTGGTGAGCATGAGCGCGACGGCGAGCAGCCCGATCGCGAGCGAGGCGAGCAGCGCCACCAGGCTCGGCTGGGTCGTGATCGCGTAGGCGGTGCCGTTGACGGC
>Ga0079224_100011018_pt1 | contig 12429 bp, 13 predicted proteins | sample Stecom2015_FD_80414 | JGI IMG/M metagenome (GOLD analysis project Ga0079224, IMG submission 80414) | Agricultural soil microbial communities from Utah to study Nitrogen management - Steer compost 2015 | ecosystem: Environmental > Terrestrial > Soil > Agricultural land | place: USA: Utah...
ACCGAGTCGGCGAAGGAACTCGACACGGCCGAGCTCACCACCCCGAAGACCATCGACCCGACGATCCCGTTGGGCTGCATGGTCATGACGACGTCGAGCCAGGTCTCGTCGCCGGAAGGGACGATCGCCACCTGGATCCCGCCTTTCACCTCGTTGGTGTCGACCGAGAGCGTCATCGCCCGATGGGGGCGGGCCTCGGTCACCCGGGCGCGTCCGCGGTACTTGACCCCGCCCACGGACGCGGCGAAGCGAAACGATCGGAGTTGCCCCCGGTCGACGACATGGTCGGAAGTCTCGGCGGCCCCGGCGACCGCGGCCCACACATCCGGGTCTTGGAGACGCTCCCACACCATCTCGGGGCTGGCCGCAGTGGAGGCACGGTGTTGTAGCGACGTTGTCGGCATTCGGGCCGAGACTGTACCGCGAGGGCAATGTCGGCGGGGTAACCGGCCGACGCTTGTAACGTTGTTCCGCTCATGCCTGGTCTTTTGTCATTCCATGCCCACCCCGACGACGAGGTGATCCAAGCCGGTGGGGTACTCGCCGCCACGGCCGCTTCCGGGCGGCCGACCATGGTGGTGACTGCCACCGACGGCGCCGAAGGGGAGGTCCACAACTACGACGATCCCGAGGCGATCAAGCCTCGTCTCGCCGAAGTACGCGCCGAGGAGATGGCGGCGGCGATGTCCATCCTCGGGGTCGAGCACCACGTCTTCCTCGGCTACCGCGACTCGGGAATGATGGGCGAGGACTCGAACCTGCATCCCGACTGCTTCTGGCAGGCCGACTTCGACGATGCCGTCGGTCGCCTCGTCTCCATCATTCGCAGATTCCGTCCCGACGTGATGACGATCTACGACCCGTACGGCGGATACGGCCACCCCGACCACATCCAGGTCCATCGCGTCGGTCTCGCCGCCTTCTGGGCTGCTCCCGACCTGGCGCGTTACCCCCGGCAGGAGGGCGAAGAGCCGTGGCTCGTGCCCAAGGTCTACTGGTCGTCGTGGCCGCGCAGTCGGCGGCGTCGGTTCGCCGAGATGCAGCTCCAGGCCGGGGAGATCACCCAGGAGCAATTCGAGCAGGCTGCGAACTCGGGTATGCCCGACGAATACCTGACGCTGGTCGACACGAGCGAGTGGATCGACACCAAGCTCAAGGCGCTCCGCGCCCATCGCAGCCAGATCCCCGAGGACTGGTTCATGCTCCGTGTCGACGAGGACATGCGCGACGAAGTCGTCGGCCTGGAGGCGTTCTACCGGGTGCATTCGTCGGTCGATGTCGCCGACGACGGCGACCTGTTCGCCGGCATCTGAGTCGAAATCGGGCTGCAGGTGTGCCGTTGGTTTCCTTAACCTGGATTTCCCGTGCTCGTCGTCAAGGACCTCCGGATCGACGTGGGCCCCGTCACGCTCCTGGACGGGGTCTCTTTCAGCCTCCAACCCGGTGACAAGATCGGGCTGGTGGGCCGAAACGGCGCGGGCAAGTCCACCCTGATGAAGACCCTCCTCGGCTTCCATCCGCCAGCCGCCGGCACGATCAGCGTGTCCGGTGAGGTGGGCTACTTCTCCCAGGAATCCGAGCCCCCCGACCTGGAAGACCGGAAAGTCACCGCTCTCGAGCGCATCCTCGCCGCCCGCCAGATCGGGACGATGCTGCGACGTATCGAGAACACTCGCCGCCAGATCGAAGAGTCCTCCGGAGAGGAGCGCGACCTGGCCATCCGCCGCTTCGCCCGTCTGCAGGACGAGTTCGAAGCCCGCGGCGGTTTCGCGGCCGAAGCCGAGGCGAAGCGTGTCGCGGCTGCCCTCGGCATCGGGGAGAAGGAGCTGCACCAGGCCGTGATGACGATGTCCGGGGGTCAGCGGCGCCGTGTGGAGCTGGCGCGGATCCTCTTCGCGGAGACCGACGTGCTCCTCCTCGACGAGCCCACCAACCATCTCGACCTCGACGCCAAGGCATGGCTGGTGGAGCACCTCCGGACCTACAAGGGCGGCCTGTTGGTCGTGAGCCACGACCTCCCCCTCCTCGACGAGGCCATCACCACGGTGCTCGCCGTCGACAACGGCGAGATCGAGGCCTATCGCGGCAACTACTCGTTCTTCGTCGAAGAGCGGGAACGACGGCGCCAACAGCGGGAGAAGCTGCGCCGCCACCAGGAAGCCGAGATCGCCCGGCTCGAAGAGAACATCCGCCGCTTCAAGGGACGCACCGAGAAGATGTCCCGCGTGGCGCACACGATGGAGACCCGCGTCGAGCGGATCAAGCGCGAGCTCGTCCAGGTCCAGAAGCGCGGCAAGGGGGTGAAGCTGCGATTCCCCCAGCCGGAGCCGTCGGGCCGCACCCCGCTCGCCGCGCACGGGCTGGCCAAGGCGTACGGCGACAACATCGTCTTCGTGGACGTCGACGTCGACACGACCCGGGGGGAGCGCCTTCTCATCCTGGGCCTCAACGGCGCCGGGAAGACGACACTCTTGAGGATCCTCGCCGGGGTGGAGCGGCCGGATCTCGGCGCGGTGGCGCTGGGCCACAACGCCTCGCTCGGCTACTACGCCCAGGAGCACGAGCAGATTCGCCCGGGCGCGTCGGTGCTCGACCACTTGCGGGACGTCTCCGACGCGCCCGACCAGATGCTGCGCAACGTTCTCGGCCACTTCCTCCTCGCCGAGCGGATCGACCAGGACGCCGCCACTCTCTCCGGGGGCGAGAAGACGAAGCTGGCGTTGGCCATGCTGGTCATGGCGCGACCCAACGTCTTGCTGTTGGACGAGCCGACCAACAACCTCGACCCCCAGGCGAAAGAGGCGCTGCTCGACGCTCTCCACCAGTACGAGGGCACGATCGTCCTTGTCTCCCACGACACCGACTTCGTGGCCCGCCTCGCCCCGGAGCGGGCGATCCTGATGCCGGAGGGGTCGTCGCACCACTTCGACGAGGAGATGCTGGACCTGGTGGCGCTCGCCTAGGTGACCAACGCCAGCCACCTGTGCCATTCGGAGCCGAACGGCGGCCGTCGCGCCTCCAGGTCCATCACGAGCCGGGCCGCGGTGCTGCGAGCGGTGTCGGCCATGTGGGGCGGGTACCCGAGCGACGCCCGATGCTCTATGAACTCGTCCTCGTCGTCGAGGTAGACAGTCCCGTCGGCCAGGCGCACGACGTCCAGGTCGAGGTCGATCATCTCCACCCGGTCTTCCTGCGGCCAGCTCGGAACGGTGATGACGTCGACATAGACCTCCACTCGGTGATCGGGAGCGTTGAACAGCGCAGTCCACCATCGTCCCGGTGGGATCACCTGCACGAACGCCCATCCCATCACCTTGGCGGGCTCGTCACCGCGCTGGACCCGGGAGCCTTTCGGCGCTCCCAGCCAGACGCCGTGCTGGTCCTCTCCGAGCCAGACCATGTCATGGCGCCAGTGGAGCGCTCGCGGGTACTTGTAGTACTGCACGGTGATGGGAGTACGGGGGAGCACGGCGCGAGCATATCGCCGGCTTCCTGCCTCTCCGGCCGACCATCTACCCTCGGGGTGTGGAAGAGATCCTGTCCCGCTATCTGGACATCGACGGCCCCGTCCATGTCGCCGACCTGGGCGGCGAGGGGGAGCCCATCGTCTGTGTCCACGGGCTGGGCGGGTCGTACGCCAACTGGGTGCCGGCTGCCGCCGGCCTGGGCAGGCTGGGAGCCGTGTCGGCGATCGACCTCCCCGGGTTCGGGCTGACGCCGCCCGCGGGACGTTCCACCACGGTGGAAGCGAACCGCCGCATCCTCGACCGGTATCTCCGCTCCCTGGGAAAGCCGGTCACGTTGATCGGCAACTCCATGGGAGGTGCCATCGCCGTGCGCCAGGCGTCGGTGGCGCCCGAGACGGTGTCGCGGCTGGTCCTCGTGTCGCCCGCCGCCCCATGGGATCTCCTCGTCGAGCCGCCCCACCCCCTCGTGGGGGCGATGTTCACGGCCTACGCCATCCCGGGTCTCGCCGGCCTCGTCATGTGGTGGCGGCGGGCGGCGATGAAACCCGAGGACGTCGCCCGGTGGGTCCTCGATCTCTGCGCTGCCCATCCCGAGCGCCTGCCTGCGGACGTCTTCGACATGCACGTCAGGCTCGCCGAGCAGCGTCGGTACCTTCCCGGCATCGACTCGGCGTTCGTCCGCGCCGCTCGCTCGGTCCTGTACACGACGCTCCGCCGGTCCGCCTACGACCGGGAGGTGGCCGCGGTCACCGCCCCGACCCTCGTCGTGCACGGGGAGAAGGACCGGCTGGTGCCGGCCCTCGCCGCCCGGCGGCTGGGTGCGCTCCGGCCCGACTGGCGGGTCGAGATCCTCGACGAAGTCGGCCACATCGCCATGCTCGAGGAGGTCGACGCTTTCGTCAGCCTCGTCGATGAGTTCGGTAGGTCCTCGGTAGCAGCATGAACATCCTCCTCACCAACGACGACGGTGTCGACGCCCCCGGGCTGGTCCCTCTCGCCCGCAGCCTCGAGCAGCTGGGACACGTGTCGGTGGTCGTCCCGGACCGGGAACGGTCGTGGGTGGGGAAGGCGATCACCCGTTTCGACCCCGTGCACGTCGAGAGGACATGGCGGGAAGGCGTCGAGATGTACACGGTCAGCGGCTACCCGGCGGATGCAGTGCAACTCGGCATCCACGCCCTCGAGATCCCCCGGCCCGACCTCGTCGTCTCCGGCATCAACATCGGATACAACCACGGCGCCGGCTTCCTGATGTCGTCGGGGACCGTGGGGGCGGCGGTGGAGGCGTGGATCTCGGAGGTGCCGGCCGTCGCCTTCTCGACGGGGACGATGGGCAATTGGCACGAGTGGCGCCGACGCGTCTCGGCATCCGAAGAGCGAGCCGGCTGGGAGCGGCTGTCGGACGTGACGGTGTTCCTGTTGGAGCTGATCGAGAAGTCGGGACTCCACGATCACGCCGACGCCATCTCCGTCAACATGCCCTACGACAGCACCGTCGACACGGAGCGGAGGGTCACGACCATCGCCCGGGCCGGCTACGACCGCCTCTTCACCCGCCAGGAGGACGGCAGCTACCGCCACGACTACGGCGGCAAGATCAACCAGTTCGAGGCGGTCGACGGCTCCGACATCGATGCCGCCCACGACGGCGCCGTGTCGATCACCCCGCTTCGGATGCCTGCGGCGGCCGTCGTGCCAGACGACGTCCGTCAGGCAGTAGAACGCTGAGCGTCCTCGCTCAGGAGCTCGGCGAGGAACGGAGACGGCCGCTTGGCCCTGGCCAGGACGGTCACCGAGCGGGAGCACCGCGTGATCGCCACGTGGAAGATCCGACGCTCTTCCTCCATGTCGTCGGCGAGGCGGTGCGGCATCAGACCGACGCTGGCGTCCCAGACGACGACATGGGGCCACTCCGCACCCTTCGCCCGGTGCACGGTGGTGAGCGTGACGTTCGGTCCTGCTGCCGGCCTCACGTCGAGGGACGAGCGGAGCCACGGCTCGAACGCCTCCACCTCCGGGTGGGCGTGGGCGAGCACGATCAACGCGTCGAGGTCGTCGGTGTGGCCGCCGGTGGGGCGGGCGCGCGAGTCGTCGAGCCGATCGAGCGCGTCCCCGAGCCCCAACTGGTCGCGGATGTGGAGGAGTTGGGTGCTGACCGACTCGGTTTCCGCCAGACGACCCAGCGCGGCGAGGTCGTCGACCAGGCCGCCGAGGCGGGTGCGGGTGCGGTCGTCGTTGGCGCCGGCGGCGAACGAGGCGAGGCGGGAGAACTTCCACATGCCTCTCCCGAGCGCCGACCGGACGCCGGGTGACAGCCCGCGGGCGGGCCGACGGGTCGCCTCGTCCAGGTCCGCGCCCGACAGCGGTTCCTGACGGGCCACGGCGGCGCCCAGACGCAGCCACGCCAAGGCGCTGCGCACGCCGGAGCGGTCGAGGAGAGACCCGTCGAGAGGCGCTTCGGCCGGGATTTCCGCTTCCGAGAAGGCGATCTGGGGAACCAGCAGGCCGACGTTGACCCGAGCCAGGATCGCCACCGACTCCGGACCATCGGCTTCGATCAACTCCCGGGTCACCGCCACGAGTTGGCGGCCCATGTCCTTTTCGGCTGCACGGACGACCTCGATGCCCGCCGCCGCTTTCGAGGCGGCGGCGACCGTCTTCGGTATGCGCCGGCGGTTGCGCGACAAGAGGTTCGTGGCCGCTTCGACGACCGGCGCCGGGCACCGGTAGTTGACCCGCAGCTGGTGGTGGCCGGCTCCCGGGAAGTAGTCGGCGTAGTCGATCAGATAACCAGGCGTCGCTCCGGCGTATCCGTAGATCACCTGGTCGTCGTCGCCCACCCCGAACACGTCGTATCCGGGGGCGGCGAGGAGGCGAGCCATGAGTAGATGGGCGGGCGTGAGATCCTGGAACTCGTCGACCAGGAGGTGACGGCATCGCGCCTGGGCCCACGACCGGGCCTCGGACTGGCGAAGCAGCACCTCGATCGCTCCGTATATCTGCTCGTCGTGGTCGATCGCACCCTGGGCGTACAGGATCCGCCGGTACTCGTCGAAGACGGCGGCGAAGCCGGGGACGTCGTCGCGGCCCGCCTCCACGTCCTCGGGGGAACGCAGCGTCACCCGCACCTCTGCCAGTGCCTCCAGCCACGGGGCGTGGACGTCCTCGTTGGCTCGGGGCCGCAGGTTCGCCAGCCGATCCAGCAGTCGGCGCACCTCGCGCTCTGTGAGCAGCCGCGGACGTCGACCCAGGGCCCTGCCGAGGATTTCGTAGCCGAAGGCGTGCAGTGTCCGGACATGGGCCGAAGGCACGTCCCCGAGCCGCGAGGCCATCTCCTCGGCGGCCCTCCGGTTGTAGGCAAGAGCGGTGACCGAGTCGCCGTTCCACCCCCGGTCGACGAGGAGGTGGCGCAGGCGCTCCGTCAGGACCCGGGTCTTGCCCGACCCTGCGGGGGCGATGATGCGCGCCGAACCCGTCGGGTGGGCCACTGCGGCCAGTTGGTCCGGCGCCAGGTCGGCCGCGGGCGGTCTCCAGCGGTCCACGTCCAGACGGCCCGACCAGACCGTCTCGACATGGACGATCTCGACGCCCTCGACCGGTCCCCTGGGACCTCCGTCGATCCAGATGGGCCGGCCCTCGACGGTGACGTCGCCGTCGCGCTCGGCAGGGCTCGCTCCCAGCTGGACGGCGCGGCCGGTGTGGTGCCAGCGGAGCTCGCCGCCCCGACCGTCGTAGCGGTTGATCCAGGTGAGGAAGTGGAGGCGGTCCCGCTGGAACTCGAACCCGGGCTCGAGCGCATACGGCGGCACGTGGCTGGTCTCCGGCTGCTTGAGGTCGGCGAACGGCACGTCGAGGACGACCACAGAGGGCTGGCGCTCGCGCCACCAGACGTCGAGGCGCCGCACGGCGTCGGCGGGGGAGTGCAACACGGCGCCGTCGATCACGAGCCGCGGCCAGGAGTCGGCGACCCCGGGGACGGGGTCGCCCGGACCGACCACCAGGCCTCGGCCGAGGGGAGGAGGGCCCGGAAAGGGCGGGTTGGGTTCCACGGCTCCCGAGCATACGGGGCCGCGGCGACATCCCGTGAGAGGCTGCGGGAACTCAGCGGGTCCGGCGGACGTCTGAACCCACACGGAGGTGGCTATGGACCAGATCGACATCACTCGCATCCCTCTCCATGCCCGCCGAAGCGCCGCCCATCGGCCCAACGTCAGCCCTCACGTGCTCGCCCTCCTGGCGGAGGATCCCGATCCCGACGTCCGCATGGCGGTAGCCGCCAACCCGGCCACACCGCCGGATGCCCTCCGAATTCTCTCCACAGATGCCGTGACCCGGGTGGCGGCGCGAGCCAGCATCGGGCTGGCGGTGTGCCACACCCTCTTTACAAACGAACGTTCGTTTGCTTGAATCTGGGGGTATGACCGCCGCTGCACCACCTCGCGCCGAGGAACGCTTCCAGGAGATCATCGACCGCGAGGAGAAGATCGAGCCGACCGATTGGATGCCGGACGGCTATCGCAAGACCCTGATCCGCCAGATCGCCCAACATGCCCATTCCGAGGTGATCGGCATGCAGCCGGAAGGCAACTGGATCACCCGGGCCCCGACGCTCCGGCGCAAGGCGATCCTCATGGCCAAGGTCCAGGACGAAGCCGGTCACGGCCTCTACCTGTACTCGGCGGCCGAGACCCTGGGCATCAGCCGTCACGAGATGATCGATCTCCTCCACCAGGGGAAGCACAAGTACTCGTCGATCTTCAACTACCCGACGCTCACCTGGGCGGACGTGGGCGCCATCGGCTGGCTCGTCGACGGGGCGGCCATCACCAACCAGGTCATGCTCACCCGCTGCTCCTACGGACCCTACGCCCGGGCGATGGTGCGGATCTGCAAGGAGGAGTCCTTCCACCAGCGCCAGGGATACGAGATCCTCCTCGCCCTGTGCCGCGGCACCGAGGAGCAGAAGGCGATGGCCCAGGACGCCGTCGACCGCTGGTGGTGGCCCGCATTGATGATGTTCGGCCCGCCCGACACCGACTCCACCCACACCGAGCAGTCGATGGCGTGGAAGATCAAGCGGGTCTCCAACGACGACCTGCGCCAGCAGTTCGTCGACATGACCGTGCCCCAGGCCGAGTACCTCGGCCTCACCCTCCCGGATCCGAACCTCAAGTGGAACGAGGAGCGGGGCCACTACGACTTCGGCCAGATCGACTGGGACGAGTTCTGGGGCGTCGTGAAAGGCAACGGGCCGATGAACCGCGAGCGTCTCGAGCACAAGGTGGCGGCGTGGGAGGAGAACGCCTGGGTCCGTGAGGCGGCTCTCGCCTACGAAGCCAAGCAGCGGAAGAAGGTGGCGGTATGACCTACGAGGTGCCCCGCATCGAAGGCGAGGACTTCGCCACGTCCTCGGACGCCGAAGACGGGTTCCCGCTGTGGGAGGTGTTCGTGCGCCAACGGCGAGGGCTCTCCCACGTCCACTGCGGCTCCCTCCACGCCCCCGACGCCGAGACGGCGCTCCAGGCGGCCCGCGACGTGTACACCCGTCGCCAGGAAGGCGTGAGCGTCTGGGTGGTCCCTTCCGGCTCTATCACCTCTTTCGAGCCGGAAGAGGCGATGGACTACTACGAGGCGTCGGCCAAGGAGTACCGCCACGCCACCCACTACGAGATCCCCGAGGAAGTGGGGCAGATGTGAGTCGGAAGTCGGCAGCCGGAAGCCGGAAGCAAACCGCGCCTGACCCGATCGGCGTGGCTCGTGTGCCCGGCGATCGGCCCGATCGGCGAAACCCCCGGGCGGAGATCGGGAAGTCAGCGCAGTCGGCAGTCGGCAGCCGGCAATGTCGGAGGCCGCGGTGATCGTCTCACGGCAGCCGCAGGGGATGCCGCAGCCGGATCTGGAACCCCATTTCGCCTATCTGCTCCGGCTCGGCGATGACAACCTCATCCTCGCCCAGCGCCTGGGGGAGTGGATCAGCCGGGGGCCCGACCTCGAAGAGGACATCGCCTTGGCCAACATCGCCCTCGACCACCTCGGCGTGGCTCGCAACCTCCTCACCCACGCCGGCGAGGTGGAGGGCAGGGGACGGGACGAGGACGCCCTGGCCATGCGCCGCACCGAGCGGGAGTTCCTCAACCTGATCCTGTGCGAGCAGCCCAACGGCGACTTCGCCCAGACCATGGCCCGCCAGTTCTTCATCGACGCCTGGCACGTGCCGCTGTGGGAGGCGTTGTCGGCGTCGACCGACGTCACGCTGGCCGGGATCGCCCAGAAGGCGCTGAAGGAAGCCAGATACCACCTGCGACACTCGTCGACGTGGGTCGTTCGCCTTGGAGACGGCACCGAGGAGTCCCATCGCCGGATGCAGGCGGCCGTAGACCGGATGTGGCGATACACCGGTGAGATGTTCATCGGGGACCACGTCGAGGCGGCGGTGGCGGAGACCGGGATCGGGGTGGACCCCATCTCGCTTCGGCCCGCCTGGGACCGCACCGTCGCCGATGTCCTCTCCGAGGCCGGCCTCCAACGGCCGGACGACGACTACGTGCGGACAGGGGGACGGGTCGGCTTCCACGGTGAGCATCTCGGCCACCTGCTCGCCGAGATGCAATGGATGGAACGGACCTATCCGGGGCTCAGATGGTGATCACGGTCGAAGACGTCGTGCCGGTCGTCGCTTCCGTCGCCGACCCCGAGCTCCCCTTCGTGACCATCGAGGAGCTGGGCATCCTCCGGGGCGTCGACGTCGACGACATGGGAGGAGTGATCGTCACCGTCACCCCCACCTACTCTGGTTGCCCGGCGACCGAGGTGATACGGGACTCGATTCTCGAAGCGCTCCGACGGGCCGGTCACCACCGGGCCGAGGTGCGGACCGTGTTCTCGCCCCCGTGGACGACCGACGACATCACCCCTGAGGGACGCCGCAAGCTCGAGGCCCACGCCATAGCTCCGCCCCGACGATTGTTGGGTCTCGACCATCCGATCCTCTGTCCTCGCTGCCGGAGCGCCTCGACCAGCCTCCTCTCCGAGTTCGGGTCGACAGCCTGCAAGGCGCTGCGGGTCTGCGACTCCTGCGGCGAGCCGTTCGACCACTTCAAGGAGCTGTAGGTGACGACCGTCGAGTTCCACCCGCTGCGGGTGGCGGCGGTCGAGCCGCTCACCGACGAGGCCGTCGCTCTCACCTTCGAGGTGCCCGACCACCTGGCACCGCGCTTCAGTTACCTGCCGGGCCAGCACGTCACGCTGCGGGCACAGATCGACGGGCGCGACGTCCGCCGCAGCTACTCGGTGTGCGCCAACGCCAACACGGGCCTGCTCCGCGTCGGGGTGAAGCGGCTGCCGGGAGGAGCCTTCTCGACCTGGGCGACGGAGAAGCTGCAGCCGGGTGACGTGATCGAAGTGATGCCGCCGGTGGGCGAGTTCACGATCGTCCCCGACCCGGACCGCAGCCGCCACTACGGGGCGATCGCCGCCGGATCGGGCATCACCCCCGTGCTGTCGCTGATCTCGACCACCCTCGAGTCGGAGCCGAAGAGCCGCTGGACCCTCATCTTCGGGAACCGCCGGGCTGACTCGATCATGTTCTTCGACGAGGTGCAGGGGCTGAAGGACAAGTACCCGGACCGGCTGCACCTGATCCACGTCCTCAGCCGCGAGTACCCCGACATCGACCTCTACGCCGGGCGTATCGACGCCGAGCGCCTCGAGCGGTTCTTCGCCCACGTCGTACCCGCCGACCGCATCGACGAGTGGTTCCTGTGTGGCCCCTACGGGATGGTGCAGACCGCCCGGGACGTGCTCGCCCGAAGGGGAGTGCCCCCAGAGGACATCCACGACGAGCTGTTCTTCGCCGGCCCGGTCGACCCTTCGACACTGATCGCCCCCGAGGAGGCGGAAGGCTCGGTGTCGCTGCGGGTCAAGCTGGGAGGGCGGACCACCGAAACGCGCATGGACCCGGAGATGTCCGTGCTCGACGCCGCCCTCAGGGTGCGCTCCGAGCTGCCGTTCTCGTGCAAGGGGGGGATGTGCGCCTCCTGCAAGGCCCGGCTCGTCACCGGGGACGTCGAGATGACCAAGAACTACGCCCTCGTCGAGTCGGAGCTGGAGGCCGGGTACATCCTCACCTGCCAGGCGCACCCCACCTCCGACGAGATCTCGGTGGACTACGACGTCTGAGGCACCTATGACGACGACCCGCAACACGCGAGAGGACGTCATCGCCGCCGCCGGGCGGCTGTTCGCACAGCGCGGCTACCACGGCACCTCCATGCGTGACCTGGGCCAGGAGCTCGGCCTGCTCGGCTCGTCCCTGTACTCGCACGTCACCTCCAAAGAGGACCTGCTCGTCGAGGTCGTGGAGAAAGGAGCGCGGCTCTTCGCCGAGTCGGCCGAGGCGGCCCGTGCCGCCGGCGGCACCGGCGGGGAGCGGCTGCGGAGGCTCATCGCCGGCCACGTCGACGTCGTCGTCGACAACCTCGACGAGGTCAAGACCTTCCTCAACGAGGCGCGCTTCCTCAACGGCGAGCACCGCGGCCGGTTCCTCGCCGCCCGCGACTCGTACGAGGCGGAGTTCCGCGACGCCATCCGCCAGGGCATCCAAGACGGATCGCTCCGCTGGCGGACAGACCCCAAGATGGCCGGCATCTTCGTGCTGTCCATCCTCAACGCCCTGGAGCGCTGGTACGACCCATCCGGGCCGATGGGCCGCGAGGAGCTCGTGGAGACCATCTGGTCGTTCCTGAACCCGGCCTGAGGGAGGAGATCACATCCATCGGCCGACGCCGTTACCGTCAGATGACACCAGTCGAGGGGAGCCTGATTCGCCGTGTCCAGACATCTGACCGATGATCTCGCTGCCCGCATGGAAGAACTGCGGGCCGAAGGCCTGTACAAGGAAGAACGCGTCATCGCCTCCCCCCAGGGGGCGCGGATCCGCCTCGAGGACGGGAGAGAGGTCCTC
>Ga0079224_100011021_pt1 | contig 12426 bp, 11 predicted proteins | sample Stecom2015_FD_80414 | JGI IMG/M metagenome (GOLD analysis project Ga0079224, IMG submission 80414) | Agricultural soil microbial communities from Utah to study Nitrogen management - Steer compost 2015 | ecosystem: Environmental > Terrestrial > Soil > Agricultural land | place: USA: Utah...
TTAAAAAATTAAATCATCCTTCTTAGCTCTTTTTCGTTTTCAATACTTATTTTTTTACCAATCAGGTCGATAAGTCCTTCTTTTTTAAATTCGGATAGTAAGCGAATACAAGTTTCAAGTGCTGTACCTACAATTCCTGAAAGTTCTTCTCTTGAAAGTTGGATTTTAAGGGTTTTGTCTTCATTTATTCCGAACTTATCTTTTAAATAAATAAGTGTTTTGGCTAATCGCTCTTTGACATTTTTTTGAGCCATATTTACCAAATCATTATCAGCTTCTTTAAGATTTACACATACATTCTTTAATACGTTTAGCGAAAAGTTTGTGTTACTACTGAATAGCCCGAAAATCTCAGATTTTGGAATAAAACAAACTTCCATATCTTCCAAAGCTGTGGCACTGAGGTTTACAGACTCTTCGTTGATTAGTGAGCGTTCTCCTAAAATATCTCCTGTAGTAATTAGTTTGACAATGTGATTTTTTCCATTGTCGCTTAATTTCGAAATTTTACAAATTCCACTTTTGATGCAGAAAACACCATTAAGAGTTTGCCCTTCTTCAAATAAATTTTCGCCCTTTTTTACTTTAAAAGAAACCTTGCGATTGGTTATACGACTTAGTTCGTCGTGAGTTAGAGCTTTTAAGGCACTAAGTTCCCGAACGACACATTCTTCACACTTGCTCATACCGAAGAAATTATTATGATACAAAATTAGGAAACAATTCTAAGTAGGGCAAATGTTTTCAAAAGTTTGTCACTCAAGCTTTCTTACAATTAATGAACTATTCTTTAATTATTTTAATTGTTTTAACAATTCCGTCAGTTTTAATTTTTACCAAATAATTTCCAGCTGATAAAACGGACATATCCACTTTAACATCTGTTGAATTTACATTTTGAGAAATAAGAAGTTGTCCCAACATATTAATTACTTCTACTTGGGTAATTTCTTTACTGTAAGAGACATTCAGAATATCATTAGTAGGATTCGGATATGCCATAAATGATTTTTCATCAAAATCAGGGTTGCTTAAGTTATTAACCGTTACGTAAATAGCTAAAGCGTCACTCCAACATCCTTCTATGTTTTGAACAACATAATATGTAGTACCATCAACTGCTTCTAATGTTTCGGGGATTTCTAAGGTAAGTTCAGAATTTGAATACCACGCAAAAGTAGCATTAGGATAACCACTGATAACTAAATCTGCAAGGGTTTGACCTTGCTCAAGAGTTTGTTCGGAATTTCCTGTTGGTGGCTCAAAATAACCCGAAGGATAACAACATAAATTTATATTTTCATTTATTAGGATTTCTATTTCTCCCATTTCGCACTCTGTGGTCGGATAGGTAATAATGATAGTTTCTATTTCTTCAATATATGGGTCATCAATAGCAATAACAGGAATAGCAACAGAAATTTGTCCTGCCGGAAAAGTAATAGCGGGAGGGAGTTCCAAATAATCAACTCCTGCGACTGCAGTTCCTGAAATATCTAAATCAATAGTATAATTATAAGTTAATGGTTCTACAAGAGAAAAAACAAGTTCACTACCTACACATCCTTCAATAACGTTATTATTCCCATTTGCATAAAAGATTTCAGCTTCAACTATTGGACCTACATTACGAAAACCTCCTTCTTGTATAAATATCCATGAATCATATTCAGAGTCTATTATATCTGCAATCATCAGCTTTACATGATACCATTCACAAGGGGTTACTTGAGCTTGTGCACTTAACATTACAGTAAATCCATCCATACAAGTATTTGTATATACACCGGAACAATTATCAATATAATATGGGCAAAAAGGAGCAGTAAGGTCATCTGCAGGACAATTGTTGCCACAATGGATAGAGTTAGAACCTAATCTTATATTAGTAGCCGGACTTATTCTAGCCATATCGTGTCCGGGTAAAGGGTATTCGGGACCTGTAATAAGAAATGCAAAAACATCACTATAGTCAGTGTCTACCCATTCATTGTATTCTTCAGAGCCAAACTGAAAAGTTATATTAATAAGATCTGTAGAGGGGATAAAATCAAATTCCAGCGCAATCCCGTCAAAAGTTGGTTCACCATTTACCAAATCACTCAGTTCAGTAAAACCAGGTGTTCCCATTGTAGTATTTTTAAATACACTTGCCGGTCCATTCATAGCATCCGGACCGGCTAAGCTTCCTGTACTTAGTACTATACCATTTTCCATACCGGAAGATGTTCCTGCCGGAAGTGATCCGTTCGAATAAGCTCTTATTGCATCAGGAGACCCTGTAAGACTAGCATTGCTAATTTCGATACCGGGTCCTACAATTCTCTGCACATACTCTGTTGCTGTTTGTTGGGTTAAGATAAGCTGCCCGAAACTATTGTAACTTATAAAAAAGGTTACAAACAATCCAAAATTTAATAGTAGTTTTTCTTTCATATTTACAAAAAATATAAAATATAAACGTTTGTGTTTTGGGTGAAAAAATGTGAAATATTCATTCTTAGAAAATAAAAATTGTATATAAATCATATTTTGACAGTAAGCTTCACTTCTTTTTCTGTTTTGCTTTTTCGCTTTATTTATTGTCTTTTTATCTGATTTTCATCTGAAATTATCTGAGCTTGTATGACAAAAATCATATTTTGAGCTCATAGGGCATTATACCTTTGCTATCAAATATAAAAAGGTATGAGCGTCATTTATATTCTTATTAGTATTAGTATCGTAGTAGCTGTTGCTTTTCTGTTTGCTTTTTTTAGAGCTGTTAAAACAGGGCAATATGACGATGATTATACACCTTCAGTTCGTATGTTATTTGATGATGAACTGAAAACAAAAACAAATGAATCCAAAAAACTTAAAATTAAATCAGATAAAAATAACTAAATTATGGAAGTACAGCAGTTTTCTTACGACAACAAAATTGTAAAGAAATTTCTTTACGCTTGTATTGTTTTTGGGGTTGTCGGTATGTTAGTGGGGCTTTTACTTGCACTAATGTATCTTTTTCCTAACATAACCGAAGGGATTCCTTGGCTTAGTTACGGTAGAATAAGACCTTTGCATACCAATGCAGTAATTTTTGCCTTTGTAGGTAATGCCATTTTTGCCGGGGTTTATTATTCTATGCAAAGATTACTTAAGACAAGAATGTACAGCGATGTACTCAGTAATATCAATTTCTGGGGATGGCAACTTGTTATTGTAGCTGCAGCTCTAACACTTCCTTTAGGATATACTACTTCAAAAGAATATGCCGAGTTAGAGTGGCCGATTGATATTGCTATTGCTGTGGTTTGGGTAGCTTTTGGTATCAATATGATAGGAACCATTCTCAAAAGACGAGAAAGACACCTATATGTAGCTATTTGGTTTTATATCGCTACGTTTGTAACCGTTGCTGTACTTCATATTTTTAATAGTTTAGCAATTCCGGTTTCTGCTCTCAAAGGATATTCAGTATATGCGGGAGTGCAAGATGCTTTAGTGCAATGGTGGTACGGACACAATGCAGTAGCTTTCTTTTTGACAACACCTTTCTTAGGATTGATGTACTATTTTGTTCCAAAAGCAGCTAACAGACCTGTTTATTCCTATCGGTTGTCTATTATTCACTTTTGGTCTTTGATTTTCATTTACATTTGGGCAGGACCTCACCACTTATTATATACTGCACTTCCTGATTGGGCTCAAAACTTAGGAGTAGTATTCTCTGTTATGCTTATTGCTCCGTCTTGGGGAGGTATGATTAACGGCCTTTTGACACTTCGTGGTGTTTGGGATAAAGTAAGAGAAGAGCCGGTTCTTAAGTTTTTTGTGGTGGCAATTACCGGTTATGGTATGGCTACTTTTGAAGGACCGATGCTTTCCCTTAAAAATGTAAATGCTGTAGCTCACTTTACAGACTGGATTGTAGCTCACGTTCACGTGGGAGCTTTGGCTTGGAACGGGTTTATGACTTTCGGAATGATTTATTGGTTAGTTCCGAGAATGTGGAAAACAGAATTATACTCTAAAAAACTGGCAAACTTCCATTTTTGGATAGGAACACTTGGAATTGTGCTATATGTTGTACCTCTATATGTTGCAGGTTTTGTACAACACCAAATGTGGAAAGACTTTAATCCGGATGGAACACTAAAAAACAACTTTATGCAAACTGTGGAAGCAATTATGCCGATGTATTGGACAAGAGCTATCGGAGGAACGCTTTTCGTAATTGGGCTATTGGTACTTTGTTATAACATTATCAAAACCATCAAACAAGGACAAGCTGTTACAGACGAATTGGCTGAAGCACCTGCACTTACTAAAATTAAAAGTGGTCGTCTAAAAGGAGAACGTTTCCACGGTTGGTTAGAACGCAAACCAATTCAACTTACTGTTTTGGCTACTATTGCTATTCTGATAGGTGGTATTGTACAAATTATCCCAACTTTAGTTGTAAAATCAAACATTCCTACTATTTCTACGGTTAAACCTTATACACCTCTTGAGCTTGAAGGACGTGATATATACATCAGAGAAGGTTGTGTAGGATGTCACTCTCAAATGATTCGTCCGTTCCGTCACGAAGTAGAACGCTACGGGGAGTATTCAAAATCAGGAGAGTATGTTTTTGACCATCCGTTCTTATGGGGTTCTAAACGTACCGGACCGGATTTGATGAGAGTAGGAGGTAAGTATAATGATAACTGGCACTTTAATCATATGTGGGATCCGCAATCAACTTCAACAGGTTCCATTATGCCAAGTTACCGATGGTTGTTTGACAATAAGCCAATGGATTTCTCTAAAACTGAAGATAAAATGAGAGCTTTGAGAAAGATAGGAGTACCTTATACAGATGAGGATATTACTAATGCACAAGCAAGTATCAAAGCTCAGGCAGAACAAATAGAAAAAAATCTTCATAATGACCCTGAATTTGTTAAGTCGTATGAGCAAAGCAAGAAAAATGCACAAGAAAGAGGAGAAGAATTTGTTCCGATGAGTCAAAGAGAAATTACCGCCCTGATAGCTTATTTGCAACGTCTGGGAACAGATATTAAAGTTAAAGAATAAATCTATTAAGAAATGTGTCAACTTGGAGCTTTAAAAATGGTATGCAAGGTTTCGTAATATCTTCAAGTTGACATATTTCAAACCTCAAAATATAAAAGATTATGCTAAAGTTCATCAAACACAATATGGAAACCATCTCAGGAATAGAGATTTATCCGATTATATCACTTTTAATATTCTTTCTTTTCTTTTTAGGTCTTTACTGGTGGGTATTCACTTACAAAAAAGAAAAGATTCAAGAGTTGAGTCAATTGCCTTTAGACGATAAAGAATAACAATAAACCCACATAGAGTTATGAGAAAATTAATTCCTGTATACGTTAGAATTCCGGCTATAATGACTATTGCTTTTTTTGCAATGGAATATCTTATTGACTCGGGAGATAAGCCTGCTTTTATGGTTTATCCTGCTGTTCCGATCTTTTTAGGAGCGTTACTATTGATTCTTATTGCTATCGAAATGGTTTACGATGCTTTTGAGCGTATTACTTACAGCATTATGACCGAAGAGCAACGAAGAGAATATGACGAGAAAAGCAAAGCAAGTTTTGACATTACTCAGAGTGCAACATACAAAAAAGTAATGAAAGCACTTACCAAGTCCAAAAATATTGAAGAAGAAGGTGAGTTGCTTATGGAACACGAATATGATGGAATCAGAGAACTTGACAATGTGCTTCCTCCGTGGTGGAAATACTTATTTTATGTAACTATTATCTTCGGGTTCATTTACCTTGGATATTATCATTTGTTTGGAGGAGAAAATCAAATTCAGGAATATGAGCGTAAAAATAATGAAGCACTTTTAGCTATTGAAGAGTGGAAAAAAACAGCCGTAAACTTAGTGGATGCCGACAATGTGGTAGCCATGACTGATGAAGCTAATTTAGCCGCAGGAAGAGCAATTTTTGCGGAAAGATGTGTGGCTTGTCACCTTGCTGACGGAGGAGGAAGTATAGGACCTAACTTGACTGATGATTACTGGATTTTAGGAGGTGGAATTAAAGAAGTTTTTCGTACCATTTCTGAAGGAGGGCGAGAAGGGAAAGGTATGATTCCTTGGAAAACAGAGCTTAAGCCGGTAGAGATACAACAAGTGGCAAGTTATGTCTTGACTTTAAGAGGAACTACTCCTGCTGTTGCAAAAGATCCGGAAGGAGAATTGTGGGTGTCTGAGGATACCGAAGTTGAAGAAACCATAGAACAATCGGTTTCAGAGGAAATAAATTAATTTAAATATTCAGAAAGTAAAACCTGTATGAATATTATCTGTTATAAAACAGATGCATAAAAATCAAAATTATGTCTGATTTTCAAGACGAATCTTTTAGAGATAGCATCTCAACCATAACCCGAGAAGGTAAAAGAGCTTGGATTTATCCAAAGAAACCTAAGGGAAAATATTACGAAAAAAGAAAAATAGTAAGTTACGTTCTTTTATTGATGTTGTTTAGTTTCCCTTTTATCAAAATAAACGGGCATCAATTTATTTTATTGAATTTTTTTGAGCGAAGGTTTCACATTTTTGGTATTCCGTTTTGGCCACAAGATTTCTATTTGATAATGATTTCGATGGTCATCGGAGTAGTTTTTGTAACGCTTTTTACAGTGGCTTTCGGGCGGATTTTTTGTGGTTGGATTTGCCCACAAACCATTTTTATGGAAATGGTTTTCAGGCGAATCGAATACTGGATTGATGGAGATAGAAACGCACAGATAAAACTGGCAAAGCAAGGATGGAATTCTGAAAAAATCCGAAAAAGATTGCTCAAGTGGTTTATCTTTTTTGTGATTTCATTTCTGATAGCTAATGTGTTTTTGTCTTATCTTATCGGAAGTGACCAAGTACTGAAAATGATAACCGAAGGTCCTCTGGAAAACACAAAAACATTTATAGCCTTATTGATTTTTACTGCTGTTTTTTACTTTGTCTTTGTATGGTTCAGAGAGCAGGTTTGTATCATTGCTTGCCCGTATGGCAGATTACAAGGAGTGCTTTTGGATAATAAATCTATTGTTGTAGCTTATGATTTTGTAAGAGGAGAGAAAGAAAAGGGGAGAGCTCGTATAAACAAAAAAGAAGACAGAACAAAAGCCGGTTGGGGAGATTGTATAGACTGTAAACAATGTGTGGTGGTTTGTCCTACAGGAATTGATATCCGAAACGGAACACAACTGGAGTGTATAAATTGTACCGCTTGTATGGACGAGTGTGATGAGGTAATGGAAAAAGTAGGTTTCCCGAAAGGGCTTATCCGTTACGCTTCGCAAGACGAAATCACCAAAAAAGAAAAGTTTGTGTTTACAACCCGAATGAAAGGTTATGCGGCTGTACTCACTATTTTAATAGGGGTGTTGATAGGAATGTCATTCTTAAGAAGTCAGTTACAGGTAACTATACAACGAATTACGGGACAACTTTATGAAGTAAAGGGTGAGAATATCAGTAATGTTTATACATACAGAATCATAAATAAAACCACACAGGATTTTCAGAATGTACATTTTAAGCTCTTGAGTCCGAAAGGGAATATAATTATGGTAGGTTCCGAATATTTTGATGTAGAGAAAGAATCAGAGGTTAAGGGAACTTTGTTTGTGGAAGTTCACCCTGCATTTTTGAACGAAGATAAAATGAAATTGACTATCGGAGTGTATGAAGGTGATAAAGAGATTGAAAAAATTAAAACCAATTTCTTGAGTCCGAGACAATTTAACTAAGTTATATGCTTGGAATTTTAAAATTTAAAATGAATAATTATGAAAATAAATTGGGGAACAGGAATAGTAATTGCCTTTGTGCTTTTTATGTCTTTTATCTTGTTTTTTGTCTTTTTGGTTCAATCCGATAAAAAGTACGATAATGAGCTTGTTATAAACGATTATTACAAGTATGAAATGAGCTTGGAGGAGTTGCAACAAAAAGAAAGAAATGCCAATGCCTTGGCCACTAAATTAGAAATTCTTAAATCGGATGAAGGAGTCACTATTGCATTTCCGAAAGAATTTGATCCGACTAAAATAGAAGGAAAAATATCCCTATACCGACCGTCTGACGAAAAACAGGATTTTGAAATGCCCATTTCATTATCATCTTCTGATTTGCTCATACCCGGAACTGTTTTAGCAGATGGTCGTTGGGATATTTATATAGATTGGAAGTACGAAGATACCGAGTATTTCAACAAAAAAAGTATTATTAGGTAATTTAAAGTTAAATTATGTTGTTTTCTTCGGTCATATTAGGCTTAATTTCGAGTTTACATTGTGTGGGGATGTGTGGACCTATAGCGATGATGTTACCGGTTGACCGAAGAAGTCAAGACAGGAAAACACTTCAAATTATCCTGTATCATTTAGGGAGACTCTTAAGCTACGGGTTTTTAGGTTTGATTTTTGGTTTATTGGGGAGAGGTTTGTATCTGGCAGGAATTCAACAACAATTATCTGTTGTTATCGGAGTTATGATAATTTCCGTAGCGGTAATTCCGGAACGTATTTTTGCCAAGTACAACTTCTCAAAACCAATTTATAAAGGGATTTCATATATTAAAACCTCTTTAGGTAATAAATTCAAAAGTAGCACTAATAAATCTATTTTCACTATCGGAATTCTGAATGGTTTTTTGCCTTGTGGGATGGTTTATATGGCTTTATTTGGAGCATTAGCTATGCAAAACCCGTTCTACGGAATGCTTTTTATGATGCTTTACGGATTAGGCACAGTTCCGCTTATGAGTACGGTAGTTTACTTCAGTTCATTCATTAAAAATTCTTTAGGAAAAAGATTCACTACTCTCATTCCTATTGTTGCTGCTTGTGTCGGGATACTTTTTATACTTAGGGGATTGGGGTTAGATATTCCTTATGTTTCACCATCTAATTTACAATTGTTTGTAAGTAGTACAGCAGATTGTAAGTAAAAGATTGTACCTTATTGTTTTTTAAAGAGTTAAACTTCAAGAAAAGTAATCTAACAAAACCCTTATTAAGATTTATTAAAAATAACTTGCTAAATATATTTTCTTGAAATACCTTTGCAATCTAAAATTAGTCTAAATAAGGATTGTAATGAATATCAGCAGGTTAGCTATACTTGTTTGCGGAATAATCAGTTCAATAGGGTTTTCACAAGAGTCAGATAATAGTGGAGGATTAGACAAAGAACTTGAAATAGAAGAAGTTGTTATTACCGGACAATTTGAACCTCAATCTATTAGTAAAGCAGTCCATAATGTTAGAGTAATATCAGCACAAGATATTAAAAATCTGGGAGCTGTTCATTTAGGAGACGTACTTAATCAATACATCAATATTACGGTAGCCCCGACTCGTTCCGGAAGAACTACTGTTTCAATGTTCGGGCTTGATGCCAATTACTTCAAAATTTTAGTAGATAATATTCCATTAGTAAACGAAAGCGGATTAGGGAATAACACTGATTTATCCCAAATTAACCTGAATGATATTGAAAGAATCGAAATTATTGAAGGTGCGATGGGGGTTACCCACGGAGCCAATGCTGTTTCGGGAATTTTGAACATCATTACTAAAAAAACTACTACTGATAAGTGGAATATCTCAGCTACTCTTCAGGAAGAAACCATAGGTGATGAATACGCTTTTTTTGATGAAGGAAGACATATTCAGGCTTTGAAGGTTTCGCACAACATTTCAGATAACTGGTTTGTGTCAGTTGGAGTAAACCGAAATGATTTTAAGGGTTATTTAGGGAATTTAAAAGGAAGATACCATCAAACGAATGACGGATTAAGAGGAAATTTATGGCTTCCGAGAGAACAGTTTCAACCTAATGCAACTATCGCTTACAAAAAGGGCGATTCCAGATTTTTTTACAAGTTTGAATTTCTGAATGAGGAAATCAACTTTTACGAAAATGCTGTTCAATCAGGATGGAATGCAGAGTATGGCAGTTATAAATACGGCAATGATGAAAGATATTTTACTAACCGTTTTTATCACCATTTGAATGCTACCGGAAAAATAAAATCGAAAGTAAATTATAATATATCGCTTTCACATCAGTATCAAAAGCGTGAAATCGAAAAGTTCCGATATAATATTACGTATGACACCGAGATGAATAATACCACAGATAAAGATCAATCTATGGAGATTTTGTATTCTATCGGAACATTCAGCAACTTTTTTAATAATGATAGGATTGATTTTCAGTTAGGTTATGAATTTGTAAATAACAACGGTTTTTCTGTAGAGCTCGAAGAAGGAAATAAGAAGAAACAAGTCAGAGAACGAATTGACAACTACGACTTTTTTGCCATTTCAGAAATCAAAGCTAACGAAAACTTGTCTTTACGTCCGGGGTTTAGGTATTCATTACAATCAATGTTTGACAATCAGTATGCGATTTCTTTCGGGGCGAGATATTTATTACCTAAAGGATTTGAAGTCAGAGGTTCGGTCGGAAAGTCTTATAGAACTCCGAATTTTAATGAATTGTTCAGCAAAATGATTTTTGATGGACATTACTTTGTCGGAAATGAAGATTTAGACCCTGAGCAAAGTATGACTTACGAAGTAAATGTCAAAAAGTTCACATATTTTGAAGGAGGGCATAGTTTGTCTAATAATTTTATGGCAAGCTTTAACGATATAGATGGCAGAATTACAAGTGCTTTAGTTGGTTGGGATGGCGGGACTCCTATGTATAAATATATCAATATCAGTAAGTACAGAAGTATCAATCTTTCTAATACCAACCATTTCAGAATGAACAACTGGAATTTTTCGTTAGGACTTTCGCTTACGGGAATTTCAAGAGTTATAGATAATCAGGAATTTTCTTCAGACGACAAATATCTGTACAATTTTAATTTGAATGCCAATGCCTCGTACACCATTCCGAAATGGCATACTACCGTAGCCGCTTATTATAAATACACAGGAAAAACACAACTTTTTGTTGAAGGAACAGATAATTATACTCTTGCTGACATAGAGCCGTATAGTTGGCTTGATGCTTCAATCACTAAAACTTTTTGGAAAGACAGAATAGAAGCCACTCTTGGGGCAAGAAACCTTTTTGATATTACGGATATAACTCAGTCAGGAACAGGCTCAGGAACAGCTCACATAGCTGCCTCGCAGATACTTTTGGCTTACGGAAGAAGTTACTTTTTAAAACTTACGTATAATCTTAATTTTTAATTATGACCTAAAAATAAATTCAAATAAAATGAAAAAGAGTATTTTTATGCTATCATTCGCAACATTGTTTGTTGCATCTTGTTCAAGTGATGACAATAATAATAGCAACAACAATGGAGGAATAACCCCTCCTGTAAATGAAGCAATTGTTGAAGTTGAATTAGGCGGACCAAACCAACCTAATCAAGTATATATCGACTTGAGTACATCTTCTCAAACTGTTGTAAAAAGAGATGCTTGGGATTTAGGTTTTGCAACCGGAGACCAATTCAGAGTAATTCTTAACGGTTCACTTCAAATGGCTGTTAAAAAGCTTGAAACTACTAATATAGACGAAGTACAAGCTCCTGATGCTTCGGTTGCTGTAGGTTATGCAACAGATGCTTCTTGGGGATATGTAGATAACCCAACGGGGATTTTGGAAGGAGCAGGAGGCGGAGAAGGAACTGCTATTGCAGAAATTTCTGCTGATGATGCAGAAAATAAAGTTTATTTAGTAAACTTAGGAAACGAAATAGGAACAGATACTCCGGACTTAGGTTATGTGTCATTACACGGAGATGCCAGAGGATGGAAAAAAATCAGAATTACCAGAAACGGAAACGGATACACATTACAATACGCTGATATAGATGCTACTACACACCAAACCGTAAATATTGCTAAAGAAAGTAATTATAACTTTACATTTTTCAGTTTTACAACCAATTCAATAGTAAATGTTCAGCCTCAAAAAGATAAATGGGATTTGAACTTCTCAGGATTTACAAATTATTTTCCTTTTGGTCAAGGTTACATTACTTATTATTATGCCGATTTTATCACTACAAATCTTCATGGAGGAACAAAAGCTTATATGGTACTACTTGAAGGACAAGATTTGAATGAGGCTTTTGAAACTTTTACGCTTGATGATGTAGTTGAAGCTAATTTTACAACTTCCGCAACAGATCAAAGAGTCATCGGAGATACTTGGAGAATAGGTGGAGGACCAACTTCATTGCCAAGTGTAAGAGATGATCGTTTTTATGTTATTAAAGATGCTGCCGGAAACGTATATAAATTGGTTTTCAGAGCGCTTACTAATGATGCAGGCGAAAGAGGTTTTCCTGTATTTGAGTATGAATTATTGCAATAAATATCATAGGGTTTTATTAGTTTAATTATTGCAAA
>Ga0079224_100011022_pt1 | contig 12426 bp, 11 predicted proteins | sample Stecom2015_FD_80414 | JGI IMG/M metagenome (GOLD analysis project Ga0079224, IMG submission 80414) | Agricultural soil microbial communities from Utah to study Nitrogen management - Steer compost 2015 | ecosystem: Environmental > Terrestrial > Soil > Agricultural land | place: USA: Utah...
AAAGTTTTGCAGGATCAAGGTATCCTGGCTAGCGCAAATCTTTTCCCTGGACATGTTGTCACCGATGTCGATTCTCATTTTGAACTGCTCATAATCCATCACGATATGGATTGGCTACGGGATATAGAGTTATATCCTTTCACTGCCCTTGCCCAAACAAGTCTGGCAAGCATCATGGTTGCTCACCTCAATATACCTGCTCTGCACAACAGGGATAAAATCCCCTCCAGTCTTTCATCCAATACTATTACTAAACTCTTGAAGGACTCCATTGGTTTTGACGGAATCATCCTGACCGACGGGTTGGAAATGAAGGCAGTGAGTGACAATTGGCCCGATGGCATAGTGGAACTGAAGGCTTTCGAAGCAGGAAACGATATGTTGCTTCTACCCAACAACTTACCGCTGGCTGTACAAAAGCTCAAACAAGCGGTAACGAACAATGTGATCACAGAAGAGCGGCTGGCGGAAAGCGTGAAAAAAATCTTGCGGTACAAATATTCTATCGGACTTAATAAAAGACCTGACCTACTTTCTTCAGAAAATATTCAGACCAAACTATTGTCAGATTCTGCCATTCTGCTGAAGGAGGAATTAATCCGGGCTTCAGCTACCCTGGTTCGCGACGCGCCGGATCTCATCCCTCTAAACGGAGGACGGTCTGTGGTAAGCCTGGCTATAGGAACGAGCTCACCATCCTCGTTTCAAAAGGAATTAAACCGTTTTACAAAGGCCAACACATACCAATCTCCTGATCCGCAGACCACTCAAAAATTACTGCAATCCTTCCGGGATTTGTCAGGCAACCATGTTTTTGTGATCAGTCTTCATCGTATGTCCAAACTCGCATCTCGAAATTTTGGGCTATCGAAACCAGAAATAGACCAGATTCTATCATTCGCCCGGCACCACAAGGTAATACTCGTGGTATTTGGTAGCCCATATTCACTGACGTATTTTGATGATATAAAAACAGTGGCTGTGGGTTACGAAGAAGATGAATTCACCCAGATAAACATGGCTCATGCATTGTTTGGAAAGGTGGCTTTCAAAGGTCGTTTACCTGTCACTGCATCGCCTTTAAGTGCATTCAATCAAGGGATTACCACGGCACATGTTCAGGTTCTTCAATACGGCATACCCGAATCTGTAGGTGTAGATGGTAAAATGCTCCGTCATCAATTGGATTCCATCATACATGAAGCGTTATTCAAGGAAGCCATGCCCGGTTGTGAAATTCTGATTGCTAAAAACAATTTTATCATCCATCAGCAATCCTACGGCTATCATACCTATGAAAAAACCAGACCTGCAGAAATCCATGACATTTATGATCTGGCCAGTATAACCAAGGTGGTTGCCGGAACTGCTGCCATAATGAAGATCTATGAATCCGGATACATCGACCTGGACGAACCTATCAGCCAATACCTTCCAAGTACGAAAGGAACCAATAAGGGCAATCTGACTTTAAGGAATATAATGGCTCACCGGGCCGGACTTCAACCCTGGATTCCCTTTTATACTGCCACTTTGACCAACGACAAAGCCAAGCGACCCAGTGAAGTGTATTATAGAACCCGATACTCCAAAGAATTTCCGCACGAAGTGACGTCCAATTTGTTTTTAAGAGCAGATTATCCGGACACTATTTATAGGCTTATTCTGGATTCCCCACTTCGAAAAAACACAGATTATAAATACAGCGATTTGGGATTTTACCTCATTGCCAAAATTGTCGAAAACATCACCGGAAAATCACTTTCGGAATATGTACAGGAACAGATATTCGAACCTTTGGGAATGACCCATACAGCTTTTCAACCCTACAAATATTTCCCATTAGAAAAAATAGTTCCTACCGAGGAGGATGGATATTTCAGATACGGGATTGTTCACGGGTACGTGCACGACATGGGAGCCGCAATGCTCGATGGAGTAAGTGGACATGCAGGATTGTTTTCCAATTGCCTGGACCTGGCAGTATTTTTTCAGATGCTGATCAATGAAGGCAGCTATGGAGGAAAAGAAATTTTTCGACCATCCACAATCAGAGAATTCACAACCCGACATCCCAGAGACAAACGGCGAGCCATAGGATTTGATATGAAGAGCCTGGATGTACCTGATGACAAGTGCAACATTGGCCATCTTGCCAGCCCGGAAACCTTTGGACATTATGGTTTTACCGGCACTGCTGCCTGGGCAGATCCCGCCAACGAACTGGTCTATATTTTCCTGTCCAACCGGACGTATCCCAACTACCCAAATCGACCAAATTTACTAAGTTTGCATAATTATCGATCTAAAATCCAAAATGCGATCTATGCATCGATGGGAATAGGTCAGAAAACACCGGATATCAGTCAGTAAATGTCAATATCAACCCAGGTAGCCTGGAGATATTTTTACAAACGTAAAAAAAATCACTTTATCAATTACATCAGTTCTCTGAGTGTATTGGGTTTGACTATTGGCATGACTGTTTTGCTTCTGGTCGGTAGTGTATTCAATGGATTTGAAGGATTACTTCTTTCCATGTTTGGTCAGACCAATCCGGATTTGCTTGTTTCTCCCCGTATTGGCAAAACCCTGACCATTTCAGCACAACAAATGGATGAGGTTTCGGGTATCAATGGGGTATCCGCAGCAGCTCCGGTGATCACAGAGACGGTGTTGTTTTCCTATGACAACAACCACCTCGTGGCCACCTTGTACGGTGTGCCGGAAGATTATTTCTCGGTGGTGGATCTCCAGCCCTACCGATCTCTGGGAGAGATGAATTTTTATAAGGAGGGAGAACCCCGCATAATTCTTGGAACCACCCTCAAAAGAAATCTCAATGTAGTGATTAACGATCCGTTTAATTCTGTAGAAACATATTTTCCTCGGTCATCGGGGCCTACTGTACTCGGTCAGGAATTGCTCAACAGGCAAAGTGTTCATCCCAGTGGTACATTTAGCGTACTGCAGGAGGATGGTTCAGGTCATGCATACGCACCTTTGGAATTTGCACGATCCCTCTTAGGTCTGGAGGTAGGAAAATATCACGCTTTGCATATAAAGCTCGACGACCCTGATAAGGAACAAATCGTTCGTCACCAATTGACGAATATTTTCAATGAGAACGACATCACAATACGAAACCAATACCAGCAGGACGAGGATCTGTATAAGCTTATGAACATCGAAAAATGGATCGGGTATATCATTGTTATTTTTACCATTATTCTTATTTCGTTCAATCTCGTAGGTTGTATATGGATGATCGTCATAGAAAAGAGTGACCATTTTCGAATACTCCGTTCCATGGGTGCCAGGAAACGGGATATCCGAAATATTATATTTAAAATGGGTGGATTTTATGCCCTGACCAGCATAATCATCGGTACCGTGTTGACCCTCTTGATTTACGGTGCCCACAAAACTTTTGGCTTGCTGCGGATGGGTGAAAGTATGATCGTCAACGAATATCCTAGTCAACTCGAATGGCCCGATTTCGCATTGGCCTATTTTGTTGTCATTTGTATTTGTATACTGGCTTCCTGGCCGGCAGCCCATCGGGCAGTCAACCTTTCATTCCTACAGAAAAAATAATAGTATATTTGGGGCGAAAATCCAAGGGACAGATGGAAGAATGGGAAATAGATTTTGAATGGTTGCGCATCCGTCATTTTCTCAAAGATCTGATGGATCAGGAAAAGCTTCCCGATCTCAACAATATACTCTTACTCATAGGAATACGAGAACTGGGTCAGGCTAAGGAATCTTGGACCAAGGAGGAAAAAAGAGACCTGATGAATATCGCTGCATGTTCACTTCTGGAGATGGAGGGATACTATCGTTTTCATGCATTGGATGATGATGGATGGCCCCATTTTGAGCAGTTGAAACCTTTTGACATCAAAGGTGTAGCAGAACAGGAATCCTGGTTAAAAACCAGAATAATTCGATATTTTAAAACTAAAGTTTTTGAAGATGAAATGCAGGCTGACTAAGATCACAGCCCTGATCCTATCGCTGACCATGATGTGGGGATGCAACCGTCCCCAACCATCCAAAGTACAGGTCACCACCAACCAGGGAGCTTTTGTCATCAATTTATATGAGGAGACGGATCAATACAGAAAAAATTTCATCAACCTGGTCAGCGAAGGTTTTTACGACAGCCTTTTATTTCATCGAATCCTTCCGGATGTCATTATCCAAGGCGGTGACCCCGAATCCCGGAATGCGCCAAAAGGAAAATTTCTCGGTCGCGGTGGCGTGGATTATACCATTGCCTCCGATTTCAGATATGTCCATACCTATGGTGCAGTTTCAGGTGCCCGGCTTTCCAATGAAGTGAATCCCAGAAAGGAATCTTCCGGATCACAGTTTTTTATTGTCATAGGCTACCCGGTCACCGATGAAGATTTGGATCGCATCGAACAGGAAAAGGGATTTAAATATACGCCCGAACAACGACGGCTCTACAAACTGGTAGGAGGCATTCCTCAATTTGACAAAGAATACTCCGTGTTTGGAGAGGTCACAGATGGTATGGATGTAGTGAAGAAAATTTCCCGAATGCCCCGGGATGCCAATGACCGACCGGAAAAAGACGTTTTGATGACGATGAAAATAACAGATTAAGCCATGCAAAAACACCATATATATCTATGGATTGGGTTAACGGTTATTCTATCAGCCTGCAACAGACCTGTCTCGAAGTTCTCAGTGACCACCCATGAAGCTCCTGCACCTGCGGAGATTCAATTCAGGAACGAATCTGAAAAAGCAGATTTTTATAAATGGTCATTTGGAGATGGAGATTCAAGTTATCTGGAGAACCCAAGTCATACCTATTTCAAACCAGGACAGTACGAGGTCACCCTCGAAGCCATCAATGACAAAAAATCAAGAATTCAAAAACAAACGATCATGATCACGACACCTGAAAAATCCCTGGTGGAAATTCAGACACCCTATGGTAATTTAATCGTGGAACTCTTTGACGATACTCCGCAGCACAAACAAAATTTCCTGGAACTTACAAGGAAAGGGTTCTATGATAATCTCCTCTTCCACCGGGTTATCGATGGGTTCATGATCCAGGGAGGAGATCCCCAATCCAGGGATGCAGGTCCGAATACCCAGCTTGGTGTAGGTGGACCAGGATATCAAATTCCTGCAGAATTCGATCCCGGCCACAAGCATATAAAGGGAGCATTGGCCGCTGCCCGCCAAAGTGATGCCGTGAATCCAGAAAAAAAATCTTCGGGCTCTCAATTTTATATCGTCCATGGAAGCCAGGTCAGCAGGGAAAATCTGTCCATGTTCAGCCGAAGGAACCAAATCACATATAACGAGGAAGAAATGGAGGCCTATGAAAAACATGGAGGTACACCTTTCCTTGACGGACAATACACGGTATTCGGTCAGGTAATAAAAGGTTTTGAAGTCATTGATAAAATCGCCCAAACACCTACAGGACCTGCAGATCGCCCCAATGAAAATATCACCATGAAAATTGTAGAAATCAAATAAATATGAATAAATCGCACGGCATTCTGGGCATTGATATAGGGGGTACCGGAATCAAAATGGGTGTTACCGATGTTTCCTCGGGAACCCTGCTTACGGAACGATATAAGCAACTTACACCCAAGCCCGGGACCGTAAAAGCGGTCACCAAGGTGATAAAAAAATCGTTACGCGATCAATTTCCGGATTATCAGGGGATTATTGGAGTAGGCTTCCCTGCTATCATCAAGCATGGTGTAGCATGGTCCGCAACCAACGTAGATGATTGTTGGTTACAAATTGATATTGCGCGCCATTTCCAGGATGTTTTTGGGCATGAATTTTATGTAGCCAATGATGCTGATGTGGCTGGAATTGCGGAGTTAACTTTCGGCACAGGAAACTATGACAAAAAGGGTCTTGTTATTTTTCTTACTGTGGGAACAGGGATCGGATCGGCAATATTTTACAATGGCGAAATGATCCCCAATTCCGAAATGGGACATCTTCTCTATAAGGATGATATCTATGAGCGTTACGTGTCGAATGTAGCACGAATGGAAGGTAACGTATCCTGGAAAGCCTGGGGCAAGAGATTCAACGGCTATCTCAAACATCTCGATCGCCTGTTCTCACCCGATACGGTTATCGTGGGAGGGGGAATCAGCAAGAAATTTGAAAAATTTGAACAACATATAAAGGTGGATTTCCAGGTACTTCCCGCATCGCTCAAAAATGAGGCAGGTGTTGTAGGAGCATCGGTTTTTGCGCATACTCAGTCCAGGAAAAAATGAACCCCAGTGCCGGCCACAGAAAAAATCTACGGATTTTGATCGCTTCCGGTATCGTAATGATCTTATTTTGTGGTTTTTTTATATCCCAAAGCCCATCACCCGGGTACTCCACAATATTAAAACGAGTCCATGTCGTGGCATACAAGGAAAAAGTAATTCGTATCCAGGAGGAATTCGAACAATTGTACGATCCCCTTTTCAGTCCCGGAGATCCAGGAGGGGCAATCCTTGTGAGGAAAAAGGGGCAAAATATCTTTCTTAAGAGTTATGGTGTGGCAGATCTGGAAACCCTGGAACCTGTCACTGCACAAACGGTATTCAACACGGGTTCGATTTCCAAAACCTTCGTTGCATATGGTATATTAATACTAGATCACGAAGGTTTGCTTTCTTTGAACGATTCGATTTTGAAATTTTTCGACGCTTTTGAAAACAAAGCCGTAGTAAAAGATGTAAAAATCAAGCATCTCCTAACTCATACTTCTGGTTTGCCTGATCTTCGAAAGGTACAGGATGAATTTGATTTCTATCTTACGGCCAAAGATCAGGAAAATTTTGCGCCCCTGTACCAAACCCAAAAGCTCCATTTCCATCCGGGTGAACGATTCGAATATTCCAATCCGGCTTTCAATGGTTTGGCCTTGATCATAGAAAAAATCACCCAACAACCCTGGCAGAATTTCATCCACGATAGAGTTTTCAAACCAGTCGGTATGTATCACAGCACCATCACCGATGGGGATCATCCCCGGGAAGGCGTAGCGCACGCATATATTCCGCACCATGGGACTTATATCGAACTCGATTACGGTGAGGAACCGACCTTTGCAGCTGCTGGAAATGGCGGGGTATGGTCTTCAGTTTTGGATCTTGCCCGTTACGAGGAAGCCATTCGAAATGCAGTTTTTTTACCCGCTGAGGTATTGTCACCATCCAGAGAAGTGGTAAAATTTCCAACTTGGAAAGATACGCAGAAGCCCCAGGTTGGGATGAGCTGGTTTATAGCGGATGAGGATTCGCACTCCAATGAATTCGGACTCAAAATCATTTCCCATACAGGTTGGCAAGGAGGGTTTCGTGGGTTTATGATTTCGATTCCCGAAAAGAAGGTCGTATATATCGGATTGTTCAACCGACCGATAAAGACGTTATCCGAATCCTTCAATCCCTTTGCAGCAAGTCGTGAAAACAAAGGAGATTTGAGAATTGAAGGCATCAGAATTCTTCAATCTCACAATTGGCTGGACAACTAATTACAAAAAATACTTACGCTCCAACATCAAATAACGCCTTCCTTCATTTGTCGTAACGCATAATCACACGCACGAGCTGTAAGGGCCATATAGGTTAATGAAGGGCTCATATGTCCAGACGATGTCATCGCCGTGCCATCGGTCACAAACAAATTGGGCACCTCATGGCTCTGATTATAGCCGTTGAGAAAAGAGGTCTCCGGATCACGTCCCATACGGGCTGTTCCCATTTCATGGACTGAATCCCCATGGATAGGCTCGCTAGCAAAAGTCTGGATATTGCTCAGCCCGGCAACTTCAAGTATTTCTCTGACCTGTTCTTCCATATGACGTCTCATTACAAACTCATTCTCCTTAAACTCAGCGGAAATTTTGACCATAGGCAATCCCCAGGGATCCTTTTTGTCGTAATCCAACTCGATGCGATTGTCGTAGTATGGCAGGCAGGCTCCATATGCCTGCAGGCTGAAATACCACGGTCCTTGCTTAGTCATTTTGGATTTCAATTCCTCACCTATTCCTTCCTGATCGAAATGAAGACCCTGCCTACTGGCACCACCCCAAATTCCATACCCCCTGGAAAATGAAGATTCTTTCACTTTAAGATTGACAAAACGAGGAATCGCTACACCGGTGGGTCGGTAACCATAATACGTTTTATCGAGCATACCTTCAAACATACCTGAGCCACCCACTGCCTTGTGGTGGTCCATCAAATAATGCCCCAGGACACCGCTTGTGTTTCCTAAACCATTGGGAAAACGGTTGGAAATGGATCGAAGTAAAATTGCGGTAGAGGGAATGGTTGATGCACACAGGAAAATAACCCGGGCATAGTATTCAGTGACTTCCTGGGTTTCGGCATCGATAACCCGGACGCCGGAAGCACGGTCTTTCTGTTCGTCGTACAGGATGGATTCCACAATGGCATGGTGTACCATAGTCAGGTTCCCCGTTTCCTGTGCAGCAGGTAGTGTGGAACTGTTGCTGCTAAAATATGCCCCAAAAGGACATCCCCTATGACACATATTCCTGTTCTGACACTGAGATCTGCCTTTAAATTGCCCAGGCTTCACTTTTGTAAGATGTGCTATCCTATTGGGAATCAACGTCCTGTCAGGATATTGGGTTTCGATCCTTTTCTTTATTTCTACCTCCACGCAGTTCAGCTTAACCGGTTCCAGAAACTCACCATCGGGAAACTGTTCCAATCCTTCCTTGCTGCCACTCACACCGATAAATCGCTCCACATAGTCATACCAGGGTTTGATATCCTTATAACGGATTGGCCAATCCACCCCATGACCATCCGTACGATGCACATCAAATTCATAATCGCTCCAACGATATGCACCCCGACCCCAGATCAGTGACCTGCCCCCGGTCTGATAGCCCCTGAACCACCAATACGGCTTGTCCTCCGGAAAATGGTAAGGATGTTCATTGTCCTTGACAAAAAAATGTTTGGAAGCCTCGCTAAAATTATACTTTCGACTTTGGATCGGATACTCTTCCTTGACCTGATGACTATCGAGTTTTCGGTATTTGAATTCCCATGGCGCCATATTCATAGTAGGGTAATCCTGAAGGTGTTTCACCTCCCTTCCTCGCTCCAATACCAACGTTTTCAATCCCTTTTCAGTCAACTCCTTGGCCGCCCATCCACCGGTCATGCCAGATCCTATTACGATAGCATCAAATGATCTTTCTACGCTTTTCTGCATTGATAATTTTGTATTTTACATATGGTTTCCCACCATTATTTTTCCATTGTCCGATATGTCTATACAAGGCTGATAATCCCCGGGAATAACTACATATTCCAAATTTTTCACAACCCCGTCCTCCGATGTGTAATAAGCCATGAGAATCAAAGACTTGAGATACCGGTAATCCTTCAGAAAAGCTTCATCCCATAGATCCTTTTTTTCATCCGCATAGGATTCCATATCAATTTTTCGAACAGTATCCTCCTGTTCTGCTGTCTCCATATCTTCTAAAGGTTTTACACCTCCGGTAACCTTCACCTTGCCCAAACCAGTCAGGACATGGGAGATAGATTCACCTTGAGATTTGGATAATACGTCGGCCACGATCAGATCGATAAATTCAGCGACCCTAACCTGTGATGCCGAAGGTGTATCTGTTTTGGGGATGATTATATCTCCAAGTATTTCCAGTCTCTTCACTTCCTCATCTGACAATGACAGGGGATTCCAATCTGGTTTTTTTTCACCACGGCTACAACTCTGAAGTGCCGTAATCACCGCAGGAGACACCAGTCCCGCCCCCGCCCAAAAAGTGGTCCATTTTATGGCCTCACGTCTTTTCATATCGTTCTAAATCAGCACCCAATTTAGGTATTTAAATATCAAATTCCAACATGACTGGACATCCAATCGATTTGAATAAGCGAAGGATATAAAAAAATCAACCGTTTACAATAGCCACAATTCTCAGCGGTCCGCCACTCCCTCCCTTGATTTTCATGGGAAGGGCAATAACGGTAAATCCTTCAGAGGGTAATTGATCCAGATTGGTGAGGTTTTCAAATGCAGGAATATTTTCTGACAACAATATAACATGACTTTGGAAATCGGAAGATTGCCCATAGTCAATACTGGGCGTATCCAGACCAATTGACTTGATATTCCTATTCTGTACCAGCCAGGTTGCCGCAGCCGGGGATAGTCCGGGAAAATGCATTTTATCCAAAGCAGAATCACCCCTCTCGCACGTCCCCAGGTAGGCCACTTTATCGGGATAGTGCGCTGCAAACCCAGTCTCCAAAAGCACTATGGCCCCATCAGGAATTTGCTTCTGATGCTGATCCTCCCATTCCATAATATCTTCCACAGAAATTTGATAATCCGGATCATCCTGGGCTTTACTGGTCAGATCCACCTTAATAGCCTGTCCCATCAGTCTGTTAAGTGGAATTTCATCCACGGAATGTCTGTTTTCTGCAAAATGAATGGGTGCATCGATGTGGGTGCCACCATGCTCGGCTGTCGAGAAATTGAACGCGGAATAAAAATATCCCTTATCCGTATGTCCATAAGCTACTGTATCCAGCTCAAATTCCCTGGCCGTCACCCAATACACAGTTTCATCCGAAAAAGCATGGGTAAGATCTACGATGTTCTTACCAGAAAAAAAATCGGAATTCTGTGACTGCGACAAGTCTTCTCGTTGGGATGGAGACTGACATGCACTGAGAATACACACAATAAGCAAAGTGAAAGAATGTAGGGTGCTCATAGCCTGAAATGGTTTTCCATAAATATTTACACTCCTTAAAGATAATTTAATTTCTCTACAGAAACCATGAATTTAAGGCGAAAACAGGTAAAGCACTAAGTTTCAGTAGATTTCGCATACCGACTGGCTTTGGAATTGACAAAACATTTAAGTAACTTTGTCGTTCTAGAATTGATCATGCAAAAACTAATTTCCATACCGCTCCTCATTCTTTACCTGGCCGTATCAGTTGGCATACAGGGTGTTCATCACTTTTGCGGTGACAATCTGGTGGATGTGGCATTATTTACGACTAACCAGGCTGTAGATTGCGGTGAAATGAGTTGTTGCGAAGCTCCACAGCCCTCAGACGATGATGAATGCTGCACGGACGTACAGTTTGTGGTATTTTACGAATCGGAGAGATCGCTCACTCTTGCTTCATACAACTTTGATCTAAAATTTCCGGACCATGTCGATAATCGATTCTTTCCTTTACTGATAGAAGAAACGGAAGATAATAACCCTCCGCCAATTCATAAAATCAATCAGGAATCTCCTCCATCGGTTCCGATCTATCTGCAGCATCATTCTTTGATATTTTACGGTTGATTATTTCACATGTTTCCTTTGATTAGCTGATTCTTCCGGAGTATACTACGTACTCGGGTAAACATACAGGCTTTCTTCAAGGGATTCCAACTTTGATTTTGACATCAGGAGTTCAATGTGCTTTTAAATTATCAACCAAAAATTCAAAAAATGAAAATTGCATTTCAAATATTGCTTTCCATCCTATTTATTCAATTCCTGGGAGTACAAGTTACAGCCCAAAGTAATACAGCCACAGACACCTTGAAAGTGGAAGGTGTGTGTAATATGTGTAAGGAACGCATCCAAAAAGCGGCATTTGTAAAAGGAGTAAAATGGGTAGAGTGGGATAAATCCACCCAGGAACTGGTGGTCATATACAGAACCAAACGCACGGATCTGAATCGTATCGCCAAAGCAATAGCACAAGCAGGACATGATAATTCGATCATGAAAGCTTCTACAGAGGCGTATACCAAATTACCAGAATGCTGTGGATACCGGGATGGTGTTCATGTCCACTAGTGCTCTGTTTCATAAGTTCTTCACACTTATGACGGCTTCTTTTTCGCCGTACCTTCATCACCGAAAGCCTCACGTAGGCCTGTCCTATGCTCGGTTTCGTTTCTTAGGTACGACAAAAAATAATCGAGTCATTAATATTAATTACTTATGAAACAGACCACTAGTACTCCGGACGCTAGCAAATGAATTTTTGCGAAAATCATTAACAACCCGCTTAATCTTCAGGGTTTATTCATAGGAATTTAGGGGAAACTATATGCTTTTCAACCTCGCAGGTTTCCCCCATAAAATTTGACATCATGAAATTGAAATTATATATCATACTTATATGCCTGGGTTTCGTAAAAATAGGTTGGTCTCAGTCATCATCTGGCGAAATCAATCAGGGACATGTATTTGAGCCTTCCGATCAGGTAGATGATGAAGATATACTCCTTATCGGGGCTCACATACAATGTCTCGAATCAGGCATAGAAAATGTTCAGGATTTTGATGTTATTTTTGGAATAACCAGACAA
>Ga0079224_100011024_pt1 | contig 12426 bp, 9 predicted proteins | sample Stecom2015_FD_80414 | JGI IMG/M metagenome (GOLD analysis project Ga0079224, IMG submission 80414) | Agricultural soil microbial communities from Utah to study Nitrogen management - Steer compost 2015 | ecosystem: Environmental > Terrestrial > Soil > Agricultural land | place: USA: Utah...
GCGCTGGCGGAGAGAATCGAGGCCGCATCATGAGCGCCCTTTCGTCCCGACTCTTCGAGCGCGAGGTGATCGTCTGCGTGGGCGCCGGCGGTGTAGGCAAGACCACGGTGGCGGCCACCGTCGCCCTGCAGGCCGCGCTCTCGGGCAAGCGCGCCATCGTGCTGACGATCGACCCGGCGCGTCGCCTCGCCAACGCGCTGGGCCTGGCCGAGCTCGGCAACCAGGCCACTCGAGTGGAGCTGCCCGACGCTCCCGGCGAGCTGTGGGCGATGATGCTCGACCTGAAGCGATCGTGGGACGAGTTCATCACCCGCACGGTCTCCACCGAGCACCGGGACGCCATCCTTCGCAACCGCTTCTACCAGACGCTCTCGTCCAGCCTCGCCGGCTCGCAGGAATACATCGCGACCGAGAAGCTCTACGAACTCCACTCCAGCGGGCGTTGGGAGGTGCTCGTCCTCGACACGCCCCCCACGCAGAACGCCCTCGATTTCCTGGACGCGCCCCGCCGCATTCTCGACTTCCTCGGCAACGAACCGTTGCGCCGCCTCCTCGCCCCCGCGCTGGTGGCCGGCCGCTTCGGACTGCGCCTCTTTCAGATGGGCGGAAAGGCCATCCTCGAGGGCCTGTCGCGGCTGACCGGCATCGAGACGCTGGAGGAGCTCGCGCGCTTCCTCGTGGAGATCCAGCCCACCTACGACGCCTTCAAGGAGCGCGCGGCGAAGGTGCGAGAGCTCCTCGCCTCCGACCGGGCTGCCTTCCTCCTCGTCACCACCGCCCACGGCACGCCGGTGGAGGAGGCGATCTCCTTTCACCGCATGCTCGTCGAGGCGAAGACGAACGTGGCGGCGGTGATCGCCAATCGCGTCCACGTCGACCACCTGGGCGAGCTTTCCCTCCCCTCGCCCGAGGAGATCGCCGACGAGCTCTTGCGCGAAGGGGTGCCGGATTCGGGGCAGCCGGCGCTCTCGGAGCGCCTCGCCCGGACGCTGCGAGAGATGCGCGCCCTGGCTTCCCTGGACGCCCGCAATCTCGAGCGGCTCGCGGCCTCGGTTCATCCCACCCCGCAGGTACGCGTGCCGCGCTTTCCCGCCGACGTGTATGATCTGGCGGCGCTCCGCATGGTCGCCGACCACCTCTTTTCCCGGAGCTAGATGGCCTTGTCTCCGACGTCGCTCCGCCGCATTTCGGCGATCGCCACGGTCCTGCTCCTCCTGCTCGGTGGCTGCGCCGCCCGACCTCCCTCGACCATGGAGGCGATCGCGCGCGCCATCCAGGGCTACGGGGGGGAGGAGCTCTGGCTTTGCGGGAAGGCCGCCGTCCAGGCGGAGGAGTACCTGCGCGCGGCCATGTGCTTCTCGCTCCTGGCCGACCGCCACCCGCAAAGCCCGCGGTGGCGCGCGGCCACGCTCGGAGCGGGCGAGGCGTGGGAGCGCCTCGGCGAGTGGCAGCGGGCGCTGGAGCGCTACCTGGCAGCTTTCGATCCCGACGCCGAGGACGCGCTCGACCTGACCTGGAAGATCGCCAGCGCCTACTACGAGCTCGATCTCTACCAGGAAGCCCTCGACCTGCTCGAACCCCTCGTCGATCGCCAGGACCTCTCGCTCACCGATCGAATCCGCGCCCGGACCTGGGCGGCCGTCTGCAAGCTCGAGCTCGGCGACTGGGAGACGGCGGAGATGGAGTTCCGGCGCACCCTCCTCTTCTACGAGCGCCACAAGAGCGAGGAGCGGGTCGACCCCTATTTCCCCGCGCAGGCGCAGTTCTTTCTGGGGGAGATCTACCGCCGCCATTTCGAGGACGTGCGCATCGACCAGACCGACGACGTGCCCCGCCTCTCCGACACCATCGAGACCAAGTCGCGGTTCCTCCTCTCGGCCCAGGGGCACTATGTGCGCGCCATCCGCTACGGCCACCCCCACTGGGCCACCGCCGCGGGGCAACGCATCGGCCAGCTCTACGAGCGCTTCTACGACGAGATGATCCAGGCGCCGATCCCCTCCAGCCTCACCCCCGAGCAGGCGGAACTCTACCGCCTGGAGGTCCGGCGCAAGATCCGCATCCTGCTCAAGAAAGCGATCGCCGCCTACGAGCGCACCCTCACCGTGGCGGAGCGCATCGGCCTTTCCTCCGCCTTCGTGGAAAAGACGCGAGCGAGCCTGCGCCGCATCGAGAATCTGTTGCTCCAGGACATCGCCGACGATCCCATGGGCGATCAGCCCCTGGAGGACGAGGCGAGCGAGCCTGCGCCCGATACCCGGGCTTCCGTCGAGGGAGGACAGGATTGAGCGGCCCCTTCCTCGGCCTGGACGTGGGAGACCGAACCATCGGCGTGGCCGTCTCCGACGAGCTCGGTTGGGCTCATCCGTTGCAAACCATCCGAAGAAAAAATCTTCAAGCCGACCTGGACGCGCTCGCCGCGATCGTCGAGGAGCGCAGCGCAACGCGCCTCGTGGTGGGCCTTCCGCTCAACATGGACGACACCGAGGGGCCCCGCGCAGCCAAGACGCGCCGCTTTGCCGACAAGCTGCGCGAAAGATTCTCCCTGCCGATCGTTCTCTGGGACGAACGGCTCACCACCTGGGAGGCCGAGCGACTTCTCCGCGAGGCGGGCACCCGCCGGCGCAAGCGCAAGGAGTGGGTGGATGCCCTCGCGGCTCAGCTTTTGCTACAATCTTATCTGGATGCGGGGGCACCCGAAACGGGTCTTTGAAATCGGGGTACGACACGACTCCGCGCTCGCGCACGGCTCTCCTTTCATGAAAACGCGCTTCGGGCCCCAATCGAGCGGGCTTGGGTGGGATATCGCCCTCGGGGGCTACCTTGGAAGCGTGTTGCACCACACATCCTGAAGGAGGCGAGCAGGCGGCCGGATGGTAGGCGGGGGAGCATGTCGGGCGGAAGAGAAGCAGCAGTTCCTGGTGCGTTCCAGCCCGCTTTCCTCGGCATTTCTGCGCCGCCAAGCCGCCCCTGCGCGAGCCGCTCGCATCTTGCCGGAAATGAAAGCGAGAGAATGCAAGTACCCCAAATGGTCGGTCGGTCGCTCGACGAGCCGATCGCGCGCTCCAGAAGAAGAACTGGAGCCGAGGAGCAACGGCCATGAAGGAAGCCTACGAGACGGACGGCCTGGTCGCTCGAATCGCAGCGATGCAGGACCACAAAACCTATCAAGAGCTGCACTGGGAGGGTTCCTTCGAGGACTACCTCCGCATCGTCCAGAAGAACCCCAAGGTCACTCGTACGGCTTTCCAGCGGCTGTACGACATGATCATTTCCCATGGGAAAACCGAATACATCGACAACAAGAAGAAGCTCGTCCGGTACCACTTCTTCCTGGACGAGGCCAACGGCGGCAAGGACGCCATCTACGGGCTCGACGTTCCCCTGATGAAGCTCGTCAACGTCTTCAAGGCTGCCGCCGAGGGCTACGGCACCGAACGACGCGTCATCCTCCTGCACGGGCCGGTCGGCTCCTCCAAGTCGACCATCGCCCGCCTGCTCAAGAAGGGCCTGGAGGCGTATTCCAAGACGCCGGAAGGCGCCCTCTACACCTTCTACTGGGTGCTCGACAAGAAGCGGCCCGACGGCACGGTGGACAAGGAGATCATGCCGTGCCCCATGCACGAAGAGCCGCTCCACCTCATCCCCGAGGAATGGCGTCCGAGGGTCTACCGCGAGCTCTGCCCGCCCGAGTCCGGCTTTCAGATTCCGGATACCGGCAGCCTCTGCCCGCCCTGCCGCTTCGTCTTCCGCCAACTCATGGAGGAGTACAAGGGCGACTGGTCCAGGGTCGTCGAGCACGTCCGGGTCAAGCGCCTCATCCTCTCGGAGAAGGACCGCATCGGCATCGGTACCTTCCAGCCCAAGGACGAGAAGAACCAGGACTCCACCGAGCTCACGGGTGACATCAACTACCGCAAGATCGCCGAGTACGGCTCCGACTCCGATCCGCGCGCCTTCAACTTCGACGGCGAGTTCAACATCGCGAACCGCGGCATCATCGAGTTCGTCGAGGTCCTCAAGCTCGACGTCGCCTTCCTCTACGACCTGTTGGGCGCCTCGCAGGAGCACAAGATCAAGCCCAAGAAGTTCCCGCAGACCGACATCGACGAGGTCATCATCGGCCACACCAACGAGCCGGAGTACCGCAAGCTCCAGAGCAACGAATTCATGGAGGCCCTGCGGGACCGCACCATCAAGATCGACATCCCCTACATCACCAAGCTCTCCGAGGAGGTGAAGATCTACGAAAAGGACTACACGCAGTCCAAGATCCGCGGAAAGCACATCGCGCCCCACACCATCGAGATGGCGGCGATGTGGGCAGTCCTCACCCGCCTCGAGGAGCCGAAGAAGCACAACCTGACGCTGCTGCAGAAGCTGAAGCTGTACAACGGAAAGTCGCTGCCGAACTACACCGAGGACAACATCAAGGAGCTGCGCAAGGAGGCGGTACGGGAGGGCATGGAGGGCATCTCCCCCCGCTACGTCCAGGACAAGATCTCCAACGCGTTGGTCAGCGACAAGGGCGAGGGATGCCTCAATCCCTTCATGGTGCTCAACGAGCTGGAGGCGGGGCTGAAGACCCACTCGCTCATCTCCTCGGACGAGGTTCGCAAGCGCTATCGAGAGCTGCTGACCATCGTCAAGCAGGAGTACGAAGACATCGTCAAGAACGAGGTCCAGCGCGCCATCTCCGCCGACGAGGAGGCGATCAAGAAGCTCTGCGCAAACTACATCGACAACGTCAAGGCGTACACACAGAAGGAGAAGGTCAGAAACAAGTACACCGCGCAGTACGAGGAGCCGGACGAGCGGCTCATGCGGTCGATCGAGGAAAAGATCGACATTCCCGAGAGCCGCAAGGACGACTTCCGGCGCGAGATCATGAACTACATCGGCGCCCTGGCCATCGAGGGCAAGACCTTCGACTACCGCACCAACGAACGGCTGCACCGCGCGCTCGAGCTCAAGCTCTTCGAGGACCAGAAGGACTCGATCAAGCTCAAGAACCTGGTCTCCTCGGTGGTCGATCGCGAGACGCAGGAGAAGATCGACGTCGTCAAGCGGCGACTCATCGAGAACTACGGCTACTGTGAGATCTGTGCCACGGACGTGCTGAACTTCGTGGCGTCGATCTTCGCCAGGGGAGACGCCAAGGAGTAGCCGGACGCCTTCCGGGGTCGGAGATGACGCTCAAGATCCACCAGGACCACGCGCGCTTCAAGGCGATCGTCCGGGGGCGCATCAAGCAGAACCTGCGCCGGTTCATCCAGAAAGGGGAGATGATCGGCAAGCGGGGGAAGGACTTCATCACCATTCCCGTGCCGACCATCGAAATCCCCCGCTTCCGCTACGGGCCGAAGCAGCAGGGCGGCGTGGGCCAGGGCGAGGGCGAGGTCGGCACCATCCTCGGACCGGCCGGCGACGGTGCGGCACAGGGCGATGGCAAGGGCAAGGCCGGCGACGCCCCCGGCCATCACCTCCTCGAGGTCGACGTCAGCCTCGACGAGCTGGCCGAGATCCTCGGGGAGGAGCTGGAGCTTCCGCGCATCCAGCCCAAGGGAAACGACCGCATCGTCACCGAGAAGACGCGCTACGTGGGCATCAACACCACCGGACCCGAGTCGCTGCGCCACTTTCGCCGCACCTTCCGCCAGGCGCTCAAGCGGCAGATCATCACCGGCACCTACGACCCGAGAAATCCGGTGGTCGTCCCGTACCGGGAGGATCGGCGCTACCGCACCTGGAAGGTCACCACGCGGCCGGAGTCGAATGCGCTCATCATCTACATCATGGACGTCTCCGGCTCGATGGGAGACGAGCAGAAGGAGATCGTCCGCATCGAATCCTTCTGGATCGACACCTGGCTTCGCCACCACTACAAGGGCCTCGTCGGCCGCTACATCATCCACGACGCGGTGGCCCGCGAGGTCGACCGGGAGACCTTCTTTCATACCCGCGAGTCGGGCGGCACGATGATCTCCTCCGCCTACAAGCTGGCGGCCGAGATCCTGGAAGCGGATCATCCGCCCGAGCAGTGGAATAGCTACGTCTTCCACTTCTCCGACGGCGACAACTGGAGCGCCGACGACACCCGGCTCTGCTGCGACATCCTCGAGGGGCGGATCCTCCCCCGCGTCAACCTCTTCGCCTACGGGCAGGTGGAAAGCCCATACGGCTCGGGGCAGTTCATCAAGGATCTCCGGGAGCGCTTCGGGCAGGACGAGCGCGTGGCCCTCTCCGAGATCGCCGACAAGGAAGCGATCTACACCTCGATAAAGGAGATCCTCGGGAAGGGGAGGTAGACGCCGTGCGACGACTGAGAGATCGCCAGCTTCCGCCGCGGCTCCGGGACCTGCAGGACGAGGTCGAGGGATACGCGCGCGAATTCGGCCTCGACTTCTTCGAGGTGATCTTCGAGCTGCTCAGCTACGACGAAGTCAACATGGTGGCCGCGTACGGCGGCTATCCGAACCGCTACCCGCACTGGCGCTTCGGAATGGAGTACGAGCAGCTTTCCAAGGGGTACGAGTACGGCCTCTCGAAGATCTACGAGATGGTCATCAACAACGACCCCACCTATGCCTACCTCCAGGAATCCAATTCAGAGGTCGATCAAAAGCTGGTGATGGCTCACGTCTACGGCCACGCCGACTTCTTCAAGAACAACTTCTCCTTCGCCCACACCAACCGGAAGATGATGGACGAAATGGCCAATCACGCCACCCGCGTCCGTCGGTGGATCGACCGGCTTGGCCTGGAGGTGGTGGAGAACTTCATCGACCGTTGTCTCTCCCTCGAAAACCTCATCGACTACCACGCCCCCTACATCAAGCGGGGTCCGCCTCGAGTTCCCGAAGGCGAAAAGGAGCCGGAGCGAATCGAAGGCCTTCGGGCCGACCGCGAATACATGCGGTACTACATCAACCCGCCCGAGTACCTCGAAGAGCTTCGGCGCCAGCGGGAGGAGGCGGAGCGGCAGAAGAAGCGCTTTCCCGAAAGACCCCAGCGGGACGTGCTTCTCTTTCTCCTGGAGCACGCGCCGCTCGAGCCGTGGGAACACGAGATCCTGGCCATCATCCGGGAGGAGGCCTACTACTTCGCGCCCCAGGGCCAGACCAAGATCATGAACGAGGGCTGGGCCAGCTACTGGCACTCCACGATCATGACCCAGCGGGCGCTGAAGGCCTCCGAGCTCATCGATTACGCCGATCACCACGCCGCCACCATGGCGGTGCGCCCGGGCGCGCTCAACCCCTACAAGATCGGCCTGGAGCTCTTCCGCGACATCGAGGACCGCTGGAACAAGGGAAGGTTCGGCAAGGAATGGGAGGAATGTGACTCACTGGTCGAAAAGCAGCGCTGGGATCTGCAGCTCGGCCTGGGGCGCCAGAAGATCTTCGAGGTGCGCCGCCTCTACAACGACGTCACCTTCATCGATGAATTTCTCACCCCCGAGTTCTGTCTGGAGCACAAGCTCTTCGTCTACGGATACAACGACAAGCACCAAGCCTGGGAGATCCTCAGCCGCGACTTCAAGGTCATCAAGGAAAAGCTCCTCCACCAGCTCACCAATTTCGGCCAGCCGATCATCGATGTGGTGGACGGTAATTTCGAAAATCGTGCCGAGCTTCTGCTCGTGCACCGTCACGACGGAATCGACCTCAAGCTGGACGAGGCGCGCCTGACCTTGGAGAACCTCGAGTCGCTCTGGCGCCGCCCCGTCAATCTCCACACCCGAGTGGACGGCAAGGGCATCATCCTGCGCTTCGACGGCAAGGAGCATTCCGAGCGCCGCGCCGACCTCTGATCCACAGCCGCCGGACAGGCTTTCCCTTGGCCCTCAGGCCTCCCCCTGCTATCCTCCTCCGGATGCGTCGGTGGACCGCGATCCTCCTCGCAGCGCTCTGCGCGTGCACGGCGGCACCCGAGCCGCAGGCGGGCGAGCCGCCTGCCGAGCCCGAGCCCGAACCCTTGCCCGTGCAGGAGCCGCCACACGTGCGGCGGGGGACCACCGAGCGGATCCGTCCGGGCGATACGCTCGGCGGCGCCCTGGTGCGCCTGGGCGTGGAGGGCAACACCGCCCTGGCCATGGTCGCCGCCTTCGGCGAAGTCTTCAACGTCCGTCACATCCGCCCCGGCGATGCCATCCGCCTGGTCCTGGAAAAGACGGACGATGGCGAGGTGCCCGTGCTGCTCGAGTATCGGCGCGGGCCCGTCGAGGAGATCGTCGTCCGCCGCGAGGGCGAGGCCTGGAAGGCCAGCCTGCGCGAGTTCGACGTCCAGGTGGAGAAGGTCCTCGTCTCGGGCGTGCTGGAATCCTCCCTCTCCGAGGCGGTGGTCGCCGCCGGCGAGCGGGCCGACCTGGCCTATGCCCTCGCCGACGTTCTCGCCTGGGACGTCGACTTCTACGTGGATCCGCGTCGCGGCGACGAATTCCAGATCCTGGTGGAAAAGCGAACCTACCAGGGCCGACTCATCGGCTACGGCGACATCCTCGCCGCCGAGTATCGAGGCCAGGCCACGGGCGTGCGGCGCGTCTTCCTCTACCCCAACCCGAAGACTGGCCGGCCCGAGTACTACGCCCAGGACGGCACGTCTGCCCAGCGCTCGTTCCTGAAGAGCCCGCTGAAGTTCTCCCGCATCAGCTCAGGCTTCGGCGGCCGCTTCCACCCCATCCTCAAGTACTACAAGGCCCATCGCGGCGTGGACTACGCCGCGCCCACCGGCACTCCGGTCTGGGCGATCGGCGACGGCGTGGTCACGCGAGCCGGGTGGGGGGGCGCCTGCGGAAACATGGTGCGGCTGCGCCACGCCAACGGCCTCGAGACCGTCTACTGCCACTTCTCCCGCATCGCTCCCGGCATCCGCGTAGGCAAGCGCGTGGCGCAAAAGGAGGTGATCGGCTACGTCGGCTCCACCGGCAGGTCCACCGGCCCTCACCTCCACTTCGAGGTCATCAAGCACGGCAGCCACGTCAACCCCCTCACCTTGAAGCTTCCTCCCGCCGAGCCCCTGCCACAGAGCGAGCTTCCCGCCTTCCAGGAGGCCATCGCCGAGTTCGTCGAAGCCCTCGACGGCCGCGTCTACGCCTCCGCCAACGACGACACCGAGGTCGTCGGGCCCTAGACCCCACCCAGCTCGTCGGGACCTTCGACCGCTGCGTTTAGACTCCGCCGCCAGCGCTTCGGACGTCCTCCGACGCCGAAAGCCACCAGGGTCGACGACGCCTTCGACTGCATGGTCCGTCGAGGAGGCCGGCGAGGGCACGCGCAGCCAAGCCTCGGCACTTTCCCCGGAGGATTTCGTCGACGTCGCACCGCCGCCACGAGTGGCCTGGTCCAACGGCGTTCACGCCGTGTCTGGGAGGACTTCGACGAACACGGTCAGGGCAGGCTGCTCTTGATGCGCCTCGCCGAGGATGGGCAGCCCATGGATCCGGAGCCGGTCGTGCTTGCCACGGTGGGGCCCGCGCCCGCGGCGCCGGTCGTCGCTGCGACGGATTCCAGTTGCCTGACCCGGACATTATCCGTCACTCCGGTGCATTTACGTGGGACCCAGAAGATGGGACCACAATCGAGATCAGGTATAATGTATTTGTCATCAACCAACAGGCAGAGCGCTGCGGATGGCCAGTCTACACCAGCATCGAAGCGATCGCCCATGAGCTTGGCCACGCGTATGGGATGATCTTCGACACTCAGAACCACGACGACTGGGCGCTTCGCTTCGAAAATGCAGTCCGCTCCAGGCGACAATGGCGCCTCGGGCACGAATGTTATGGACTATGCTCTCTTTCTCAATAGCACGTCGTTACATCTTGTCTCTATTCGCTGGCGTTCTATTGAGCGATGGCATTGGCCCTGGTACCGCCCCGCAAGCCCTCTCGATGCGGACGTCTGCCCCGAATTTCCCAACCCGCCGTAGAAGCGGACCCCACCCACTCGACTAGGCGATTCAGAGGCCCAGTCGGCGATCGCGTTGCCGAAGGTGCTCCGCCCGCGCGAAAAGGCTCAAAGCTCGCCGCGCGTTTCGCCGACTTCGAGGTCGCGCTCGGCCTTCTTGCGAAGCTCGGGTCGATCCTTGGGCGGCTCGAGGTCGACGCCAGCGCGGCGGGCCTCGGACAGGCCGATGGCGATGGCCTGCCGAGGGCTCTTGGGGCCCTTCCCTTCCTTGTAGGCGTGCATCTCCTCGCGCACGAACTCGCTCGCCTGGGTGGAGGGGGACTTCCCCTCGCGCTTCAACTTCTTGGCTCGCTTGACGGCGTCCTTCTCGGGCATCACGCTCCTCCCCCTTTCATCTCGGGACGGCGGCGCGATCGGCCAAGGCGGAGCGGGCGGATCGACGCTCGGCGACGAGCTGGACGAGCCAGACAGCGCCCGCGAGCGCAGTGACGGCGCCACCCACGGCGGCCACCGGGAGAGAGAGGCGCAAAAGGAGCGGCGGGATGCTCCAGCCGGTCGCGGGGAGGCCGGCGACGCCAAGGCCCGCGAGCATGACGAGAAGGCCGAGGTTGTGCAGCCACATGCCGGGGCCAAAGGGCGAACGCCTGCCGGCAAAGATGGCGAGCATCACGCCCAGGCTGACGAAGCCGACCAGGCGGACGTGCAGGTAGAGGATGGCGAGGTGCCGCGAGCGGACGGCCAGCTCGGAAAGGCCCAGCGCGCCGACCGCGGCGAGGCTCGCGTCGAGCCCAAGCCAGAAGCCGAGCCAGCAAAAGGCGAGATGATGCGCATCTCGCCCCTCCTTCCCTGCGCGCCAGAGGGCCCGTGCGGCGACGAGGCCGAAAACCAGCAGGACGACGGAAGCGGCGCGCGCGACGAGGCCAAGCACCCCCTCCGAGCCCTGGGGCACGCCCAACGGGAAGGTGAGCCAGGCGAGGGGCGCGGCGATCTCGAGCGCGAGTGCCAAGGAGCGCTCGTCGAGACGAATGCCGAACGCGCCGGCCTCGTGCAGGAGAACGCCCAGCACGCCGAAGACGAAGAACCACGAAAACCCGTGCAGGAAGGCGAAGACCGCCAGCGACTTGGCGTACGCCGAGGCATCGAGGGCGATGAAGATCGCCCGCGTGGCTGCGCCCAGCGAGGCGAAGACGACGTACGCCATGGCGGTGCGGAAGTAGATCGCCGCGAGGTCTGCCCGGGCGCGCGCGCGGCGCCAAACCTCTGCCACGCCCACGGGCCAGACCAAGAGCGAGATCGCGGAGACGACGATGGAGGGCGTGGAGTAGCCGCCTTCGAGGAAGGAGACGAAGGTCGCAGCGGAGATGGCGACGACCGCTCCGAGAAAGAAGCGGGTCAGCCGTCCGGTCGAGCCGAGCGCCCGGAGCATGAGCGCAAAGAGCGCCAGCGCCCCCCACCCGAAGTAGAGGGTATGCGAGTGGGCGTGCACCCCGTTCCCGAAGACCGGAAAGGCGAAGGGGCGGACGAAGAAGAAGCGAAGCAGAACTCCCAGCCCGGTCGAGAGGACGTAAAAGCCGACGGGAACGAGGAGGAGGCGCGACACGGAAGTCCTCTATCGCCCAGGTGCGTCCGGAGCAATCCGAATTTCCCGGCGCTTTCAGGCGTGGCGGCGGCGAAAACGCTCCCGAGCGCCCCACCGTGCCCCTAGTGAGAGCGGGAGCAGGAGGACCATCCCCACCACGGTGGTGACCGTGACCATCACCAGTACGCCGGGGAGATCCCCGAAGGTCTGTGTGGCCACCACGGTGGCCGCCGCGATGTTGCGCTGGGCGGTGCCGAGCGCGAGGACGTCCTGCAGGTGCCGGTATCTCAGCCCGAGCAACCAACCGGATCCGAACGTCCCGAGGATGAAAAGGGATGCGGCCGCGGCCGGGCGAACGCCGATGGTCCAGAGTTCGGTCCAATTGGCGACCACGATGGAGACGAAGACCGCCACGAAGGAAACGCTCGCCACCCGGCTCATCACCGGCGCTGCGGAGCTGGCGAAGTTAGGGGCCAGCGCCCGGACGAATAGCCCCAAGGCGAGCGGCAGGATCATGGAGAGGACGAGGGGGATGGCGATCGCCATCGCCGAGACCTCGGCCCGGGGGATGGCGACGGGAACGACCAGGGAGAGGAAGACAACCGTGCAGGGGACGAGGATGGCCAGAAGGGAGGCGGCAAAGGCCACGTCTCCCCGGGCGATCTGCGCGAGCTTGATGAGAAAGGAGGCCCCCGCCGCGGAGCCGACGAGAAAGAGCCCGATGGCATGGGGCACGTCGAGGTCGAAGACACGCAAGAGGATGTAGGCGAGGCCCGGGGCGAGGACGAAGTTGGCCGCGAGCGAGCCGACCACTCTCCGCCAACGCCGAAGCGGCCAGAGGATCTCCCGCACCGAATGGGCGAACCCCACCGAGAGCATGGAGCTGACCGCGAAGGCCAGCGTCGCCCAGGGGACGAGCGCGGCGAAGAACGTGCGCAC
>Ga0079224_100011025_pt1 | contig 12425 bp, 15 predicted proteins | sample Stecom2015_FD_80414 | JGI IMG/M metagenome (GOLD analysis project Ga0079224, IMG submission 80414) | Agricultural soil microbial communities from Utah to study Nitrogen management - Steer compost 2015 | ecosystem: Environmental > Terrestrial > Soil > Agricultural land | place: USA: Utah...
GCCGATTGCTCTCAACGTCAACGAGAACACCCATCCGATCCCGTCCGACGTCGCGGAAGACATCGCCGACTCGGTCGCCCGCGTGATCACCGATCTGAACCGTTACCCCGACCGCGAGTTCACCGAGTTGCGCGAGGCGTTCGCCGGCTACCTCGGCCACGGGCTGTCGGCTGAGCAGATCTGGGCAGCCAACGGTTCGAACGAGGTTCTTCAGCACATCCTTCAGGCCTTCGCAGGCCCCGGGCGCACAGCTTTTGGCTTCGCACCGACCTATTCGATGTACTCGCTGCTCGTCCGCGGTGTCGGATCGGAGTGGATCGCGGGCACCCGTGGCTCGCGCTTCGAGATCAGCCCGGTGGATGCGGCGCGCCAGGTGAGCGAGGCCGATCCTGATGTCGTCTTCCTCTGCTCGCCCAACAACCCGACGGGTACGCCGGTATCGCTCGACGTCGTCGAAGCCGTGTACGAGGCGAGTCGGGGCATCGTGATCGTCGACGAGGCGTATCACGAGTTCGCGCCTGCCGACACGCCCTCGGCGCTCACGCTTCTTCCGGGCCGCGAACGTCTCGTCGTCTCGCGCACGATGAGCAAGGCCTTCGCCTTCGCCGGCGCGCGTGTCGGCTACCTCGCTGCGGATCCCGCGGTGATCGACGCTCTGCGCCTCGTGCGCCTGCCGTATCACCTGAGCGCCGTGACGCAGGCGGCCGCAACGGCCGCGTTGCGTCACAGCGAGACGATGTTGCGCACGGTTGCCGATATCGTCGAGCAGCGCGACCGGATCTCGGCGACTCTCGCGGCGCTCGGCTACGACCCCTACGAGTCGGGTAGCAACTTCGTGCTCTTCGGCGGTGTTGACGACCCGCACGAAACGTGGCGCCGTCTGTGCGACGAGGGTGTTCTCATTCGTGACGTCGGCATCCCCGGTCACCTCCGCGTCTCCGCCGGCACGGAAGAAGAGACAACAGCCTTCCTGGACGCGCTGGCGCGCATCCGCGACGAATAGGATTCGACTATGACCACCGCGCGCACCGCGACCCGCACCCGCACGACGAGCGAGTCGTCGATCGAGCTGTCGCTGAACCTCGACGGCACGGGGCAGAGCTCTATCTCGACCTCCGTCCCGTTCTTCGACCACATGCTTACGGCGTTCGCCAAGCACTCGCTGACCGATCTCACGGTCGTATCCACGGGTGATACGCACATCGATGTCCATCACACGGTTGAGGACACCGCGATCGTCCTCGGCCAGGCGATCCGCGAGGCTCTCGGTGACAAGGCGGGGATCTCTCGTTACGGCGACGCGCTCGTCCCGCTCGACGAGGCGCTCGCTCAGGCCGTCGTCGACATCTCGGGTCGCCCCTACCTCGTGCACACGGGCGAGCCCGCGGGCTTCGAGATGCACCTCATCGGGGGTCACTTCACGGGATCGATGGTGCGTCACGCGTTCGAGGCGATCACCTTCCACGCGGGTCTCACGGTCCACGTCAACGTCGTCGCCGGGCGCGATCCGCACCACATCGCCGAGGCCGAGTTCAAGGCGTTCGCTCGCGCGTTCCGTCAGGCGAAAGCGCTGGATCCGCTGGTCGTGGGTATCCCATCGACCAAGGGCGCGCTCTGATGGCGGAGAAGCCGCTCGTCGCGGTGCTCGACTACGGATCGGGCAACGTGCACTCGGCCGTGAAGGCGCTCGAGCGCGCGGGCGCGGAGGTAGCGCTGACCCGCGACCGGGCGACGGTCGCCGACGCCGATGGCCTGCTCGTGCCCGGTGTGGGCGCGTTCGGTGCGGTCATGGAGCAACTGAACGCCATCCGCGGCGGAGAACTGATTGAGCGTCGCCTAGCGGGCGGACGCCCGGTGCTCGGCATCTGCGTGGGCATGCAGATCATGTTCGAGCGCGGTGTCGAGCGGGGTAACGATATCGAGGGACTCGGAGAGTGGCGCGGCACCGTTCGCGAACTCGAGGCGCCCGTCGTACCGCACATGGGCTGGAGCACGGTCGAGGTCGGCGAGGGCTCGCGCCTGTTCGCGGGCCTCGAGGAGGAGCGCTTCTACTTCGTGCATTCCTTCGCCGCGCAGGACTGGACTCTGGAGGTCGACAAGCCCTTCCGCGAGCCCGCCGTCACCTGGTCGACTCACGGCAGCCGCTTCATCGCCGCGGTCGAGAACGGCCCGCTCTCGGCAACTCAGTTCCACCCCGAGAAGTCGGGTGAGGCGGGGATCGCCCTCCTCCGCAACTGGCTCGGAACGCTCTGAGTATTCCGCCGGAATTGGCACCCGAGCCGATCGGGTCTAGCCTTATCGCTTGTGTGCCTCGTGGGAGGGTCCCGCGGGCCACGTCTGGAGAGATGAACGACTTCGCATCGACACCCCGTCTGACCCTTCTTCCCGCCGTGGACGTTGCGGGCGGTAAGGCCGTGCGTCTCACGCAGGGCGAGGCCGGCAGTGAGACCAGCTACGGAGACCCCATCGAGGCCGCTGAGCAGTGGCGAGACCAGGGCGCCGAGTGGCTCCACCTCGTCGACCTTGACGCCGCGTTCGGTCGTGGACAGAACACGGCCGTGATGCGCAAGGTCATCAAGCACATGAAGGGCGTCAACGTCGAGATCTCGGGCGGCATCCGCGACGATGCGTCGCTCGAGGCCGCTCTCGAGTCCGGCGCGACCCGCGTGAACCTCGGCACGGCTGCGCTCGAGAACCCGGATTGGACCGAGGCCGTCATCGCCCGCTACGGCGAGGCGATCGCGGTCGGCCTCGACGTGCGCGGCACCACGCTGTCGGCCCGCGGCTGGACGCAGGACGGCGGCGATCTCTGGGACGTGCTGACGCGCCTCGAGAAGGCCGGCTGCGCCCGCTACGTCGTCACCGACGTGACGAAGGACGGCACGCTCAAGGGCCCGAACCTCGACCTGCTGCGCCAGATGGCCGAGCGCACGGACCGACCGATCGTCGCCTCCGGCGGTGTGTCGAGCCTCGACGACATCGCCGCGCTGCGCGGCCTGGTCCCGCTGGGTATCGAGGGAGCGATCGTGGGTAAGGCCCTCTATGCGGGCGCCTTCACGCTCGCCGAGGCTCTGGATGTCGCCGCGCTCTGAGCCGGCTGAAGGAGCCCGCGAGCTGCCATCGCATCTCGCGGGCAACGCCACCGACTCCGCGGGACAGGCCTGGGAGGGACGCACCTTCCGGCCGAACCCCGCGGCTGGTGACGACGGGTCCGCAGATCCCGCACTCTGGGCTGCGCTGACGAGGTTCCGGCAGGGCGACGGCGACCAGGTGGCCGTCGTCGACGCGCTCCGTCGTGCCCGCGTGCTCGCGCCGCTCGTCGCCGAGAAGGGCGACGAGGGCGTGGGGCCGACCGGCCTCGCGGTCGACAAGACGCAGGAGCTGTCGATCGTCACGGTCTCGGCTCCAGACGGCCGCAAGGTGCTTCCGGTTTTCTCGTGCGTCGAGACGATGCAGGCATGGAATCCGCTCGCGCGCCCGATCCCGGTTGCGGGTACGCGCGCGGCGCTTGCCGCCGCGGGGGAGGATACCGACCTGGTGGTCGTGGATCCGACGAGTCCGACCGAGTTCGCCGTGCGTCGGCCCGCCGTATGGGCGATCGCGCAGGAGCAGTCGTGGGTGCCGTCATGGCTGAGCCCCGAGGTCGCTACCGCTTTCCACGAGTCCATCGGATCCGAGCTGGCGGTGCAAGACATTCGGCTGGCGGCAGGGGACCCGACGAGCCGCCTTCATGGGCCCGAGCTGACGGTGATCCTGACCCTGACCCAGGGGCTCGAGCGCGAGGAGCTCGACACGGTCCTCGGCCGACTCGCACGCCGATGGGCAGCCGACGATCGCATCGCCGTGCTCGTCGACAGCATGCAGGTGAGCCTGCGATAGAACGCAGAAGCGCCGACCGGAGAACTCCGGTCGGCGCTTCGCCGTCTCAGATGACCGGGCCGGTGTATTTCTCGCCGGGGCCCTTGCCGGGCTCGTCCGGAATCACGGAGATCTCTCGGAAGCGCAGCTGAAGCGAGCGCAGGCCGTCGCGGATCGGGCGGGCATGCATGTCGCTGATCTCCGGCGCGGCGGCGGTGACGAGGCCGGCGAGGGCGTTGATGAGCTTGCGCGCCTCGTCGAGGTCGGTGAATTCCTCGGCGTTTTCGCCTTCGCCGAGGCCGAGCTTCACGGCTGCGGCGCTCATGAGGTGCACGCACGCGGTCGCGACGACCTCGACGGCCGCAACATCGGCGATGTCGCGGGTAGCATCGGTGGCGGCCGCAGCTCGCTCCTGTTCCTCCCACTTCGCGTGGCGGTCTGCGTCGAAGGAATGGGCGTGATCTGACGAAGTGGTGCTCATGAGCAACTTTCTGCTAGACTGTGTCGGGCTCCGGGCATTGGCTCGGACGAAAGAGGATTTTCATCCCACCCGCGCTTGCCGCTCTAGGCTACCGGGTCAAGCACACTCCGCCCTCTGAAAAGAGGGTAGGGGCGAACGTGAGTTCGCTCGCAGGGTGGTGACACGCGATTGTTCATGCGTGACACGTGCGGATGTTGAAGATTCTCCCGCCCGCGTCGCGTACCTCGCGTCGCGGTGGCTTATCGACTACCGCACCATTAGGAGTTCCGCATCAGCGATCCCCGCATCAACGAGCGCATTCGCGTGCCCGAGGTCCGTCTCATCGGCCCCGGCGGCGAACAGATCGGTGTTGTCCGCAGCGAGGTTGCTCTTCGCCTCGCTCAGGAGCAGGATCTCGACCTCGTCGAGGTTGCTCCCGACTCGCGTCCGCCCGTAGCCAAGATCATGGACTACGGCAAGTTCAAGTACGAGACCGCGCAGAAGGCCAAGGAAGCACGTCGCAACCAGGCCAACACGGTTCTCAAGGAGGTTCGCTTCCGCTTGAAGATCGACCAGCACGACTACGACACCAAGCGCAAGCGTGCTGAGGGCTTCCTCAAGGCCGGAGACAAGGTCAAGGCAATGATCCTGTTCCGCGGTCGCGAGCAGCAGCGTCCCGAGATGGGTGTCCGCCTGCTGATGAAGTTCGCCGAAGAAGTCGCAGAACTCGGCTCGGTCGAGTCGCGTCCGAAGATCGACGGACGCAACATGGTGATGATCATCGCGCCGGTGAAGAACAAGTCCGAGGCCAAGGCGGAGCAGAACGCTCAGCGCGCGGCCACCAAGCAGGCCGCTCGCGAAGCGAAGAACGCGAGCAAGGATTCTGCCGCCGAGTAGTCGGTAATCTGAATCACTTCCCGTCCGACGGACGGGTAGCACCCATGTCGCCCCTGGCGGGCGCACACGTCAAGGAAAGAACAATGCCGAAGCAGAAGACCCACTCGGGCGCCAAGAAGCGCTTCAAGATCACCGGCAGCGGCAAGATCAAGAAGCAGCAGTCGGGCATGCGCCACAACCTCGAGGTGAAGTCGAGCCGTCGCACGCGTCGTCTGAACCAGGACCAGCTGGTCTCGGGCAACGACATGAAGACCGTCAAGAAGCTGCTCGGTCGCTGAGCGACTCGACCCCTCGAATTTTTAAGGAAACACACTCATGGCACGAGTAAAGCGGGCAGTAAACGCCCACAAGAAGCGTCGTACAATCCTCGACCGCGCCTCGGGTTACCGCGGGCAGCGTTCGCGCCTCTACCGCAAGGCTAAGGAGCAGGTCACCCACTCGCTGGTCTACGCGTACCGCGACCGCCGCAAGCGCAAGGGCGACTTCCGTCGTCTGTGGATCCAGCGCATCAACGCTGGTGCCCGCGCCAACGGCCTGACCTACAACCGCTTCATCCAGGGTCTGAACCTGGCCGGCGTGACGGTCGACCGCCGCATGCTCGCCGAACTCGCGGTCAACGAGCCCGCGACGTTCGCGACGCTGATCGAGGTCGCGAAGGGCGCTCTGCCCGCCGACGTCAACGCGCCGAAGGCTGCGTAAGCAGGTTCTTCGCTGAAGGCGGGTGCCCCGGACGGGGTGCCCGCCTTCGCTGTATTCATCACTGCGCGAAAGGGCGGTCTTGTGTCGTTCACCTGGAACGTGTTTGCTAGGGAGGTGGCCTACACGCTTCCTGCGCGCGCCGATTCTCGGCCGACGATCTCGGTCGTCATCCCCGCCTTCAACGAGGCTCATATCATTGCCCGTTGCCTGGGCGCCCTCGCGGCCCAGAGCGACCCCGCCGACGAGATCATCGTCGTCGACAATGCCTCGGCGGACGACACGGTGGCAATCGCGTCGCGGTTCGATGGCGTGCGGGTGATCACGGAGCCCCGCGCAGGTGTGACCTACGCGCGCTCGGCGGGTTTCGACGCGGCGCGTGGTGACGTGATCGCGCGCATCGACGCCGATTCGCTTGTCACGCCCGATTGGATCCATCGCCTGCGCGCCGCGTTCGACTGCGCGGACCTCGACGCGCTCGGCGGGGGAGCGGGGATCGCCGAGCTGTCGCCCGGTCACCTGTGCTGGTTCCGCTGGTGGTACCGGGGTTTCCGCTTCTGGCACGAGCGCAGCATCGGCGTACGGCCCATGCTCTATGGCTTCAACTCGGCGATGCGCCGCGAGGCCTGGGAACGAGCGCGCCCGCTCGTCGCGGCCGATGACGAGATGGTGAGCGACGATGTCGATGTGACGATCGCGCTGCTTCGCACGGGGCACCGCCTGCGCTTCGACCCGCGACTGGGTGTGCGAGCGAGGCTGTTCCGCTCGATCGAGCGGGAGAAACTCGCTCGCTATTACCGCACCGACGGCGTCACCCTCGCTCGGCACCGCTTCGGACGCCGCACGCGATGGATCGAGAACGGCGCATGAGATGGCCCTCGTTTAAGACCTGGATCAGCATCGTCACGGCCGTTCTCGTCGCGGTCATCATCTGGCAGGCGTGGCCGAGCGTTGTCGACGCGTGGCACAGCCTCGCCGATGTCAACCTCTGGATCTTCGTGCTCCTGCTGCCCGCGCAGCTCGCGAGCTACGCGGCGACCGGCGAGGCACTGTTCTCCTTCCTGCGTGCTCGGGGTGAGCTGCGCGGCATGCGGCCACTGACGGCGATGCGCATGTCCCTCGAGTTCAACTTCGCCAACCACATGCTGCCCTCCGGTGGCGCAGCCGGAATCGCCTACACCTCGTGGAAGCTGGCGACGCTCGGGATCCCCGCGAGCCGCGGCACGATCGCCCAGCTGGCGAAGTTCGGCGTCATGTTCGTGTCGTTCAGCATCATGCTCGCGCTCGCGGGCGTCGAGCTCCTGATCACGGGCCACGGCAGCACAAAGGTGCTGTGGGCAGCGGCGGGCATCGGCATCGCGGCGCTCGTGGGCGTGGGCGCAGGCGTGTGGATCCTCGGGCGGCGTCGCCTTCTGCACAGGGTCGCGGGCGTGGCCCTGCGCGTCGCTCGCTGGGGCATGAGGGTGGTGCGAGCACGTCGCCCGCTCGACGCTGTGCCGCTCGTGCGCTTCGTCGACGGGCTGCACCTCGAGGTGCGCGAGATCCTCGCGCGCCCGCGCAGCCTCGTCGCGCCCTTCCTCTGGTCGTTCGTCATCAACACCTGCGATGCCGCGCTGTTCTGGATCGCGCTCGCGTCGTTCGGCGTGTATCCGGATCCGGCCCTCGTGTTCGTCGCGTACGGCGTCGCGACGGTGGCGAGCATGATCATCGTGACGCCCAACGGCGTGGGCGCGTACGAGGTGGTCATGGTCGCGACCTTCGTCGCGGGCGGGCTGGATCCGTCTGTGACGATCGCGGCCGTCGTGCTGGCTCGCGCCGTGCTGCTCCTCGGCACGATCGTGTTCGGATGGGGCTTCTATCAGCACAGCGTTGTGACGGCGAAGGCACCGGGCCTTTCCCGGCGGGGCACAGTAGCCTAGGAGTCATGCTCGAGAACCCCCGCGCCGCGCGCGTCAAGACGATCCGCAAGCTGTCCCAGCGAAACGAGCGACGCGACACGGGCCGTTTCCTGCTGGAGGGTCCTCAGGCCGTCCGTGAGGCGCTGACCTATCGTCCGGAACTCGTCGAGCAGTTGTACGCGACGCCGACGGCGCTCGAGAAGCACGGCGATATCCGCACTCTCATCACCGATGCGCAGGCGCAGAATCCCGACCTCGAGTGGGACTACGCCGATGAGACCGTGATCGACGCGATGGCCGACACCGTGACGCCACAGGGATTCGTCGCGGTCGCGCGGCAGAACCCGACGGCGCTCAAGGACATCTTCGCGAACGAGCCGAAGCTCGTCGTGATCTGCGAGGAGGTCCGGGATCCGGGCAACCTGGGCACGATCATCCGCGCGGCCGACGCCGCGGGCGCCGACGCCGTCGTGCTGACGGGCCGCACCGTGGATCCGTTCAACCCGAAGGTCGTTCGTTCGACGACCGGTTCGCTCTTCCACGTGCCCTTCGCGGTAGACGCCGATCTCGCCGATGTGGTCGGCCGGGCGCGGGGCGCGGGCGTACAGGTGTTCGCGGCCGACGTGAAGGGCGACGATGTGCTCTCGGCACGCGGCGCGCTCGCGAAGCCGACCGCGTGGGTGTTCGGCAACGAGGCGCGCGGCCTGACGGATGAGTCGCTCGGCCTCGTCGACCGCGCCCTCAAGCTGCCGATCTACGGCCACGCCGAGTCGCTGAACCTTGCGACGGCAGCGAGCGTGTGCCTCTACGAGACCGCGTTCGCGCAGCGAAGCGCCTGAGGCATCACGGTGCGGCGACGGGGAGATCCCGCGCCGACGCCTGACAGCGCCGTGCCGGGGACCAGTACGGCGCTGTGTCATTGCGCGTAAGCGGACATCAGCAACATAAGCGTTCGATAACGTCGTCGAACGTTCGCGTCAAGAGGGCTAGCGGCGGCGCGAAACCTGTCGCTAGAGTTCGGGCATGGCAGAGCCGTTAGTAGTCATCGACCACGTGCAGAAGCACTATGGCGAATTCCATGCGTTGAAGGACATCAACCTCACGGTCGATCGTGGCGAGGTCGTCGTTGTGATCGGCCCCTCGGGTTCGGGTAAGTCGACGCTGTGCCGCACGATCAACCGCCTCGAGACGATCACGAGCGGCTCGATCGCGATCGACGGCAAGGAGCTTCCGAGCGAGGGGAAGGCCCTCGCAGCCCTCCGTGCCGACGTGGGGATGGTGTTCCAGTCGTTCAACCTGTTCAGCCACCTGACGATCCTCGACAACGTCACACTCGGGCCGATCAAGGTCAAGGGTGCAAAGAAGTCGGAGGCCGAGGCCGAGGCGCGTCAGCTGCTCGACCGGGTCGGCATCGCGCACCAGGCGGACAAGTATCCCGCGCAGCTCTCCGGCGGACAGCAGCAGCGCGTCGCGATCGCTCGTGCCCTGGCGATGCACCCGAAGGTGATGCTGTTCGACGAACCGACGAGCGCGCTCGACCCCGAGATGATCAACGAGGTGCTCGACGTCATGGTGGACCTCGCCAAGGAGGGCATGACGATGGTCGTCGTGACCCACGAGATGGGCTTCGCCCGCAAGGCGGCCGACCGGGTCGTCTTCATGGCTGACGGAGAGATCGTCGAGCAATCGGATCCAGAATCGTTCTTCACGAACCCGCAGTCGGGGCGCGCGAAGGACTTCCTCTCGAAGCTGCTGACCAAATAGACCCCCAAAGCGCGCCCGCACGGTTGTGGGCGTGGCTCGGTTCCCACAAGGAGGACATCATGCGAAAGTTTCGGAACATCGCGGCGGCAGCCCTCGCGGCGGGTGCACTCGTCGCGCTGACCGCGTGCAACAGCGGATCCCCGACCGATCCGGCAGGCGGTGGGGAACCCGCGCCCGAGCCCGAGGTCGCCGACGAGGTCGCCCTCGAGGGCAGCCCCACCTACGACAAGATGGTGGAGAACGGTGGCCCCATCAGCGGGGTGAAGGAGGGCCAGCCCGGCCTCGGCTACCTCGACGTCGCGACCAACGAGCGAAGCGGTTTCGACATCGAAATCGCGCGGTGGATCGCCGCGTCGCTCGGTTTCGACGAGGAGGACATCACCTACAAGGCGGTAGCGTCGGCGAACCGCGAGCAGGAGCTCGTCAGCGGCAACATCGACTACTACGTCGGCACCTACTCGATCACTGATCAGCGCAAGGAGCAGATCGACTTCGCGGGTCCGTATTTCGTCACAGGTCAGGGCTTCCTGGTCGCCGCCGACAGTCCGATCACCGAGGTCAAGGACGAGTCGACGTTTAACGGCAAGACCGTGTGCTCGGCGACCGGTTCGACGCCCATCCAGAACATCACGGAGAACTTCCCCGAGGTGAAGACGCAGGAGTACGACATCTACTCGCAGTGCGTCGAGGACCTCCTGAGCGGCAAGGTCGACGCGGTGACGACCGACGCGGCGATCCTCATCGGCTACGCGGCCGAGCGCCCGGACGAGCTGAAGGTGCTGCCCGACACCGAGGGCAACAACCCCGGCCTCTTCACCGAGGAGCGCTACGGCGTCGGCCTCCCGAAGGGCGACACCGCCCTGCAGGAGCACATCAACACTCTGTTCACCGACGGCCACGACGAATGGCAGAAGATCTTCGACGCGACCCTCGGCAAGTCGGGCGTCGAGATCGAGCAGCCCGAAGTCGACCCCGTCAGCTGACTCCGCGGTGCGGGGCCCGCACGGGCCCCGCACCGTCCGCTCATATCCGAAGGAGTGTGACGAGTGGACGCCATTACCGGAAACCTCGACCTCTGGCGACAGGGGATCGGCACTACGCTCTTGCTCTTCGCGGGCGGCGGCGTGATCGCCATCGTGCTCGGCACGGTCGTCGGCGCGATGCGCGTCTCGCCGGTGCCGATCGCGCGCGCGGTCGGAACGCTCTACGTCAACCTGGTGCGCAACACGCCCCTGACGCTCGTGTTCTTCTTCTTCATCTTCGGCTATTCCGCGCTTGCGCTGCCTACGCTGCCGAACACGATCCTCGGCATCGCCGCGATCGGCGTGTACACGGCGACCTACGTCGCGGAGACGCTGCGTGCCGGCATCAACACCGTGCCGGTCGGGCAGGCCGAGGCCGCGCGCGCCATCGGACTCCCGTTCGGGCTGGTGATGACGCAGGTCGTGCTGCCGCAGGCGTTCCGTTCAGTCGTGCCGCCCATGATGAGCGTGCTGATCGCGCTGCTGAAGAACACGACGGTCGCGGCCGGCTTCTCGATCGCGGTGCTGCCGCGGCTGCAGCAGACGATCTCGAACTCGCACACGCGCCCCGGTACCTCGATGGAGATCCTGGCCTGGGTGGCCGTGTTCTTCGTGGTGGTCGTGATGCTCCTGACCCTGGCGCAGCGCGCCCTCGAGAAGAAGTGGCGGATCGCGCGATGAGCTCCGTACTGTACGACGTCCCCGGCCCACGCGCGCGGGCGCGCAACAGGGTTCTCGCGGTCGCCACGGTCGTCGTAGTGCTCGCGGCAGTCGGCTTCGTGCTGTGGCGCTTCACGCTCTCAGGCCAGTTCACGGCCCAGAAATGGAGCGTGTTCACCTACACGAACGTCTGGATCACGATCGGGGAGATGCTGCTCAACACGCTGAAGGCGTTCGCGCTTGCCGGCGTGCTCAGCCTGGCCCTCGGCTTCGCGCTCGCCATCGGTAGGCTGTCCGATCACGCGTGGGTGCGCGTGCCCGTCATGGTCGTGACGGAGCTGTTCCGGGCGGTGCCGGTGCTGGTCATGATGATGATCTTCTACTACGGCCTGCCCACGTTCGATATCACGATCGCGCCCTACTGGGCCGTCGTACTCGGCCTGACGCTCTACAACGGTTCAGTCCTCGCCGAAGCGTTGCGCGCCGGAGTCGAGGCGCTGCCGCGCGGCCAGAGCGAGGCCGGTTACGCGATCGGCCTGCGCAAGAGCAACGTCATGATGCTCATCCTGCTCCCGCAGGCGATTCGCGCCATGCTGCCGGTCATCGTCGCTCAGCTGGTCGTGACCCTGAAGGACACGGCACTCGGCTTCATCATCACCTACCCCGAGCTGCTGTACTACACGAAGCTCCTCAGCTCGCAAGCGCGCCTCGGAAGCCCGATCCTGCAGTCGGCGATCGTCATCGGCGGCATCTACATCGTGATGTGCCTGCTGCTGTCGTGGCTCGCGCACTGGATCGAGAAGCGCGGACGCCGCTCCGCCAAGCGCCCGGACGCGGGACCACACGACCCGGCGGCCGACGACGAGGTCACCCTGACGGAGGCGATCTCGATGCAGACGGGAGCCGGCCCCCGCAACGCCGGGGGCCGTCTGCCCGGGTAACGGTACCGCCATGTGCCAGAGGCCGCGCGGAGAGTATCCGCGCGGCCTCTGGGACACTGGGAACCCTGCCTCGCCTGCCCGCCCTCCGCTCGCAACTCGCCCACGCCCTCGGCGTGCTCGGCCTCGGCGCCGCGGCGCGCCTGCCGTCAACCGCAGTCGCGCGCGATGCCCCCGCGATCCCGGCCCCCGAAACGTGCGACTACCCCGCAACCCCGACCGCCGACGACGC
>Ga0079224_100011026_pt1 | contig 12425 bp, 11 predicted proteins | sample Stecom2015_FD_80414 | JGI IMG/M metagenome (GOLD analysis project Ga0079224, IMG submission 80414) | Agricultural soil microbial communities from Utah to study Nitrogen management - Steer compost 2015 | ecosystem: Environmental > Terrestrial > Soil > Agricultural land | place: USA: Utah...
CCGCGCGATCGCAGCGAGCACACCGCGAAGCCCGACAAGGTCCGCGGCCGCCTCTGCCCGCCACAGCTCCTCCGCATCCACTCCATCCAAAGACTTCCACTCAGGTCCGAAGGACTCGTCCTCCGCCACCCCGCGCAGGTTGAAGACCGTCCGCGCCCCGAACGCCCCCGGCCACTGCGCATCGGCATCCCGCAGCAGCAAGTCGATTCGATCCGCAGCCGTCAAATCGCCCTGAAATCGCCTCCAAAGCGCGTCGGCCTCCGCACCGAACCGCCGGTTCGTCGGTTGCCGCGCCTCCACGTGCCGGAGCAGCGCCAGGCCCGACCGATAGTAGCTGAGAGAGTCCTCCGACATCGTGCCCGCTACGCTACCACTCTGTGAACGAAGTTGGAACCTCGTGGAAACGAGGAAACGTGGTGGGAATCGGCGAGGGCATGCGCGCGTCCTACGTCGACCCACCCGCGGGCGCAGCTGAAGCGACAGCCGCCGACGCGAACGCATCCGTGCGACGCGTCCGCTATTGCTGGGGTTGTTCGGAGCCGAGGTCTAGAGCTCGAGCATTACAATGACCTCGCCCGCGTGCTACTTCGAATAGTCGCTGCTTCTCCAGCGCTCGTAGTCCGAGCCGCTCCGGCGGCTGCTTTCTCTCGGCTCGGGTAGCCGCTGCTCCAGAAACTCCAGCGTACGCCCCCAGGCGAGGCGTGATGCGGCTGTCGAGTAGCCGGCTCCGTCCGGATTCATGAACGCGTGCTGCGCGTCGTAGCGATGCAGTGCGTAGTCGACGTTACCTGCTTGCAGCCGGCTTTCGAAGGCATCGACTTTGTCGGGGGTACACCAATCGTCGTGCCGCGCAAAGTGGGCTAGCAATGGGATCTTGATGTTGGCTGGATCTCCTGCTTCGGGAGGGGGCAGGCCGTAAAAGCATACTGCGGCATGCAATTCGGGGACGTGCATGGCGGCGAGAATCGCAAGGGCGCCTCCCATACAAAGACCGATCACCGCGGGCGTCGCTCCCGAATGCTCGAGCCACGATGCGGCACCGCGGATGTCTTGCTCCGTGGCGTCGCGGAAATCGAGCTCGCTCATGAGTTGCAAGCCCGAGGGGATATCCTCGGCCAGCTTCCCGCGGAACAGATCGGGGACCACGACACGATACCCCTCGGCGGCGCAGTGATCGGCCATGTCGCGAATGGGCTTGGCCACTCCCCACATCTCGTGAATGAGCACGAGCGCTTTGCCACTCCGGACAGTGGTCGGCTCTGCAATGTATGCTGGACACCTTCGCCCGTCTGGACGAACAAATTCGAAATGCGCCATCTTCAGACCCCTCTCACGCCCGGGTGTTTGTAACCGGGCAATTAGCTGGACTCGTTCAAGGAACCGGCAGGCCCCCGGGAGCGACGAACATCGATACAATCGCAGGCATGGGCTGGCCGGGCTTCAAACCGTTCGCTCGCGCAACGGCAAAACTCGAGATGTAGAGCTTGTTTCGTTCGCAGGGTTGCACCCCGAACGCAAAGCCCGATGGGCTGTCCAATACCCCGCCCTCAGCAACGATGCTCACCTGGCCAAAGCGATCTACCCTGGCCACGCGATCTTGTGCATTGACCGCGACGTACAGTCTACCGGCTCGATCGAAGGCTATACCGTCCGCCCCGACGAGCAGCGGATCGGCCGCAAAGATCTCCATCGCGCCGGGGTTTCCATCCGACCCTACCGGAACCTTGTAGATGATGCCGAAGTCGAGGTTCGTGACGTACAGGTTTCGCTTGTGCCGATCGAACGCGATTCCGTCGGCCCCGAACGGTACTCCTAGAGCGGGTGCGTCCGGGCTGCCCAACAACGCCGGACTCTCGAGCCATTCCGTGGCTTCACCGTCTGGCGCGATTTTCCAGATGAGACCCAAGAACGAGTCTGTCACGTATGCGCTTCCGTCGTCGTCAAACGCGAGATCGTTGGGAAATCCGCTGGGATCGAGCTCGGCAAACGGATCGGCCTGACCGGTCACTGGCGAAATCCGCCAAATGAAGATGTCCTCGACACCTGGCCCCAAAGCGCCCGCTCCTACGTATAACCTCCCGTCATCACCGAACGTCACGCCCGTGGCCAAGACGCCTGCTGGAACGGGCAGCTCAGCCAGTGTGTCGAATTGCCGATCGGGTCTTACCTTGACCACCAGGTTGGACATCGATACGTACAGATTTCCCTGAACGTCGGCGGCTATCGATTCCGGCAGCTGGCCAAGCGCAGCATCGAACGCTACCTCGGTTTTTGGAGCCACCGACTTGGCTGGCTTGGCCAACGCTGGTGCCACCGCCAACACTGAACTAATCAGCAATGCGAAGATCTTCATCTTATCCCCTCCAGGGTTCGATCGACGTACCCAAGGGTACTCACAGATCAGGCACGAAAGGAAGGGGGAATGATGGCAAAGGGCTCACACCGCGTTGACCGAGCCACATCTCTTCGAAATTGGCGCTAAATGACCCATCAAGGCAGCATGGCCAGGCGAATCGCCGAGCTCGAAGCCGAGCTGGCTCGCGTTCGTGAGGAGCGCGATGCCATGGCGCGCGCCTTGCAAGACCATATGCAAGAAGCGGAGGTGTATCGCTTAGCCGTCAAGCATGCACCAGTAGGTGTGATGTGCACCTCGCTGACGACCGGGCGCTACGTTTTCTCCAATCCGGCGCATGCCGCCTTTCTCGGCGGCACCCCGGAAGAAATCGTAGCGGGAGACCCGCATCAGCGCTGGAAAGAGATCACGCATCCAGAAGACTTCGAGCGAGAGCTGCGAGATCACGAGCGGCTGGCGAAGGGCGAGATCACGGGCTTTGAATCGGAGCGCCGTCTGATTGGAAAGGACGGCGAGATCCGCTGGGCACGAGTCACGGTGGTCGGCGTTCGCAACGAAGAAGGACGGCTGGCATATATCTACGTGTACTTCGTCGACATGCAGGAACAGCATGCGGCCGTCGAGGAACGCGAGCGCCTGGCGGAGCAGCTTAGGCAATCTCAGAAGCTAGAAGCCCTGGGCAGACTGGCCGGTGGCGTTGCTCACGATTTCAACAACCGACTGTTGATCATCATGGGCTGCGCCGACATCCTGAGGAGCAGTCTCCCTCCGGAGGGCGCCGCCGCGCATCAGGTCACCACGATTCTGGCCAGTGCCGAGCGCGCTGCCGAGCTGACGCGTCAGCTGCTCGCGTACAGCCGGCGCCAGGTATTGAAACCGCGAGCCTTCGATCTGAACGAAACCGTCGATGGCATGCGCCGGCTTTTGGAGCGGCTGATCGGCGATGACATCGAGCTCATCACGTTGATGCGCGCCGAACATGCAGTCTTCTCCGACCCCGGACAGATAGAACAAGTCATTTTGAATCTAGCGATCAACGCACGCGATGCCATGCCCGATGGGGGGCGCCTGACCCTCGAGACGCGCGATACCTGGGTCGGACCCCAAGACGCAGGGGAGCTGCAAGCCGGCGAATACGTCGCCCTGATCGTGCGCGACACCGGCGTCGGAATCCCGCAATCTATCTTGCCCAGAATCTTCGAACCCTTCTTTACTACGAAGGAGGTCGGCAGCGGCACGGGTCTGGGCCTGGCAACGGTCGACGGCATCGTCCGGCAGAGTCGAGGAAGCATCCAAGTGGAGACGCAGCCGGAGTGCGGGACCAGCTTCACCATTTATTTGCCGAGGGCGCGCGCTGAAGTGGAGGCGGTCTCGCCACCACCCGAGGCGCCGGCCAAGGCGCTGAGCTTCGAAACTCTGCTGATCTGCGATGACGACGATGACGTGCGCCAGCTGTTGATCGACGTGCTCAGGATTCGCGCGTACCGCGTGCTAGAAGCCTGCAACGGAGAACAGGCATTGGAGGTTGCCCAAAAGCACGACGGATCGATCGATCTTTTGATTACGGACCTGGTCATGCCGAAGCTCAGCGGCACCGAGCTTGCTGCCGAGCTGCGCAAACGTCAGGCGAATCTCAAAGTCTTGTATGTCTCCGGCTATACCGAGGACGAAACCGTACTATCCGGCTCGCTCGAGCCCGGCGCTCATTTTCTCGCCAAGCCATTTCTTCCCGGCGAGCTCGTGCGCAGGGCGCACATCATCTTGACCGCGGGTCGGAAGCTTCAGAGCTCGTGTGTCAGCTCTTCGAGTGACGAGAGCTCGAGCTCCGGTCCAAGCTCGATCACGGGCCCATCCTGACGATCGGAGGCTTCGAGCTCCAAGTCGGACCAGGCCTCGTCAACGGCATCGAGGGCCGACGACTCCGATGGCGAGCGTGAGACCACGCTTGCAACCTTCATTCGTGGCATGCGAAGGGTGTCGCTGATCGCGGAAATGGCCATAGGGGGTTCTCCAGCCGCAGAAGGTCACGTCGTGGTTGGTGACTGTGACAAGTCTGTGGCGGCGAACGCCGGGCATTCTCAGACCGCGGCGAAACAAGCACCCGGAAGGGCCGAAATGCTAGGAATTTTGCAGCGTGGTTCAACCGGAATGAACAGCGCTGCGGCGCCGGCGGAGCCCCGCTAGGCCAAACAGTGCCAGCGCTGTGAGCCCCCATGAAGCCGGGGCGCCCGCCGCGGCAACCGAGCAACCGCCGGACTCGGATTCGCCGCCGGCAGCCCCGGCGTCGTCCGCAGCGGCGCCTTCTCCGGCTGTATTCTGGTCGCCTGGATCGCTGGAGGGGTCGCCCGCTGGCGCCTCGGGGTAGCTCACCGCTCCATCCTCGCTCCGGCCAACACCACCATAAAGGTCGGTGTAGGGGGGCATGCAGAGCTTGGCTGGGTCGGGCGTGCTGCAACCCATGTCGCCGTCGGGAGAGGCCCAGCACACTCCGTTCGGGTTGTCTTCGCAGGTGAACCCCGCCTGGCAATCGGCGTCGCTCGTGCAAGCGGCTTGGTCGAGCACGCAGGCGAATTCACCCGAGGGCTCACAGCCGCAGTTCTCGTCCTCAGCGGGCATTTCCGCAGGATCGGCGTCGGGATCGGCGGGGGCAAAGCCACTGGACCCGCCACCCTCATCGGGCGGCGCGGCACCCGGGCTCGGCTCGGGGTTGCCAGCGCTCCCGCCACAGGCGCACGCTTCTTGCTCGCGGCAGGAGAACCCAGGACCGCAATCACTGTCGGCGCTGCACGGGAGGAGGTAGCTGGGCACGCAATAGCTGCGCGGCTCGGCTTCGCAAGTGCTCTCCGGCTTCGGGCATTCGCCGTCCGCGGGGCAAGCGGGCTGGGCGCAACGCTCCATCTCAACCTCTACGCAAGTCATGCCTTCGGCGCAATCGCTGTCGCTCGCGCAATCGATGGATTGGCAGCTCGAGATCGTCTCGGAGACGCAGCCGCTGTCGCGCGCCGGGCAATCCTCGCCCTCCGCACACGGAGCAGGATCGGTACAGGCCGTCGCCGTGGATTCTTCGCAGGTGAAACCCTTCGGGCAATCGGCGTCGGCCTCGCACTGCCGTGCGTCAGCGTAGGCGGCCAGCAATGTGGTCGTCGCTCCCACGGAAATGGCTGACAACAGGGAAAACAGTCGCGTCATGGTCATGAGTGTACCTCGCTTACCCGATGGGCCAGGTCTAGCAAACCCCGGACCAGTCGAATTGCTCGTATTTGGTCGAGAGCTCACGCGGCCACCGTGACGACGCGATCATGTGCGCTGGCACACTAGAGGGCCTGCTTTTCCAAGGGTGGCGTGAGAAGCATGCAGCTGTGCTCGCCGGGCTCACCCACTTCAGTACCGCCCACCGTGACGGAAACCAGCTTCAGGTGACGACGGAAAGATCGCTCCAGGGGCTCCTTGTCGGCATCCGAAAATAGCGTGGGTGTATGTCCGACAATGCGATAGGGGCACGCCTCGACCGTCGGAGCAGCACCTCGGCGAAAGGTGACGCGCGCCAAAAAGCCCGTGCCCGTCCAGGGGTAATGCTTGTGTTGGTTGAACACCAGGTTCCCCAAACTGTAGAAGGCGGGTCGCCCGTCGAACCAGCTCACGCCATGGACCACATGCGGGTGGTGACCGAAGAGTACGTCGACACCCGCCTTCATGATGGCTTTGACGAACGCACGCGTCCCCATCATGGGCACGTCGATGTATTCGCCCCCACCGTGGTAGCTGAACAAAACCAGGTCGTGCTCGCGCTTGGCGCGCTCGATCTCGTCATGCAACAGGTCGTAGCGCGCCCAGGCCACGTGGTGCTGCCCCGGGTGCTTGTCGAACGGTCCCTGATTCCAGATGTGCGTGACCGCAAACAGGGCCACGCTGAAGCCCTTGGCCCTGAACACGTAGGGCTTGTATTGTTGACCGGGCTCCGCGCTGCCTCCCACGAATCCCACTCCCGCGCGGGTCAGGTTGTCCAGCGTTTCGAGAAATGCCGGCTTGAGATAATCCCAGGCGTGGTTGTTGGCGACGCTGACCACATTGATGCCTGCATTGGCGAGCACGCGGGCGCCGCCGGGCGGGCCCGTGAAGATCAAGCGATTGAGCGGCGACTGCGTCTCGCCGTTCTGGTCGCTGAGCGGGCACTCCAAATTGACCAGTTTGAAGTCGGCCGCACCGAACAACGGGGCTAGGTTGACGAACGGGTCGTAGGCCGGATCTTTCAGGATCGATTGCCCCGCGATGCGGCCCAAGTTCACATCGCCCCCCGCCAGCACGACCAGCGACTCGGGCTCCGGCTTCGCCTCGGGCGGCGCAGGCGGCCTTACGGGCGTTGGGGGCTTTGCGGGGGGTGGCGCCGGCTCCCGAGGCTCGGTCTTGCCCGCCGGCTCCGGAGCGTCGTTGCAGCCCAGGTGCACCCAGCCGGTGGCCACGAAAACCAACAGAAAAAGCCGATGAACCCAGCGCACTTTGTCAAGCGTAGCGCGCCGAGGCGTGGGGCAAGACACAAAACCGCGCCAGACCCCTCGACCCGGCGCGAGAATGCGACTACGCCACCCCGCTGTGAAGATTGCAGTCGTTGGAACGGGCTATGTGGGATTGGTCGCAGGCGCTTGCTTTGCCGACTCCGGCGTCAACGTCGTGTGCGTGGATGTAGACGAGGAAAAGCTCGAACGTCTCAAGCGTGGCGAAGTGCCTTTCTTCGAACCGCGCTTGGGCGAGCTGGTTCTGCGCAACTGGCCCGATCGCCTGGACTTCAGCTCAGATCTGGCCAGTGCCATTCGCGGTCGCCAAGCCGTATTCGTCGCCGTGGGCACACCACCGAACGAAGACGGTTCGGCCGATCTGAGCCACGTGCTGAAAGTCGCCGAAGACGTCGCGAAGGCCGCGGAGCACGAGTTGATCCTGGTGCTCAAGAGCACGGTGCCCGTAGGCACCAACGCCCGCGTCCGGCAAGTGGTCGAAAAGCACGCCCGACACAAAATCAGCGTGGTCAGTAATCCCGAATTCTTAAAAGAGGGCGACGCCGTCAACGACTTCATGAAACCCGATCGCGTCGTGGTGGGTACCGACGACGACGACGCCTTCGAAGTCATGCGGCGCCTGTATGCCCCCTACAATCGACAGCGACAGCGCCTGCAGCGCATGAGCCCCAAGAGCGCCGAGATCGTCAAGTACGCCGCCAACGCCCTGTTGGCCACCAAGATCTCGTTCATGAACGAAATCGCCCGCCTGTGCGACGTCGCCGGTGGAGACGTCGAAGACGTGCGCATCGCGCTCGGGACCGACTCTCGCATCGGGATCGAATTCTTGTATCCCGGCCTCGGCTTCGGGGGCAGCTGCTTCCCCAAAGATCTGCGGGCGCTGGTGAACACCGGCAACGAGCTCGGCGTCGCCCTGCGCGTGGCCGAGGCGGCCGTGCTCGCCAACATCATCCCGGTCAAATCCCTGGTGGTGAACATGGAGAACGACTTGGGAGGCCTGGACGGCAAGGTCGTCGCCATTTGGGGCCTCGCTTTCAAACCTCGCACCGACGACGTGCGTGAAGCTCCTGCGCTCCGGTTGATCGGCGAGCTCAAGCAGCGGGGCGCCAAGGTGCGCGCCACCGATCCTCAAGCCCGTCACACCGCTGCTCAAAAGCTCGAGGCCATGGGCGCGCTGGATTCGGTGACGCTGGTCGAAAACGAGTACGATGCCTGCGAGGGCGCCGACTGCTTGGTCATCGCCACCGAATGGAACGCCTACCGCGCCCCCGACTTGGCACGCGTCAGGCACCTCATGCGCGGCAATTGGGTGTTCGACGGCCGCAATATCCTGGTGCCCGAATCGGTGGTCGACGCCGGACTCAACTACCGGGGCATGGGGCGACCCGTGCGCAAGGCAAGCGCGTAGCCGCTCGGCTTGCGCTCACCTAGCTCTCACTCATTCGCTCTCACCAATTCAACTCGGCGCGCAGCTCCTCGACGAGCGCATCGGCCATGGCGCGGTGAGTGGCTAGCGATGGGTGGTAGTCGCACCCCGGATCATCGTTCGATATGTCCATTTCCCAATGGCGAACACGCGTGTCGCCTTCACCTTCGAACGCTTCGACGGCGGCATCTATATTGGCTCGAGCATCGACGAGATCCTGCCCGTAGAGCAGCGGGCCGACGGTGCACAGCAAAAATGCCTCCGGATAGTGCGAACGGACTTCCCTCAAGAGCTCGAGATAAGCCTCCTGAAAGTCGGCCGGTGAGGGATCGTCATCGGTGCTGAAGTCGTTGGTGCCCAGATTGATGACCACCGCGTCCGGAACCAGCGAAAAATCCCAGACGCTGCTGGGATCGTCAGGCAGCGTCCGACCGTAGAGCGCGGGCATCGGATCGTTCTTGTCGTCGCCGTAGTTGTAAATCCCGCCCTTGCCGGACCAGGCCACGGTCACCACGTCCGCATCGAGCTCCCGCGCCGCAATGGCACCGTACGTCTCGTAGTGGTTCTCGGTACCCGCCGAAAAGCCGCACGTCGCTGACATGCCCTCGTTGCCGTACCCGCAGCTGATGGAGTCTCCGATGATCTCGATGAGGCGACCCGGCGCCGCGGGCGGTGCCAGAAGCTGCCACTCTGCACCAAAGTCGAACCCCAAAAAGCGGGTGGCACCGAAAGAAGCCTCCGTGCGGCGGTAGAGCTCGACGCGGTGCGACCCGGGATCGAGCGAGCTGGCCAGCTCATAGTCGCGAGCGCCCGCTTGCGCCGAAAGCTTGGGCATGAGCTCGCCGTCGATCAGCACCGTGAATTCGTTTTCCGACGCATCGTCGAGCGACACCTTGAGCGAGCTGCCCTCGAACGCCGCCACCACACCGCTGCCGGACCAGGCAAAGCTCGGTGCCTGCGGGTCGCTGTAATCGACGCGGCCCACGAAGCGGACTCCCGGTTCACCATCGCCACCCGTGCCCGCCGTTCCGCCCCCTGCAGTGACACCGCCGCTGCCATCGCTGGCCGTCGAGCTGCTCGTGTCACCACCAACCCCCGAAGCCGTCGTCCCAGTCGCCGTGTTGGAGAAAGAACCGCTGCTAGTGTTCGCGCCGCTGGTACCGCTGGTACCGCTGGTGCCGCCGGCACCACCGATGGTCGAACCGGTCGTGCCGCTGCCGGTCGTCGCCGTGGAGCCATTCACGGTGGTCGGACCCACCGAATTAGCTTCCAAGTTGGGCGTTATCGGGCTCCCGTCCCCTGGTTCCGAATCGGAAGATCCGCAAGCCAAGCACCAACCCACGCCGAGCATCAGACAACACTCTGAAAACCTCATCGAGGGCAAGGGATAGCTCCGCACCGGCTGACTCGCAATGTCCGCTCGTCAGAGCCATGCACCTACACCGTCGTTCTACCGCCGGTGGCAATTGCCACTCGGCCTATCACGGACGCAGGGTGGCGCGCACCACGTATTGCTTGGGTAGTTGCTCGCCCTTCACGAGCGCAGCCTGAAGCCCACCCTCGGTCAGCTCGGCGATCACTTGGTCGGGAGCCAACCGATGGTCTCGAGGCGGACCCATGTCGGACTCGAGCGTGAAGTCCACGATCAGGATCACGCCGCCAGCCCTCAGCGCGCGAGCGAGCTTGGCAGCGTACGCAGGCCGCTCGCCGATGTGATGCCACGTGTTGACGATCAGCACCCGATCGACGCTCTGCGCAGGCAACGCCGGATCGTCAGGCGCCACCGAACTGGCCGTGACATTCGCCAAGCCGGCCTTTTTCGCCCGCTCTTGCATGTAGCGCACCATGTTCTCTTCGACATCGAGCGCGAGCACCTTGCCTGCGTCGCCCACGGCCTTGGACAAGTAGCTCAGGAAGTAACCCGTACCCGCACCGATATCGGCGACCGTCTGCCCCGGAGCCATCGCCAAATGCTCGATGACTTCTCGCGGGCGTTGCCAAGCGTCGCGCGCCGGATCATCGAAATGAGCAGCAAAACGCTCGACCTCGGAAAAATCCATCTGATACCCAGCACCGTGTCGATGCTGATGCCCATGCTCATGATACCCATGCTCATGATGCTCATGCTCGTGCACGGCGGGTGGCGCATCAGGAGGCGGCTCGGGCGCTTCAGCGGACGGCCCAGGCGCCGCCTCGTGGTTCTTGGCGCAGGCCGCCACCGCCGTCAGCGACGCGATCGCAATCTTCAACCAGTTCGAGCAGTGCATGGCGGCACTCTACCGCCGGGCTCGACCTCGCGCTCGCCGATTGCGGCGTGGCTACCGGCCAGCACATTCGTCAGTTCGGTCGCGGCCAACAGCCATGCGCCCACGCCATAGCTGATTTGGTCGGATGTCGGGATCCGTCGATACAGTGACTCGATCGGGTTGGTGCCAAGGCTCGTCCCCGTGACCACCGCTTCGGAACCGCTGCGGCGCACGATCGACCACAAACCCTTGCCGCCACGCTCGAGCACGGCGCGCGCCGTCAGCGGCAGCAACCGAAGCCGCAACCCGCGAGCCACACCGAACAAAATCAACCCAGAGCCCGCCGTTTCGCGATAGGACTCCGGCTCCAACAGCAACGTGTGAAACAAACCGCTCTCGGCCTGCAAGGCGCACAGCCGAGCCGCTAGCCGCCGCGTCATCTCGATTAGCTCCGCTCGGCTGGAGTGCTGTGCAGGCAACCACCCCAATGCGTCGACGAGCGTAGCGAGCGCCCAACCATTGCCTCGCGCCCAGAAAGCCCCGCTCTCGAACGGCGGCACGGGCTCGGCGCGAGGCGCATCGTTGAAAGCGTGCGCCACGAGCCCGCTCCGCGGGTCAGTGAGAGCCCGCAAGAACAAGACGAGCTGACGCGCACCTTCGTCTCGATAGCGAGGCTCGGAAGTCCAACGGCTATAGCGCATCAGCGTCGGCACCACGTGGAACAAAGAATCGACCCAAACCTCCGGAAACACCGCACGTACCAGCTTCGGATACGCATGACCCAAGTGCAGCAGCATACCGGAGGCGGAACGCGGCCCACTCATGATGTAGCGCACCGCCTGGGCCGCCAGCGGCGCGAACTCCACGTCGCCGTCCAGACAGCGCTCGATGGCGACCAACCCAGGCGTCGCTCGGTCGCTCCAAGTCACCTCGACACCGCGAGCACTATGCGCACGCAGATAAGCCCGAAGATAATCACGCAGCGCCGGGTCACCCGTCGCCTGATAGGCTTGCTCCAAACCGAAAGCGAGCACACCTTCACCCCAACTCCACGCGAGCTCCGTCGCTGGATACGCGCGCATCCAAGTGTGCGCCACCGCGCTCACCGACTCTCGGAGCTCGCCCACCAGATCCCCTCCCTCCGGAAACGTCGCAAGCGGTACCGCGCCTTCCACGACCTTCGCGCTCAAGTGCCACCCACCGGCGCCCGCCAGCAGCACGCAGCCAGCGCCAGCGAGCAATGACCGGCGCCCCAGCACACTCGACTTGAACGACCCGAGAGCCACAGACGTCGAAGCCAGTGTGCCATCTGAGCGCGGTCGGCGCCTGGCACCACTCAACTTCTGCGGGAGGCTAATTTCCCCGACGCCCAGTGCTGCCCCATAGGTCGAGCACACAGAGGGGGACCGGAAACCAAGCTGGATCCCACGCGGGGGGATACCCGCGCCGCCGTTGTACGCAGCCGCCCCCGCGAGCAACGACCTGCGCCCCGCCCTCGACATAACGACCCGCGAGCCACGACGTCGAAGCCAGTGTGCCATCTGCTCGCGGTCTGCACCTGGCACCCCTCAACTTCTGCGGGAGGCTAATTTCCCCGACGCCCGGTGCTGCCCGGGCGCCAACTTCTGGGAACGTGATGTCAGTAGTGCTGACATCGGCCCAGGGGGCCCCCAGGGGGTGGGGGGGATGTCAGTGGGTGCTGACATGGTCGAGGCAGAGGGGGCACCGCAAACCAAGTGGGATCCGTTTCCAGGAAGAAACTCGTCCCCGGCGATCCCGCGCCGCCGTTTCCCCGGCACCGCCGCAGCGCAACCCTTAGGGTTCGCTCGTCGAGGGGAGAGCCGGCTCGGGCTCGGCGGCAGGGGGCGGTGCGGCCTCTCCGCAGTCGC
>Ga0079224_100011028_pt1 | contig 12424 bp, 7 predicted proteins | sample Stecom2015_FD_80414 | JGI IMG/M metagenome (GOLD analysis project Ga0079224, IMG submission 80414) | Agricultural soil microbial communities from Utah to study Nitrogen management - Steer compost 2015 | ecosystem: Environmental > Terrestrial > Soil > Agricultural land | place: USA: Utah...
GACGCAAGATGCTTGCGGAATTGCACGGATACTTCTTCTATCAGACTGGTGTTCAGCTGATGATGGTGATCGACGATTTCAGCCGGAACCAACGTGAACTTGCCCAGATCTGAAAGCACCCGCACCATCGGACCAAGTTTGATTTCGTGTAACTCATTATCTACCGTCGGAACCGTTGAACAGTAAGCGATAATTGCCTTCATGTCGTATTCGCTTAACAAATAAAACTCGTGTGACGGCATAAAAATTAGTGGCGTACCGTCGCGTTTCAGACCGTGCTTTAGTGCCAAAACCCAGTCACGCATACCATAATCCGCAGGAAGGCCACCTTTGCCCCTGGTGAGGTTCGCGCTGACGAGACGCCCCAGCATGAAGTCTTCGTGCATGATTTTTCCACTGAGGTCGGCGCCATGACATTCCATACATCCCTTCACAGACGCGAGACGTTTACCTTTACCAAGCATTGCAGAATCGGGCGTGATATAAAGCGTCTGCGGTGATACGGAATACCGCTTGTTGAGCCTGCTTTCTGTGCTGAAATAAGCTTTCGTATAAAAGCCCACTGCAATCAAAATGACGGCTCCAAAAAAAATCAAAACACCTTTAAGAATTTTCTTAATCATATGAGTTACTGAAATGTTCAACCACCTGATACGGCAAAGGCCAGGTGGAAAGACTACGCGGGACGGATAAAAATCTACGGTAACGGGAGCGTTTTTGGTAACCAATGATGGGTAAAAACGTATATCCACCATCGCATAACGTTTACAAATGCCACTACAAACCGGGAATTTTGTTTCCCTGGATTACTCATTTCTTGTAAAAGCTGATACTGGTTCAAACCTGCCGTGGACTACGGGAGACATCCGTGGGGATTGGGGTGTTATTCAAATTGAATCAGTAAGGCTACCGATGTTGACGGTTACACGGTTTTCCGCAAACCTTGAAAAGGGTATTCATATCAGACACAATGATTCGCGCGAATGTCAAACGGTGAACAGCTGCTTTGTCGTTAGTGGGAAAGTAGATTCGTCGTTTAACGGTATTGGTTGCAGACGCACATTAACCGAAGGCAGACAGAATTTTGTGTACAGGTCCGTGGTGTGCGACGATCATTTCATTGAAGCGGACCAGGAACCCTTGAAGCTGCTGCACCTCGCTTTTGATCGTACTTACTTTTTGGATATCCTCGCCGGAATTTCATGGTGTGATGAACTCCGGAGCAGACTTGTTTCAAAAGAGCCTGTGCTCGGCGCCACGTCTGGGCTGGCTATAACGCCGGTAATGCGCCGGGTGATTCAGGAAATCATGAATTGTCGTATGTCCGGTCCGTTGGGAAACCTGCTCGTCGAAGCGTGGGCGCTTGAACTCACCGCGTGGCAACTGGATCAATACCAGTCCATGACCGCTGGTCCAGATCCTGTTATGACGCTATCGGACCGGACAGTCTTTATTCAATTGAAAGAATATCTCGATAACAACTTCTGCGGCAATCATTCTCTCAAATCGCTATCCAGAAAGTTTGGTCTGAATGAGTTCAAACTAAAGAAGGGCTTTCGTGAGTGTTTTGGTGAAACGATTTTTGGCTACATTCACCGCCTTAGGATGCAGCACGCCCGGGCGATGATGGAGCACAAGAACATGAGTGTTGCCGAAGCTGCAGCGCGCACGGGATATAAAAACCCGAATCACTTCTCAACTGCATTCAAGAAACAGTTTGGATGGTCGCCGTCGCGGATCAGGAAAAAGTCCACGAACATAGCAGCGTGAAGAAAGAAATTGATCGTTATTTCTTCTGTTCAGGCTGGCGTTCAAGATTGAAGAGATCGTGCAGTATTTCTGACAGCGTATCTGCTTCGCCTCGTTTGCACGCAGCTTTTAATTGAAGTACCGGATACTTCAGTATTTTCTGCATGAGGGAACGGCTCATTTCATCAAGCTTCCGGATTTCTTCCGGTTTTGCATTCTTAACGAAACGCGATAACTCTTCCTTCCGAATTTGTTCGAGCGTTTGCTTCAGTTTCTGTATCGTCGGAGAGACGATCATTTCTTTGGACCAGTCTTCGAATTCGCTCATAGCCTCAGAAATCAACGCCCTGACTTGAGGGATCGATGCCTTTCTTTTCTCAACCGCTTCGTTTGTTTTTTCCTGGATGTCGTCCAGGTTAAAAACGAGCGCGCCGTGTATTTCATCCACTGAAGGTTCAATGCTTCGTGGTATTGAGAGGTCTATGAAAAACTTGTGTGAAACAATGTTGAGCTTGCTCACCATTTCGCGGGTGATCAACGGCTCAGTTCCTGATACCGAACTGATAATTACATCAGCCTGTTGCAATTCCCTGTCAAGCAGTTCAAGGCCGCCGTAATTGTATCCCGTTTTTTCAGCAAGTCTGGCAGCTTTGTCAACGGTACGATTAAGGATTGTGATGTTTTCGAGCCGTGAATTCTGGAAGTTCAGGCACACGTCCTGACCGATTTCGCCAACTCCTAAAACAAGTACTTTTGGATTCCGCACGTTGCTGGTCAGATCTTCTGCAAGTTCCTTCGCTGCGTACGAAATCGACGCGGCTCCGTCCCGGAACGCCGTTTCCTGAACAACACGTATATTCACAAAGAAAATGGTGTGCATGAGGCGGTGCAGAAAAGGTCCTGCCATATTTTCGTCAGCACTCCATTGATAAGCATTTTTTACCTGACCTGAAATCTGGAGATCGCCAACAACCTGAGCGTCCAGGCCAATGGCGACTTCGAAAAGGTGTTCAATGGCGTTAGCTCCCTCAAGGCGCTGAAAATAATCCTGATAACCATCCGTAATCTTTTTTACGAATGCCAGTCCAGTGAAAACTTCGAGCGTGTGGTCCTTTTCGGAGTTGTAGTAGATTTCGGTGCGATTGCAGGTGGACACCACCAGAACGTCCGTTGCAGTCGTGTATTCCCGCAGAAACTGCAGTAATTGTTTTCCTGTTGTCTCAGTGAGTGAAACCTGTTCCCTGATCGATACGGGGGCGGTTTTATAGGTAAGAACCAGTGCTTTAAAGTTCGGTGTCATCAGAACTACAAATGTAAATCCAGTTGGAAAATCAAACAGTAAAAACTATCGCCACGCGATAATTTAGAATCAGTTTAAATAGGTTTTCGGAAGCGGGCTGCTCCTTTTACGACGTTTGGCCTCATAGGTTTGCCTCTCCCCTCCAAATACAACAAATCCGCATACGGAAGTTCAAACTGATCAGTAAAAAAAACGGATTCCACGTACTAAATACTTGAGCGGAATCAGATTTCTAAACTGACTTTTCTCATGGGGTGTTTAAATGCTATATTCGGATAGCATTTAAATCGTTAGCAGTATGTTTTTTATTTATCGCTGGCTTTACCGCCAGGTTGGCTTTTCCCGCGCGCAAAGCAATGGCTTCCTTTTACTTCTGCCTCTGACCATCGCTTTTATCTTTTCTGCGCCGCTCTACAAAGCGTATCAAAGCAGGAGGGGGCCTGATTTTACCGCGGAAGATTACCAACACCTCGACAGTCTGGCAGCCCTCTTCAAACCCGTTTCCGCAGGCACGGCCGAAACGCTTTTCTATTTTGATCCAAATCGCATTTCGGTTGCTGACATGAGAAGGCTGGGGATTCCCGCAACTATCGCAGCCCGGATTGAACGATTCCGCGCAAGCGGTGGCTCATTCAGCACAAAGCACGACCTTAAGAAAATTTATGGCCTGGACAGCGCCCTTTATCAGCGGCTGTACCCTTACATTCAGGTGCCGGGGTATCGCACAAAGACGAAAGCCGGGCCACGCGGCCGTTTGGAGCGAACTCAAGACAAAATCCAAAGATTTGATATCAATCTCGCAGATACGGCCAAATTGAAGGCGATTCGCGGAATTGGAGAAAAACTCTCAGTCCGGATTGTTCGCTATCGCGATGCTTTAGGGGGATTTGTCTCGTTGAAGCAGATTGCGGAGGTGTATGCCATGGATTCCGCCCGCGTGGCCGAATTGCTGCGACATTGCTTTATTGAAGCCAATTTTCAGCCAAAAAAAATTAATATTAATACGGCTGCCCGTCAGGATATAGCCGGTCATCCCTATATTTCTCCCCGGCAGGCAGGCTCTATTGTTGCCTACCGATTTAATCATGGAAACTTTGGTTCAATTGAGGATATTGCCCGCATCGAAAACCTGGATTCAGTTACTTTCCGGAAAATCCGGCCCTATCTGACGGTTGATTGACGAATCCACGACGATGTGAAAGAGTTGGCGCCGTTTTTATCGGCTTTCATTCAGTACAATCCAATATGGCCGCACAGGCAAAAGGAATATTAAGAACGTTTTTAAGGAGACTTACCAACCTGTCGGGAAACAATCGCAGCCTTCTGTTGTTGCGCCTGGTTTCTGACCAGTTTGCAGATGTTCAGCGCTTTAGTTTTCTGAATGGTGCTCCCGCGTTTGAAATGCTTCGCGCGCTGGTTAAAGGTTCAGACTACCGGATCTGCGCAATTCACGACAGCAGACTGGAAGCTAACAACATCGTAAGCACGAAGCTGAAGATGCTCCAACGCGCTGATCATTCTGTATTTGAAGAACGCGGTACACGCGACCTGCATGTGGGCTGGCCGTTTCTTCGGGGAAAGTTTGCCGACGGTACCCTGGTGAGATGTCCGTTGCTTTTCTTTCCCGTGCGTCTCGTTCAAAAAGATCAGTCATGGATACTCGAGTGTCGTGAAGACGCAGGTATTACTTTCAATAAAACGTTTCTTCTTGCTTACGCATTCTATCACAACCTCAGCGTTGATGAGGATCTGCTCGATTTTTCATTTGATGAATTTGATTCCGAGATCACACAGTTTCGTACGCAATTGTACGAACTGCTCAAGAATCGCATCGAGTTGAATTTTAATCCTGACAACTTCACCGATGAATTGCAGGAGTTTACCGAGTTCAGGAAGAGCGAATTTGAAAGCAGTTATGGCGCAGGACAACTCAAGTTATTTCCTGAAGCGGTGCTCGGCCTCTTTCCGCAGGCGGGATCTCAACTCGTGCCCGACTATCTGCATTTGCTTGAAGACGAAACATTCCAGGATCTTGAAGATTTTTTCACCAGGGCACGCCTTGCAAATCCTGAAATGACAAAGGACGAATATCTCGTTCCGGTGAATCACAACCTTAAAGAAGAAAAACTCTATACGCCGTTTCCCCTTGATGCCTGGCAGGAAAATGCAATCCAGGAAATCAAGAAGGGCAAATCACTGGTTGTGCAGGGACCTCCCGGGACAGGAAAGTCACAACTGATTTGCAACCTGCTTAGTGATGCGATGGCATCGGGCAAGAAAGTCCTTCTTGTTTGTCAGAAAAGAGCAGCTCTCGATGTCGTGTATGAACGGATGAACAAAAGAGGTCTCGAGCCATTTGTTGCGCTTGTGCACGACTTCCGTAATGATCGTAAGGAAATTTTCGGAAAGATAGCCCGCCAGATAGATCGCATTGATGAGTATAAAACCCGAAATCGGTCCGTCGACATCATTCAGATGGAACGCCGTTTTGTTCAGGTTTGCCGCGCGATCGATCAAACGACGGAAGAGCTGCAGGAGTTCAAGGACGCACTTTACAACGAAATTGAATGTGGTGTTTCCGTAAAGCAGTTATACCTGCAATCCGATCCGGCAGCACCGTCAATAAACCTGAAGCAGGAATACCATCACTTCATGCTTCCTGCAGATTCATTCCTGAAGAGGTTGCGGCGGTACGCGATGTACGCGGCAGTCTACGAACAACCTGAGCATCCTTGGAGAGAAAGAAAATCCTTTGCCGGACTTCAGGCATCCGATCAGGCACGAATCGAACAAACCATTGATGATATTCAGGAGTTTCAACGACAGCTTTCTGAAAAAGTCACCGAATTGACAGGTGCTAAACTCGGTCTTGAAGATTGTGAAAGTCTGTGGTACCGGCATGAAGAGATTATCGGTATGCTTACCCTCATCCGGGAAGATGATGTGTACCGCTATTTCCAGCTGATGAATAACGAGCATGATGATGAAACGAGCATGCTCTGGCTTTCCAACATGGAACGCGTTGTGTTAAATTGCTTCGATGAGATCGGGCCGGAGGTAACAATCCCGACCGAAAGACTGGGCAAGTTTCAGGAGGCCCTTCACGAACGAATGCGTACGCGCAAGAATTTAATTCATAAGATAAGGTGGGACCTCTTTTCGGAAAACAAGTTTGTGATAAAACGTGTACTTGTTGCCAACGACCTCGCTTATAATAAATACGGACTTCGTGTTCTTGAGCAGCGTATAGATACACGGTTGAATCTTGAACACCAGATCACTGCGCTCAGATCGCGGTCATGGCTTGTCGATCTCCCGACGGACTACAAAAAGGAGAGCTGGCAAAACTGGTTTACCAAACAAAAGCAGGCGGTGCGTGCAAAACTTACGTTCCGGTCGTTTCGTGAAATCCGCGAAAGTGTCAACCCCGAAACGTACGCGCGCACCGAATTTCACAAAGTAATGCGCCAATTGCTCGACATACTGAAGGAAATTCCGCCGCGCAAGGAAGAATGGGCGAAGTTGTTGTCGGCGTACCACATCAGGAAAATTTCATCCGATAAAGAATTTGCTGCGCGGCTTCGGCAATCTCTCAACGACGACTTTGACAGCCTTTGTGAATTTGACGGACTGCGTGCCGACATGGCCGGTATTGAAGAGAACGTCGTGCTGAAACTACAGGAGTTCACCGGAACATGGGATCCTGGTGAACTCGAGAAGTTGTTTAACAACAGCATTAATCTCGCCTGGATCGATCACATTGAACTTAAGCATCCGGTGCTTCGTGCGGTGTCTTCCATGAAAATGGAGGAACTGCAACAAACATTGCCCGATCTTGTTTCCGAAAAACAAAAACTGAGTCTTGATATTCTGCTCCTTCGTGCGCGCGAAAACGCGTACGAGAAGATTACCTACAACCGGCTGAATAACATGGTTTCGTACAGAGACCTGCTTCATCAGGTTTCCAAGAAGAAAAAGTTGTGGCCTCTGCGCAAGCTCATTGCTACCTATCACGAGGAATTGTTTCAGCTCGTACCGTGCTGGATGGCTTCACCGGAATCCGTGTCTGCAATTTTTCCGATGACAAGTCTTTTCGATCTGGTTATCTTCGACGAAGCGTCACAGTGTTTTTCGGAACGTGGTCTGCCGGCAATGTACCGTGCAAAGCAGGTCCTGGTGGCCGGGGATGGCCAGCAACTTCGCCCTAATGACTTATACCAGGTGCGTTGGTCGGGTAAGGATGATGAAGAGGAGGCGGATGTCGAAGTTGAATCACTGCTTGAACTTGCGGAACGATATTTACCAACGGTACACCTGCAGGGACACTACCGAAGCAAATCGGTTGAACTCATCGAATTTTCCAACCGGCATTTTTACGGCAACAGACTTCGTCTCCTGCCTGATCGTGACAAACTTAATCGAAATGAGCCTGCGCTCGTTTATCATCGCGTAGATGGTGTTTGGGATAATGGAACGAATGAAGCAGAGGCAGAAGAAGTAACGCGTATTACAGCTGAGCTGATTGCGGAAGACCCATCGAAAGAAATTGGTATTGTAACCTTCAATGCGCCGCAACAGAATCTGATCATGGATCTGGTCGAGGAACGGTTCCGTGAAAAGGGAATTGCTATACCTGAATCGCTATTTATCAAGAACATTGAGAACGTACAGGGTGACGAAAAGGATATTATCATTTTTTCAATTGGCTATGCAGCCGACAAACGGGGAAAAGTTTCATTGCAGTTTGGAAGTCTGAATGTTCCCGGAGGGGAGAACCGCCTGAACGTCGCCGTAACGCGCGCGCGCGAAAAGGTGATCGTTGTCACGAGCATTCAGCCGGAGCAACTGAAAACAGAGAACACTAAGAATGCGGGACCGTCCATGCTAAAGTCCTATCTCGAATTTGTTCGCAGTGTTCATGAAAGGAACTGGCGGCTCGAATCACGTTCAAACGGACATGGCGGTGCAACCCTCGGTACTAAATTGCTCGCGTGGTGCGATGAACGCCTGAATGGTTTTGATTTTGAACTTCAGACGTTACCGCATACCGATATCAATATCAGGAAATCTGATAAGTATCTTGCGGCAATATTAACAGACGACGAGCGATTTCAGCGCAGCATTTCCATCAAGGATACTTTCGCATATACTCCGTTGTTGCTCAAGGAAAAGAACTGGAACTACCGGTTTGTCTATAGCAGACAACTCTGGAAGAATCGCGAAAACCTGGAGCAGGCGCTTATGGTGTACGTCGGGAATCAAGCCTAAAACGGATATAATACATTGGGAGACCGCGTGGTAATCAGTCTGGCCTCTCCATTGATCCTGCCGTTATGTCGCGGATAGTAACAATGGAGTATGGAATGAAACTTTTCTTCGCGTGATGAAATTCGTGCCGCCCTTGTGCGCAGTTCGGGTGAAAGTATCTGGAGCAACGGCTGCGTTACCTTGTTCAGGTGAGGGAATGCGTCGAGGAGTTTCTCGTCCCACACGGCATAGTTTCGAAGGATGTCATCCGGGTAAACGATTCTTCTGTCGGTTCCTTCTTCCGGCAGTACTTCAAATGGTTCATCAATGTTAAGGTACCCGTAATCATCTGTCAGTTCTTCACCGGGATGAATATCGCGAACTGCGATTTCGAATTCGTAGGCGGTGGTCAGGCAGTTGGAGTTGAAGCTGTGGTTTACGAAACGCGCATTGTCCCAGCATAAAATATAGTTTCCTTCGTGGTTACGGTAAGTATACTTGTCGAGTACCTGCTGGTAAAGCGGATCTAGTTTCTGAATGTCGGACGGGGTAAAGATTCTGTCGAGTTTGTCGAGGGCCCAGGTAATGGTGCCTTTGGGGATGAATTTTGTGGCAACTAAGCCATAGCCAATCGTTTCATTTATGAAACGAAGCTCCGTGTCGGGGTGGATCATACAAAATGATTAGTGCGTTTGTTTTGTTCGTCATGATCAAGTGAGTCTGATAATGGAGGACCGGGTACTTTTATTACTTGGACACAACTACCCTATCTGTACATTACTTTAATAAAGTTCAATCAAAAAAAACTAATTGTCCATCGGGAGGCGAAAATTATTTTTTGGGCAAAAAAAGAAGCCGGGCATTTCTGCCCGACTTCAAACTACAACCAGACGCCCTAAGCTATTGACCGTTCGCGGTGGCGTAAACCGGAACAGACTTGACGGTTTTTATGATGCGCGCTGCAACTTTGTAGGGGTCGGCTGAAGAGTTGGGTCTTCTGTCTTCAAGCCATCCTTTCCAGTTGTTTTCAACCGTAGCGATCGGGATCCGGATAGAAGCACCGCGGTCGGAAATTCCGTAAGAGAATTTGTCAATCGACTGCGTTTCGTGCTTACCGGTGAGACGCAAGTGGTTGTCGGCACCATATACAGCAATGTGTTCTTTTACATAAGGAGCGAAGGCCTGGCATACGGTATCGTAAACATCTTTCGATCCTGCTGTACGCAACAGGCTGTTAGAGAAGTTTGCGTGCATACCTGAACCATTCCAGTCGGTGTTACCGAGGGGTTTGCAGTGCCAGTTGATCGCGATTCCGTATTTTTCAGCGGTCCTTTCGAGGAGGTAGCGTGCTACCCAAACCTGGTCACCGGCTTCTTTCGCGCCTTTTGCGAAAATCTGGAACTCCCATTGACCGGTGGCAACTTCTGAGTTTATACCTTCAACGTTGATTCCGGCTTCGATACAGTAGTCAAGGTGCTCTTCTACAATGTGGCGTCCGAAGGCATTCTTCGCACCAACGGAGCAGTAGTAGGGACCTTGCGGAGCAGGGTAGCCTTGTTCAGGGAATCCAAGCGGTTTATCGATCGCAGGATTCCACAGGAAGTATTCCTGCTCAAATCCGAACCAGAAGTCATTGTCGTCGTCATCGATAGTAGCCCGACCGTTGGAAGGGTGTGGCGTACCGTCAGGACTCAGAACTTCGCACATAACGAGGTATCCGTCTTTCCTTGCCGGATCCTTGAATATGGCAACAGGTTGCAAAAGACAGTCGGAAGATCCTCCCGGTGCCTGCTCTGTGGAACTTCCGTCGAAGCACCATTCAGGGCAGCTCTCCAGTTTGCCATCGAAGTCTTTTACAATTTTAGTCTTGCTTCTCAGACTTTGGGTTGGAACGTATCCGTCCAACCAGATGTACTCAAGTTTTGATTTTGACATAAGGTTATAGTTGTTTAGTTAGTAGTTTCTGTTTTTTTAGAATGAGTAAACTGCTGCAAGAGTGAATGATGACAGGCTCTTCTGCATCTCGCTCTTCTTGTCGGCGAAGCTCTCCTCAGATCCCATATCCATCCTGAATTCAGGAATGATCGTCAATCCACCAACCTTGTAGTTTGCAGAAAGTGTAAATGTTGTTACGCTTCCGTTTCCTTCATCATCGAGTCCGATGAGGTTCTCAAGGTGATATTTCTTGATCATGAATTGCTCCACGCGAAGACCAAGGGCGAAGCTTTCTGAAAAGGTGATCTTGGGATATACAGCAACACCAAAGAATGAAGTTGCATCGCCATCAATTTCTTCGATTTCACCTTCTGCTGTGAATTGCTCACCAGCAGCTATAGTTTGATATGAAGTGTTCAAACCGATATAAAATTTGTCACTGATATCGTAGCCGGTGGTAAGGTCTACCTGGAACAGGTTTCCGCCGGAGAAGAGATCCTCTTCTTCCATGCCCGGGAAGTAGTCATCTTTAACAAGCTTACCATCCTGATCTCCATAGAGAACATTCAACCAGATTCCACCTGCGTCGCTTGAGTGACCGATCTGACCACCGATTGTGTATGTGTTTACCGGGTTGAATTCAAGAAAATCCGTAGGGTTCAAAACAGCAAGCTTTGCTTCCAGTCCGCCGCCGAGTGAAAAGTCGGCGCGAAGTCCGGTGTGGCTGAAGGGACCGTAAGAAAAGAGGTATGAAGTTGAATAATGGAAGTTTACAGCAGGTGAAATTACCTCATAACCGAGGAATGTATTGAACTGGCCGAGGTTTAGTTTAACCTTATCACTCAGGTTATAGTATACGAACAACTGGTTTACAATTCCGATTGGAGTGTTGAATACGGCATCTCTTCCACGCGGGCCGAACACGAGGTCGCCAACAAAGCCAACCTTCTCACCTTCATAGGAAGCAACGAGATTGACCATGCCAATACCGAAACCTTTTTGGTTAGCAAACGCTGTTCCCGGTGCGATAGACTTGTATCCGAATCCGGTTCTGAAATACGTATCAACAGATCCGGAAAGCGAAAATGTTGGGGCCTCTTCTTCATCTTCTTCTTTTGCGGGAGTAGCTGACGCTTCGGCAGGGGTGGTTGATTCGGCAGTTGCCAGAACAGTTTCCTGGCTGAATGCCGCAGCGGAAATAATAAAAGCTAAAAGAAATAGTCCGTAAAATTTTATCGTTTTCATAATTTTGGTTGTTGTTTTTAACAATGAACTAGAGTTATCCTGGTCGGGTCTCTCACACCCGGCCGGGAGCTTTAGTGAACCTGAATCCTGGATTCCGGCTCCTGTTCCGGATCGATAAGCCAGGAAGTGATCCGGAAGGGAAGGGGTGTCATGGCACCGATTCGATTAATCTGATTGTATACATCTCGCGTTTGTTAGGTTAGTTAGGTTAGGTTTAGGATTGTTTCTTTACGCTACTTTTTCTTCCAGTATACTGTAGTCTATTGGGTACAGATTCTCACCGTGCTGACTGTAGTCGGAACCGACTTTCTTCTCTTCCGGTGTGACGCGCAGCTTCAGTATGAGGTCTGTGATTTTCAGAATCGCCATTGAACCAAGAAACGTGTAGGCAACGACGATCACGAGTGCCTGCACATGTACAAGGAATAATGTTGTTTCTCCGAAGAAGAGTCCGTTACCAGTTGTGTTGCCCTCGTTCACTGCAGTGTTTGCAAGCAGGCCGGTCATCAGCATACCTACTGCGCCACCTACGCCATGGCAGGGAAATACATCCAAAGTATCTTCAAGAGAAGTCTTGCTCTTCCAGTGCACAACTACGTTGCTGATCAGCGCGGCGAATGTTCCGATGAAGAGGCTTGAAGGAATTGTTACAAAGCCCGCAGCAGGTGTGATTGCAACCAGACCTACAACTGCTCCGATACAGAATCCGAGAGCGGAAGGCTTTTTACCACGAACTGCGTCGAATAGAATCCATGCAAGGCCTGCGGCAGCAGAAGCTGTGTTTGTCGTAGCGAATGCCGATGCTGCGAGTGGTCCTGCGCCAAGTGCGCTTCCTGCATTAAAGCCAAACCATCCGAACCACAGAAGCCCCGTTCCCAGGAGAACGAAAGGTATGTTGGCGGGAGCGATAGGGGTTTTCTTTTCATCCTTATTGCGCAGGTAGATTGA
>Ga0079224_100011029_pt1 | contig 12424 bp, 8 predicted proteins | sample Stecom2015_FD_80414 | JGI IMG/M metagenome (GOLD analysis project Ga0079224, IMG submission 80414) | Agricultural soil microbial communities from Utah to study Nitrogen management - Steer compost 2015 | ecosystem: Environmental > Terrestrial > Soil > Agricultural land | place: USA: Utah...
AAGAATATTCTTTTAAAAGATCGACTTAGATCGTCATGATATCTTTTTCTTTCAACTCAGCTAACTGGTCAACTTTTGCGATATAGGTATCGGTCAATTTTTGGACTTCAGCTTCACCTAGTTATGAATTAAAATTAAATAAAACTTGCGATTAATATCCTACTTACTACTCTTTAATCAACATCTTTCCCAATGCTTTTTCTAAAAATTTAATGCTTCTTTCTGCCTCATCAATTTTTCCACATTCTACGCTCAGAAATATTTCCCGGTTAATGGGTTCCAATATTTCAAAAACCTTATCCCAATTAACCACTCCTTCTCCACAAGCGCAACCAACTGCAGTTCCATTTACTGTTCCACGTTCATTATTGCTCTGCTCTATACTTATATCTTTTGCATGGATATGTAGAACTCTATCCTTTACAGCCGATAAACCATCATAAGGGTCTTCAACGCCTGCTAAATATGAATTTCCTGTATCCCAATTCACTCCTATCCATGGAGAATCAACTAAATTTACAATGCGAAGTAACCCTTCTGCAGTATTGGTATATATTCCATGGGGTTCAATACATAATGAGACTTTATGTCTATTTGCTACAATTAATGCTTTTGTTAATGAATACTTCATGGTTTGGTGTGCAAACTCATCATCCATCCATTCTGGTTTTATCATTTCGTCTGAATTCACAAATTTTGCATTGACTGCATCAGCCAAAATAATAGATCGAGTTAACCTACTAACAGCAGCTTCTGGCTTCATTAGGGGACTATGACCACTGATACTACTTACTTTTACACCATACTTTTCACATATTTCTTTCATTAGAAGAGTATCTTCCTCCATTGAAAAAGAATGGAAATAGTCGTTTTCACTAAGTAATTCCCAACCTGTATGGACCATTGGTTCGACATATTTATATCCAAAATCAGCAGCGATTTTGACTCCAGCTTCGAAACTTATATCTGAGCTTCTGCAATATTCCATGTTTAATGCAATTCTAAATTTTGCCATATTTTTAATTTATTTTAATTATAAGCTTTAGTTATAGACTTTTGTTTACGTTTTTTAATGATCATTTGTAAAATGATAAATGCTAATATTAATACACCGGGCAGTATAGCAACATACGTTAAGGTATTAGCGCCGGCTTCAAGTCTAATTTGGTGTAATATCTCCGCTGCTTCAGGCCCAGCTGATGATGATTTTAAATTTTCCAGACTTTTGTTAAAAGGCAATAATTTGTTGAGTTCAGAATTGAAAACCTGGCTGAAAAATGGTTGGATTAATGCAGTAGAAAGTAATCCTGCACCACCCATAATTGATAAGCCTAATGGGCCAGTTTTAGGTAGGTTCTCTGAAACAAAACCAATCATCAATGGCCAAAAAAAGCAAATTCCTAATGCAAAAATTCCTGCAGCAACAAAACTTAAATATCCTTCAGAGTGACCTAACCATAATAATCCCAAACAAGAAAGAATTGATGAAATAATGAGTAAATTAATGGAGGAGAATTTCGAAAGTACCTTTCCTGCATTAGCTCTCCCTATTGTCATGATTCCATTAATAAAAACTAAAAGTAAAATAGAAGGAACACCAATTTCAGATAATAACTCAGCAATCCATTGATTGGTTCCTAATTCTGTTGCTGATGTTAGTAGCATACATAGAACCATAAAAATGAATAAAGGATTAATACATTCTTTAAACATTTCTCTATATGTTACTCCTAAAGAGATTCTTTCTGACCTAGGAAAGATTTGGTTGAACATTAAGATTCCATAAAAAATGGTTGGAACAAGAATTACTGCCATTTGAATCCTCCAAGAAATTGAAAGTAGTGCTAGGCCCCATGCAAGAAGGCCACCTATTACAATACCAGCAGGAAACCATATATGCCACTTACTCAACATAATAGTTTTGTTTTTAGGATATAGACTACTTATTAAAGTGTAGCTAGCAGATTCAATAAATCCATTTCCTAAACCAACAAAAAGTGTTGAAATAAATAATAGGAGGTAATTTTTAGATATTATTGTTAGGACGATTCCAATGAAGTGACCCAAAAAGGCGAGAATAAACATAGATTTTAGCCCTACTAAATCACATAGCAACCCTCCCAAAAGCATTGCCACAGTAAAACCCCAAAAAGCAGCACCTATTACATTACCCAATTCAAGAGGTGTTAAACCAAATTCATTACTTAATGTTCCAATAAGATTTGCTCTTATAGCAAAAGTTAATGACGCCACTACTAAGGCAATACATATAGAAAAGAACAATCTGTTTTCATTAATCACTCTAGGCATATAAAAGTTTATATTAGTTACCTACGAAGTAATCAATTATTGAGATTCTAAACGTTCAAAAATCTTCATTGTAAAAAAATGTAAAAGGGAGGTTAACTTGCTGGTAAATTGAAGATTGAGGTTTTTTTTAATTTTTTTTTTAAAGAATATATCGGAAAGCAATTTTCCTAATAATTAGGAAGGGTTATTTATTCGAGTTGACTCTTTTGAAATGTCTTATTTCTGTAGTTTACAGGAGAGCAACCATAGTTTTTACGAAAAGTAGTTGAAAAATATTGACTGCTTGAATACCCACAATCGTAGCATATTTTAGTAATATTTTCATTAGGGTTTTCTATTAATAATCTTGCGGCGTTTTTTAATCTTACTGAATTAAGATATTGCATTGGGGTCATATTAACTAATTGTTTGCAATAAAAAATAAATCGAGTTGTTCCCAAACCACAGTATTCCGCCATTGATTCTAAAGTCCATAGTTCATAATAACTCTTATTTATTTCTTCAATGAAATATCCTATTGATCTTCTACTGTCCGTTAATGATTTATCAATTATTTCGGGACCTTTTCTAAAAGATTCTAAGCAATTCATCAACAATTCATTAATATATATAATTAGCCATGATTCATATTTAGCAGGATCAGAACTTGGTAATAGGTTAGAAATTTTTTGAAAACATTTTTTTATTTCTTCATCAGTTTTTCTTACAGGTAATTCATTATATCTTAATAAGTTCGTAAGCTCATCCAAATCTTCCGGATTAATCATTATCCAACTAGGCCAATTCCATTTTTGGTGTGGATATCGTACTCCTACATCTAGAATTAACCAATGTAGTCTTCCAACACCAATATTTGGATTGCCGAGTTTATGGGGTTGCCATGGTCTGGTAATTATCATTTCTCCCGGATTAACTAGGTAATCTGTATCACCCATCATAAACTCCAAAGAGCCAGTTTCTAAAAAACTAATTTCAATACCTTCATTCCTGTGCCAATCCAGTCCCCAATTTTGCTCTGAACAAGCATCCCAATAACCAATTGTACTTAGTCCAGGTAGCAAATCGATACTTTCTATATTAGATGTGCAAGGATAATTGTGTCTTGCCCAAGCTTGAAATTTTAATTCACCTATTTGATAGGCTTTAAGTAAGGGGCCACAAGTGTCAGAATAATAAACTTTATCATTTTCATGGTAAATGGTTGGATTTTCTATCATTTCATCTTTTATTATTTATTGTTGAATTGATTATATTGCTTTTCAATTTCGCTATTAATACCTTTTCCATCATGGATCCAAACTTTATATTTTAGAAGAAGTGTTTCCCCTTTTTTGAGAGAAATTGGACCATTAAAAAGAGGAGAAGGCATGAAAAATATATTCTGTCCAGCTGCATACCATATGTACCAAGGGCTGGGTGATTTTGCATTTTTATTATGATCTAATATTGAAATTCCGACCTCGTCATTAGTGTTTAGGTTTGCTTTTGCAGATAAATCCATCCATCTTTCATTAGTACCATATCCTGTAGTATCATTTTTAGTACTCCAGCCGCTTGAAGTTAGAAATGTAATTTCTTGTAAGGAGTTAGAGCCACGAAATCCTAATCCAGCATATCCACCCCAACTAACTCCCCCATTTATTGCAGGTTTTTCTAAGTCTAAAACTACATCTTTAAGAGCAGTAAATTTATGGTTCATAATAATATAATAGCCGTTTATTTGTAACTCAGGCGAGCTAATGTTTATTTCTCTTTTTTCACTTAAATTATCTCCTTTTTCATCAAAATAGATTAAATCCAGTTTTATTGCCGCAGAAAAATTTGGTTTTTTCTTTATTTTTATATTTTTAATTTCACTTCTACCTTTTGCGAGACCAGTTTTTGGATCCTCTTCCCAGTAATTTGTTCCATTAATATACTTCCAAGAAAACCAAAGGCCACGGTGCCATGGATGATCAATAGGTCTTTCTAGTGTCAAGTCGTATCCTTTTTTTGTTCTGAGTGGATGGAAATATGGTTTGTCCTTTTTCTTGTCAAAATTTAACTGCCATAAAGTTGAAGTGTTGCTAATTAAGGCTAAGTTGGTGTCAGATTCTATCCATTTATAATTTCGATTCTGACTAAAAGAGATATGGAAGAAACATGTAAAAGGTAAGATTAGAATGAAAATTCTAACTTTTGAATATAAATATTTAATTTGTGAATTCATGTGCTAGTTTTTTATGTTAATAATTCCTCTCATGATAAAATAATGACCTGGATATGTGCAAATAAATTCGTATTTACCTATTTGTTCAGGTGCAATGAAATAAATAGTTTCTTCTGATTTTGGTTGAAGTAGGTTTGTATGAAATAAAACTTTTTTATTTTTTGGTATGTAGTTCATTTTCGGTCCATTTAATCCCATTTTCATTGCCAACTCTCCAATTTCATTTCCAGAACCTGGAGAGACAATAAGTAAGTTATGTTGCATATCATCAAAGTTTTTAAAAGTTAGTTTAACCTTTTCATTAGGTTTTAAATTAAAACTTTCAATATCATATTTCATCCCAGGCTTTGTTCCAATAATTATTGTCTTATCAACTTTTTTCCAGGATTTTGGTAATTTGTTCATTCTTTTTTCTAAGGTTTCAGTAGTTTTTACTTGTTTTTCCTTAGGATCTTTACTTGTTTCTATTTCTTTATTGGATTTAGGTTCTTGAGGTGTGTTTTTCAAAAGTTCTTTTTCATCATTATTCTTAACAATAACAATGTTTTGACTTTCTAAGGATAAAGGATCACCACTAGGAATACTATTTAAACTATAAAAGGCAAAATCATGCAATAGTGATTCGTTTTTTTCTTTATCGATGATTCCTTCTAACTTTAATTCGTGAATATATCCTTCCCTTAATCCTTCAACTTTTAATCTTACGCTTTTTTGATCTATACTAGGTAAAATCGCAATAATCCTACAATCTTTAAGGTCCATTACATCACTGCCATATTTTTGATGATATAAGTAATCAAAACTTTTTATTTGATAATTATTTTCATTTATCAGTGATTTAAAATCAACTGGTTTTGTAAAATGAATTTCAAAACCATCTGCTTTTGCATTAATGGTCTGAATTTCAAAAGGAGTGATGTTATTCCAAACTAATCTTTGTAATCCCTCTCTTTTCTTTCCAGTTGAATGCCATCCTCGGTCAGACATGCCAACAAATATTGAATTATCCTTTCCAAATTCCATACGAAGAATTCCTGATTCAAATCCATCTCGAAAAGGATATACTGCCCCTTGGTATTTTCCATTAATTTTTTCCATAGATACTCGCATTATTTTAGCGTGACCTTCATCACCAACAAAAAATTGGTTTTTGAAAAATGGGCCCATTGCACCTTCTTTATCAACGATAAAACCTGATGTTGAGATTCCCAAAATTCCATGTGGGATTCTTACCGAAGGCATAGTCAAGCCTTGGATTTGCTTTACAGCTTCATGGAATAAAGGTTCGTTTCTTGGGATATCTTTTTCGGTAATGGAGATGGGAGAGCCAGGTAATTTAGCTGATTTTAAGCTTGAGGGGTGTCCAAAAAAATCTCCTTCCTCCACATGTGAAATGAAACCAGTGCCTACCCAACCACCTTGATTTTCCGTGTAAAAAATTTCTCCAATTTCATTTACTCCAATTCCCGCAGGAGATCTTAATCCAGCAGCATATGGAGTCATTTTTCCATCTGGGGTAACTTTCATCATCCATCCTCTCCAGTCAGCGTGGCTTCCCATTTCTCCATAAAATTCTTCTGCTCCTGCGCCCATTCCGTTATCACCTAAATTCATGTTAAAATAAAAATTTCCATCTTGACCAATCACTGGACCATGGTTGTATTCACAATAATTTCCTGAAAGCGGCCAACTTACTATTCTTTCAAAATGATCAATTTTTTGGTCAGAGTTGGTATCTGTCAGTTTAGTGATTTCTGATCGTTGGGCTAAAAATAAGGAATTGTTCTTATTCACCATTCCAAGCGGTTCGTGGAGTCCTGATGCGATTAATTTAAAGTTAGGGTCATTAGAGCTTGGATTTTCGATTAACCAGACTTCTCCCCTTCGAGTTGCCATTACTAGATTTCCATCAGTTAAATTCACTAACCCCCCAACTTCTGGAAGAACATTTTTCGGAATAGGTACATCTATTATTTGATAATAGTCTTCTTCTTTTGGTTGATTAGTGGTTTTTATTGTATTATTATGTTGATGAGTTTGAGAGAAAGTGACAATTGGAAAAAGCAATATGGAACAAGTAAAGATTAATGCTGTCAAAAAATATGATTTTAAGGTAATTTGGTTAAATGTTATTTCGATTTTCATAATTTAATAAATCTAAAGTTGTACTACCATAAAATAGAATACTGAATACTGTTCCCTTTATTTGGTATAGATATCAGTGATTCCTTTCCTTGATTATTTTGAAGAGTAACTTTGTGTTTTTTTTCATCAATTAATATGTAATACTCTTGGTTGTTAATTGCGTATAAATTCTTATTAATTTTTTCAATTTTTGTTGCTTCTGCGAGGACTGCCGTTGTGTTAGAAACAGATTCGATAGGTCCGTTGAATTTTAATTCTCTATTCAATCCTTTATAGTCTTTTCCAGGCTCTGTTTTATCTGTGATTTCGCAATTATTAAATCTATATTGGAAAATTGGTCGATTTTCACTGTTCAATGAATATCCTTTGAAACTAAGTTTATCTTGCGCGGAATTAGATGATGGTTGATTACTTGCTTTTGATAATGAAAAAGTTGGTATATCAGAAAGAATAATTTTTTTTCCTAATGGAATTGCAAGTTGCAGTTCGCCTCTATCAGTCCACATTGTGGTTACATCGATGAAGCCTCCTCTCCAAACGTTTATTATACTTCCATTAGAAATGTCAATAGCATAATGAATACCGGATATATCTCCAACGGCAACGCATTCAGTACGTTTTTTTCCATCATATTCTATGAAACAACGCTGTACCAAATTTTTTTCGCTTGGATTAAGTATTAATGATGGCGATTGTGAAGATCCAATTTTTGGAAAAAGAATCAACAAGTAAAGCATACAAATGCCTATTTCAATAATTTTCTTATTTTTTAATTTCATGATTTTTTTCTATGGTTATTACCAACCTGGATTTTGAGTTAACAATTTATTATTGTTTATTTCTCGCTGAGGAATAGGAAATAGTAGATATTTTGAGCTTAACTTAGGTCCGTAAGTAAACGTATGAGAATCAAAATTATCAAATTTCTTATTAGTAGTATTAAACACTTTTCTTGTCCTTGCCATTGTAAACCAAGTTTTGTTTTCAAAGCATAGTTCGTAGTAATTTTCTTTCCATACCTCTTCTCTAAATTCCTCCTGAGATAAAGAATTTAAATCAGGTAGTTTAGCTCTCCGACGAATTTTATTTACAGCTTCATAAGCGGTAGCATTAGGACCTCCTAAGCTTTCGTTTATTGCTTCTGCGTAAATTAATAGTACCTCTGGCAGCCGCATAAAAGTCCAATTTAAATCATTTTGAACAGTGTTTAAGGCTGCTTCCTCATCGAAATATTTAAATATGTAAGTTCCTCCAAATTTCACTTGTTCAGAAGGGGCAGAAATTGATGGGTATTCTGTAAAGAAGTATTGTTGTTCTTTGATTCTTTCATCATTTTTATCATATGAGTTGATAAAGTTTTGATTGACAAAGAGAGCACCAACTTCCTCAGTGAATTTTGAAATTCTACGATAACGCGGTAGCAATAAAGATGTTATTGGAGTTGTTGCAATACCTGTATAATATTGGTTCTGAAAAATGAATTCTCCTTTGTTTTCATTTGATTTATTTCTTAAATCCTTATAATTCGCAAATAGTTGATACCAATTTTTGTCTAAAACTTCTTTTGATTTCTGTGCTGCTAAAGTATAATAAGGTTTTCCAAGGTTTAATGGATAGCCTGCCATAGTTAAATAAACAGATGACAAAAATGATTTGACTGCACCAAGAGAAACCCGTCCCGTACTACTTGTTTCAGGTAATCCAGATTTTTCCGCTACTATAAGGTCTGAAATAATTTGTTCATATACAAGCTTTTGGTCTGTTCTTTTTGGATAGAGATCTGTTGAATTGGCATCAACCGGATTAATAATTAATGGAATATCGCCGAAAATCCTAACTAGATTGTAATAGTAAAATGCTCTTAAGAAATACGCTTCACCTAGCAATTTTAATTTAAGTTTTTCGTCCATCTCTAATTCAGGAATTCTAGCTATTGATAAATTTGCGTTACTTATACCCAAATATGAATTTCTCCACCAGTTGTATACATAGCTATTATCTGCATCAGCAGTTAATGTCCGAAGCGTATTGTTATTTTGGCTCTGTCCGACTTCAGTATTTGCTAAACCTGTCGGGAATTCTAACATCATAAATGGACTCTCTCCGTAAAAATCACCACCTCCATTGACAAATCTTAACGTTGAATAAATTGCATTAATAGAAGCCTCCGCATGACTTGATTCTTTGAAGTAATTATCTTGAGTATAATTTGACAGATTCTCTTCATCTAGGAAATTACTACAACCAAACACTAAATTTAGCATAATAATAAATGATAGTTTTATAAGTATTTTTTTCATATCTAATTTTCTAGTTAATTATTAAAATGACACATTTAATCCGATCATATATGTTTTCGGTTTAGGATAACCGAAAAATTCAATTCCTTGAGCAAATGCATCTCCATAGGTTGTTACTTCAGGGTCATAGCCAGAATATTTGGTAGCTAAAAAGAAATTTTGAATTGTTGCATATAATTTTAATTTCTGAAGCTTTAATTTTGAAGTAAATGGATCATTAAAGGTATATCCAAGCAAAATGTTTTTTCCACGAATAAAAGAACCATCTTCCACCCATCTTGTGTCAACATTCATGGTATAATAAGAAGAAGCAGGACGATGTTCCGCAACTGCTGTTCCTTGGTTTTCAGGAGTCCATGCATCAAGAACTGTAGCATAGCTATTAACCTGACTAATACGGTCCTCTCCTGTACTTTTTGACATATTAAGGATGTCATTACCTTTTGAAAACTGTAACTCTACAGTGAAATCAAAATTTTTGTAATAAATTGTATTTGACAATGTTCCAAAGAAGTCTGGTATTCCTTTACCAATGATTAATCTGTCTTCAGCATTAATCTGTCCATCTTTATTTGTGTCTTTTAACTTTACATCCCCAGGTAATAAATTGTATTTAGCAGCTTCAGCTTCTTCTTGTGTTCCCCAAATGCCTTCTCGGATATACCCAAAAAAAGAACCGACAGGTTCACCAACCCTTATAATGTTAGTATTAGATAAAAAATAAGGGTTAGCTAATATGTCATCATTTGCTTCTCCTAAGGCGGTAACTTTGTTTTTGTTAAATGAAATATTGAAATTGGTAATCCAATTGAAATTTTCCTTTTCAATATTTCTTGAATTCAAGCTTACTTCAACCCCTTTATTAGCCATGCTACCTATATTCTTATAAATGTTTGTAAATCCACTTGTAGTTGGTACCGGAGCATTGAGTAACATATTCGAAGTGTTTTTGTAATAAATATCGGTCTCAATGTTTAATCGGTTTTTAAATAATCCTAATTCTAGACCTACGTCAAATTGATCAGTTCTTTCCCATTGTAAATCGGGGTTTGCAAGGGTTCCTATACCAATTCCTGGAGCTCTTTCATTGTTAAAAATTGCTGTGCTAGAAGACATACTAGCTAATGATTGAAATACACCTATTTCTGAATTTCCAGTGCTTCCGTAACTTGTTCTGATTTTCAAATTCGAAATGTATAGTTGTACTGATTGCATGAATGTCTCGTCAGAAATCTTCCATGCTGCAGCAGCTGAAGGGAAAAAAGCGTATTTATTCTTATTTCCAAATTTTGAAGAACCATCAAGTCTTCCCGTTACAGTAAAAAGGTATTTATTTAGTAATTGATAATTAACTCTTCCAAAATAGGAATTCATATTCCACTTATATGTACCTGAACTAGGATTTGAAGGCCTAGATCCAACCCCTAAATTATTTGATTGATAGAAATCATCTAAGAATCCTTCAGTTCCAGAAAAAGAATTAAAGTTTCTGAATTCCTGCCATCCAAGACCTGCCATTGCATCAAAGGAATTTGAATCATTTATTTTTTTCGAATAATTAATGTAATTTTCAAACTGCCAATAATTCTGATTTGAATTAAAAACTTGGGCAACACCACTTTGATCTGCTGAAAGCAATCTTAAATTTCTTCCAGAATAAAAGTTTTCCCTGGTATTATTAATGTTCACCCCTAAAGTGCTTCTTAGAATTAGGTTTTTTGCAATCGATAAGTCTGAATAAATATTTCCAATAGTTTTACTTATTGAGAAAACATCAGATCGGTTTTTTAGGATATTTACAGGGTTTTCACCATTTTCTAATCCTGGATAATCAATGTTACCACCATATGTGCCGTCTAAATGTTTCACTGGGGCCATTGGAATACTTTCCACCATCATTCTGGTAACATTTAATGCACCTACAGCACCATCTACTCTGTTTTCTTTAATATTATTTACATTTAGCGTTCCGCCAACCTTTAACCAAGGTTTTATTTGGTTTTCTAAGACAATTCTCCCAGAATATTTTTTGAGATAAGATTCTAATAATATTCCATTTTCATTTGCGTAATTTAATGAAATACCGTAGGTGGTATTATTTTCTCCTCCATAAAAGGAAAGATTATGATTATTTGAAATAGCATTTCTAGTTACTTCATCCTGCCAATCCGTATCATAAAGTGGATTTCCATTACTATCAAATAGTAGACTGTTTTTCCTCTTTGTTAAAGGGTCTGTGTATTTCCCTGAAGCAAAGCCTACTGGATCGTATTTTTGAACATTTTTATATGCGTTTAATTCAACTTCTAAAAATTCTTGTGAATTTAATACTTCTAATTTTTTTGCTATTTTTCCAAGACTATAGAAACTGTCATAATTAACCTGTCCTTTGTTTTTAGAACCTTTTTTTGTTGTAACTATAATTACGCCATTTGCACCTCTCGCCCCGTAAATTGCTGTTGAAGATGCATCCTTCAACACCTCCATCGATTCGATATCATTAGCATTAATATTACCGATTGGTCCAGCTCCGATTACACCATCAATTACATAAAGAGGATCATTTGATGCGTTAATTGAGTTGAATCCTCTGATATTGATTTTTGTTTGTCCTCCTGGTCGTCCTGAATTAGTTGACACATTTACACCTGCAATTTTTCCAGCTAATTGTTGTTCAGCATTTATTGCCGGTCTTTGTTGCAGAACATCCGATTTTACTGATGCTACAGCTCCTGTTAAATCAGATTTTTTTTGAGTACCATACCCTACGACTACAATTTCATCAATTTCTGAAGAATCTTCTTCTAAAAATACTTCGATGGTTTTTCCGCTATTAGTAATTATTGTTTGACTGATATAACCTACTGATGAAAATATTAATTCTGAATCATTAGGTACATCAATTAAGGTAAAGTATCCTTTTTCGTCAGTTTTAAAAATAGATTTAGTACCCTTAACAGTAATTGTTGCTCCTTCTATCGGATTGGAATTCCTGTCCAAAACCCGACCTGATAATTTCTCTTGCGCATTGCCTTTAAAAACAAAAAGCACACTAAGCAAAATCATCATAAATTTCATTAGATAATTTCTCATAATTTACGTTTATATTAATAACTTAATTTAATAAAGTATCCTAATAGTATAAACCTTGGTGTATACTCATATAATTAGTTATTTCAAACATATCTGTAAACAAGAAAAAAGTTGTGTAGAAAATAACAGTGAAAGAATTTATAATTACTTTCTGTCGGCGACAATCTTGTAATTGACTTTATAACAATTTTAATAAAGGATATTAATAATTGACAAACAATTTGGAGGGATAAGGTAGGGGGCATTTTAATAAAAAAAGGATTCTTAATTTAAGAATCCTTTTAAGAATATTCTTTTAAAAGATCGACTTAGATCGTCATGATATCTTTTTCTTTCAACTCAGCTAACTGGTCAACTTTTGCGATAT
>Ga0079224_100011030_pt1 | contig 12424 bp, 7 predicted proteins | sample Stecom2015_FD_80414 | JGI IMG/M metagenome (GOLD analysis project Ga0079224, IMG submission 80414) | Agricultural soil microbial communities from Utah to study Nitrogen management - Steer compost 2015 | ecosystem: Environmental > Terrestrial > Soil > Agricultural land | place: USA: Utah...
GCCCCACAGCTTACCGTGGAGGATATCCCATTGCGCTTCACCTATCCCATTGACGAACAGAACCGGAACAATGCCAATAGGGAGGCCGCCGCCGGTGCCATTGGGGGAGACCGGATGTCCACCCCTGTCTTCTGGGATACCGAATAACCCCTTCTACGGAAAACGGCCCCCTCCCCCAGGCCGTTTTTCTTATTTAAAGGCCAAGCCTAAGGACCTTCCATTGCAAACCACATGAATACCAAGGGATACTTCATCAAGCAGATCCTGCCCATCGGCCTTTTGGTCGGTTCCCTGGATATCCTGGTGGCCATGGCCCTATCCATCATCAGGGACAGTGCGCCCCTTCAAATGCTCCGCCATATCGCCAGTGCCCTCTTCGGACCCGAGGCGTTCCAACCGGGGATTTTCCATCCCTTGATGGGCCTTGCCCTACATTACCTGATCGCCATGATATGGACCGTCTTGTTCCATTGGGCCCACACCCGCTTCAAGTTCCCCCATAAAGATTGGGTCTGGAGGGGTGTGGGGTATGGAATCCTGGTATGGACGGCCATGACCTTTTTGGTGCTGCCGCTTTCCCGGCTTCCGGCCTCAAACCCGGCCCCGGGCAGGGCACTGATAGGCATCGTGGTCCTCGTGCTCTGCCTTGGCCTCCCCTTGGCCCGCCACTTTCGCGGCGGATCCTGAGGGGTCGGGCCCCCATGGGCGCTGTCCCCTGGGCAATCCCGGTTGGTCCGGGAATCGGGTTCCATGGCCTTGGGCACGGAAACTTTATTTTGTAGGTATCCCAATCGCAAAAAAAAAATGGACGCTATCCATGGAAAAACCCAATTATTGCCCGGATTCGATAGGGATCTAAGGGATTATGGGTTATTTTTATGGTGGGGGAATGTATACAACTTCATCAATCAATACAAGTTGCCTCATGACCTTTTGGGAAATCTTATTGTTGTCCTTTTCATTTCAATCCTTTCTACTGGGCTTTTTTCTCTTTATCAAGAACAGGGGATATTCCTATGCCAACCGTCTGTTCGCCATCTTTCTGTTTCTCTTCGGCTACGGCATCTTTTATGTGATCATTTTCTGGTCCGGCTACGATAGGGTGCTGAAACTGGCCATCGCACATACCTTCAATGTCGCCTTTGCCCTTTTTGGTCCCCTCTTCTATTTTTATGTCCGCAATGTGGTCACGGGCAAAAAGGTCCGCCTGGTGGACATATACCACCTGCTGCCCATGGTCCTGGTCCTGATATGCTATGGGGGATATTTTATCCTGCCCCTGGATAGGAAATTGGAGGTGATCGCCAACGGCACCCATAGGGAGTATATCTTGGTGATTCCCTATTTGGGCTATCTATTGGCCGCCCAAGTTTTGGGCTATGGCCTATACACCTATGGGAAGTTCGTGAACCATTACCGGGAGGATTACGAGCTGAAGGTTTGGCTGCGGGCCATCAACTGGACCTTTATCCTCTTCGGGCTCTCCTTCATTTTCTACTTCATATTGCTCCACAGGGGGCAACGCACCCGGGAATTCGATTATATCATCTCTTATGCCATGGTGATCTTTGTGGGCCTGGCATCCTATTTTTGTATTATCCAACCTGAAATCTTCAACGGCAGGTCCCTGGGGCGGGTCATTCCCTTTGTCAAATATGAGACCTCGGGTCTCCCCTTTCAATTTGCCCAGGAAATGAAGATCAAACTGCAGGAATTGATGCAGTCCCAAAAACCGTACCTGAACGCCGACCTGAACCTGGACGACCTTTCCGCCATGCTCAACCTCTCCAGGCACCATGCCTCCCAGCTGATCAATGAACATTTTGACCGGAACTTCCATGATTTTATCAACCGGTATAGGATCGCTTGGGCAAAGGACCTCTTGAAGGGCGACCATAGCCTCAGTGTGGAGGATGTGGCCTACAAATCGGGTTTTAACAACCGTATTTCCTTTTACCGCGCCTTCAAAAGGAGTGAGGGTATTTCACCCACCAAATACCGGGACCATACCCTGGCCAGTTGATTTCGCTTGGGTAAAATACCGAAATTCCGGGAATGCATTGGGAAATTGCCAAAAACAAAGGGGCGTATCCCTTAAAATGAGGGAACCTTCCTTTGGCCCAGGCGCTCCACGGATAATTTTATGGACAAAAAACGACCATGCAGCCCTTTCCGGAGGTACACGTTTTTCTCAATTCCAACTTTTGGGCCCTATACCCTTTGCTGGCGGCATCCCTGGCCCTGTTCCACCGCGCCAATCGCCATGGCCTTCCCCTGGCTACCGGCCTAATGCTCCTGACCGGGTCGCTCTGGGCCCATCATGGGGGGTGGGTCCTGATGGGCCCGGCGCTATACTATGCCATTTTGCCTGGCTTGGCGATCAACGCCCTGGTGTTTCTTTTGGTTTCCCAAAGGGGGGGACAAGGACCAGCTGACCCCAGGTTCCGGGTACGGTTGAAGACCCAGGGGGGAAGGTTGGTCCTGGCCAACATCCGGCGTGGCGTCTCGATCATTGGAAGCGCCGGAAGTGGGAAGACCGAATCCGTGGTCCTGGGACTGCTGCGGCATTTTAAGGCACAGGGCTTCTGTGGGCTGATCCACGACTACAAACACTTCGAACTGACCGAATTGGCCTACCCCCTGTTTGGGGCCAAAGGGCTACCCTTCCATATCATCGCCTTCGACACCATATACCAACGGGTCAATCCCATAGCCCCCAGATACCTGCCGGACGAGGAAAGTGTGAACGAGCTCTCCCGGGTGCTCCTGGAAAACCTGCTCGAACAGAAGGAAACCCTGGCCCAGGGGTCCACCAAGTTCTTCAACGATGCCGTGGAGGGCCTTATCGGCGGGATGATCTGGATGCTGCGGACCCACCACCCCCAATACTGCACCCTGCCACACCTGATCGCCCTGTACCAACAGTTGCCCCCCATCGCACTTATCGATTGGCTCAGTGGGGATCCAACGGCCAGGGCCTTGGCCCATGCCTTTATTTGCGGAAGGGAGTCCGAACGGCAGACCGCCGCGGTATTGGGCACCCTCTCCAATGCCCTGAAGAAGATAAGTACCCAAAAGATTTTTATGGTCCTTTCGGCCGATGGGGTGGACTTGGACATCAACCATCCCGACCATCCCTCCTTGGTATGCATTGTGAACCATCCCCGCTATGAGACGGCCTACTCCCCGATCATCGCCACCCTGGTCCATACCATCACCAAACAGATGGCGGTACGGGGAAGGCGGCATTCCTTCCTGCTCCTGGAGGAGGCCCCCACCATCCGACTTTTGAACATGCACCGGATTCCCGCCACTTTGAGAAGTTATGACATCAGCACGGTCTATGTCATGCAGGACAAGGCCCAGAACGATATGATGTATGGGGAAAAGGCCAGTCGGGCCATCCTTTCCAACCTCTCCTATCAATTTTTTGGCAAGGCCAACGATCCGGACACGGCCGGCTACTATGAGCGTTTTTTCGCGAAAATCGAGAAACCCGTGCGCTCGATCAGTAAAAAAGCGGACCCATTTTCGCCCGATACCCGCATCACCAAAGGCCAAAGGGAAGTGGGCAAAGTGCGATCCGAGGTGTTCTTCCGCCTAGGGCAGGGGGAATTCATTGCTTTTTCCGACGGCCGGGACCGAAGGGTCAGGTTCCCCTTGCCCAGGACAAAGCGGGAACTTCCCCAGCCCCTTTGCCCAGGGAATGGCCCCCAGGTCAAGGCCAACTTCCAAAAGATCCACCAAGAGATCGGGACCTTGATCCGGGGCCTTTGATCTTTGGACCGACCGCCATAAGATCCCTTTAGGGTTTAGGGCCCACCATAAAACAAATGGCATTGGCCACGGGCCGTTCCCCCCAATGATCGAACAGTTTGTTGTCACTGGGATTGTTCACCACGCCATGTTCCTGGATCCAGGCCGTTGACGATCCCCCACCATCAAGGTTCATCGCCTGTACACATCCCAAGGATTCCATTAAATGGGCCAGTTCCCCCATGCTCATCCCATGGGCATTTGGGTTTCTTCCGTCCACGACCACGGCGAGCAGCCTATGGTCTGCGGTCAGGCCAATGGCGGTACGGGGGTGCCTGTTCGTGTTGAAGGCCTCCTCCTTTTGTTTTATGGCCACATCCCCATGGAGCAGCATGGGACCGGAAGCCAGGATGGAAGCATAGTGCACCAAGGTTTCCCATCCTTGGTCAGGTCGTTTGACTATGGCGACCCTGCCCTCCCGGTCCATGGCAAACCCGGCATTTTCCCTATAGTCCCTGGCCTTCCCTGGCGTTGGGGTATATATACTGTCATGGGACTTAAGAAAGACCACGGAACCGCCCGTCTTCGTATTGAAAAAGGAACCGTTGATGGCGGCAACCGCGCCGATTCCCTCCCCGAATTCACTGGTCTTGGCAAAGCCGGATTCCAAATGGGGCACGGCCACCTGGATATGATCCTTGGACAGGTCAACCTCAAAGATGGTAATGCTCTGTCTTGAATCGAAGAGATTCCCAAATTGGCCATACTTCCATACAATGCCATCGGCAATCGTTTTTTCCTCCCACTGCGCATGGGCCAAACTATTGGCGGCCCCGCCAAAATCTGTCTGCCCTTGGACCTCGTTGAGCGGCCCCAAGGCCAACAGGAACCAAAAAATAAAATAATTGTACATGGATTTTGCCTTAATGGGGTGTAAGTTACTAAACCTATCTTACTTTATTTCTTTCAGGCGATACCTCAGCGGGGAATTGGGGGTTTTCCATAGGCCCACGACCCGGGATGATTGGCCCTGAACTGGGCTTTGATCGAGGCTCCCCCAGGGGATTGTCTCTGTCGGTGTATTGGTTCAGGCCCATACTTCCCCAATGGTTATAGGCCAATTATGGGATGGGAAACATTTCATGGTGTGGCCAAAACATATCGCTGGATCCAGCCACTATATCGTCCAAACCTGAAAGCCCCTTTGCTCGATCAGATAGGAACAATTATCCTGTAACTTTGCTATTCCCATATCCTTCCAATGGGAAAAGGAACGATGGCCCAACAGGGCCACTTGGAATTCTTTTTGGAACCTATCTCCTTGATCTTCATGCATCATTTCCCAATATTCCAAAATCAATGGTTTTTGTCGTTCGATGGTTTCCGGGGAAGGGATTTTGTCTCGCTTTTGATTGTTTATCCTGGGCACGGCGGGAAGGAGGTTCCATAGATCATTGTTCTTCCATATGGAAAATGGCAATACATGGTCGATGTCGTAATTTGATATCCGTTTACCTGTCCATACACAATGGACGGCCCCCTCCCTTTGGAGGATGCTCCTGTACAATCGTTTCGATTCGGTTATATTCCTTTCGGTTATCGGCCCCTTTAGGACCTTGTCCAAAACGGTCTCCATGGAAAGGTTCCCCCCGGAGGCATTCACCGAAAACGCCGCCCATTTAAAGAGCAGGGAATCCTGTCCATTGATAAAACTCCCCAGGACCTTAAAGGCTTCATAATATTCCCGGGGAATGCTAAAGGTGCCATAATGGCCAATCAGGTATTCAAGATCGATTTTCGGTGGCCTTCCCAGCGGCCGGTTTTCAAATTGAAAAATGGAATAGAAACCATGACCAAGGGAACGGCCAATATACTTCATGGGCATTTTGGTAATGGTGTTCCTTAGGATTTTCGTGAGTTCAAAAAAGTCAGGTTGCAAGGCCTGGGGAATCCCTTTATCCTTAAGGTCATTGTAAAAGGCCGAAAAACCCCCCCGGGGACCATAACTGTTTATCAGTTTCCCCAATTGGGAGCGGAAGGCGAGATTGGATCTACCGTTTATCTGTGGCAGTTCAATGGGTGATCCCATAATGGGATAGTAGTACAACAGCCATTTCTCGATCAGCAGTCCTGTGGGAAACTGGACCCGGTCTTCCACAAAATGGACAAAGGGGGAATTGTCTTGGACAATGTCGATTACCCCCCTTAAGAGTGCGAATTTGTAAGTGGTCGCCTTACTGTCCCGTTCAATGATCTTACTGATATTATAAAAGGTTTCGCTGTTTATTCTCATGGGAAATGGCCTCCCTTTTGAAGGATGGAACTTTGGGGGACCAACCTTTCCATCGCCCTGGGGACCATCACAATATAGTGGCTATTTCCATAACCGACAGCTTTAATCCTGTTTTTAAGGGCCAAGGGCCCAATCTTGATTCAGGGAGGGGACCAATTGGGGTTGATCCATGCCTACGGGGCCCAGCAACCATGGTCACTGGGCTGCTTTTGTCCAAATAATGGGGATTTCAGATCCCTCCTTCCAAAGGGCCTGGACCAAAGGTCCAAAACCTGGACAAGGGGCCCATTCCCCAAAAATCCCATGGCAAGGTACAACCCCTCCCCCAAAGATGCCCTGAAGAGCTATCCGTTCCAGTTGCCTTACCCTTAGTATGAACCCGGTTCCCAAACGTGTGTGAAAGGGCTGTCCAAGAGTGTCCCGTAGGTGTTGGGCATTAAGAAAGGGAGAAGTAAAAAATTTCCAAATTAGGGCACGGGCTTGGACAAAGGCCTTGCAAGAATTGGATAACTTATGGCCGTATACCACCAATGAAGAAGATGAATCTTTACTTTTAAGCATGGAAATTTCAAGAACCATTGGATTTTGGGTCGTTTTGTTGTCCTTCTCACTGCCGCCCATCCCGATCCAGGGCCAGGGCCATGATGGCAAATTGGACTCCCTGCTGTTCGAATTGGATCGCGCGATCGAAAAGGTGGATGAATATACGGCCGTCAAGGAAGCCAGGATAGCCAAGCTCAAAGCGGGCCTGCACCCTGCTGTGGAAATCGAGGACAGGTTTCGCCTCTACAAAGAAATATTCGACGAGTATGAATTTTATGTTTGCGATTCCGCCTATCAGTACTCCAAAGCATCCCTAGCCCTGGCCGAGGGTCAGGGCAACCCCTATTGGATCAATGAGGGGAAGCTCCAAATTTCCAAAACCCTGAACACCTCGGGTATGTACCCTGAGGCTATCCAAACCCTGGATGCTTTGGACCGGGCTTCCCTGGACCAGGGGCAGCGGATCAAATACTATACCTCCTATTACCATACCTATAATGAGTGGGGCGAATTCGCGGAGTACAGTTATGCCGATCGCTATAAGCAATTGGGATCGGTCTATCGGGATTCCCTCCTTTCGCTCCTCAGGCCAGGGACTTTTGACCATGTCATCGAGTTCGGATGGAAGTACATCCAGGAGGGGGATTACCAAAAGGCCAAGGAGCTCTTGCTCCCCGAGCTCGAAAAGGTATCCCAGGACACCCGGGACTACGCCCTGATCACCTCCATTGTGGGCATCCTATACTGGTACCTTGGGGATATGGAAAGGCATAAGGCATATTTGGCCCTTTCCGCCATATCGGACATCAAGGCCACGGTCAAGGAGAACACCTCCATCAGGAGCCTGGCCAGTATCCTGTTCCGGGAGGACAATGAATTGGAACGGGCAAACAGCTATATCAAAAAAAGCCTGAGCGATGCCAATTTTTACAATGCCCGTTTGAGGAGCATACAGATATCAAAGCTCTACCCCCTGATCGAAAATGCCTATCAATTGGAAAGGGAGCAACAGGAACGCAAACTGCGAACTATGTTATGGGTGATCAGCGCGCTCACCGTCCTGTTGGTATTGACCACTATCTATATTGTGGTCCAATTCAGAAAACTGGTCAAGGCCAGGGGGCAGGCCCTGGCGGCGAACCAAAGGTTGTGGGACACCAACAGTGCCCTTGCCGAGACCAATCAGATCAAGGAAGAATACCTGGGGCGTTTTCTCAGCCTTTGTTCCTCTTATATCGATAAGATGGAGCGGCACCACAAGACCCTGAACACCAAGGCCAAGACCGGGAGTTGGGACGAATTGCGGAACATCCTGAAATCGAATCAGTTCATTGAGGACGAACTCAAGGAATTCTACGATGACTTCGACTCGGCTTTTTTGAACATCTTTCCCAACTTCATCGAACAATTCAATGCCCTTTTGACCGAGGACAGCAAGATCCTGCCCAAAAGGAATGAAAAGTTGACCACTGAACTCCGGATTTTTGCCCTGGTTCGCCTGGGCATAACGGACAGTCAGAAAATCGCCGAGTTCCTGCGCTATTCCATTACCACCATTTATAATTATCGGTCCAAATACAGGAACAAATCCGTATTTCCGCGGGAGGAGTTTGAGAATGAGATCATGAAAATTACCTCCTTTTAGGAATTTCCGAATCCAAGACTTGAAAAATTGCGGAAATAATGTATTTCCCACCATAACACGATTTACTTTTTATCGATCCAAACTTTCTTCACCAAACTGATACTCTGCCTTTTGTGAAATTAGGCATTTACTTTCCACTTCATCCGTAAAATAGCCATTACCGGGTGCGATACTTTAGGCTCCATAATTCAAAAGGCCGATCCTTCCAAACCACAGGCGGGATCCAACCGGGCCCGCTGGATTCAGCAAACCCATTTAACCCACCCATTATGAACAGAAAAACACAAAGATCCAACTTTTTGACCGCCCTTATGACCTTGGTCCTGATCCTGGTGGTCGGATCCGCCCACGCACAGACCCGAACTGTTTCGGGACAGGTGACCGATGCGGGGAACCAGCCCCTGGTCGGGGTAAATGTCCTGGTCAAGGGGACCAACCAAGGGTCCATGACCGATCTGCAGGGGAGGTACTCCTTCCCTGATCTGGATCTCCAGGGCAGTTTGATATTCTCCTATATAGGTTTTGTTTCCCAGGAAATGCCCATCAACGGACAAACCCAGATCGACGTAGTCCTGCTCGAGGATGTGGAGGCCCTGGACGAGGTGGTGATCATCGGATATGGAAGCCTGGAAAAAAGCAGGATCACCACGGCCATCGGCAGCGTAAAGCCCGAGGGGTTCAACCGGGGCAATATCAACAATCCGGCCCAATTGTTACAGGGTAAGGTCCCAGGGCTTAACATAGTGGCCCCCCAGGGGAATCCCAATGGCACCTATAATATCCGCTTGCGGGGCCTCTCTACCATTGGGGCCAATACACAGCCCTTGATCATCATCGATGGGGTCATCGGCGCCGATCTCGCCAGTATAGATCCCAATGATATTGAGAGCATTGACATCCTCAAGGATGGAGGTGCCGCCGCCATCTATGGTACCCGGGGGTCCAGTGGGGTAATCATCATCCAGACCAAAAAGGGAAAAACCGGCCAGTCCCTGGTCAATTACAATGCCTATATGGCCGTGGAGCAAATGGATCGGTCTTTGCCCGTAATGGGCCGGGAGGAATATTTACAGTTCGGGGGCACGGATTATGGGGCCGACACCCATTGGATGGACCAGATCACCCGCTCCGCCGTTTCCCAGGTCCATAACCTTTCCCTTTCGGGGGGCTCAGAGCGCTCCACCTATATGGCCTCCATCAACTATCGGGACATACAGGGCATCGTCGAAAATACAGGCTTCGATCAATTGAGCGGACGGTTGAACCTTTCCCAAAAGCTGTTAAAAAACCGCTTGACCCTGGGCCTGAACCTGGCCTTGTCCTCCAAAAATGCCGATATAGGCTTTGACGACCTTTTCAGGTCCGCGATCATCATGCCGCCGACCGCCCCGGTTTTCGGACAGAGTATGGAATATGAACAATATGGCGGTTATTTTCAAAACAGGGCCCATGAACTCTTTAACCCTATGGCCATCATCGCCCAGAATGTCAACCAGCGCAAAAACAACAGTTCGACCTACAATATCCAGGCCGATTTCAAAGTCACCGACGCCCTGACGGCGTCCGCCCGGTTTGCCCAGACCCAAGAGGAAACCACCAACGGCAAGTACATAAGCAGGTACAGCCTCTATGGAAGCGGCATGGACCGGCAGGGCCTGGCCTCCAAGAGCACCTATGGGAACCGTAGCGATCTGTTCGAAATGACGGGAAGCTATTCCAACTCCTTTGGCGCCCTGAACGTGGATGCCCTGTTGGGGTATTCCCATCAGGAACAGACGGCGGAACACCATTTCATCGAGGTCGGAAACTTCCTAACCGATGAATTCACCTTCCACAACCTGGCCGCTGGCAGGGACCTTGCCGATGGAAAGGCAAAAGCCGAAAGCTTTAAGGAGTCCAATAAACTCATCGCCTTTTTCAGCCGGATCAACCTGGGCTACGACAACACCTATTTCCTGACGGCCTCCCTAAGACGGGAAGGTTCCTCCCGTTTTGGCAAGGGGAACCAATGGGGAAATTTTGTGGGCCTGAGTGCAGGCTTCGATCTTTCAAGAATGATCGAGTTTCCCTGGGTGGACCAATTGAAGATCAGGAGCAGTTATGGATTGACCGGGGCCCTTCCCGCCCAAAGCTATCTTTCCAAACAGATCTATGGCCCGGGCTCCACCTTGGATTACTATCTGTACAACGACCGCTTCACCCCGGTATACGCCCCACAGAGCAATCCGAACCCAGATCTTAAATGGGAGACAAAGACCGAAATAGACCTAGGGGTCGATTTTCAATTGTTCGCTTCACGGGTAACGGGTTCCATGGACTATTACGACCGAAAGACCACGGATGCCCTGATTGCCCTAAATGTACCGGTACCCCCAAATCTTTTCCCTACCACCGTCCTGAACGCCGGGAAGCTCCAAAGCAAGGGGTTTGAACTAGCCTTACGCTTCCATGCGGTACAAGCGCAGGATTTCAACTGGACGCCCTATCTGAATTATTCCAATAACAGTTCAAAGATAATTTCCCTTTCCATGGGGGACATCCAATATGGGGTCCGGGAAGTGGGAGGGCTTCCCGCCCCCCTTACGGGTAACGTGGTACGGGTGGAGGAGGGCAAACCCTTGGGACAAATGATAGGGTGGATCTATGAAGGGGTCGATGCCGCCGGGAATTATATCCTTAGGGACCTGGATGGCAACGGAACGATAAATGAACTGGACAGGGCCGTAATCGGCCGGGGACTTCCCAAGGGGGAAATCGGCCTGGGGAGCGATTTCCAATACAAAAACTTTGACCTGGGTTTCCTGCTCCGGGGGGTATACGGGCACGATCTGGTGAACCTACACCGGACCATGTACGAACAAGTATCCCGGATCAGTACCTATAACCTGATCCGCACAGAATACTTCCAGCCAGAATATCTGGGCCCTGTGGCCTATAACAGCCATTATGTGGAAAAAGCCTCCTTTTTGAAGTTGGACAACATTTCCCTGGGCTACACCTTTGGGCTTCCGGAAAATTCCATGTTGGCAAAGGCCAGGGTGTATGTCACCGGGCAGAACCTTTTCTATATCACGGATTATTCGGGGGTGGATCCCGAACCGCGTTATTCCTATGATGGCAATGTACTGGCCCCGGGTATTGAACCCTTGAACAGCTGGGTCACAACCAGGACTTTTACCCTAGGGGCGAGTCTCACCTTTTAAGGGAGCGGGAACAGCCCACAACAAGGCCCATCCACCCTGAAGGTCTTGGGGCGCGACAAATCAAAAAAACAGAATACGTTTTAAACCCATTAAAAAATGAACATGAAAACACACGGACGTGAAACTGGCAGGATCCTAAGAAAAGCTGTTTCAAGATTGGGAGTGGCCGCCATCATTCTCTTTACCTCCTGTACCGATCTGGAGGAGACCCTGTACAGTCAATTGGACAATGAAAAGTTCTTGCAGACCGACGAGGAGATACTCGCCGCCCTAGGTGCGGTATACAGCGGTCTGAGGACCTATCAGGACAACAACCATCTGTGGACGATCTATTGCACCACCGATGAGGTGGCCATTCCCGGGAGAACTGGTGGGGATTGGGCCGGGGACGGACAGGACCAACAGATGACCGACCATACCTGGACGGTCAACAACCGCTTTTTCAAAGGGTCATGGGAGGCCTTCTTTTCACAGGTGAACAACTGCAACCGGATCATCTATCAATTGGAGGCGATCGACCCACAGCAGTATGCCACCTACATTTCCGAGGTAAAGACTATCCGGGCCCTTTGGTATCTTTGGTTGATCGATATGTGGGGCAATGTCCCCATAGTGGATCGATTCGATGTGCCCCAGGATTACCTGCCCTCGACCAGTTCCCGGACCGAGGTCTATGCCTTTATCGAACAGGAGATCATGGCGAATATCGCCAACCTCTCCACCGAAAAGACCTCCACCACCTATGCCCGGGCCGACTTCTGGACGGCCAAGGCCATCCTGGCCAAACTCTATCTGAACGCCGAGGTCTATACCGGGACCCCGCAGTGGCAAAAGGCATTGGAGGCCTGCAATGACATCATCGCATCGGGACAATTCGCCTTCAGCAACACCTATGGGGAGAATTTCATTTCCGAGAACCAGCATTCGACGGAGGCCATTTTTGCCATTCCCTTCGATGACATCTATACCGAATGGGGATGGATA
>Ga0079224_100011031_pt1 | contig 12424 bp, 9 predicted proteins | sample Stecom2015_FD_80414 | JGI IMG/M metagenome (GOLD analysis project Ga0079224, IMG submission 80414) | Agricultural soil microbial communities from Utah to study Nitrogen management - Steer compost 2015 | ecosystem: Environmental > Terrestrial > Soil > Agricultural land | place: USA: Utah...
CGATCCTCGATGGCCTGCTCCAGCTCCTCACAGCTGGCAGCGGCGGTCAGGGCGATCCTGTCCTGGATGGGTCGGTTCGTGGCCGGCTCACCACAGGCGACCAGGCCGAGTCCCAGGGTCGCGACCGGCAACCAGCGCGACAGCGTGTGCTTCTTCAACAGGTCCATGAATGTCCTCGCGAACAGGCGGTGGGTGCAGGGTACCCGGCCCCGCCTGTGCGAGCCTCATGCCACCCCGGACAACGCCGAAAATCCCAAAGGACTCAATGGCTTAGCGGAAGTCGCGCTGGATTTCCGTGGCAGCCGAGCCTCGGAAATCCGAGGGTCCTCAGGCCTCGGGCGGTGGATCACCGAGGCCGCATCGCCGGTCCGCCCCGGAAGGCTCAGGCGTCCTCGGGCAGCCGCCGGACGTCCTCGTCATCTCGCAACACCTCATAGAGGAGCCATGCGGCGACGAGATCCTGGAAGGGGAGCCCCTGACCGATGAACGCGGTCTTCTCTCCCAGCCGCTCGGCATCCGGCGGCGCAGCGAGCACCTGGCCGAGGCTCGGGCTCCCATGGGCCTCCGCCAGCGCAGGGTCCTCATAGATGATGCGCAGCCCCTCCCACGGCGCGCTGCCGAGTGGACCGAGATCCGTGAGTGACTCGGCGAGCACGTTCACGTGCGCCCTTTCCACCAACTGGGTGGCCCACAGGCGACGGTTCGCGGTGGCGCTGCAGCAGAGGACGATCTCCGCCCGACGGACGGCCTCTTCCACCGAGAGCGTTGCCGCGGCCGAAATCCCCATCTCCTGATGCAGCCGCTGCGCGAGCTCCTGCGAGCGGGTGATGTCCTCATCCCAGACGCGGACACTCTCGAGGCTGCGGACCAGCCGCAGGGTCTTGAGCTGCTGCGACGCGTCCGCGCTGGCTCCCAACACCGCCACGTGCGCAGCGTCGGGAACAGCAAGCGCCTCCACGGCGAGAGCCCCCACCACGGCCCGGCTCACCGCCAGAAGATGGCGGGACTCGATGACCGCGAGGAGCTGTGCCTCGGGCTCGGTGCGCAGGAGCACCACCTCCCGGTCCTCCACCCCGGGGATGCCGCCGGTCACCCGCTCGGTGGAGGCAGGCACGCCCTGCAAGCGCCCCCTCCCCTCGCCGGTCTTCGGATTCGCGGCGTGGGTGACGAACGCCCGGCGGAGGTCTTCGAGCAGCAGCAGGCTCTGGAGGTTTCCCGCCACCTCCGCGTGCATCAGGAAGAGTGGTCGCATGCGCAACGGTGCAGCCTAGGCTGCGGGAGCGGAAGGGGCGAGTCCTTCGGCGTCAGCGCTCGAGGATGCCGTTGAAGCCGCCGTAGATCAGCCGCTTGCCGTCGAAGGGCAGCTCGACGTCCTTGAACCGCGGCTCATCCATCATCTTCTCCCACGCGACGTCCCGGGTGGCCCGGTCCTTCCAGATGATCCAGGAGAGCACCACCGTCTCGTCGTCCTGCGCCTTCACCGCGCGGAGGAAGTCGGTCTCCTTGCCCTTGGGGACGTCGTCTCCCCAGGCCTCGACCACCGCCAACGCTCCGTACTCCTTGAAGACCTCAGCGCTCCGCTGCACGTGCTTCAAGTAGGCGTCCTTGTTGGCCGTGGGAACAGCGGAAACCATCGCGTCGATGTAGCTCATGGAACCTCTCCTCGGGTTCGGAGTGTCGGCACAGGGTAGATCCTCTGGAACGAACGGGCGGGTCCGACGGCACCTGTTCCGGCGCTTTCGCCTCCCTCTTCGAGCTGCCCGCGAAGGCTCGCTTCCGCACGCGGAACGCTGCGCGTCGGTCTCAGAGCTCGGGGTCCACCCGGGCCTCGAGCCCCGGCATCATCCGGCGCTCTTCGGGCAGCACCCGCGAATCCACGGGCTCGGTGCTGGCAAAGATCAGCAGCAGGCCCAGCAACAGGGCCGCGAGGAGAACCCACACCCAGATGGGAACGAGGCGCAGAATTTCCTTCGGGGTCAGGCGCTCATCGGGATTCACCGACTCCGCGAGCCACGACGCCTCCGGTGAGGGGAGGGGTTCGAGAGGCCGGGTGGGTTCGAGCGCCTCTTCTTCGCCCGCGACCTCCACCGCAATCGGGCGGGCCTGGGCGGCGGCCTTGAGGAGGATCGAAGGCCGCGGAAGCGCGACCTCCCCCGGGAGCGCGCGCGCCTGTGGAGGGGTCCCGGCCCCCAGGCGCCGCAACCGATCCGGGAGCGGGCCGAGGATGTCCTCGGGCATGGTCACCTGCATGGTCGGCATCGCCCAGGGTTCGAGGGCCAGGTCCTGGGTCTCCGAGCGCGTGGTCACCGCCGGTCCGTCGGCACCCGCAGGGTCCCCCCCGCCCACGATCAGCTTGGCGCGACTCGGCCGGGCCGCGGGATCCCCGCCGCCGACGACGAGCTTGGCGCGACCCGGAGGGGCTGCAGACGCTTCGCCACCGACCACGAGCTTGGCGCGGCTGGGGCGGCTCTCCGATGCTGCACCTCCGAAGACCAGGCGCGCCGGACCGGCGTGGAGAGGTCGGGGAGGGGTCGCAGCACGCGGAGCCGCACGGGTGGGCTCGTCCGGTTCACTTCCTCTCGGCCGCGAAGGCGTCCGCGTCCGTGGGACCGCTCCCGCCACTGCGCCAGGGGTGCGTCGTGGAGCACGCCGAGGGTCCGGTCCCAAGGCTGTGGCCTGCTCGCCGGCCAATCGCGGCGCGGGGGAAGTACCGGAAGGCGACCGCTTGGGGATCTGCGCCTTCGGGGCCGGGTGGCTCGACGGACGGTCCTCCGCCTGCCCGGGAGTCGCGGTCCCATCCGTTGCGCCCTCCGGGCCACTGGAACCCTTGAGCGACGAGCTGGAGGGACCCGGACGCACGACACGGCCCAGCGCCCCGCCCGTCCCCTCGTTCCGTGCGTCGTGCGCAGAGGTTCCCGTGGCCCCTGCAGCTTCATGCCCGATCCTGCTTCCACGGGCACTCGGGGCTGCGGTTGCGTCACGCCGCTCGGGCTCCGGCACGTAACCGGGGGAGGTGCGGGCCGCATCATCCTCGTCTGCCGGGCGCGCAGCGTGTGGGTCGGTGCTGACCGCATCATCGTCGACCAGGGGTCGCGCAGCGTGGGGCACGGTCCTGACCGCTGCGTCTTCGACCGCCGGCGGGACATACCCCGGAACGGTTCCGACCTCCCCGTCCTCAACGCCCGCCCGTGCGTACACGGGCACTGTGCCGGCCGTGTCATCCTCAACACCTGCCCGTGCGGTCGCGGGCGCCGTGCCGGCTGCATCGTCCTCGACGCCTGCCAGTGCGTACACGGGCACTGTGCCGGCCGCTGCGTCTTCGACCGCCGGCGGGACGTAGGAAGGCATCGTGCTGGCCGCTTGGTCCTCGGCTCCCGCACGTAGGTATGCGGGGATCGTACCGGCTGCATCGTCCTCGACGCCCGCCCGTGCGTATGCGGGGACCGTCCCCACCGCATCGTCCTCGACGCCCGCCCGTGCGGACGCCGGCGCCGTGCCTGCCGATGCGTCTTCGACCGCCGGCGGGACATAAGAAGGCACCGTGCCGGCCGCCCGGTCCTCGGCTCCCGCACGTGCATAAGCCGGCACGTTGCTCGCGGCATCGTCTTCGGGCGCCGGGCGGGCAGCGTTGGGCTCCGCCTCGTCGTCCTTGGACCCCGTCGCGTCTCCTGAAGGGGTCGAGGCCTGCTCGTCCCCGGTCGTTGCACGTGCAACCGGTGCCGACGGAGGAGACGTCGCTCCCTCCTCGGAACCTTCTCCGCCCGGATCACGGTCCGTTCCTGAGGCCGACGGGTGCGCCGCCTCTCCTTCAAACCGCCCCGCTCCGGGCGAGGTCACGACGGCGTCGTCGGCTTCCGCATCCCGGTCGTGCGCGGCGATGGTGGCTGCGGCGTCCGCTGCCACGCCGCTGCGCCCGGCCCCCGTCTCCGATTCCTGCGCTGCGGAACCGTTCGCGATGGCCGCTGGCGTCTCGCCCGAACCGGTTGCAGACGCAACCGTCTCCTGTCCCACCGTCCGCTCGCGGGTGATCCGTCGCGCGCCGCGTGAAGGAGAACGTCTGGGAGCGGCCCCGCCCGTCCCTGCCGACGCAGTCGCCGCCTGCTCCGAGCGGGTCGCCGTTCCGTTGCTGGAATGGGCGGCCAAAGGCCTGTCCATCCCCGAAGCCGAAGGCAGCTCCTGCCGGGTGGTGAGGCGGCCCTGCTTCGGTAGCGCGACCCCGGCTTCGGAAGAGGGGGCGGGACTGACGGGCGTGGCCGGGACGCCCCAGGGAACCGGGGAGGGCGGAGCGGGCGCCTCGAGCGGTTTCTCCAGGAGCTTTGCGATGACGTCGGCGGTCGCAAAGGTGGTGGTCGTGGTGCGCCGGGGCGGCATTCCGGAAGCCTCGGGTCGGTCCCCGAGCGGCGCCGAGGCGGGCTCCTGATCCGGCAGACTGCCCTCGAGCTCCGCCAGCAGCTGCGAGATCCGCTCCTTCACCGACACGGTGCTGGGCAGGCCCCGGGAGCCTTCCCGCACCAGCGCATGGATGAGCGTGCTCAGCTCGAAGGGGAGCCTGGGCTCCACCAGCCACAGGGGTCGGATGGGACCTTTGGGTCCCCCGGTCCGCTGGGGCTCGCTCCCGGTCAGCAACCGGGTCGCCAGAAGCCCCAGGGTGCGGAGATCCGCCTCCCGGGTGAAGCCCAGGTGTGGATTCTCCCGCTCTCCCCAGGGCTCGGGAAGGCTCAGGACACAGGTGCCATCCCGCTCCAGCACCCGCACGTGCTCGTGTCCCAGGCGCGCGTGCACGGTTCCCGCGGCATGCAGATCGACCAGGGTGGCCGCGAGGGCCTCGAGGATCGGCAAGGCCTCCAGGACCCCGAAGGGTCCGAAAGCCTCCAGCCACGCCTCGAGCGGGCGCTCCTCGTTTGGGTTCGTGTCCGCCATCACCCCGCCCCTCCCGAGGTCGGCCACCGACGGGAAACCGTGCTCGGAGGGAACCCGCAGCCTAGCGCCCTTCCGCCCCTCGGGACCACGCGGCCCCGGAGGGCTGTCAGTTCGGAGCGACCGGGCGGGCGGGACCCACCAGCCAGCGGGCCTCTGCCCGGGCCACGACGTCCCCCGCCGCGTCGGTGAGATCCGCGGTGAGCGAGAGTTCCTGCTTCTCGCTGCCGAGATTCTCCGGCAGCTCCAAAACACACTCGGCGGTGATCGTTCCCCGGGCCTTCTTCAGGTAGTCCATGCCCAGGTGGACGATGATGGCCCGGGCGTCCTCGGGCAGCGCCATCAGAACCGCGGTGCCGGTGGCGACCTCGCCCAGGTTCATGAGGGCGATGGCGTGGACGCTGCCCAGGTGGTTGCGCAGGCCCGGGCGGTCCTTCATCCGGATCTTCGCGTAGCCGGCGCGCAGCTCGACGACCTCGGGCTGGATCGACCCCGTATAGGGCGCCATGCGGCCCACCAGACGTCCCATCACCCGTCCCCCACCGGGCACCTTCTGCAGCACGTCCCAGAGGGAGCGCAACGCCGCGGACGGCGAACGGCGGAAGATCGTCAGGGCCTTCTTGAGGAGCTCGAGGGGGTGTTCCATGGGGCCCTCCTACCCGGACCGGTTGACGAGCGCCACCCGAACTGCCGCGGTGCAGCAACCCGGGGGTGGCGGTCGTTTCATGGCGCGCAGAAGCAGCTCCGGCGATTCCGACCCGCTCTGCCGCTCCGGGCTCGCCGGCCGCAATCAGGCGCCCTGGGCGGCGGCAGCGGGCCTGGGGGCGGGGCCCAGGAGATATCCCCTCGCGTGGGTCAGGAAGCGCTGCACCTCCGCCCGCTGCCAGGCCTCATCCAAGCGGAGCTCGGCTGCCATCAGCTCGGCGACCCGGGGTGCGATCTCCATCGACGCCCGCGCATCGAGGAACAGCGCCCGCGTCCGCCGGCTGAGGACGTCATCCAGGGTCCGCGCCAGCTCCTCGCGCACCGCCCAGACGATCTCCGCGGCCAGGTAGGGAAGGCGCGGGTGCAGCACCTCGCCCAACTCCGGGCGGCGGATGATCAGCGCCTGGATCCCCGCGGCGTCGGTCCCGTAGATCGCCAGCGGGCTTCCCCGCCCTCCCAGTGGCCCGGTCGGAAGCTCGGTGGTCGGCGGCGCGCCGTGGAGGGGGAGATTGGCGGTGATCGAGGGTCGGGAAGCGAGGCCGGCCGCGGCCTCGGCGCGATCGACGGTGTCCTCGCCCATCTTCCGGTAGGTGGTCCACTTCCCACCCACGATGGTCACCAGACCCCGCCGGCTCACCAACACGGTGTGGTCGCGGCTGATCTTCTTGGTCGCCGTTCCGTTCTCCTTCGGGGGCCGGACCAGCGGACGCAGCCCGGCGAAGACGCTCAGCACATCCTCCCGGGTGGGATCCTTGGAGAGGTAGCGTCCTGCGTGCTCGAGGAGAAACTGCACCTCCTCCTCCAGGGCCCGGGGCTCCACCGACACCTCGTCCACCGGGGTATCCGTCGTCCCCACCAGGGTGCGTCCCATCCAGGGGATGGCGAAGAGCACCCGGCCATCGTCGGTGCGCGGCACCATCAGCGCGTCCTCACCCGGCAGGAAGGAGCGGTCCAGGACCACGTGGACGCCCTGGCTGGGCGTCACCATCTCGGGGGCCTCCGCCTGGTCCATCCGCCGGAGCGCATCGGTCCACACCCCGGTGGCGTTGATCACCACCTTGGCGCGGACCTCGTGCACCCGCCCGGTCACCTCGTCCCGGACCACGACCCCCGCCACACGGTCCTCCGCCTCCAGCAGCTTCTCCACCGGGGCGTGGTTGAGCAGCACCGCCCCCTGATCCCAGGCGGTGTGGGCCAACGAGATGGCCAGCCGGGCATCATCGAACTGGCCGTCGTGGTAGACGATGCCGCCCCGGAGGCCCTCGGTCTCGATGGTGGGCAGACGCTCCACCATCTGATCGCGATCGACGAAGGCGCTGCGGCCGAAGCGGTGCTTCCCGGCCAGCACGTCGTAGAGCTTGAGGCCCACCCCGTAGTAGGGGCCCGCCCACCAGTCGTACGCCGGAACCAGGAACGCCAGATCCCCCACCACGTGGGGCGCGTTCTGGAGCAGGCGGCCGCGCTCCCGGAGCGCCTCGCGGACCAGGCCGAGATCCCCCTGCGAGAGGTAACGCACGCCTCCGTGGACCAGCTTCGTCGAGCGACTCGAGGTCCCCTGGGCGAAGTCGCGCGCCTCGAACAGCGCCACCTTCCAGCCCCGGGAGGCTGCCTCGAGGGCGGCGCCCAGACCACTGGCACCACCGCCTACCACCACCACGTCCAGCGGGCCCGACAGCCGCGCCCACGCCTCGGAGCGATTCATGGCCGCACCTTAACGCGGAGGCTGGCCCAGCGCGTCAACCGTTCTCGCTCGAGAGGGCCGGCGGGGGACCCGTTCTGGAGGCGTCCCCGGGCAGGAACCACTTGGGGAGCTGGGCGCGGAAGATGGAGCCCTTCCCGTGGGAGGAGACCACCGCCACCGAGCCGCCGTGCGACTCGACGATGCGCCGGGTGATGTAGAGGCCGAGCCCCAACCCACCGTAGTTGCGCTCCGACACCGCGCGGGCAAAGCGCTGGAAGAGCCGCGGCACCTCCTTCTCGGCGATGCCGATGCCCTGATCCTCGACCTCGAACCAGACGTTGGCGCCGTCCTCCCCCACCCGGATCTCGATGGGGCGGCCCGCCCCGTACTTGAACGCGTTGGTGAGCAGGTTGGTGATCACCTGTTCGACCCGGATGCGGTCCCAGCGGCCCCGCCCGTCTCCTTCGACCTTCAACGTGAGGGTGCAGCCGGCGCGGGCCATCTCCTCCTGGTGGCGGTGGATCACCTCCCGGATGAGCTCCGGCAGGTGGAACTCGGTGGGCTCCAGCGGCAGGAGCCCCGAATCGATCCGGGACAGGTCGAGCATCCCGTTGATGAGCTCCCCCATCCGCCGGACCTGACGCCGCATCACCTGCAGGTGGGTCTTGAGCCGGTCCTGGTATTCGGAGGGGACCCGCTCGGCGATCTCCCGCGCCAACAGCTCGAGCTTGAGGTGCAGGGGGGTGAGCGGCGTGCGCAGCTCGTGGCTGGCGATGCTGAGGAACTCGTCACGGTCGCCGACCGCGATCGCCTGCGCCTCGTAGAGCCCGGCCCGCTCCAGCGCGAGTGAACCCTGGCGGGTCAGGTCGCGGAGGAAGACACGGTCCTCACTGACCAGGGGATGGGCTTCGGTGAAGCGGAAGGCGAGCACCCCCAGCACCCCCTGATGGGTCCGCAGCGGGGTGACGGCAAGCACGGTCGTGGGGGGCCCGTCGGGATCGAGCTCGAGCTCGGGGAACCCGGTCAGCAGACTGTCTTCCCCCTCCAGGATCAGCAGCTCGCCGCGCCGGAAAACCACCGCCATGGGGTGCTGCGCGTCCCACCGCAGCTCCTGGTCACAGGGTTCGAGCCAGCCGTCCGGTGTGGCGATGGCGACCCACCTGAGGGTGCCGCGGTCGACGTCCGGGAGGACCCCCGCCGACTCCGAGGCGTTGAGCACCAGCCGCCCGCGCTCGGTCAGGACCCGCATCACGCTCTCCGGAGTCACCGCGCCGGTGAGCGCCTCCGAGAGTTCATGCATGCGCTCCAGGTGGCGGCGGATGGCCTCCGACCGCTCGAGGGCCCGGCGCTCGGCCTCGAACGCACGCGCGGCCTCGAAGGCGATGATGGCCCGGTCCCCCACCTTCTGCATCAGGGAGACGTCTTCGGCCTCCACCGGCCGCTGTGGGTCGGCGGTGAGGATGCTCACCACACCCAGCGTCCGTTGCTTGAGGGAGAGCGGGACCACCAGCAGCTGCCCGGTCTCCACCTGCCCCAGCACCTCCTCCAGAACCGGGGCCGCGTTGCCCCACAGGGGCGGGTCGAGCTCAGGGTGGAGCAGGGGGGAGTGGGAGCGCACCGCCTCGCCGGGGAGGGTCCCCTCGAGCGCGATGGGGGCCTGCATCCCCTCACGGAGGCGCTTGGCGCTCAGCGGGTTGCGGTGGTTGAGGCCGAAGAGTTCCAGGCGCCCGGCCTCGGCGTCGAGGATGTGGACCGCGCAGAAGAGCACGCCTCCCTTCACCAGCGCCGAGCACAGCACCTCCATGACCGCCTTCGGCTCGAGCGGCGCCAGCGCCAGGCTCCGGGACACCGCCGTCAGAAAGCGGAGCCGGCTCACCGCGGCTTCCGAGCGGGAGCGGGCACGGCGCTCGGCGTCCAGCAGACGGGCGCGTTCGAACGCCTGGGCACCCTGCTCGGTCAGGGCGAGCAGGACCGAGCGATCCTCTTCGTCCAGCCACCCGTCCTCCGGCAGCTCACAGAGCAGCACCCCGATGGCGTGGCCGTCGATGTCCAGGGGAAGGGCCACCGAGCGGACCCAACCGTGTTCATCCCGCCTGAGCTGTGGCCACCGGTCCTCGAAGGCCCGCGAAATCAGCGGATATCCGGAAGCGTCGATGCGCGCGCCCACGGACGGGATGGAGAGGGGATCTCCGAGGCGCGCGGTGACCCACAGCCCCGGGCCCCGATCCGGCTCCATCATGACCACCGCGCCCGCCTCCGCTCCCAGGAAGTCCATGCAGTGGACCAACAGGAAGTCGGAGCGGGTCTCGGAATCCTCCGCGAGGGTCAGGGCGGTGGAGAGCGCGTGCAGCAGCGTGAGGCGATCCACCATCACCCGGTTGCGCTCGGTGCGGCCCCCCACGGCGACAATGCCGACCACCCCGGAGTCATCGCGGTGCGGCATGTAGCGGCGGAGGGTGCGCACGTCCCCGGCCCGGGTCCGGAAGGTTGCCTGAACGTCGGCCGGTTCTCCGGAGAGTGCCCGGGCCAGCATGCCCTCGAGCCGCTGGAAGCCCTGCTCGCTCAGCTGACTGGAGACGTGCCTTCCAAGCAGCGTCCCCCGGTGGCGCCCGAGCAGCCGCTCATAGGCCGGGTTCACGTACCGGTAGCGAAGCTCCCGATCGAGGTAGGCCACCGGCGATTGGCTCTGGTCCGCAAGCTCTGCCAACGCCGCAACCAGGGCCTTCGGCCCCAGGCGGGGCTCGCGCCCGAGGAGCTCCCCCACCCGTTCCTCGAGGTCGATGGGTGCGTCTGCGGACCAGGGCGTGACCGACATGGCCGGGGGAGCGTAACGGGCGCCCGGCCCGTCCCCAAGGACTGCGGGCAGGCATCGTGGGGCGGTGTCAATGAATGGAAGATCCCGGGAAGGGTGGGGTTGACGGGCGCAGCCTCCGGCGGTCGTGACGCAGTTCCGGGTCCGACCTCCGGGGGGGTTCACCCCCATCAGGAGCCTCACCCCGCATGTCTTTGTCGCCCCGAGCAACCCTGCTCGCTCTCTCCACCCTCGTCCTGCTCCCCCTCGGCGCCCGCGCCGACATCCTCTGGAAGGGAGACTTCGAGACCGGAGATCTCTCGCAGTGGGACAGCCAGCAGGTGGTGTCCGCTGATCGGGTCCAGGTCGTCGACTCCCCCGTCCGTGAAGGGAACTACAGCCTCCGCGTGGCCGTGCAGCAGGGAGATGATCCCATCAACGCCAGTGGGAATCGCAACGAGCTGATCCTCTATGACAACCCCGCGGACGGGACCGAGGTCTTCTATCGCTGGAGCACCTTCTTCCCCAGCAGCTATCCCTCCACGGGAGGCTGGCAGATCTTCTCGCAGTTCCATCACACCGGCTGCTGCGGCAGCCCCCCGGTGGAGTTCTACATCCGCGACGAGGTGATCCACCTGCGGGTGGGAGGATCCGACGGCCGGGTGATCTGGAAGACCCCGCTGGAGCGCGTGGTGTGGAAGGACTTCATCCTTCAGATCCGCTGGAGCTCGGATCCGCGCGTGGGCCGCGTCGCCCTCTGGTACCAGGGCGAGCAGGTGGTGGCCCCCACCCAGATCGCCACCCGCTATCCGGGCGACGGGAGCTACTTCAAGCTCGGCCTCTACCGGGACGCCAGCATCCAGCCGACCGCGGTCATCTTCCACGATGACGTGATGGTCGCCACCGAGCTCGCGGATGTGCTGCGTCCGGTCGAGGACGAGGGCGTCGATGACGCGCCTCCCACCACCGACGAGCCCCTTCCGGGGACCGACGATGAGGACGATTCCGGAACGGCCGGGGGCGAGCCTCCTCCTTCCGAATCGGGTGACTCCCCGCCGCTGGGTGAGGATGGGGAGGGCTTCCCCCAGTACCCGGGCTCGCCGGGCCGTTGGACCACCCAGACCGACGTGACCGGTTGTTCGGCCGCTCCGGTGGGTTCCTTCGGGATGCTTGCGGGCCTCGCGTCGCTGTGGATGTGGCGCCGCCGTCGTCGTCACTGAACCGGTGATGAGGGTCATCCGGGCGGAGGCCTCCGTCGCTGCCCGGGTCACCCGTTTGGATGCCGGGGACCTGGCGGACGTGATCGCGGCCGCCCCTCAGCCCGTCGGTTGAAGGTTCGGTTCCATCCGCAGCCCCACGGCGAGCTCGGTGACCCACTGCCCGAGCCCGACCGGATCGGCGCCCGCCAGATCGAGGGTCGCCAGTCCGTGTTCCGGCCAGGTGTGCAACACGGCGCGCAGCCCCGGGAGCACCACCACCACCGAAAGCCCCTGGGGCTGGAAGTGGTGGGTCTGGAGTTGGACGGCTCCGGCGGGCGTGCCTTCGGCGGCTGCCATCCGGTGTCCCATTTCCCTGAGGACCTCGCACACGCGCGCCGGTTCGAGGGCGTCTTCGGGCGTGCCGGCGGTGACGCGAAGCGTGCTCTGGTGCCGATCCCAGATCCGGGGGGCAGGCGCCGGGCGGCGGGCAGGGATGCTCATCCGCTCCGCCGCTCCGGAAGGCCCCGCTCCAACAGCCGCTGCTCGACGTCGGTGAACCCGTAGCGCGCCTCGAGGAAGGCGAGTGCCTTCCCCGGTTCGAAGTGCGCGCAGGAGAAGAGGTCCACCTGAAGGACGCCCAACGCCGGATGCGCGTGGAGGCTCAGGTGGCTCTCGGCGAGCAGGACCAGACCCGCCAGGGTGGTCCCGCTCTCCTCCCGGTGCTCGAAATGCTGAGGGGGCGCCACGGCGGTGAGGCCCAGGTGGGCAGGCAGCGTGTCGAGGACCTCCCGCAGACAGGCAGGGTCGGCGATCCGCTCAGGGCGGCAGCCACGTGCGTCGAGGATCCAATGCCAACCGAGCTTCATCTTCGCGGGGGTCCACCAGAGCCCTGCCGTTCAAGGCAGGCAGCGCAACGGGTCCGGTCGCCGTCGCTCTCCGGAGTCTGGCACACTTGGAACGGAGCCTCTTCATGTCCCCGCACCGCCCGCCCTCAGACACCGAACCGGATGAATCCACCGAAGCCGCCGTTCCGGCCGGTCCCTCCACCCTGACCGAGGTCGAGGTGGCACCCGTCAGCGGCGGCCCGGATTCGGACGCCACGTCCGCCGACCCCACCCCCGCCGGTGGGCC
>Ga0079224_100011032_pt1 | contig 12423 bp, 9 predicted proteins | sample Stecom2015_FD_80414 | JGI IMG/M metagenome (GOLD analysis project Ga0079224, IMG submission 80414) | Agricultural soil microbial communities from Utah to study Nitrogen management - Steer compost 2015 | ecosystem: Environmental > Terrestrial > Soil > Agricultural land | place: USA: Utah...
AACGGCGGTGCCGACTGGGCCGGCTCGAGAGGGATGACCCGCCCCCGGCGCAACAGCATCGGCGGCGGGTGTCCACAGTTGACAACCGTGAGCGTGCCGCCGCGTTCCTCCACGAGCGCGGCGGTGACGAAGTCCTCCTCGCCGACCCATCGCGCGACGCTGCGGTCGAGGTCGGCGACGATCGCGCGCAGGTCGGCCCGCTCGTACGCCACGTGCCGGTACGTGCCCAGCACGATGCTCGCCAGCCGGACGGCGTCGATGCCCTTCCCGCGGACGTCGCCGATGATCATTCGTACGCCGTACGGCGTGTCCAGCGCCTCGTATAGGTCACCGCCGATGTCGGCTGCGGCGCTCGCGGAGACGTACCGGCCGGCGATGGCGAACCGCCCGATCCGCGGTCCGATCGGGCTCAGCACGGCCTCCTGGGCGACCGTGGCGAGCCGCACCAGCTCGGAGTAGCGGCGGTTCTGGGCCTGCCGGATGACGCTCACCGCGACGGCGCCGGCGGTGGCGACCAGCATGCCGGCGATGCGGGCCGGCGCCATGCCGTCGCCCGGCGTGCCGGCGAACTCGCCAAGCACGACGGTGAGCAGCGTCGCCAGTAGGCCGACGCCAACGACGTAGCGCCAGGGTGCGAACGCGGCGGCGAGGAACGGGCCGATCGCGAGCCAGCCCACGACCGACAGGGATGGACCCGTGCCGAGCTCGATCCCGGTCACGATGATCATGACGACGACCGCGGCGCCGAGGCCGCTTGCCGCCTCGGTGGAGAGGGCGTGCCGGGGTACGGTCATGACCTGTCTCGCTCGGTGCCTGTCTCTCGCGGGTTCCACTCGCTCGTGCGCCAGCCGCGGGTCACGCCCAGGAGGGCCGATCCCGTCACACCAGCATGTCCGATCCGATTCTCAGGCCCGCATCGCCCGCCCGTAAGGGCCCGCCCGCCGACACCTTAGGTCCGTTCGGCTGGACTCCGCACCAGGTGGTTTGAAGTCCGCGTTATGGCCGCGACATCCCCGGACTGCCCGGATGACCTCTTGGGTCAGGTGGCGTCCTGGACCAGCACCTCGTAGCGGACGTCGACCACGCCGGCGCTCTCACCGAGCCGTTCGAACGCCGCGGCGGACAGGTTCAGGCAGACGCCGTCGTTGCCCGCGCTGGAATCCGATTCGCGCACCCACACATCCACCGACCGGCCGTTGGCCAGGTTCGTCACCCGGACCACGGAGTTCGCCGGAAGCGTGTCCGTCGCCGCGGTCAGGCCGACCGCTGCCGTGGAGAGTGTCGCCTGGCAGGAACCGCTCTCGATGACCGTGACCTCGTCGGTACCGGGGGCAGTCCGGGCTTCGTCCCGGCTGGCCCGGTTGGCCTGTGCATTCCGATCCGGGGGCGGGTAGTCCGCCGGGTCGTACGCCGCATTGGAGGTGCCGTCCTCCGCATCGCCGAACTGGATCACGGCACCTGCGCCACCGATGAGCACGCCGCTGATGGTGAGGGCTGCGGCGGTTGGCAGGACGGACGTGCGCGACTTCGAGCGCGCCCGCTTCTTCCGCATCCAGGCGCCGTGGCGCGACTGGCGGATGTGGCGGCCGGAATACCGGTCACCCAAGGCGGTCCACCCTTCAGGAGACTGCAGGTCCGGCGCGAGGCGGGGGTGCCCCCACCGCGGCGCCGCATGGAAGTTAACTGATCAACAAGGTCGGCGGTCAATCCGTACGGCGTACTTTGTACGTGTTTGCACCTTATGTTTATCCGATTGGTGGAGGGATCCTGCCTGTTCTCCGGTTCTCGGGTGCGGATGAGTCACGGATGCGACAGCGGCGCTCGCCCGGCCGCCGCTGGTCCGCGCGAACCGCTACGAAGAGGCTCGGATCCGGCTCGCGATGAGCCTGAGCGCCTCGAGCAGCTCCGGCGGACCCTCCACCTTAAAGTCGCGGTCGAGCATGAGGATGTGCAGCGCCAGTTGCTGGGGGGTGTCCGCACCGGCGTGGACCAGGCACGTCTCGCCGTCGACCGCCTCGACGAGCACGGCGGCCGGCAAGTACCGAGCGATCTCGCCGGCGGGCCCGTTGACCCGCACCACGGTCCGGTACCGGTAGAGGGCAAGATCGATCCCGCGCTGCACGAACGCGGCCATGTCCTCGGCCGGCGGCACTCGAGGCGCAAACCTCGGTCCGGAGCCCGGTAGCAGCCGCAACCGATCGACGCGGTAGGTGCGCCAGTCCTGGCGCTCAACGTCCCAGGCGACCAGGTACCAGCGCCGTCCGGTGTGTACCAGCCGGTGGGGTTCGACGCTGCGGATCCCGGTCGAGCCGTCGTGCGTCTGGTATTCGAAGCGGAGCCGGTAGCGGTCGCGGCAGGCCGCCGCGATGGTGGCGAGCGAGCCGGCGTCGACGGTGGGACCCGGGCTCGCGGCGGGCACGGTGGCGCTATAGATGGCGTCCACCCGCTGCCGAAGCCGGGCCGGGAGCACCTGCTGCAGCTTCACCTGCGCTCGTATCGCCGCTTCCTCGATGCCGGCGACGGTGCCGCCGGCGGCGGTGCGCAGGCTTACCGCGACGGCTATGGCCTCCTCGTCGTCGAGCAACAGCGGTGGCAGCGCGGCTCCGGCGCCGAGGCGGTAGCCGCCGCCCACCCCTGGCGCGGCGTGGACTGGGTAGCCGAGGCTGCGCAGCTTCTCCACGTCGGCGCGCAAGGTGCGCGTGCTGACCCCCAGGCGAGCGGCCAGCTCGGGCCCGGTCCAGTCACGCCGGCTCTGCAGCAGGCTGAGCAGCCGCAGCAGCCGCGCCGAGGTCTCCAACATGTCGCCAATTCTGGTCGCCATTGCGGAAGGAAGCTCGCCGCAATAGCCGGCAGGCTGGGCGCCATGACAGATGCCGAGATCCGACCGATGCGCATCGACATCCCGCAGGCCGACCTCGACGACCTGCGCGACCGGCTCAGCCGGACCCGCCTTCCGGATGAGGCTCCGGGCGGAGGCTGGCAGCAAGGCGTACCGCGGGCGTACCTACGCGAACTCATCGACTACTGGCGGACCGAGTACGACTGGCGGGCCCACGAGGCCCGGATCAACTCCTACCCGCAGTTCACCACCACGATCGACGGCGCCAATGTCCACTTTCTCCACGTGCGCTCGCCCGAACCGGCCGCGACACCGCTCATCATGACCCACGGCTGGCCAGGCTCCATTGTGGAGTTCCTGGACATCATCGATCCGTTGACCGATCCGCGCGCCCACGGCGGCGATCCCGCCGACGCGTTCCACCTCGTCATCCCGGCGATTCCCGGCTACGGCTTCTCCGGCCCGACCACCGAGCCGGGGTGGAACGTGCGCCGGGTCGCCCGAGCGTGGGCCGAGCTCATGCGCCGGCTGGGATACCACCGGTACGGCGCCCAAGGCGGTGACTGGGGTTCGGGCATCTCCCGCGACCTTGGCGTCATCGATGCCGAGCACGTCATCGGGGTCCACCTGAACTACCTGCTCACCTTTCCCACCGGCGCTCCCGGCGAGATGGATGGGTTGACCGAGTCGGACAAGCAGCGCCTTGCGGGCCTGAATCGGTTTTTGGAGGAGCTTTCCGGCTACATGAAGATCCAGTCCACCCGACCGCAGACCCTCGCCTATGCGCTGGCCGACTCACCCGCCGGCCAGCTCGCCTGGATCGTCGAGAAGTTCAAGGAGTGGACCGACTCGAAGGACGTTCCCGAGGATGCGGTTGACCGGGATCGCCTGCTAACCAACGTGATGATCTACTGGCTGACCAACACCGCCGGCTCGTCCGCCAGGTTCTACTACGAGTTCGCACAGTCCTGGGGTGAGCACGCGGTCTCGACCACACCGACCGGCGTTGCGGTCTTCCCGCACGACATCGCACCGCCCGTGCGGTCGCTCGCCGAGCGAACGGAGAACATCGTGCACTGGAGCGAGTTTGACCGCGGCGGGCACTTCGCGGCGCTGGAGCAGCCGGACCTGCTCGTCGCCGATATCCGGGCGTTCTTCCGGACGGTCAAAGGAGACGAGCGGCGATGAGGTGACCGCTGCGGTTTGAGGGGCCGGCCGCCGGGTGTGGCCGCTGCCATCACCGACGAGTGACTCCTGTGTTCTGTGGACTGGTCGCGGGCCCCGGTGTCGAACCGGGCGGTCCGCCCTTATGAGAGGCGGCTGAGACCCAACGCTCTCCCGCGTGGTACTCCACAGCGGACAGTCTGAGATCCTCGACGGGATGCCGTACCCCCGGCTGGAGTCGAACCAGCGGCCTCCAGGCTCGGAACCTGGCGCTCTCTCCGCTGAGCTACGAGGGTGTGTTGCGTATGTGCGGGCGGAGGGATTCGAACCCCCTCAGCGCATGGCAACCGGATTACAGCCGGCCCCGACTCTCCAAACGTCGGCGCGCCCGCGGGGTGACTGGCCGGAGTCGAACCGGGCACCTCCAGGGCCACAACCTGGTGCTCTACCGTTGAGCTACAGCCACAGTGCCCGGACGAGGGGTCGAACCTCGGACATCCGCCTTGTAAGGGCGGCGCTCTACCACTGAGCTACCCGGGCGATGAGCTTTGCGGAGAGGCAGGGACTCGAACCCCGAACACCTTGCGGTGCTACGCGTTTTCGAGACGCGCTCCTCGTCCAGCCGGACCCTCTCCATTGGCGAGCGCCCCCGGGAGGATTCGAACCTCCACCAACCTGGCTCCGTAGGCCAGTGCTCTATCCATTGAGCTACAGGGGCAAGGATGAGCTACAGGGGCAAGGATGAGCTACAGGGCGAGGACTGGCGGCGATGGTTCGCTGCCGCGGTCTGCGGAGGGTGCAGGAGTCGAACCTGCTCGGGTGTGATCCCGTCGTCGGCTTAGCGGGCCGCAGCCTTACCGTTCGGCCAACCCTCCTCAAGCGCCCCGTACCGGATTCGAACCGGCGGTCTCCGGCTTGACGGGCCGGCGTCCACTCCGCTGGACCGACGAGGCATCTATCCCGCCCACGGCGTCTTCATACCGGATCGGTAACCGGCGAGATCGGTACCGGGATCGCGTACCCGGCGAGGGACTCGAACCCCCACTGACCGGTTCCTAAGACCGGTGCCTCTGCCATTGGGCTAGCCGGGCGTACTGAGCCGAGCTGCGTCGTGCCCGCGGCGCGATTCGAACGCGCACTGGACGGCCCCTCAGACCGTTGCCTCTACCAGTTGGGCTACGTGGGCGTGGTGGGTAGCTGAGGGCGGAGGATTCGAACCTCCACGAACGGGTCCAGAGCCCGTCAGGCTGCCGATTACCTCAGCCCTCAAGGCGGGGCCGGCAGGCCTTGCTCCGCCGGCCCCAGTTTCAGCGCGCCACAAGCGACGCCCAGGAAGCTGAGCGGCCATCGAGGTGGCGTCCCGGGTTGGTGCTCCGGGTGCGATTCGAACGCACACTGAGCGCGGTTTGAGCACGCCGCCTCTGCCAGTTGGGCTACCGGAGCATCCGCTGGGGGCGAAGGACTCGAACCCTCACAGCCGGGACCAAAACCCGGCGGCCTGCCAATTAGCCGAACCCCCACTATGGAGCGGTAGCGGGGACTCGAACCCCGCCCAACAGCTTGGAAGGCTGTCGCTCTGCCCGATGAGCTACTACCGCACCTTGTCCGCCGCCGTTCATGGCGCATGCGTAGACCGTGCCGGACTCGAACCGGCGATCTCCAGGTTGAGGGCCTGGCGAGTTAGCCACTACTCCAACGGTCCGTGACTGATTTGTGCCTGCCCTCCGGATCGAACGGAGAACCTCCCGGGCTTCAACCGGGCGCTCTACCTCTTGAGCTTGACAGGCTTGTGGATTTGATACGTGGACCAGGCGGGACTCGAACCCGCGACCTCCGCCGTGCCGAGGCGGCGCGCTACCCGCTGCGCTACCGGCCCATCGTCCGGGACCCGCGAGTCGAACGCGGTTTCTCCTGCTCCCAAAGCAGGTGGGTCGACCGTCTCCCTCGTCCCGGACGGCCCGGCCCACCCTGAACGTCTCGCGGCGAACCGGGATCTGCTGTCCGCTGTGGAGTTATCAAAGATCAGCTTCCCTGACGGGAAGTCGCACGGGCGGAAGGACTCGAACCCTCAACCGGCGGCTTTGGAGGCCGCTGCTCTTCCAATTGAGCTACACCCGCAGGTACTGCCCAGAGGTGTGTCCTCGGCCGAGCGTCCCGGGCGCAGACGTTGCGAAGCACGAAAAAGCCGCCCTCGCCAGGGATGCGGCGGGCGGCTAGGCGTCAGCGTCGTCGTCGCTAACCGCCACACGCCTCCCCGGCACGCTCGTCTTCGGACAGATAGCCTCGCCAGACCGAGGGCGCGCTCGCCTGGCCGAGCATCTGGCCCGGCAGGAAGGCGGCTGACCGCAACATGGCTCTACTCCTCGATCGGTTGGCTGCTACCACGGTAGGGCTCTGATCGTTGAAACGGCAAACCCATTTCCGTCATTCCCGGGTCACCGCACGAGCTCCACCATCCCGTCAACCTGTGCGCACCGGGTGCCGAAGTCATCGCTGATCTGAACCAGGATGTCGCAGAGGTGCTCGACGTCCGCGGTCGTTGCGCGGCGCAGGCGCATCCGCTCGGCGCGCATCGGCAGCATTCGCAGCCGGAGCAGCCGGCCGGTGCCGGCCTCGAGCGTGGCCAGGTACATGACGCGCAGGTCGGGGCGGTATTCCTCATTGCCAGCGATGCCCTCGTAGTCGTTGATGAAGTCACCGCAGCCGTAGAGGATCAGCCGGTCCCGGTAGACCTCGATCGGGCGTGCGTGGTGCGACGAGTGCCCGTGCACGACGTCGGCGCCGCTGTCGATCAAGAGATGTGCCAGCTCGACGTGGCCTGTGGAGACCGAGTATCCCCAGTTGGGTCCCCAGTGGATGGATACCACGACGATGTCGCCCGGTTCCTTCGCCGACGCGAGCTCTTCCCCGAACGCGTACGCCGCTCGGTCCGGCCGATCCGCGAGCAGGGCCACGCCCGGTCTGGTTCCGGTCGCGGCCCACGAGTGTGGGATCCCGCTCGAGCGGGTCCCGACGGACCGGACGACGAGCCGACCGCGCTCCGGGATCGCCACGGTAGCCGGCCGATTGGCGTCGGCGGCGTCACGGCCGGCGCCCGCCATCGAGATCCGCGCCGCGGCGAGCGTGTCGAGGGTCTCGGCGAGGCCCTGGTAGCCGAAGTCGAGCACATGGTTGTTGGCCAGCGCGCACACGTCCGGCCGGGCCGCGGCGATACACCCGATGTTCGCCGGAGACATGCGGTAGTGGATGCCCTTTCCCGGTGCGGGTTCGCCGCCAGACGTGATGCTCGTCTCCAGGTTGATGATGCGGGCGTCGGGCCGCTCCTGGTCGAGCACGGCGAGGGCATCCCCCCACGGCCACGTAACAGGCACCGGCGCGGGGATGGGCCCATTCGCCGCTTCCGCGAGCTTGACGTATCCGCGGGCGTCGCGCACGTACCCCTCCCACAGCCGTGGATCGCCCGGATGCGGAAGGATTTGATCCACTCCCCGCCCGGTCATGACGTCGCCGCAGAGGAAGACGGTGACGCTCACGTTTCCGTCAACCGAGCCTCGCGGGTCACGGCTCGGCGGGCGGCGGATCCCGGAAGTCGACCGGTGCCTCGGTGTCCCGGAAGTCGACCGGCTTCTCCGTGTCGCGTAGATCGGGCGGTTTCTCCCGGTCGCGGAAGTCGACCGGCTCCTCCTCGCCGTCGCGCTCGCCGGCGGATTGGGCGGGCGGGGGTGGCATCTCCCGTGCGGGGAGCCCTTCTGGGCGCTCCGCAGGCTGCTCCGGCACGAACTGCTCGGTCGCGAAGTCGCCAAAGACCGGCTCGTCGGACATCATGCCCCCGGTTGCTCGTGGTGATTGATGACCGCCGTGATGATTGCGATTACCCAGCGGTCCGCCCCGATAACCCGCATGCAAGGGCCCCTTCTTCACTCCTAACGAGGTAAAAGGGGCCCCTGTTAACACGAGAGGCGGGATCCAATACTCGACGCCGGCATAGCTGCATGGTGCCTCCCGCCCATACCCTGCCAGCGTGGACCTGCTTGAGCGAGACGAGCCGCGTGATGCCTTGGCGGCGCGGCTGGCTGAAGCCAGGTCCGGCCACGGGAGCCTGACCCTGGTCGCGGGCGAGGCCGGGATCGGGAAGACCAGCCTGGTGCGGGGCTTCTGCACCGACCACGCCGGCGAGGCCCGGGTGCTGCGGGGCTGGTGTGATGCTCTCTCGACACCGCGCCCGCTTGGGCCGATCGACGATCTCGCGCGCGAGGCCGGCGGTGACCTAGCCCGAGTCGTGCATGAGGGCGCCGGGCGGTACGAGCGCTTCACCGCCTTCCTCGACACACTCACCTCACCGTCTGCGCCGGTCGTCGTCGTGATCGAGGACGTGCACTGGGCCGACGAGGCGACGCTGGACCTGCTCGTCTTCGTCGCCCGGCGGATGGCCCAGAGCAACGGCTGCGTGATCGCCACCTATCGAGACGACGAGCTTGGACCTGATCATCCACTTCGGAGGGTTCTCGGGAACCTCGTCAGGCTGGAGACGGTCCATCGGTTGCGCCTGGAGCCCCTCTCGGCTGATGCGGTCAGCCGGCTGGCGGCGCCGCACGGCGTCGACCCGGTGTGGCTTTACCGGATCACCGGTGGCAATCCGTACTTCGTCGTCGAGCTGCTCGCGGCCGAAAGCGGCGGCGACGTGCCAGAGTCGGTTCGCGACACGGTCTTGGCTCGGGTGGCCCGACTGACGCCGGCGGCGAGGTCCACCCTGAATCTCCTGGCCGTGATGCCGGACCGGGTCGATATCGATGTGATCCGTCACGCCATGGGCGACACGGATGGTATCGACGAGTGCGAGCACGCCGGCCTGGTCATAGCGTCGGGCACGACCGTCGCCTTCCGGCACGAACTCGCGCGGCTCGCCGTGGAACGAGCGATTCCCGCAACAGCGGTGCCAGAGCTACACCGCGGCGCGCTGTCGTCGCTCGCCGCCATGCCCGAACCAGACCTCGCTCGCCTCGCCTACCACGCCGGTCGGGCCGGCGATGCCGAAGCCGTGCTCAAGTACTGCCCGGTCGCCGCCGAACAGGCAGCCCGGATGGGCGCCTACGGGGCGGCTCGATCGCATTGCGAGGTGGCACTCCGGTTCGCCGACCGATTGCCCCCACCGCGCCGCGCGGCGCTGCATGAGCTCTCCGGCACGGCGTCTGCCCGCGCCGGCCTCATCGACGAGGCCATCGAGGCGTACGAGCGGGCGGAGGCTGCCTGGCGCGAGGCGGAAGACCTCGACCGCGCTGGCGCCGCGATGGCGACCCGCGGGCAGTACCTGTGGGCGGCCGGGCGGGCGTCCGAGGCGCACAAGGTGACCAGCGACTCGATCGTCATGCTCGAGAACCGCCCACCGGGCCCCGGGCTGGTGGCCGCGTATACGTACGGCGCGTACCTGCGCATGCTCTCCCGTGACCGGCCCGGCGCCATCGACCTCGGCACGCGGGCGATCGGCTTGGCCGAACGCCACGGCGACCTGGCCATGCTCTCGAAGGCGCTCAACGTGGTTGACACGTCAATGTGGACTATCGATCCCGATCGGGCGTCCGCAATGATGGAACGCAGCCTCGCGGCGGCGTACGAATCTGGCGATGACCAGACCATTGGCCTGGCGCTTGGCAACTGGGGCTCCGCGGCGATTGAGGTACGCCGGTACGCCGAGGGCGACCACCGCACGCAGCAGGACATCGAGTGGTGCAGCGGACGCGACCTGGACATCGGCCGCGACTACAGCCGGGCGTGGCTAGCCCGGTCGGCGTTCGAGCAAGGCGACTGGTCGCGGGCAGAGTCGATTGTGGATGACCTCGCCAACCGGGAGTACGGCAACGTATCAACCCGGACGATCGCGTTGACCGTGCGTGGTCTGCTCGCCGTGCGGCGTGGCGATGCCGACGGGGAGGCACTGCTTGCCGAGGCCTGGCGGCTCGCGTTGCAGGCAGAGGACCCCCCGCGGATGTGGCCGGTAGCCGCCGGATTGGCCGAGAGCGCCTGGCTGTGCGGGAGGACCGAACGGATTGCGGATCTCATCGGCGAGACCTATCAACTCGCTTGTGACCTCAAGGAGCCGTGGGCGATCGGCGAACTTGGGTACTGGCTGTGGCGGGCCGGTGGGCTCTCCGGACCCGTGCCTGGCATGGCTTTGCCGTACGCCCTGCACGTCGGCGGCGACTGGGCTGGCGCGGCTCGCGCATGGGACTCGATCGGCTGCCCATATGAGGCCGCCGCGGCCCGGGCTGACAGCGATGACACCGACCAGCTGATCGCGGCGCTGCAGACCTTTCACCGACTCGGTGCTAGGCCGGCGGCCAACCTCGTCAGACGGCGGTTGCGGGGGCGGGGCGTACTCCGGCCGCCGCGGGGTCCACACCGGGCCACCCTGGCCAATCCGGCCGGCCTGACCGGACGCCAGCTCGAGGTGCTGCGGCTGCTCGCCGCCGGTCTGTCCAACGCTGACATCGCCGGCCGCCTGCACATCTCCCGCCGGACCGCCGACCACCACGTCGCCGCCATCCTGGCCAAACTCGGCGTCGCCAGCCGGCATGACGCGGCCCGAGTAGCCCGCGACTGGGCGGCGCTCGGTGGGCCGGTCGAAAGATAGGCATTCCTGCCGCGCCGGATAGGCATCGGGTGCCGATGTCCGCGCGGACCGTTCGGGTGATCGTGGTCGCGTAGGTCTTCGTACGGGCCCTCTTGACTCAGCTTTGGACTCTCCGGAGGTCCGCCATGACGCGCCTTGACGGCCGGTCTCTGTTGCTGTACCTCCGCCGGCTGACGGCCGTCACCGTCCTCGCCGCGGTCGGCGTTGCGGCATGGCCCGACCCGGCGGCCGCCGACCTCGTCGACCCGCCTGGATCATGCGTCGGCACCGGCACCTGGCACGATGGTGGGTTCACTGTGGACTCGTCCACGGCCGAGCGCGGTACTGTCATCGAGGTACCGCGGGCCGACCGGGTCTCGTGGTCCGGCGAGGTCGTCGGCGTCGACCCGGGGACGGAGCGCACAATCGCCGGATCCGTTGCCGTGCGCCTGCCGGTGCCGCTCGGCTCGTTCACGCTCAACGACTGGGCCGGCCCGACAACCACGGCGGCCGCGTCCGGCACGGAAACGTATGACCTGCCGTCCTTCGTCCCGGCCGGCGTGGTCTTCCAGCTTCAGGTGGAGCACTACGAGGATGGGGCCTTGTATTGCAGCGGTGCCGCTCAGCTGCGCATCGCGGGCGGACCGTTCGACAGTCCACTCATCTGGATCGTGCTCGCCGCCACGGTCCTCTTCGGAGTGCTGCTCGCGCTGACCGGCCTCGCCCCTTCGCCCGGAAACGGCCAACTCATCGTCGGCGCCTTGCTCGGGCTGCCGTTCGGATGGTTCATCGGTCTGACCGCGGTGATGTTCGGTGCCGTGCCGCTGGACAGCGTGCTGCCCCTGGTTGACGCGGTGCTCTGCGCAGGCGGCGGTGCGGTGTGGGCTCGGCTCTCCCCGCTGGGACGGCTGCGTGCCGCCGCCGCGGCAAGTCGGGCCGGGGCTGCTTAGAGCCTGGCCAGGGTGAGTGGCCCGGGCGCCGGGCGACCCTCCAGCGACGTCGGGTCGATGCTCCACTGTGCGGCGAGCCGCATCACGTCGCTCTCATCCACGACCACGTCGGTCTCCGGTCCGATCCGGCTCGGCAGGCCGACGGACAGCTCGGACTGGTCGGGCTCGCCGCGCCACTGCGTCACCTCGCCGGTCTCGCCCACGTACCGGAACGATCGGATCGTGACGCCTCCTATCGCGCGATGCCAGTGGTGCAACTCGGAGACGCGGTAGGTCGCGAAGAACTGCACCTCCCGATCCAGGCGATCGGAGAGGCTCGCGACGTCGAAACCGTCCTCCCGAGCCAGCAGCCAGCGGCCACAGGCGAGCACCCACATCGCCCCGCCCGCACCGGCAAGCGGCGGGGTGACCGCGACCAGGTCTTCGTATGTGTACGCGCTGTCGAGTCCCAGGCGCCAGGACATCGTGCCGACGGGTTGGGCGCCCAGCGCGCCGACGACGGCTTCCGGCGCGGCGTCGCGCACCGCCAGCCATGCCTGCTTGAAGCCGAAGCCGACCATCGTCGTGTCGTCCACGGTGCAACGCTAGCGACGGGGCAGTGCCGTACGGGGCTGCTACGGCATGGGCTGGCGGCTGCCGGATTCGACCTCGTACCGCGGCTGTTCGTCGGGTAGCAGGCTGAACGCGCCCTCCTCCTCCTGCGCGTTGTGCAGCCGCAGTATCGCGTACAGGCCGTAGAGCAGTCGGCGTAGTTCGATGATGTCCTCCGGCTCCGCGCCGTCGCCCGTGTCGTCGAGGATCCGGCGCAACCGGACCGTCTGGTGTTCGATCTCGGCGTGGGTACGGCTGAGCGCGGCCGTCGG
>Ga0079224_100011033_pt1 | contig 12422 bp, 10 predicted proteins | sample Stecom2015_FD_80414 | JGI IMG/M metagenome (GOLD analysis project Ga0079224, IMG submission 80414) | Agricultural soil microbial communities from Utah to study Nitrogen management - Steer compost 2015 | ecosystem: Environmental > Terrestrial > Soil > Agricultural land | place: USA: Utah...
GCGTATGTGTCTTCCAATAAAATCCATATTGAGATTGAAAAGAAACAAAACAATTTCTTGTCCGGGATTCTTAAAAAAATAACCAAACGCCCTTCAAAATTCATCGCCACCATGCTCGTGGGCAACAATATTGCCCTCGTTATTTATGGTTTTTTTATGGGCGATCTTTTAATGGAATACATTCCGCTGGCCGGTTTCAGCAGTCTTTTGGTGCAAACAATAATTTCCACATTAATAATATTGATGACCGCGGAATTCCTTCCGAAGGTTTTCTTTCAAATCTACGCCAACAGTTTGGTGAAAATATTCGCCGTCCCTGCCTATTTCTTTTACTTCATATTTTCCCTGATTTCTGAATTTATTATCTGGATTTCTGATTTGATTTTAAAACTAGTCTTTAAATCGGAAGGAGATACTGTGCAATTAAGTTTCAGCAAACTGGAACTTGGAAACTACATTTCGGAACAAATGGAAATTGCCGAAACCAAAGAAGAAATGGATTCGGAAATACAGATATTCCAAAACGCATTGGATTTTTCCGAAGTAAAATCGCGCGAAGCCATGATTCCGCGAACCGAAGTTGTGGCGGTAGATATTGAAACCTCACCAAAAGAACTTGCAAAAATATTCACCGAAACCGGCCTTTCAAAAATATTGGTCTACAAAGATAGTATAGACGATATTCTGGGCTATGTGCATTCTTTTGAGCTTTTCAAAAAACCGGAAAACCTCAAAAAAGTATTAATGCCCGTAGTTTTTGTGCCCGAAACCATGTTGGTAAAAGATGTGCTGGGCATTTTAAGCAAAAAAAGAAAAAGCCTTGCCGTTGTTATTGACGAATATGGAGGAACAAGCGGAATCATAACCGTTGAAGACATTATTGAAGAACTTTTTGGAGATATTGAGGACGAACACGACAGCGTTGCGCTTATTGAAGAAGAACTGGAAAAGGGACATTACAAATTTTCTGCACGGCTGGAAGTAGATTATCTCAACGAAACCTACAAATTGGATCTTAAAGAAAACGAAAATTATGAAACGCTTGGAGGCCTGATCGTAAATCATACAGAAGAAATTCCAGCACAGGGCGAAACCGTTGAAATAGAGGATTATTTATTTACAATTCTTGAAGTTTCCAGCACCAAAATTGAACTCGTGGAGGTAAAAAACCTTTCTGAGGATTAGTTTTCTAATTATTCCACACTTTTTTCACATTACTTTTTTATTAATGGGATGAAAATACTATTTTCGCCACCTATAAATTTGAACATCAAATGGCAATTTTAAACAGTATTAGAAAAAGAGGGATATTTCTTATCCTCATTATAGCAATGGCGCTTTTCGCCTTTATTTTAAGTGACGTTTTAACCAAAGGTAGCGGTGGTCCAAAAGGACAGGATACTATTGCAACCGTAAACGGCACTGATATTTCCAGACAAACCTTTATGGAAGAAGTGGAAGCCACCCAACGCAACATGGGGCCAAATAGCAATGCCACACAGGCCATGAATATGGTTTGGGACAGGGAACTGCGCCGTGTAATTATGGAGGAGCAGATTGAAAAAGCGGGAATCACCGCTGAAAAAGCACAAATAGACAACGCTCTAAAAACTTCATTGGCAAACAATCCAACCTTTTTGAACGAGGCCGGACAAGTGGATGACGGTAAAATACAGGAATATATTGCCAGCATAAAAGCTTCATCGCCAGAAATGTACAAACAATGGTTAGCTTTTGAAGAACAAACCGCCAGTGGAGTTCTTCAAAGCACTTATTATAATATGATAAAAGGTGGCTTGCGCAGCACAATTGCCGAAGGCGAACAAGAATATCATTTTCAAAATGACAACATTAACTTTAGTTATGTGTTGATTCCCTACGGTAAAATTGCAGATGAAGATGTAAAAGTTACTGACGAAGAAATAAAAAAATATGTGGCCGCCCATCCCAATGATTTTCAAGTTGAGGCGCAAGCAGATATGCAATATGTACTATTTTCCGAGCAACCATCAGAAGTAGATATTAATGCAGCCCAAATTGCCACAACTGCTTTGATGGACAACAAAGTTGAATTCAATCAAGACACAAAAACCAACGACACAATCTTAGGTTTTTCAAACACAAAAAACTATGAAGAATTTGTAAATGCAAATTCAGATGTGCCATACTATGACCGTTGGATGTTTAAAAGTGAACTTCCCGCAACCGTTGCAGATACGCTAATCAACCTTAACCAGGGCGATATTTATGGCCCATATAAAGTAGATAATTCATTCTATATCTCTAAAGTTCTGGAAACCAAAAAAATGGCAGATTCTGTTGAATCGAAACACATATTGATTCGCTACGTTGGCACCATGCGTGCACCCGAAACTGTAACCAAAACTAAGGAGGAGGCTAAAAAATTGGCAGACAGTATTTTGGGTGTAGTGAAAAAAGATAAAACCAAATTTGCTGCACTTGCCACAGAATTTTCTGAAGACAGCTCCAAAGACAACGGCGGCGATCTTGGAAATACAACACCGGGAAGAATGGTGCCACCTTTCGACCAATTTATTTTCAATAACCCAACAGGAACAATTGGCCTTGTTGAAACCGATTTTGGATTCCACATTGTGGAAGTCGGCAAACAATCTGCACCTAAAAATGCAATTAAACTTGCCACAGTTGTAAAAACAATTGAGCCTTCAGATAAAACAATTAACGACGTTTTCTCCGAAGCTTCAAAATTTGAAGTTGCCGTTAACAAAGGCGACTTTGCCGAATTGGCAAAAGCACAAAACCTTGAGGTAAAGCCAGTAAACAAATTGGGCCAAATGGACGACAATATTCCCGGAATAGGCGCTAACCGCACCATTGTTAATTGGGCATTCAATGAAGATACAAAAGTTGGTGACACAAAGCGATTCAGTGTTCCTGAAGGATACGTTATTGCACAGGTTACCAATAAAAACGAAAAAGGATTGATGAGCGTTGCAAATGCTTCCGCAGTTGTAACACCTATTTTACGCACTGAGAAAAAAGCTCAAAAAATCCGCGAATCCATTACCGGAACAACAATTGAGGAAATAGCAAAAAACCAAAGCGTAAGTGTTCAAACTGCTACGGGAATAACTATGGCAAACCCTGTTATTCCGGGCGCTAACAGCGAACCTAAAGTTGTAGGCATGGCTTTTGGCACAAAACCAGGAGAAACCACTCAGTTAATTGATGGAAAAAGCGGAGTTTTCAAAGTGAAAACTACGGCTTTCAATCCTGCTCCAAAACTTGAGTCGTATGTTAACTATGCAAACCAAATGAGCACGAAGGCTATTCCGGCAGCCCAAGGTGCAGTTTACAACGCATTGAAAAAGAAAGCAGAAATTGAAGATAATCGCGCTACATTCTATTAGTAGCTTGATAAACATTTCTTATAAACAAAAAGCTCTGTTATAAATTTATAACAGAGCTTTTTGTTTGAATCTCATTTCAGAATACTTTAGTAAACAGAAAATATCCCTTATTTTTAAGGAATTTATTATTAATAGAAAACAACATGATCAACGAAGAAATCATAAAAGCTCTTGAAGAAAAATATGCCAATCTCGGTGAAAACCCCGAAACCTACCTCAATGGGCTTTTACAGGCCAAGCCAATAAATTATTGGGATTATATTCAAGTGGACACCTTACTTTCCCTTCAAAAAACCCGAACCGATTTTAAGGACGAGGAAATATTCGTGATGTACCATCAAGTAACGGAACTCACCCTAAAAATGATGATCCACGAAATAAAACAACTTTCTGAAGGCGAAAACCTTCCCGAAGAAATCTGGCTCACAAAGCTGGATCGTTTAAAAAGATACACCCGTATGCTCATCACATCTTTTGATATTATGAAAGAAGGCATGAGTTATGATGATTACAATATTTTTAGAGCCACGCTAGCACCGGCAAGCGGGTTTCAAAGTGCACAATTTAGAATTTTGGAAATTTACAGTACTAGAACTGAAAACCTTATAAATGCAATGGGAAGAGAAAGGCTGCCCGAAAATCCAACTCTCCATGATTTTTTTGAAAATATGTATTGGAAAGATGCCGGCCTCAACAGAAAAACAGGAAAAATGACGCTAACGCTTCGGCAATTTATTGAGAAATATGAAGCAGATTTTAAGCATCTTTCACAAAAATTGGAAGGCAAAACTCTCGAAGAACGCATTGCCCAAATGGAAAATCCTTCGGAAGTATTAAGAGATAAACTTAAACAGTTTGATCATTTTTATAATGTAGCTTGGCCTATGGTGCATTTGGATACCGCCAATCATTTTTTGAACAGCAAAGGAGAAAACAAAGCAGCTACGGGAGGTTCGGATTGGCAAAAATACCTTCACCCAAAGTACCAGCAACGAAAATTTTTTCCAAAGCTTTGGTCTGAAGATGAGATAGCGAACTGGGGGCAATAGTATTCAAAAAATCAAAAATGGAAAATAATGCGCTAACCCATCATTTAAAAATAGAATGAAATTTAAAGTAGTACTTTTTTTTCTCGGTTTTTCCTTAACAGCAACAGCCCAAATATTGAATGCGGAATCTTTAAGAAAAGTAACAGATACCTCTGGTTTTTCGGGCGCTGCCAGTTTCAATTTCTCCATAAAACGCGATGTGAACGATTATCTTGGCGCCAGCTCCAACATTCATCTTCAATATAAAATGGAAAACCATTTGTTCCTTCTAAAAAACGATATTGAGTTTCAAAAAATAGAAGGCAATAAATTTGAAAATGCAGGAATAGCCCATCTTCGGTACAACTATCGTTTTCACCCACGCATCGCTTTGGAAGCTTTTACGCAGGGACAATACAACAAGGTTTCAAAAATTGAATTCAGAGGTCTTGTAGGCATTGGGCCGCGAATTAAATTGACCACTTCCGAAAAATACAAATTTTACTTTGGCACCCACTTAATGTTTGAATACGAAGAACTGAGCGATAGCATTACGCCTATTGAAAAGGATTTTAGAAGTACTTCATATTTTTCATTCAGCCTATTCCCAACAAAAACATTGACCCTTACCAGCACTACCTATTATCAGCCTAAAATTAGGGATTTTGGTGATTATCGTTTCACCAATCAAAGTTCATTGCTTATTGATATTATTAGAAACCTAGCCTTCAAGACTACCTATACCTTTCTTTATGATGAAACGCCCGCTTTTGGAATTCCAAATTCACAATATAATTTAGAGAGTGGCATTGTTTATTCTTTTGACTGAAAGTTTAGGAAGCAATTTCCATTTTGAAAAACTACTTGCCTATATTTACCGTTTTTGAAAAACCAATATAAATTCAATTTCCTAACTATTAAATACAATAAACCATGGCCGCCAATACCTATTATGATCCCGCCGACCTTAGAAAATTTGGAAACATAACTGAATGGAGCAAAGAGCTGGGCGATAAATTTTTTGACTATTACGGAAAAGTTTTCGAGGAAGGTGCGCTCACAGCCCGTGAAAAATCCTTGATTGCCTTAGCAGTCGCGCATACCGAACAATGCCCATATTGTATTGATGCCTACACAAAAGACACTTTGCAGCGGGGTGTAACAAGAGAAGAAATGATGGAAGCCATCCACGTGGGCGCGGCTATAAAAAGCGGGGCAACCCTTGTTCATGGCGTTATGATGATGAACAAAGTGAACAAAATGGAAATGTGAGCGGCAAAAAATGAATTTGGAAAAAACAGATGTTAAAAGCGAAAAACAAAAAACAACAATCCCTTCATAAACGCCACAGTGTTCTTGCTTTGGCAAACAAACAGCTTGAAAAACTATCCAATGGCATTTTTGCAAATGGAGAGCTCCCTACCTTTTCTGAAAAAATCAGGGAAACAAATCAATTTCCACTTCGTCCCAATAAACTTGAGATTCTTCAAATTAACGTGGGTTATATGTGCAACCAAGTGTGCGAACACTGCCACGTAGATGCAGGTCCGGACCGAAAGGAAATAATGACGCGCGAAACCATGGAGCAATGCTTAGAAATAATCCGGAACACGGGCGCACATACTTTAGATTTAACTGGCGGGGCTCCAGAAATGAACCCCAATTTCCGTTGGTTTGTTGAACATGCAAGCAAAGCCGGAATAAAGGATTTCATCGTTCGAAGCAATTTGACCATTATCCGCTCAAATAAAAAATATTATGATTTACCTCAATTTTTTCAAAATCACAATGTGCATGTGGTGAGCAGCATGCCTCATTGGACTCGTGGCAAAACCGACAAACAAAGAGGTGAAGGTGTTTTTGACCAATCCATAAAAGCTTTGCAGGAATTGAATGCCGTGGGCTACGGAATGCCCGATAACAATTTGCGATTGGATTTGGTTTACAACCCAAGCGGTGCCTTTTTGCCTGGCGATCAAACCAGCCTGGAAAAAGAATTCAAAAACGCATTATTAGAAGATTTCGGAATACATTTTCACAGTCTTTTTGCAATTACAAACCTTCCCATTTCCAGGTTTTTGGATTATTTGATTGCTTCCGAAAATTATGAAGACTATATGTATTCATTGGTTGAAGCCTATAATCCGGCCACAATAAAAAACGTAATGTGCCGAAATACTATTTCAATTAGCTGGGATGGGTATTTGTATGATTGTGATTTCAACCAAATGCTGGAGTTGAAAGTGGCGAGCAAAATACAGCACATTTCAGAATATAATGAAGACATTCTAAACAACAGAAAAATCATAATTTCCCAACATTGTTACGGCTGTACCGCTGGCGCAGGAAGCAGTTGCCAAGGCGCAGTAACACAATAAATGACCAACCTTTCTATCTTCCCAAAAATTATTGATTACTGAACACTGAACACTAAAAAAATGGGCTTACTTTCCTCAAAAGATACCAGCGGCGACACAGAAATGGCTTTCGATTTTCATTTTCCAACTTCAAAAAAAGCACTGTTAATTTTTACCCGAAACCCAGAATTGGGAAAAGTGAAAACCCGTTTGGCAAAAACTGTTGGCGATGAAAGCGCTTTAAAAATCTATAAATTCCTGCTGAAACATACAGTAGAAATCACAGAAAAATTGAATGTGGACAAATACGTTTTTTATTCAGAATACATCCATCGCGCCGATATTTGGAATCCGGACATTTTCAGAAAAAAACTGCAAAAGGGAGCAGATTTGGGCGAACGGATGAAAAATGCCTTTTCAGAAATCTTCGGAATGGGTTATGAAAAAATAATTATCATTGGTAGCGATATGTTCGATTTGAACAAAAATGATTTGGAAACCGCTTTTAGTGCGCTTGAAAAAACTTCATTCGTGATAGGTCCAGCAACCGATGGCGGCTATTATTTATTGGGAATGAAAGAAATGAAAGAAAACATTTTTCAAAATAAGGAATGGGGCACAAGTAGCGTTTTGGATGCTACGCTGAAAGAATTAAAAGAGGAAAAACACGTGCTTCTCGAAGCACGGAACGATATTGATTATTACGAAGACATCAAAAATATTGAGGTTTTTCAGAAATTTTTACCACCGTATTTAAACAACGACTTTTTGTAAATTTTACACCATAGCTTTTTAGATTTATGCAATAAGTCCTTTCATCCTTTGTCAAAATACTACCATAAAAATGAAAAAATGAGCATTACAAAATATATTGAAGAAGCCGCAGACTATTTAAAACAGCGCGGTTTTGAAAACCCCGAAGTGGGAATTATTCTCGGCACCGGTCTGGGCAAAATCACGGAAACTATTGCCATTGAAGCTGAAGTCAGCTATAACCAAATCCCAAATTTTCCTACCGCTACGGTAGAATTTCACAAGGGAAAATTAATTTTTGGCACTTTGGAAGGAAAAAAGATTGTAGTTATGCAAGGCCGTTTTCACGTTTATGAAGGATATTCGCTACGCGATGTTAGCTTTCCCGTGCGGGTGATGCATCTTTTGGGAATAAAACATTTGTTGGTGAGCAATGCCGCTGGCGCCATAAATCTCAATTTCAAAAAAGGTGAAATCATGCTTATTGACGACCATATAAACTTACAGGGGGACTCTCCCCTAGCCTTTCGCGGGGTTGAAAAAATGGGCGAACGTTTTGTAGATATGAGCGCTCCATACCATACTGAAATGAACAAAACACTGGCGCAAATTGCTTCCGAAAAAAACATAAAACTTCACAAAGGTGTGTATGCCAGCGTCGTTGGCCCGCAACTGGAAACCCGCGCTGAATACAGATATTTGAAAATTATTGGCGCCGATGCCGTGGGAATGAGCACTGTTCCAGAGGTTATTGTTGCAAATCATTTAAAACTTCCCGTTGCGGCCGTTTCAATCCTTACCGATGAATGTGATCCAGACAATCTACAACCCGTTAATATTAAAGAAATATTCGCAATGGCTGCCAAGGCGGAACCAGATATGATTACCCTATTTTCCCATTTAATCAAACAACTTTAAGTTACAATATAAGTTATTTAGAAACTGCCATTGATGTTTATAAACAAGCCGCACTTGTTCCGGACGTGTGACTTTGCTGCACAACAAACCCAATTTGGGAACTCCCTGGGCTTAAATTCCGAGGATTATGCAAAAGATGAACTACGGCTGCGGAAGTACTGTAAACACGCGTGATCTAACAAACAATCCAAAAATACTGTATGTTGGTGTGGGCGGCGGAATGGAGTTACTTCAATTCTTATTTCACGGGGCGATGAAATTATTTGTTCCCCTTTTTTCCGACTTCAAAAAAGTAAATAGTTACATTTATAAATTCAGAAAAAAACCACTTAAAAATCATCGCGTATGGAGCACATCGTCATTATTGGCAACGGCATCGCTGGTATAACTGCAGCGCGACACATCCGAAAATTTTCGAACAAAAAAATAACAATTATTTCTGCAGAAGCAGATTATTTTTTCTCCCGAACCGCTTTAATGTACGTTTATATGGGCCACATGCGTTGGCGTGATATTGAACCTTATGAACCTTGGTTTTGGGAAAAAAACCGATTGGAATTGAAGAAAGCGTATGTTGAAAAAATTGATACGGACAGCCAAACGCTTTATTTTAAAGAAGACGGTTCGCTGAAATACGACAAACTGATTATAGCCTCGGGCTCCACAACCAGTTATTATGGTTGGGAAGGACAAGATTTGAAAGGCGTTCTAGGTTTGGTTTCCAAGAAAGATTTGGAAGATTTGGAAAAATATGCCCCGAACAATAAAAAATGCCCGCGTGCCGTAATTATTGGCGGCGGACTTATTGGCGTTGAAATGGCCGAAATGCTCCGCTCCCGAAAAATTGAAGTAACAATGCTCGTTCGCGAAGCTGCATTTTGGGCGGGCGTTCTCCCAAAACCTGAAGCGCAAATGATTTCGCGCCACGTTATCTCGCACGGCGTAGATCTTCGGCACAACGCTCAACTCGATAAAATTTTAGGAGATGATAACGGAAATGTGCGGGCCGTTATAACAAAAGATGGTGAGGAAATTCCGTGTTGCGTAGTTGGGATTACAACGGGTGTAAAGCCGCAAATTTCCTTTTTGGAATATTCAAAGATTGAAATCGACAAAGGTATTTTAGTAAACAAAAAACTGGAAACAAACATCGCTAATATTTATGCCATTGGCGATTGCGCACAACAACGCAAACCCATCGGGAATCGTCCTGTTGTTGAAGCCGTTTGGTACACGGGCAGAATGATGGGCGAAGCCGTTGCACAAACAATTTGTGGAAAACCCTTTGAATACAAGCCCGGAAACTGGTTCAACAGCGCGAAGTTTTTTGATATTGAATATCAAACCTACGGTTGGGTTTTTTCAGAAAGCAGAAAAAAAGAATACGAAACACAATTTCATTGGAAATGCAATAGCGATTTGCGTTGCGCCACTATTTCATACCATAAAAATTCCGGCGAATTTTTGGGAATAAACACCTTCGGAATTAGAATGAAACAAGAAGTTTTTGATAACTGGCTGAATGAAAAACGAAGTGTTGATTACGTAATCGAAAATCTGAAACAGGCCAATTTTGACCCTGAATTCTTTAAAAGTTTTGAAAAAGAAATTCAGTCCAAATTTTTCAACCAAACTGCAAACGTCTAATTTATGAGTTCTGTGCAAAGAAATATGTCGCTCACTGGCGAACCGCCAAAAGCCATAAACACCCCACAAAAATTGGCAACACTTCTTGGAATGTCGGGTATGTTTATATTGGTTTTGGCCGCTTTCAATATCAATTTTCCCAATAAAACAGTATGGCTTTTAATTGCTCTCAGCTCAATATTTGGCGGAATTGTTTGGTTTGCAATCGCTGCCTATTCAAACAAAAACGAAGGCATAAAAAACGATGGAGTTTGGTTTAAATCCATTTCGAGCCGTGGTTTTTTGGCTTGGCTTACCGGTCTTGCCTTAACCGGATTTTACATTGTTCTCTATTTTTTTCCGCAGTTTTTAGGACTTACCAACGAAGGAAAAAACACAGGGCTCATTTCATTTTTTGATCCTTTAAGCAAACTGTTGAACGGAGGCCCAGCAAGCCAATGGTTTGTTTATGGCACGTTGTACACAATTGCCATTCTTGCTTTTGGAATAAAATTTCTTAAGAAATATCGGCACAATAAATACGAACGGTTGCGCACATTTTCAGTAATGTTTTTCCAACTTGGATTTGCATTTATTATTCCAGAATTAATGGCTCGATTAAACAGCGATAGCTTTTCACTGCCTTATTATGATTTAAAAAATATCTGGCCTCTCAATTATTACAATTTTGAACAATACCGTGTTGATCAATTTATTTCTGGCGGAAATATTGGACTGGCATTACTAATTTTTGGAGTTGTTTCTATACTAATTATCACACCAATTTTAACCTATAAATACGGTAAACGTTGGTATTGCAGTTGGGTTTGCGGTTGCGGCGGTCTGGCCGAAACTGCCGGCGATCCTTTTCGACATTTAAGCGACAAACGACTGGTGGCCTGGAAAGTGGAACGTTGGGTGGTTCACAGTGTTTTGGTTTTTGTGGTTTTAATGACAACCGCTGTTGTGTACAGCTATTTGGGTGATGACAGTTCAAAATATTGGCTCACAAAAGATGCTTTCTTGATAAGCGTAGCTTCATTTTTAACATTGGTATTTTTAGGCGTTTGGATTTTCAAAAGAAAAGAATTGAAGAAAGACGCACGTTTGGGCGCCATTGGCTATTTCATAATTATAATTTCATTAATAGGTTTTCATTACTTTTCAGGAAAAACACTATTTCTTTTTGAAGCGGAAACCTTGCGAAAAACCTATGGTTTTTTAATTGGTTCTATTTTTAGCGGCGTTATTGGAACTGGCTTCTACCCCATTTTTGGCAGCCGCGTTTGGTGCCGTTTTGGTTGCCCAATGGCTGCAATTCTTGGATTTCAACAGCGTTTATTCTCTAAATTTAGAATTACCACAAACGGCGGCCAATGTATTTCCTGCGGCAATTGTTCCACTTATTGCGAAATGGGGATAGACGTTCGCGCCTACGCCCAAAAAGGTGAAAACATAGTGCGTTCCAGCTGTGTGGGCTGCGGAATATGTTCGGCCGTTTGCCCGCGTGGAGTTTTAAAATTGGAAAACGGGCCGCTTGAAAAACGAATCGATTCCAACGAAATTCTTTTGGGAAATGATGTGGATTTGATGAATTATGTGAATAAGTAATTAGAATTGAGTATTGAGTATTGAGTATTGAGTAAAAGTATTCGGTTTAAACCTTACTGGTTCTTGACAGGTTGGGAAACTGTTTCTGTTAGACGGATTGTCATAAATTTTGCTGAAATTCGCAGACCGTAAAATCGCAGTTTTTAATGGCCAAAAATATTAAAGTAATCATTCCCGCATATAATGAGGAAGCCTCTATAGGGAAAGTGATTGCCGAAATTCCCGAAATCGTTTCAGAAATAATTGTGGTCAATAATAATTCTACGGACGCTACTGCCGATGTTGCCAAAAAAGCAGGTGCAACCGTGCTTTTTCAACCAATTTCTGGCTACGGAAACGCATGTTTAAAGGGAATGGAATACATTTCAGAACAAATTATAAAACCAGATATTGTTGTATTTCTAGATGGCGATTACAGCGATTATCCTTCGGAATTGACAAAAATTGTGGCACCTATAATTAATGACGATATAGATTTTGTAGTTGGAACACGCGTAAAAGAGTTACGCGAAGCTGGGTCTATGACGTTTCCGCAACGCTTCGGAAATGGCTTGGCCACAAAACTGATGACGCTTTTTTTCAATTCAAAATTTACAGATTTGGGGCCATTTAGAGCTATTAAATATGAAAAATTGCGTCAACTTAATATGGAAGACAAAACCTACGGATGGACAGTGGAAATGCAGCTTAAAGCACTAAAAAAAAACTTTAGCTATACCGAAATTCCTGTTCCCTAC
>Ga0079224_100011034_pt1 | contig 12420 bp, 20 predicted proteins | sample Stecom2015_FD_80414 | JGI IMG/M metagenome (GOLD analysis project Ga0079224, IMG submission 80414) | Agricultural soil microbial communities from Utah to study Nitrogen management - Steer compost 2015 | ecosystem: Environmental > Terrestrial > Soil > Agricultural land | place: USA: Utah...
CAACACTCGAGCCATTCGCTACACAACCCGCCCTCCATTGTCAACCTAACCCAACCCCGATTTAGAGCTCCGCCCAACCCCCACCCCGCCAACACCCCGCCCCTCAAAGTTTGAGCTTCGATGCAATGTCACCCGCCCGCCCCCTGGTTTCTCGCGACGGGCCGCATGCCCCTAGCGTAGACGCTCTAGGCGCCAACGTGGCGGCTCGCAGCACCGGGACAGTACGGTCACCGCGGTCCGGTCGCTCGGCGCAGCCTCCGTGGCTTCTAGGCGCTCACAGGGCACCGAACGAGCACGCGCCACCCACGGGCCAGTCGAACCACACCCCCACAAACGACAAAACCCGCGCGGGGCGGGCTTTGGACTTAAGTTTAGGTAAGCGTATCGAGGGGCTCAGCGTCATTGACGATTCTTGCCCCCTGATACTATTTGGCGGGCATTATCCGCACTGTGCTCCTAAGCTTACATGACGTACTCCGAATTGGGTTGTTTAGGGGTTGAACTGAGGCGCCCTAACGGCGGGCCCTTGTCTAGGCTAGTCCGTAGTAAGGGGTTCGTTTTCAGATTCACCGGTTAGGCTATCCGTCCCGCCCTCAAATCTACCAAACCAGCCTACCTCAGCAGGCACCCCTTAACCCCCTCACCGTTACGTGTAGGGGGGTCTTTGTGGGTGTGTGGGATGTCTCCCTAGTAGGGAGTACCGGACCGTGCAAGTATATGCAGGTATCCGGTTTTGTCTCGATATTGGAGGAGCGGGCCTAGCCCGATTTTGTCGGCGACCTTTCGAGCGGCCGCCCCCATACGGTCTTGCATGGGTAGGTTGGGGTCACTGTCCACAGTGTGGACAGTTTTACTCGAGACAAGGTTCGCCACGACGCGAACTTTGCCGGAGGGGAGGAGTTGGGTTCGAAGGGTTTCAAGCATCGCGGCCATGTGTGAACAGTACTAGCATGGCCGCGCGGGGTCAAGCGTTATTCTCGGACAATCAACTCTTTTCCTTTGGGCGTCACCACCCATTCCCCACGCCGCGCTTCGATAAGCCCCAGGGCCTGGGCTTCTTTCCACAATTTCCAAGGCGCCGCGATTGCGGCACCCGCGTAGAGTTTCGTTACTAGGGTTTTGATGGCGTGTCCGTTCATGCTCCCTTGATAGTAGATTCAACTCCCGTCAATGTCAAAAATTTTTAGCGGGAGTTCGATTCATTTGCACTATGGACGACTATTGTAATAGTCGTGCAGCGCCGGCCCGTACACCTTCCCGTAATGTTCGATCTCCGCGCGTCTGTATGCGCGGACGGCCTCTTCGCATTCTTTCGATGCGCCGTCCGGCGCTCGAATCGAACCTCCGATGCAGTCGTCGTAGGCGTCTTCGCCCCCGAGTTCCCTCGCGCGCTCGTAGAGTTCGCGAACTCTTTTCTCGCTTTCAAGTACGTTCATTGCTCGCCTTTCAGGTACCATCGCCCGGTTCCGGATGCAATACTCCGTGCACCCGGTGCCAGTGTTCGATGTACTTTTTGGCGTCCTCTATGGAGGCGCCCTCTGGCATTAGTCCCTGAATATCAGGGAATGCCGCATCGTAGCGCACCCAGAGTCGTTCGCCGACAACATTATGGGAAATCCATGTGATGGATTGCCCGTTGCAGTACCCAAAAGTGCGGTTTCCCTGCGTTTCCCATTCAATCGTTTTCGTCATGGCTGGTTCTCCACGTGTATTGCAGATTTTCCGTACGTCGCCCAGATTGAGACGTACGTTCCGGGGACGAATAGTTCCTCCGCCCGTCTGTTTAGTTCTTCTCTAAGTTCTTCCGCACTCAGAGAATCGTTTAGGTCCGTAAAGCGGAGTCGATAGACTCCGCCGGTCGGCGTGTGTACAGTGACGACGTGGGTTTGCATGACTACTCCGTTTCGAACACAAAACCGGTTTTCGAACGACGGGTCAAGAGAAGCGCTCCCATCGGGCGGCCATCGCTGCGATGGCTTGGTCTGGAACATTGTGTACAGATCCGAAACTATTCTGACATTCGATCACGAAGACCGTGTAGCCATAATTCTTCGCAAGTCGAAAGTAGGGCTCCGCTTCCCATTTTCTGGAGAACGTATTATGGACAGCAACCATGTCCTCGTTGTGGAGCATGAGATTTTCGACGCGGCGCACACAATTAGCGTGCGCGTCTGGCAGACGTGCCGCGTCGAAACGGTATTCACCCGTGGCGGCATCTGTGAAAAAATCATCCGCTGCGGCATGCGCGCCCGGAGCGAGCATGCGAGCTAGCGTGCTCTTTCCGCTTCCGGGTAGGCCTCGCACAATGTATAGCGTTTTTCTCATGGCACCCCAAAACCCCGCCACCATTACGTGAGCGGGGCATCCGGTTGTGTCGGCGAGTCGGTGCGGACGTGTCGGTAGCACCCGCCCGATGCCTCGAAAATCATGTATGGACCGTTAGCGCGTTCCTTACCCATTCCGCCTCTTCCTCGGCGATGCGCTCGAGCATCGCCCGGCCGGCGGCCTCCCGCTCCGGGTGAGGGGCACTTAGCGTGACTCGCCACCCATCATGGTTCGGGGCGTCGAGCCCCGACACGCGCGACAGCGTGAGTTCAACGCTCGTCACCCACACGAGCGCTTCGCTCCCGTAGCGGGGCCATACGTCCGCCGAGCGGCAGGGGACGCGAGCCTCTCCGCCCCACTGGAAGTCGTTCTCAGCTTCCGCGATCTTCTCTGCGGTGCGGAGGAGCGCGCGGAGCTCATCGGGCCCATTGGGTGCCCAGTTCGGGCATTGCGCCTCTACAAGGTATACCAAAGCGCGGGGGAGAAAAGCCCCAGCGATCCCGGCCGCCGCCGCCCATACGCGGACAGCATCACAAAAGAGTAGGTTCGTGGCGAGCTCGATGGGCTCGCCTGTTCGGGTTGCAGAGATTGGGACAATCGTCATTGCACCCCGAAGCCCCCTCGCCATCACGCGTAGGGGGGTCCGGACTATGCCGATTGTCGGCCTATAGTTCGAAGGCTAGTGAGTCTCGAATCAGCGTATACACGCGGATCCGCATGACAGTTAGGCCGGATGTCGCTTTGCGTGCGGCGAATGTCGCCCGGGCCATCCGGCCCGCTTGGGCGACGGCCTGTTCGCGCGGTAGGCCACGGACCACGCGAGCGACCGCAGGTCCGACGCGGACCAATTCGCCGACGTCATCATCGTAGATTTCGGGTTCAAGAGCCGCATCCCATGCGGCTCGGGCCATCGGCATCAACCGATCGGCAATTGTACGCGCCAATTCTTCGGACTGAGCATTCATCGGGCCGCCTCCTTTCGGATTCTCTCGGCCGCGTCGGCGATCTCTTTGCTCGTTCGCCCCATAAGCGACACAAACGGAGCGTCGCATTTGAAAGAGTTGGTCAATCCTTGGTCGTCGTCGAAGATCCCGGCGTGGGGAATACGCTCGCCGTCTCTGACGGGCTCGCCTACGCGATGAAAGATACGCGCGCAGCGAATACACCGCGCGGAGTAGATAATCCCTGCTTTAGCGTCGGTCATTTGCACCGCGAAACCCCGTCGGCCGAACCGTACGAGGCAGGGGATAGTCAGAGGACTATTAGGTGGAAATGGCCCGGTCCTCGAATTAGCAGAGAATCCTTTCTCTTGTCTTCCGAGACCGAGGTGGTCAGGTCTAGCCTATTTAGGCTTATCAGGCCCCCTTGATGCGCCTCCGTAAGGAGGCGCCAGAAAACCCCCTTGGGCGTACTGCCGAACATTCGGCAGTATGTTTCGAACGCATCGATAATGAGCACTCGTTCATTATCGTAGCGGGGAGCGGCTTTCGCCGCGATTTGGAGCTGCGCGGTCCATTCCTTCAACATGAGAAGAGTATGGATGTATTCAGCTCCGAATGCAACTGCTAATCTCGGCTTTTTTGTTCGCCGAACGGGCGATCGATGGCCCGACGGATTGCAGCTTTCGCGGTCTCGCATCCTTCGGATGCGAGATAGATCGCGGATAGCATCGGAAACGACTGCTCTCCGAAGATTACGTCTCGGTCGCCCAGCGCTAGCAGGGCGCAAGTATTGGAAGCCATTGTCCAATCCTCGTCTCGCAGGTATTGGACAACAATGTCCCGCAGCGTAACCTGCGATGCATTGAATACAGTGTGAATAGCTTTTTTGACGTTTTCGAGATCTTCGGTAATCACGGTTCTTCCTTTCAATTGTCAGTTGTCGAATTCATCAAAATGACACTGACTGCAATATCCTTCACGCACAGCGCGTGAATGACATCCTACGGATTTGCAGATTCCGGAGCCGCGCAGTTTTTTCGCGACCCCCTTTGTGGAGACTAACGCGACTGCGTTTCCGGTCGTCGCGTCGCCTCCTGCCCAGATAATTCGGTCGACAATCGCATCCCATTCCACTCCACGATTGGAGCGGATTCGGATAGTGTCGCCCTCAGCGGGACGACCGATTACGCGGGCCCCCCACTCCCCCGATCGGAGTTTGTACGGAGTAGCTTGTAGAGTCGATTTTTTCGGCATTGTTGGGATCTTTATTCCATACCCAACCGTTTTGCTCGGTCAGGGTATTTGGCGGGAGCGCCCACGATTGGGCGATTCCGCGAATGATGGTAGCGTCTATCGAGGGAATTAGTATGTTCGCCATTGTCGAAGACTCTGGAAAATCGCTGCGCGTGCGGCCATTGCGCTATCGTACAAGTCGCTATGCCGAGCAGAACCGGCCCATTGTTTTCGGGCGCGATAGTATTCCGCAGCGAGGCGATGTTGCCGCGCGATTCTCCACAGGTTTTCTGCCGCGATACGTAGTTCGCGGCGCCCTTTGGGGCATTCCGCGTAGCCGCGGAGAAACTCCTCAATCTCCTCCGGAGCGAGCACGTCTCCGGGAAAGACTCTGTCGAGCATGTTAGCTATGCTCGGTTGCCACGCCCATTCACTAGCCCGCCTATCGACATGATTCGGGCTGAGTCGGACGCGTATATGTGCGGGAATCGTAGCGTAGGGATCCATCGGTGTTTTCTTTCCGACGCTCATCTCTGACGTCAGGTATAGGCGAGGTCCCGGGACCTGGTCAAGGGGGGTTCGCAAAAAAAAAAAAAATCCGGACCCCACGAAGAGCGGGGCCCGGAAAATCAGAGCAAGTCCCTAGAGGGACTGTGCGGCGACTGTAGCTGCGAGTTGCAAGCTTAGTGCGTCAAGGGCCGCTCGCTGGTCTGCTACGCTCGCGCGCGGTCCCTCGCTCGGGTCCACGCGAGCTAGCGCGCCGTCGATCGCCCGACGCAGCTCGCCCGTGACAGTATTTAGCGCGAATCCCGCAAGGCACGACCCTACAGCGCGGTAGTCAGGTAGACTACCAGCGCATCCGATCAGTGTGGCCGCGTCTACGCGCTTGACAACTCCGTCAAGGTATGCTCGCGCGTTTTCTTTTTGAATAGTCGAGCACGCGGGTTGGCACCCTAGCGAAAACAACGAAAGTGCGAAAATGAATTGTTTCACAGTGAATCCTCGTGAGTGTACACATATAGAAAATCTATATGGTAAATAGGGTTGAATAATGTTAAGGATGTTTGAAATCTAACTATTGACAGTGTTGCGCTAATTGAATCAATACTGATTTGACCAGTTCCGCGTATTGCGGATTGCGCAATTGTTATGCTAGACGATGTCGCGTGGAACGTATGTAGATCTAGAGATTCTAGCGAGATTTCCGCTAGAGTACTCGAAACACTAGCTGAGCCTATCCTGCCGAACCCGTGTAGTTCAGTGAGTGCAGCCGTTAGCGTATTACTATTTGCGGAAATATAGGCAACAGCCGCAAATGAAATCTCGGATACAGATTCTGAAAGTGATTCTGTTGATAATTGCGCCGTTCCGAGCAGCGTTGCGGTCGATGCGGACGCGCTTTCCGATTCGGCCTGAAAAAGTTCGCCGGGGAACGTTACCTCTATCCAATCGATGCGAACTTGTAGATCGGGAGTTGCAACCGGTTGGGAATACGCCATCACTCCCATATTGAGAGTTTCGGGCATTGGGTTGGATGACCGATCTATAGATTGGAGCGGTGTCCACGACTCACCATCCCCGGAAACTTCAATCGCGAATTCTTGCCCGCTTCTCTCAATTGCAATGAATCCATCTCCGCTCGGAAAATCTTCCGCTTCGGTATTCGTCGTTCCGTTTACGTTATTTTTCCACTCCGCTTGAATCGAAGCTCGATTGAATGCTCCGAAACCCCCGTGAATGAAATTGTAATCCGCTTGCCGGTCCGAATCATCGCTACTCGGCGAGCTTGGCCAATTGCTAAAATCATGTACTGCGATTCCGCCGATTCGAAATTGTGTAGTCGGCGGAAGTCCTGTTCCCGCAGCATTTAGTACGCGAATCTTAGCTTCGATTCGCCACGCGTCGCCGCTTAGTCTTCGATACAGTAGTTGCCCGTCGTTGCGCTGATACCAGCTCGATCCGTCCGGACCACCCACGCTAGGCGCGAATCGAAATTCTCCGTCGACTGTTTCAAAGATTGTGGGGGTGTTTCCTTCAACCAGGTTTAGGAATGACCACCCATGGTCGAGCGGGTTTCCTGTATAGTCGAAATCTTCGCGAAAATAAGACGTAATCGCGGGAAGCTCCGGAGTTTCGAACTGTACACTTGCGGACGACTCACTCTCTGATTCCGATGCGAAGCTTCCCGCCCCCTGTAGCTCGGCGCTAGCGAACGATTCGCTAATCGACGCAGCTTGAAACTCGTTTTCTCCAGGTTCCTCTTCGTCAAGTTCCGCCCACTCGATTACAACTAGCGTCTGGGGGACATCGCTAGTGTTCCCGCGATTTCGTCCCCACGTTGTTACTCCAGCCGTAACCCACGTCGAACGCATTCCAACAGTATGTGTTCCCGCTGCAAACTCCAGCGAATGTTGAAACGCGACAGGTAAAAGATCGTCTGTCGAAGTAGCTCCCGTGTTCGAAGTTCCTCGAAAGAACCCTTGCGGAGGAACTAGTTCCGACGAATCGATTTCGAACTGTCCATATACGAAGTTGCTCGCTTGGGTTTCGAACGTTCCCAAGCACGTACATAATGACGACGTCGCGGGGACGTCGACGCTTTCGGCGAACGCGAGACTATTTCCCGCGCCTGGGTTACCGTTGATTCCGTTGCCGGTCTGAACTGTCCAGATTCCCGGCAATCGAAACGATGCGAATCGAATCCTCCGCGCTCCAAGGTTTCCCGCGCCTAACGTCCCGTTCATTTCCAATCGGACTGTAACCGGAACATTCTCCGTACAGTCCACTGGAATAACCCATCGAATCGAATGCTGGGGTTCCCCCGCTGCGAACCCTAACGCTGTGTCGAATTCTACGGCTTGTTGAAAGACCGAACTATCAATTTCGACACGCAACGCATATTCATCAGCGGACCCCTCTGGCGACGTTGTTTCGGTTCCGTCCCCAAGTACTTCGCAATACACCGCGACTAAGTATCGTGCGGTCGCATCAGGGGTTAGTTCGTATTCCCCTAGTTCAGTCCATCCGGACGTCGGCAATATTTCGATCGAAGAACCGTTGGACGATTCCTGGAAATGGAAGTCGCCCAATTCGGATGTCGGAACGCATAGCGCTTCGATGCTTGCGGAATCCGTGACTGATCCGCTCGATTCCGCGGTCATTATGTATTCCAGTTCAGATTCACCATCTCCCGTCACGACGAACACGGCAGGAACTTGTCCGCCGCTCGCGTCATTACCTCCAAATGTCGTGAATCTGAACGTGCTCCGACCTTCCGCATACACGGTTGAATCGTAACGGAAGTGCCCCGCTCCCCATTGCGTATTATCGGCTTCGTTGACGACTTCCGCGTGAGCGAGCACTAAATATTCGACCCCATCATCCAACACCATGGATGCGGGATCGCCATTCAAGTCAACCCTCGAAACGGGGTTAGAGGGGCCTACTCCATTTAGAGTTGCGTCGACCCCTCTCGCAAAGCGCAATCCTGGAATTGTCATTACGCGTCCGGTTCCTCAGTGAACGTCGCGCTACCGGCCGGAATCGTGGGATTGATATTTTCCGTGACGCTCAGGCCTGATTCCGGGTCGGTCACTTCGCAAATATACAGAATGCTTCCATCCCCGGGTCCGACGCTCACATGTGTAATTACTTGCGCCGCCCCGCTATCTTCCCGCATTCCAAATTCTAGCGCTTCGATATTGCTCGCTACATTGTTCGTGACATCCCATCCGGCGCTTGAACGCGCAACCGTGACGTTCGCGTATCCGGTATAGTTGCAGACGCTCGTCGACTGATTGCCCGCGCTAGGGTTTGCAGTATGCGCCGCAACTGTCAATGTCCCCGCGGTTTCCGATCCGAGCAATCCGCCCGCATCGCCGATGCCTGTGATGTCAGCATTTTGGAAAATGTGTTCAAGAATCGCGTTCGCAAAACTCGCTGATTTCATGTCAACTCTTCTCTTTCACGTTCCACGTTGCGTGGGGCTAGATTCGATTATGAACTCGTATCTAGTTCGCGTAATCAAATCCATCGCCGGGTCTGTCACGTGCTGTAGCTGCAATCGTCCATATAGAGTTCGATTCGTAGGAAGCTCTCGCGTAACGTCAGCCCCCAAAGTCACGACGATGGTTCCGTCTGATTTCGTCGCCGACATTTCGATTGCATCCCCTTCTTTCGAGGGCCACGGTTGCAATTGCATGGCGGGAGTGAATTCGTCTAAATCTACTCCCGCCAACGTAACGACCAATTCGAATCGCCCGCCCCGAACGATTGTCAGTCGTTTCAACATTCAGATTTTCTCCAGCCTATCGGCCAGATTCCGGAGCTCCGCGATGATGTCCGCTTTTCGCTCGGCTCGAATGAATGGCCACGTTGCATCCGGAATGTCATGATGTGGGGCCCCCAACTTCACACTGTATCGCGTACCGTCGGTCCGCATAATCGTGCGCGATAGTTCAGTGTTGATAGTACAGATCGTTTTCCATTTTTTCGGCTTAGACATAGCTACCTCCGATTTTATTCAATCGCGAATTTCGATAGGCCCAGTCCGGTCAACATGCTTAAGCAAATCTGCCAACCGAACGTCTTGCTTTCGTTGCAACTCTAGCGAGTCTTTTTGAAATTCTCGCGTGTCTCGCATTGCCTGTTCCTGCAAATCGAGAATCCTAGTAATGCGGCGCCCTGCGGACCATAGAGTCGACGCAATCAACCCCCCTACACCCATTTGCCCCAATTCAGTGGGCGTCCAACCTGCAATCGAGTCTGTATTGCCCAATAGCGTTGCCGCCCCGACAATAGCAACGGGCACACTTAACGAAATTAGCTTCTCTGACAGCATTTATTCTAACCCTTCCCCTGCAAACCTCAGAACACATGCCCGCGCGCGGCGTATACACTGCATGTCCATACGATATTCCAGTTTGCGCCGTCGCCGGGGTCGTCAAAAGCTACTCCGAAATATAGGCCTGTTCCGAGCGCAAGTTCCGCGAGCTGATACGTTCCGGTTTCAGTTATGAAGTTTTGAGATAGGATTTGCCGCGTGCTAGTTTGCACAATCGCCACAATCTTACCGGTATAAGGTAAGTCGCCAGAGTGTTCGCCATTGGCGGCGCGCGTTCCGATATATTCGAACGTCACGCGCGCAATGCTTTGCGTATTTATTCCGAACAGATCAATAGTAGAAAGGTTCAGTAGAATATTGGTGAAGACTCCGCCGAATGTGTAATATCCGCCAACGCCTTGAAGTGTCGTGAGCGTGACAGGAACATCCGCGGACGATTTATTTAGTGCCACTAGCCCGACAAATCGTTGGGCTCCCGTCCAATTGTTTGCTGCGGTGAGGGACCCTTTATCCGTGACGATTGCTGCTAGTTGCTCCCGATTGTTAGGGTCTAACTCGACTCCGGACAGTTCAATAGCTCGCGCGATTTCCTCTTGGACATGTCCACACCATTCTCCGCTTAGGCGCGTCGGCGGAGTATTCGTATCTGCGTCACCGTTCGTGAATCCGTCGCGCCCTTCGCCGTAAGCGTCAACTTCCCGTGTATCCGTGTTTATTCGTCGCATTATACCGTGTCCGAATATTCAATGTTGATAGCGCCAAACGCTTGCGCAAGTTTACGAATCTCGCATTCCAGGATTGCGTCGTTTTCTGAGTGGAATGGAACTACCAGTGTTGCCGCCCACGCCCAGCCGCCCTCTTGCCCGTATAATGCATCCGTACATTCGCTGATGCATGTGAGTGGATCGTACATTCTAACGACAGTAGCGCCGACATACCCTAAATTTTCCGCAATCAATATCAAATCTTGCGGATTGCCGTTGGTCCGACCAATGTGGCGACTCAGTACCGCGGATTGCCGCTGTTCTACGGTTTCACCCAGGGCGCCGCATGCATCAGGGATTCCGTACATGCGCTCCCAATTCTCTAACGTTCCGTCCGCAGTCGCAGGGAATATTTCGTCGACAATGCCCCCAATCAAGCGCGTAGCTCGACTGAGTTCGCGCGCCCACGCTCCTACCAGCGTTCGGAAAAATTCCCCTAATTTCCACGCGCGGCCCGGAGGGAGCAATTCTACAATGAGCGGCAATCCGGTTTCGTCGTATGCGTTGATTCCCGCTTTTGCATTGTACAGACTACCAGATTCAATCTGCACACGCATTCCTTCGAATGTCTTAATCCCCGGGCGGAATTCGTAATAGTACGCTCCCACACTGTTTTCAAAGCCCCAGTATCGAATTCGATCCGTGTATATTGAATCGACTTCAAATGTAATCGGAGTCTGATTCACGAGTTGCCATTCAGGCCCCGCATATCGCCACTCGTCATATTCAACACTAGCGACCTCGTTATACCGCATGCGCGTGGTAGAATGCACATTGTTTCGGTACAGTTCTAGCGTGTCGCTCGCAAGCGGGATTACCCTATCTTCGCGAGAATAGTTAATCAGCGCATCCGCTTCCGACAATGCCCCTGAACCGATTTCAACGTATCCCAGGGTTCCCGTAAACGGCCCGATTGACGTTACGTAGTAACCACCGAAAACGAGATTAACATTCGTAGAGAGAAGGTTATTCGCCATTCCTAAGATGTCGGAACCTTGAGAAACGCCATCGAATATTAATTCTACGTCCCATTCCCCGATTCCGGTAAGTCGAGTAACATTGAAACAATAATGGTGCCACTCACCATCCGCTGCTGGTAATCCGCTAAACTCCCAATCGCGGAATGCCGCCGCCGGCGGTCCATCGTACGATCGAAATATTAGGCTTCCCGTTCCCGTATGTTGAATCAGGAACCCATGCACGACGGAGGGGCTCCCTAGCGATATAATGCGCATAACCCCGGGCGAGAATTTCGCCCAGAATTGAACGCGGTATGATCCGTTGACGACTAAATCAATCAACTCTTCGGACGCCGCACCTACCAATGGCGTTCCCGCAAACACTAATCCGTCATCATATTCCAGGTAAGATTCAGCGCTCAATGTTGGGCCATACTCGCGAAGCGGGCGCGTTTCCGTGTAGGGTTCGCCATTCACTCCGATTTCCGTATAGAGTCGGAACGTGGTCGTTTCGTCCCTGACTGGCGTAGCGAGTTGCCATGCACTCGCGGTCAGTCCGTCGCGATAGTTGAATCGATTGTTCGCGTCTAAATATTGATAGCTGCGGAGTACTTCGTCCGAAGTAAGCGGGCGTTTGCATAGTCGTACAGGCCCCATTTGGCCTACGAACTGCATAGCATTGCCGCCCGGAGTACGCAAGCGCTGCGCAATAGCGAATCTATTGGACGTACCCAATTCGCCAAACGCTATTGTTACGTCCGACCCTAAGGACGTACCATTCAACCACCGCGAAACAATCCATCCCCCGCTATCGCGAGTCAGCCCCAGCGACACATGATAAAAATTTCCCGGGGACAGTGCAGCAGCAGTCAACGCTACGCTATTGAATGTGCTAGCAGTGCTACGCGTCCAAAGCGCTAGTGCTCCCGTTGACGTATAGACTACTTTGAATCCGACGTGCGCATCGCTAGCGTTCGTAGTTCCCCAATACACTAGCGTTACGTTGCTGCCCGCGGTCGGTGCCCGGAATCTAAGCTCAATATGGAAACCGTTGCTTTCGTACAGTTCCATGATTGCCGGGTCGTTTAGTTGTGATTGGTACCGTTCCGTAGCAAATACAGTTACGAGACCTTTCGGGGGATCGTCCGTTTCAGCCGTGTCCGCGATCGCGGGAACAGCCGTAGGGGCGTATAGCGTACTCCCGCCCGGGCCCCAATCGATTAGCGTGTGCATCAGTAATCCTCGAAAGTGGGCGTGCCTAAAACTAGAAGTTCGGTTGAATCAAGCTCAATATCTGTGGAGTAGTTTTCGATGGAATGCCGAATCTCCCCGGGCGCGAGTGAAATTGCTTCGGA
>Ga0079224_100011035_pt1 | contig 12420 bp, 6 predicted proteins | sample Stecom2015_FD_80414 | JGI IMG/M metagenome (GOLD analysis project Ga0079224, IMG submission 80414) | Agricultural soil microbial communities from Utah to study Nitrogen management - Steer compost 2015 | ecosystem: Environmental > Terrestrial > Soil > Agricultural land | place: USA: Utah...
GGGGGCCGACCGTATACCGTTCAGTGATTTTGATCATGCTAAAAACAATATAGCCTTGCACCAGTTTTTTGGCTTACTTGACGGTGGAGAAAGTATCAATTATGAATTGATAGCTTATGGTGAGGGTGATGTGATACTAAATACGGTGATATTAACCCAAGAACTACGGAACAACGTCCGGCTGCGGCTTAGGGGCAAGCTGCTTGGGGAATCGGGAGCAGTCAATGGCTTTTCCATTGCGCTCGATACGGAATGGGGAGAGCTGTTGGACCGCGAGTTCTGATTGCATCCCAGCCATTTATTTTCGTTTTGAGGCTGCTTTCTACGATTGGGAAAGCAGTTTTTTGTTAATTGGCGGTGTTTGCAGATGCTAGTATTCCTCTTCCAAGAGAAAAAATAGACGCCGCTGTTCACCTTGCCGTTATTCCATTGATATACCTATAGCTTATTGATTTAAATGCCGTAATGCGTTAATCGGCTTTTTGTGAATATGCAAAAATAATTGATTGTTAAACAGTTACAAATAAACACGATGTTGCAATGGATGATTGTATAGTTGCCGCTTGTTTGCTGCTTTCGTGCAGTAAGCCGGGTACCTCCCTGCAAGCGCAATTGGCCAAAACGTCAATGTATCGCTCGGCTTGGGAAGTTCGTTGGTGGGCATACAGATGACCATGGCACCCACCGCCGAATATGATGCGATGGTGCTCGAAACGTTCTTGCCCATCGGTTACCAGCTCCTCTTTATCGACCCGGCCAGTGTTCAGGATTCGGACAACGATGAAGGAGCAGAGGCAATTTTTTTTGGATGCAGGGCATCCATCGTTGCATAAAACTACTTATCTTTCGTGCGACCATAACGAAACTGGACGTTGGAAAGCCCGACAGATATACGAAATATAAATACGGAACGCCTGCTAACGAGAGTTTACATCGATAATTTCGGTTGGCTACAGCAGTACATCCTGAAGAATTCAGGAACGTTGGAAGACGCTGCCGACGTTTTCCAGGATGGCGTTAGCGCCGCATGGTTGAACATGCGTGAAGGGAAATTCAATGGTAATGCCGAGCAATTCAACGCTTATGTGCGCCAGATTTGCAAATATAAATGGATCAATACGCTACGCGTTGCCTCGTTTCGAAAGGAGTGGATTGAAGCCGATATGGGGGAATATGAAGGGCTTGCCGATGATGATGGAGCAGCGCGGAGCATCCGCGAAAGTCGTCTTCTACGGGCCGCTTTTGCAACGCTGGGTGAAAAATGCAGGGAACTATTAGGACGGTTTTATTTCAAACGTCAGTCACTGGCCCAGATTGCCGGGTTGATGAACAATACAGAGGAAAGCATCAAAACAATCAAATATCGATGCATGGTGCGGCTGCGGAAGGCATATCTTGAAAAGTACGAGGATGAGTAAGTACAGATCAGAAATCAGTCAAGCCGAATTTGAGCGGATCGAGCGTTATCTACTTGGTGGTATGGACGATGTAGGACGTAGGGCGTTCGAACAAGAGCTATCGTCCTCTCCAGCGTTATATGATGAGGTGGCACTACAGCGCCGACTTATCGCCGCTACCGAACTAGGGGCTTTCTTCGCCGATAAAACTCATTCAACCAACGTGGTTGAACACCACAGAGGACAGAGGGTTTCGTGGTGGTATGCAGCGGCCGCGCTACTGGCGCTCGGCTTTGTTGGATGGTGGCTACTGCGCCCGGCAGTGTCTCCTAGCACAAGCCTGTATGCTACCTACTTCTATCCCGACCCGGGCCTTCCGGTAGCGATGAGCAGTACCGACAAATATGTGTTTTACGATGGGATGGTGAGTTACAAGGAAGAGAAGTATGACGAAGCTATTCGGGCATGGCGTACGCTTCCAACGTCCATGCGTTCAACGGACACCTTGCAATACTATTTGAGCATGGCGCTACTGAATAAAGGGGAGCTCGATAGTGCTGCTTTATACTTGGATCAGATTTTGACCGCCGAAGCGTCGAGTTTCCATACCAAAACGTTGTGGTATAGGGCTCTTATCCATATCAAGCGTGACGAGTACGTCGAAGCTGCTGATTTGCTACGGATGTTGCCGCCAGAACAACGTGTGAGTGAGCTATTGAAAAAAATCAATCAACTGGAATAAAAAAGGAAGCCAAACCATCGAACCATGAAGTGGCAAATCTACCACATATGTGCGGTGTTGCTTTGCTTGTTGCAAACTTCCGGCCTCCCTGCACAGACGAGCGATTACGAACGCTCGCTGGAGGCCTATCGCAACCAGCAATACGACAGTGCTTTCTGGTTTTTGGACCGAGCGGTTAAAGTATTCGAGCAAGCCAATCAACAAGATAGCTTGGTGTGGGCTTATGTCCACAAAACGGAGGTCGCGTGGAGTGCTTTGGGGAATTGGCCGGCAATACGAGTGGCCGATACTGCACTGGTATTCGCCGGTCAATTGCCGCAACGCCATCTCGCCCGTGTGGCGGCACTAAATAAGAAAGGGCAAATTCTGGTGCACGTGTCACATGTTACGGAAGGAGAGGCATGTTTGCTGGAGGCGGAGAAACGTATCCCTTTGGGCGACACCTTAAACGGTGCCGTAGCCACGCTTTACAACAATATTTCTTGGATGTATATGGTGAAGAAGCAGTTAACACATGCATTCCGCTATGCCGAACGCTGCTTACATATCCAAAAAGAATTATATGGCGATGATGCAAGACAGTTATTGGGCGTTTACCAATCGTTGGGCTTAATCGCGAGCGATGCTGGTCGCTTCGAAGAAGCGGAAGAATATAGTTTGGAGCTTTACCGGCTGGCGAAACTACATTTGCCGGCGAGTCATCCCAATATGGCGCTGGTACATAACCAACTCGCCATCATCTACGAACAGACCTGCAGGTATACGGACGCACTCTATCACTTGCGGAGTATGGTGCATGTAGCTCAACAAGGTTTCGCTGAAACGAACAATCCCCAGTTTCTGGCCATCGGATTTAACAATACCGGTAACCTTTATAGTCAGTTGGGTGAATACTCATTAGCGGAAGCCTATTTTGAGAAAGCGCTGTGGTTGCACCGAATCAACTACGGGGATGAAGAAGCGGGTATCGTGGAGCCACTGGCCCATTTGGCAGATGCGAAGCGCAAGCTTGGGAAATTTAATGAAGCCGATTCACTTTTCAAGCGGGCTCACCGCATCCAGATGGATTACGGTGGAACGAGCGGGCTTGAAGTAGCAGATTTGGAAAGTCAAATGGGCGACTTGAGCTATGATTTGGGAGACTTTGAAGCCGCTGTGGCCTGGTATGAGCGTGCGTTGGGGCAATACTCGAAACCTGGTATAGCTTGGACTCCGATTTTAGCGGAGACCAAAACGACACTGGGTAGGGCGTTGGCTTCACTTGGCCAGATAGCCGGTGCACTACGATTATTTAACGAGGCGCTTGATGAATACCGAAGCCGCTACCCGAAAGGCAATATTTTCATTGCGGGCAAATTGAACAATATCAGCGAAACATATGTTATGGCGGGCAGGTTGGAAAAGGCCATGCAATACTCGGACAGTACCTTTATTGAGCTATTAATGGTACGAGACCTGCCTGGCGATGATTGGGTAACGGACTTGCCTTTTACGCACCACGTGGTCCGATACCTCAATAACCGGACAACGATTCTCGACCTGCGTTACGGCCAAACAAAAAAGGAGGCGACCCTTCAGGAAATTGTGAGGCTGGCCCAAGCCTATGGGGAATATTTTAAAGCGGGCGCAGCCGCATTACGCACTCAATCTGCGCTGATCGAATTGGCTGAAAGACAAAAGAAATTATATCAAAACGCCTTGAACGCGGCGTGGTTGCTTGCCGAGGAGCACGGTCGCACCGAATACCTAGCCACCGCCTTCGAGTTTGCGGAGATGGGGAAGGCCCTATTGTTGCGCCTTGCAGCAAACAACTTGATGGTAGACGGCGAAGCGGTCGGAAAGGAAGATAGCTATTCACTCGATCGCCATTGGCGATCGCAAATCAGCGCGCTGAATGCACAGTATCTCAACACGGGAGGGGATAATGATTCACTGCTAACGGCATTGACGAGGGTGATAGAAGGGTACCGGGATTTTCAGGATAGTGTACTCGCCACGGGTGATCCACGGTGGGCCACACGGTTTGACACAACGCCCTACCGTGTTAATGACATTAGAAAGCAATTGCTCAAAGCGGATCAAACTTTGGTGGAATTTGCAGTTACTGCACAGGACGTTTATACTTTCGTAATTAACGCTGACGCATTTGAAGTGTTCAGGGTCTCCCGATCGCAGCTTGCGGAGCGGGTGGATGTTTTACGGCGATTACGGAAACTTGGGGTAAGCGAATTCGTGGATGCCGCTTATCCGTTGTATCAACTGCTGGTGGCGCCGTTGGAGAGGTTGATCACTGGGGAGCGACTACTGATTATCCCCGATGCGGAGCTTTTTGGTGTTAATTTCGAAATCCTACCAACCGGCAAACAGGGTTCGGCATTTTCCGAATTAGACTATTTGGTAAAGCGCTATGAAATTACGTATCTGCTTTCGGCCTCCAGTGCTATCCAACAATTGCAGCAGCCACGTATATCATCGCGCGAAGGTCTTTTTATGGTGCCGACTTTTACCGAACGGATGAAGCGGGGATATGCCCTTCAGTTTCCGGACAGCCTGGCAGGGGATTTGCTCTACACGCGCCTGCTGCGCCAGCCGTTTTCCTTAAAAGCCGCGCAAGACGCATTGCGTTTTGTGAAAGGAGACCTCTATGTGGAGGAAGAGGCAGACGAACAGCGCTTCAGAGCGGAGGCTGGCCGTTATCGTATGTTGCACATGGGCACGCACGCTGAAGTTAATAACACGTCTCCATTGTACTCACGCTTGTTTTTGGCCAAAACAACGGATATCGACTCCATAGATGATGACGGGATACTCCATGCATACGAAGTGTATGGTATGCAGCTCCGGGCCGAACTAGCTGTCTTATCGGCCTGCAATACGGGCGTTGGTAAATTCCACGATGGTGAAGGCGTGATTTCCTTGGCCCATAGTTTCTTGTATGCAGGGTGCTCCTCTGTGCTGATGAGCTTATGGGATATCGATGAAAAAACCAACGCGGCGATTACTGCCGGTTTTTATGCTAATCTTTCCCAGGGCATGCGGAAAAGCGAGGCGTTACGCAGGGCGAAGTTGGCTTATTTAGCGGACGTGACGCAGGAATTGACCCATCCGTACTATTGGGCGGGGCTGGGGCTTATCGGCAGCGACGACCCCATATACCCGAATCGGTACTGGAGCTACTGGCTTGTCGCGTTGGCCTCGGCTGCCGCAGTACTGGTGGGCTGGCTATTTTTCGCCCGGAAAAGGCAAACTAACAACCGTTAGCATCTTAAGCGGTATCGAGTCAATAAATATTTGCATTTACTTGTTCACCTTTTAAGGCGTAGCCCGATAGCTGATTAGTGATTGATTTCGAACTAATCAACTATAACTATGGGTAATAATAAACTACTTTTAACTTGCTTGTTGGCATGTACTGTACATGTCATGTATGCACAGACGGAATCTGAACCGAACAATGATTTGCCCCATGCTACGGAAATCGAGTTGGAACAGGAGGTGGCCGGTAGCATCGGAAAGGACGGGGACCGGTATGACTATTACAAAACCCTGTTGCCTGCCCCGGGATCGTTGGTGGTACATCTCGAAGGGACCCACACCGGCGGGAGCGTGGGATCGGTTGCGCTCTATGCTTACGATAAGCGTGGTAGGCAAATCGGCGTCAGGTCCTTGCTCGACGCCGCCGTATCGGAAGGAGAAACGATACAGGACAGCCTTCGTATTACTTCGTTGGCCCCAGATAGCATCTACTTTCTTGTCTATCAGGGAGGGAATCGTTCTTTCGACTACCGAATACGGTATGAAATGGCCGATATTTATGACGATGATGATGAGCCGAATGGAAGTTTCCAGCAAGCAGCTGACCTATCCGTGTCACAATCCGCCAACGGCCTTATCGGTTACTGGCGTAACGGCGTGATCGATCGGTATGACTACCTTAAAACCGACCTGCCTAGGGGCGGTACGGTAAAAGTGTACGTGTCGGGCGTGCATACTGGTGGTAGCGATGGGTCGATATCATTTTACGCCTACGATAAAAGCCATCGGCAGATTTTAACCAAAACCGTTCTCGGCGATGCGGTGGCTGCGGGCGGGACGGTCAGCGATACAATCGAGATCGTATCCCGCGCTATGGACAGCATCTATTTTTTGATCTATCAAGGTGGAAATCGCTCCTTCAGTTATACCATATCATACGAGATGGCAGACGAACATCCCGATGACGAGGAGCCAAATAGCACATTCGATGAAGCGGCTGTCATCGCCGAGGACCAGGTGCGGATGGGTACGATTGGTTATGTAACCAACGGAATTACAGATCGTTATGATTATTACAGTACACATTTGCCCGACAACGGGACGGTTTCCGTAAAACTAGAAGCGTTGCACACGGGAGGTAGTGATGGTACGGTGGCCTTGTATGCCTATGACAAGAGTGGCCGGCAAATCGGTGTCAAGCAGATCGGCGATGGGGGTACCAAGCGGGGCGATAATGTGCGAGGCGTATTGGATATCACTTCCCGATCGCAGGCCAATGAAACGATTTATTTTCTTGTTTACCAGGGTGGAACTCGTTCGTTCGCTTATCAGTTAAGTTACGAAGTGGGCGATTTGAACGAAGCAGACCCGGAGCCCAACGGCACGTTTTCACAAGCTGGGGGTATCAATGCAGGTGAATCGTTAGCGGGATTGATCGGCTACACGGCTGATGGGGTCACAGACCGCTACGACTACTACAAAACCCTGTTGCCGGCATCCGGTACAATCAACGTGTACCTTACAGGTACACATACCGGGGGCAGTACCGGCACGTTCACTTTCTATGCATACGATAAAAGCGGTTGGCAGCTAACCACGCAACAGGTTGCCGGTGGCAGCGTCAATGAAGGTGACCACGTGCTCGATACGGTCCAAATCGTGTCTCGCGATGCGGATAGCATCTATTTTCTGATTTACCAAGGCAGCAGCCGCTCTTTCAGCTATGAGCTCAGCTACGAAGTGCTCGACCAACATTACCGAGAAGCGGAACCAAATAATAGCTTCCCACAAGCCATTATCATCAATGAAGGGGACAGCATAAGGGGGCAAATCGGTTACGTGGCCGATGGTGCAACGGATCGATACGATTACTATAAAACAGGGTTGCCCGATGACGGCACAGTGAAAATTTATCTCGAAGGGCTGCATACCGGGGGCGGCGACGGTTCTTTCTCCTTCTATGCGTACGACAACAGCGGCCGCCAGATTGCTACAAAATCGGCGGTGGGCGGTGCCGTATCGAGAGGTGGGGTGATACACGATACCATTGAGATTCATTCACGGGCGGCGGACAGCCTTTATTTTTTAGTATATCAAGGATCCAACCGTTCGTTCGCTTACGAGATGCGGTACGAAGTGGTTGATCGGAGCGCGAAAGATTTGGCACCGAATGAAGTATTTCGAGAGGCGACGGATCTGCTGGAAAATGAAACAGCGAATGGCCATATCGGCTACATTGCCGATGGTGTAACCGATCGATATGATTACTACCGGACCCCCGTACCCGAAGATGGAACCGTAAAGATTTATTTGGAAGGGCTCCATACCGGTGGTAGTACGGGCTCATTCACTTTCTACGCCTATGATAAAAGTAACCGCCAATTGGTAACCAGTACCGTGGGGGAAAATAGCGCAACGTATGGTGAAAGAGTCCGCGATACCATCGAGATTTATTCAAGAGCTGCAGATACTCTGTATTTCCTCATATACCAGGGCAGTAATCGTTCATTTGCCTACGAAATGCGTTATGAGGTGGTCGATAAGGGCACGAACGATTGGGAACCGAACAACATATTCGATGAAGCGACCACGGTAACGGTGGCGGATCGGGTTGAAGGGCATATCGGTTACGTGGCCGATGGTGTAACTGATCGTAATGACTATTACGTGCTCGAAGTGCCTTCCAATGGGAATATCGATCTGTATGTTGAGGGACTGAATACCAGTGGCGGTGAGGCAGGATTCCACATCTACGCGTATGATAAACATCGGCGGCAAGTGGCTTCCCGGCGCGTCGGAGGTGGCAATATAGGCAAGGGAGGTATGCTGCGCGATACCATCAGCCTGGCCTGTGTGCAAACCGATAGCCTTTATGTATTGATTTATCAAGGAGGAACGGGGTCGTTCCAGTACGACATCGGAATGAAACACATCGACCGACAACCTCATGCCGCGTTCGAGTTTGAGCGAGTAGGCAACGAAATCGGTTTCCGGGCAGCGGAGGGTAATGCGGACAGATATCTGTGGGATTTTGGCGATGGCACCACCGCCACCGGTAGGTTTCCCATGAAGGTGTATGGATTCGGTAGTTATACCGCGCGGCTGATTGCTGTGAATAGTGTTTGCGGACTTACCGACACCATCGAGTATGCATTCGAATTTAAGGGCGTCGAATACTTCACGCCTACGTCAGTAGGAAAAGGGGGAGACGGGATCATCCAAGTGTTTGGTGGTGGACTTACCGAGAACACCGTGGTTACCTTAAGCAACGGGGGCAACACACTACAGCCGGACGGCGTATATGCCAGCGCCAAGGGGACAAGCATGACCGCTACGTTCGACTTGCATTTCGCCGAGGAAGGCGCGTATGACGTCACCATCCTGATACCGGGCGAAGAACCTTTGGTCTATCCGAAAGCCTTTACGATTGACTCGTTTAACTATCCCACCACGTGGTCCGAGGTAACCGGTCCAGAAGAGTGGCGCGTTGGCCGCGAAACGCGTTTTAACCTGGTGGTGGGAAATAGAGGAAACGTGACCGCCTCGGGTGTAGTGGTGGCATTGCTATGGCCTAAGTCGGTGAGCCTACAGATGGAACACAAGGAAATCAAGCCCGATCCGGATGGCACAACGACCGTTGTAGATGACGATGGCGAAGTACATACCCTATCCAACGAGTATATCAATTACATCTATGAGAATGAGGATACTGCAACGGAAATCGACATGTTTCAAGGCAAGCCTTACAATGGATACATCCGATTGCTCATGATACCGCATGTGCCGGCCGGGGGCACGTTTGAATTGCCGTTTACCGTCCGGGCCACCAGCGCAGCAACCCAAAAATTCATTACGTTTACGTTGAAGCCGAACTACTTTGGGTCTTGCAACACCCCGAATTATGCCGATTTGAGCAACAATGTGGCCTCGGAAATGATCGATTTGGTTGACATGGCCGCCGATAATACCAAGAACGTACCCCTGCAAGCGTTGACCAAAACCCTGAAAGTAGGCCAGAAGCATTTGGCGGTCAACGCCAAGTTGGCCGGGGCCAAGTTCTGGGCCTGGTACGATGGTTACGAGGTGCCTGCCGAAACCTATTCGGACATTTGGAAGGACCTCGATGCGGCAAATGAATATGCCATGTGGACCGCTACGGAGGAGCTGGGGAAATTCGCATTGGGCAAAGGCGTTGATAAACTAAAGGCTGACAACGCAGCCTGGAGGAAAGAGACCAGGGACTTCATCAATGGGAAGTTTAAGGATCCGAGCCAACTCACTCCCAAGCAATGGCAGAAATACCAGGACGGATTGAATAGCCTGCTCGAATCAAGTGGTCGCGATGCGCGGTTAGAATTGCTCATGGATGTTTTCAATAAGGCCGACAAATTCAAGACGTTGGAAGATAAACGGCAGGCATTCCTTAAGGCGCTGGAAGATTGTCCGGAACTCGCTGAACAAATGAAGGACTTGCTGGACCAAGTCGGCGACGAGCTTTTGCCGAAGGACGAGCGCGAAAAAGAAACGAATTCAATCGGCTCGATGGATCCCAATGCCATCTATGGACCGGCGGGGGTAGGTACGGCCCGGTATGTGAATAAGCTTGACCGTCAATCGTTCCTCATTACGTTTGAGAATGTCGATACCGCCACGGCTGCAGCGCAGGTCGTTCGTGTGGTGGATACGCTCGACAAGGACATATTCGATCTTACGACGTTTGAATTCGGTAATGTAACGATCGCCAATGAAACCTATCGTGTGCCGAAGAACAGGCAGGAGTTCGTGTTGGATGTGCCTCCGACGACCGAGCGCCCCCTGCGTGTACGGATCAATGCAGCTTTAGATACGCTTACCGGCATTATCGAATGGCAGTTCTTTTCTATCGATCCGGAAACGGGCAACCTTCCCGTATTGGATGGATTCCTTCCACCCAACGTAAATTACCCTGAAGGGGAGGGGTCGATATCCTACTCGATCAGCCTTCGCGGGGATGTCGGAGATGATGTGCTGGTAACTAATCGGGCTTCGATTATATTCGACGAAAACGAGCCTATCTTGACTAACCAATGGCAAAACAGGACGGATTTGATGAAACCGGAAAGTAAGGTGCTTGCAGAAGTCAAGGCCGATTCGGTCATCCACCTGCGTATAGCGGCGAGCGATGGCGGTTCGGGTATCGGCTACCACCGGATCTATTACAATGAGAATGGCACGGGATGGTATCCATTGACGGGTACGCGCCTTGACACCCTAAGTATGGTGGGCCAACTGGGTGCAAGCTACAGCTTTTACGCGGTCTCGGGCGACAAGGTAGGGAACTTGGAAGAAAAAGTGCCCGACGCGGAGGCCACCGTTACGCTAATAGGCGGTTCCGTACAGCCGAAACCCGTTGATAAACCCTTTGTGCTAGCACCAAACCCGAGTTCAACGGGTACGCCATCCATTATTTCTGCAGATTATACAGGGACGGTCACCGTGCGTGTTGCCAATGTGTTAGGCCAAGAGGTGGTAAGGCCCATACATTTGGGAATGCATGCTGGCACGGGTACGCCCATTGACCTCAGCAGGTTGGGGACTGGCATCTATTTCCTTGTGATACGCAAGGAAGATGGAACGGTTTACCGAGATAAACTCATCATCCATAAACCATGATAAATATAAGAAACCGTCATGGTTTTCAAAAATCACACCGTGGAAAGATTAAACACATGACAGCTTCATTGCTATCGAGAGAAATTTAGACAGATGAAACCGAGATGTAACTAATATTGACGTACAGGGCACTCATTATTTACATTGAGCGCTTATCAGCCAATAAAAAAAAATAATTAGATGAAAATGAAGAATAGAATATTGTTTTCGGCAATCGTATGGGTGTTGGCCAATACGCTACTGTACGCCCAGCAGGCGGATCAACCAAACACGCTCCATACGTTGGTGCCTTTTTTAACGATTGCGCCGGATTCGCGCGCGGGGGGGATGGGCGAAACCGGTGTGGCAACGCGGCCGGATGCCAATTCCATGCACTGGAACCCAGCTAAATATGCCTTTGCCGAAGATAATGCGGGGTTAAGCCTTTCTTATACGCCTTGGTTACGGCAATATGCGGATGATGTGCACCTCAGCTACCTGGCTGGATATTATACCTTGGACCACAGACAAAAGTTGGCGGCGTCCGTCCGGTATTTCTCATTTGGCAACGTGGACTTCACAGATGCTGGCGGCAATGCCCTTCAACCATACAAACCCCGTGAGTTTGCAGCGGATGTGGCGTATGTTCGTAAATTCCCCGAATATTTTTCGTTGGGTTTGGCGGTTCGGTACATTCGGTCCGATCTTGGCATAGGTGTGTACGATGGCGTGAATGTGCAGCCCGTTAATGCGGTGGGAGCGGATGCTTCTCTCTATTTCAGCAGTCCGGTTATATGGGGAGGACATGATGCGGTGGTGTCAGCGGGGGCCAATCTGTCAAACATGGGCCTGAGAATAACCAATGCCGCTAATGGTACATCATTGCCCACCAATCTCAGATTGGGTGCAAGCGTCGAATATGACGTTGATGACCGGAACATGCTTGGATTGGCGATGGATGTGAATAGGTTAATGGCCTGGAATGGGGCGGGTAACGGGGCGGCGTTGTGGCGGGGATTAACGTGGGGTGTCGGTGCGGAATACGGATATAACGACTTATTGCATAGTAGGTTGGGGTATTTTTATGAGCACCCTTCCCACGGCAATCGGCGGTTTTTCACGGTGGGGGCCGGTGTTACTTATCGATCCTTTAACTTTGATTTTGCATATATGGTGCCGGTTTCAAATGAACATCCGCTTGGTAAGTCATTGCGTTTGTCTATTGGGTACTGTTTTCATTAAAACGCCTCGCTCAACGACAAATAGAACCCGCCTTGTCGCTTTTCGCCTGGGCGCTTCTCGCCGACGCCGTATTCGAGCCGGATACTGCTTTGGTGCTCGAGATCAAAGAAGTAGCGGATTCCGCCGCCAAAAGAGGGGATGACACGGGTGTTA
>Ga0079224_100011036_pt1 | contig 12419 bp, 9 predicted proteins | sample Stecom2015_FD_80414 | JGI IMG/M metagenome (GOLD analysis project Ga0079224, IMG submission 80414) | Agricultural soil microbial communities from Utah to study Nitrogen management - Steer compost 2015 | ecosystem: Environmental > Terrestrial > Soil > Agricultural land | place: USA: Utah...
AGCATATCATCGTGAACCTCAACCTGTGCCTTCGGAAAATATTTTTCATACATTTCCGATAGCAAGGCTTTCTGTTTGAAACCACTGACCCCTGCACCATAATGATATATGTGGGAAATGTCATAGCCTGGATCCAGACGTTCGCTGCCTTGTCGAATGTACTGATCTACCTTATCGCGGGGGAGGGTAGAAGGATTGATGCCGTGGTCTGAAAAGGTGATTTTCTTACCCGAGGCATCCATCAGGGTCCAGTCACTTTTTGTCGATCCACACTCTAGAATGAGTATCATGAATTTTTTAAGTTTTTGCAAATGTAAGGAAATAGAAACAGATACCCGGGATCATGGGCTGAAGTGCAAAAAGCTTCGATTGATTTTTTGTCTGGTTTGTCTGGTAGTCAGTGATCCTCAATATTCGAATCGAATTTAGAGTTCATTAATATTGAATTCAAATTTGCACCATTCTGGTTTTTTTAGAGGCACCTTCCACCAACCTTCATACTTTATCCGGGTCGGGAGATAGCCTGATGGGGAAGGTTCTACCTGGATATACATGGATACATCGAAGTTATATAATACGGTACTATATCTGAGTTGGTAATTGCGATTCAATACCTGCTTGGTTCTCTGGTCAAAGACCGTGGTAAGTTCTTTGATCACCATGGCGTTTTCCGGCAACGATGGATCTGCCAGAATTTTAAATTTATACACCGGTTCAGGATAGGAATCGCGATCCAAAACCAACGTGAATATGTACTTATCCAAATGTTTTTCGGTGAATATAGCGGTCTTGTCACCAAGCAGGGGGAGGTCGATTTTGGTGCCGGGGGCGAATAGCAATTTTTTTAGCGACAGTACGTACTTTTCCATCCGGGTATCGGGAGTAGGTAAATCATCCAGATTATCGTTCCATATTGCGGGTACACTCACCGGGGTATTTATGTAAAAAAGCCGATCATACATTTTTGCTGTATAAAAAATATAATCCGATTTCAGATTTACCATGTCCTGATGTATATACTCCTCCAGTATGTCGTGGGTCCTGATTTGATTGCGGATATGTTGTCGTCGTTTGGACCGCATATAAGTATGTGGTTTCCATTGAGGATGATAAAAATATAATTCTGAGGTGAATGTGTATTCTACTCTGCGAAGTCGTTGAAAAGCCCGGTAAAATGTGGTGTCGTGAATGGTTTGCGCGATCATGGATTTGATATCAGGTTTGTTCTGTTGGGCAATCACAGTCACCGAATCCAGAAGGAGTACCGCATAAATCTGATCTACTAACGTATCATTCTGCGCATGCATCGCCCAGGGTGCCAGAATATATGCACACAGGAAGGTGGAAACGATGCTCCCGAGTTTCTTCCGGATATCAGGTATGATCCGGAAATCTGGTTGCCTCGGGCACCGCTTCGGTGATGTTCTATGGATTGGATTTAAATTTTTCAATGGCACGACGCTCTTTTTTGGTTGGTCTGCCTGCCCCTTTTTCCCTAAATTCTCCTTGTCCCTTGCCTACATACCATTGTTCAAACTTCTTCAGCTCTGCTTCCGGGGTTACATCGGTGTAGCAGGTTATCGCTTCGGGTGCGCCAACCCGTTTGCTGATGATCTTACGAACGATATATTCGTATAAAAATCGATTTTTGCCCACCTTGATATGGTCGTCCACTTCAATAGATGTGGAAGGCTTAACCTTCACCCCATTGATCCATACCTTCCCGGTCTTACAGGCCTCATTGGCCTTGGTTCGGGACTTGAAAATACGAACAGACCATAGCCATTGATCGATCCTGGTGCTCTGTTTCATAGGTTGTCTTCACTTATTAAATGGTAACGTGTCTTCAATGGACATGTTTTAATTTGATAGATTTAACGACGGAATGCTTTGTTTTGGCAGCTTATGAAGCTTTTCTTGAACAATGCAGGGTTTTCATTGACGGCGGGGATATGGTGTAAAATTAAATGAATTATGGAGCTCCTCCATATATTTCCCTCATGGTAAGAATATCTTTCTCACTGAGCACGGGACGAACCATATCTAAGCCCGCCAGTGTATCCCGTACAGTTTTGGCTACGAGAAAATTACGATACCAGGCCTGATCTGCAGGGATAATATTCCAGGGTATCCTGCTCTGATTAATCGCATATTCGTATGCGTCCCGATATTCATCCCACTTGGACGCCTCCTCCCAATCTGCGGCTTTATGTTTCCAGTTTTTTTCCCTTTCCTCAATCCTTTCCCACAGTTCATTTCTTTGTTCTTCCCTAGATATGTGAAGATAAAATTTTAGGATAGTAGTATTATTTTCATCCCGGAGCAGTTCTTCGAATTGGTTGATGTATTTCATCCGTCGCTGAACCTGATCTTCATCAATCCAATTGTTGACACGTTGGATAAGGATATCCTCGTAATGGGAACGATTAAATACGTGGATCATTCCCCTGGCCGGAGCGTGCTGGTGGATTCGCCACAGGAAATCATGGTGCATTTCGATTTCGGTAGGTTTTTTAAATGAAGTGGCTTTAAGTCCGATGGGGTTGCAGTATGGAAGGGCAGCTTTCATTGATCCGTCTTTGCCGCTGGCATCCATTCCCTGAAAGACGACCAGAAGTGCATGTCTTTCCTCGGCCATCAGGGTGATTTGCAATTCGCCTATTTCTTCGGCCAGCTTTCTGGTTTCCTTTTTTATTGTCTTTTTGTCCAGACCTTCCGGAGCCCTCGTATGAATATCGGTTAGTTTGATCCTCATATGCTATGATAGTTTTTCCCGTCGAATAAGAAATGCCCGCAACACTTTACTGAAATCTTCGTGGATATTTGCTGCCATGATATCGATTCCCATTTGCAACGACTTCAATCTCAGTAATTCCAGAAATTGGGTTATTTTTTTCCTGTATAGATCTTGAATCTCCTGAGGTCTGACCTTAATATTTTCCCCTGTTTCGTAATCAATAAAATTTATGGGTTTGTTTTGGTAGGCAAAATCAATTTCTTTTTCATGATCGATGACATTGAAAACGATCACTTCATGCTTGTTGTACCGTAAATGCTGCAGGGCAGAAAACACCGGATCGGGTTGATCCATATGTTCAAAAAAGTCAGAGAAAATGACCACCATGGATCTCTTGTCAATTCGTTCTGCCACCTCGTGCAATGTATCTGCGAGTTTGGTTTTTCGGTGCATTGCTGGTGTATTGCGATACAAGTCTTCCAGAAAAGACAGCAGAAGCCTCAATTGCTTAAGGCTACCACTTGCACGTCGGTGGTTAGTAATCGTTTCGTCAAACACCGTAAGACCAAAGGCATCCCGTTGTTTTTTAAGGAGATACATCAGGGAAGCTGAAGCCAGGGCCGACCACTGCAGTTTGGAAAGTTTACGTGAATCACGTTCGGAATTTGTCAGCGCCATAGAAGCTGATGCATCGATGACTATCTGACAACGAAGGTTTGTTTCGTCATCATATTTTTTGTTATACAATCTATCCGTTCGGGCGAAAACCTTCCAGTCTATATTCTTAGTAGATTCACCTGGGTTGTATAATTTATGTTCTGCAAACTCTGCTGAGAATCCATGGTAAGGACTTTGGTGAAGACCGATTATAAACCCTTCTACCACCTGCTTGGCCAGCAGTTCAAAATTATCGACACGGTGCAAATTATAGGAATCAAAAAGGTTGGCCATAATTATGGAATGATTGGGTTCACGGATTAAATGTATAAAAAATGCCCCACATAGGAAATCTACGGGGGCAATCTCTTTTGGCGATGACAAAGGGGAGGTTAAGACAAATGTTTGTCAAGTTTTTCAACCAGCACTTGTTTTGCTGTAGCTCCTACTACTTTGTCAACTATTTCGCCGTCCTTCACAAAAAGGATGGTCGGTATGCTTCTGATCCCAAACTTAATTGAAAGTTCCGGGTTGTCGTCGACATTGACTTTACCAACCAGGGCCTTGCCCTCATAATCATGAGCCAAATCCTCAATGATGGGACTGATCATTTTACATGGTCCGCACCATTCTGCCCAAAAGTCAATCATGGTAAGGCCGCCTTTGTCCAAAACTTCTTCCTGGAAGTTTGTGTCTGTTAGTTCAAATGCCATTTCTTTTCTTCTTTTTCAATTTTGCGTTGATGTAAAAATATACATTAGCGAATAAACGCTATTTTCCTGAATTGGTTTTACATTCAGATAATATTTCCAAAAAATGCAGGTTTTTGTCCCTGGGTCCTAACTCGATAACTTATGCCATTACTAAAGTTTGTACGATCTCATCCGGTTTTTATCCTAATTCTGGGGTTTGGTCTGGTAAGCCTTATTTTTGGCATACTCGTATTCAATAACTCTGATTGGGGAGACTGGTATTATAGTCGGATATACATACCTATGAATCTGGGATTACATAAGGTTCTGGAGTTTTCTTCTGCACCGATGTATTTGGTATTGCTGTTCATCCTTTTCATTTTTATCATTGGTGGGTTGTTGTCCATAGGTGGGCATTCCTGGAAAATGAAGGTGACACAGTCTTTTATGTATTTATCATCTTCTCTTATTTTCATAGCCTGTATGTTTTATTGGATGTGGGGATTCAATTATGGTAGAACTCCACTTAGTGATTCTTTTTTTCAACGAGAATTTGTCACCATAGATACAGCAGAATTTAAGCGCAGATGGGCATTGCAAACTCATCGGGTGAATACACTAAGGAAAAGGGTGGTCATCCCCGAATCTGGGGACAATATGGCGTTTCAGTATACCAGAATTTTCAGATTAACGGCAGAAAAATTGCCAATTTTTTTTGGTTTGGATACCCGATTACAACCTCGTTGTAAGGAATTTATACCGCAAGGTGGGTTGTTGCGACTGAATACGGCCGGATTTTACTTTCCCCTCGGATTGGAGTCCTATGTTGATAGAGCCTTGCACCCATCCCAAAAGCCTGCAGTGATCGCCCATGAGCTGGCGCATGGATACGGGGTGACCGATGAGGGCGAAGCCAATTTCGTGGGATATATTCTTTGTCAGTCCTCGGGGGATCCCCTGGCTCAATATTCTTCAGCCCTCATGTTGTGGCTCTATATGGCCTCGGACGGCCGACGCCTTGATCCGGAATTCAGTCAATCTATGTGGGATAATTTATCTCCGGAGGTATGGATCGATTTGGATGAAAGACGTCAGCTGGATGAACGCTATCCTGAATTTATGCCGCAAATGCGCGATGCAATCTATGATTCATATTTATCCATGAACAGGGTAGAAGGCGGCTTGAAAAGCTATAATCGATTTGTGACAATGGTTCTTACTTATGAAAGGCAATAAATGTAAAAGCCGCAACACCCCTGCTGCGGCTTTTTATACAATAACATACTTAATTTTTAATATGACTTCCCAGGATAACCCACAAGAAGTTGTCGAAGATTGTTGCTCAGAATAATTTGACAAACCTCTTTTTGGCTTGTATCATCTTAATGTAAAGTAAAATTACACTTTTTATGCAATAGATTTCATTGATATTTATTATATCGTCATAGAAAAAAACTATTAATTGTGTTTTCGTTCATTCAGCTAGAGTACATTGTTGCACTGGCCACATATGGTAATTTCAAAGTGGCATCAAAACATTGTTTTGTGACTCAACCCACCTTGTCCATGCAGATTAAGAAGATGGAGCAGATGCTGGGTGTGACGCTTTTTGATCGATCCAAGCAACCCGTCGTGCCTACTCCTGTGGGGGCTGAGGTAATCGACCAGGCTCGACGAATTTTATCGGAAAGAGATCGGCTGGCAGAGATCGTGGACAATCATCAGAATGAGATTCAAGGTGAACTGCATTTGGGTGTCATTCATTCTATTGCACCTTACCTTCTACCTCTTTTTATTGTAGAGCTCAACCAGCGATTTCCCAGGCTATATATTCATGTGCATGAATTGACAACAGATGAATTGGTCAAAGCGCTTCGGATGGAAACCATTGATGTGGCGATTCTTGTAACCCCGGCTGACTTTAAGCAAATTGTCACCAATCCACTTTATTATGAGGAGATCGCTGTTTATGTTTCCCCGGAGCATCCATTTTATGCATTGGAAGTCATCCCCCAGCATGGGTTGGATAGCGATGAAATGTGGATGCTGAGGGAAGGACATTGCTTCAGGGATCAGTCACTTAATTTGTGCAGTAATCCTGGACGCCTTTTGAAGAATCGTAAATTCTCTTTCGAGACCGGTTCGATCGAAACCCTTATAAAGATGGTGGATTTGCAAGGTGGGTTCACGCTGATCCCTGAAATGGTCATCAGTAATATCGCACCAGAGAAGCGAGATCGGGTCAAATGGATTGAAGGACCACCCAAATTGCGTGAAGTAAGTATCGCTACGTTCCGGAATTATGCCAAACAACGTTTGGTGACCGTCCTTGTCGATTCGATCCGGGCGGCGGTACCAGAAAAAATGAAGACAAGAAGCATTGGTCATGTGGTGGAATGGATGTAAACAACTCATCATTATGAAGAGCCAAATTTCCGGCGGCATTTTACCTGCATTCCGGTCCGCCTGCTGCATTGATTATTACCCAGGTTGTCAAAGTGCGGAGTTCAATTTGATATCCCTTGTATAAAATTCATATTCCAACTTATCAGAGTACAACGTCCGGAAACAGCTGTAGAATAGTTGCAATCATTATGTCATCAACAAGTCTATAATCCCCTGAACTTACGTGCCCGGGCAGCAGGATATAATTATGGACAAAAGATGGGTATTGAGGAATTGGCAGCTCAGCTGTTTCCCGGGCATATCTGTCTTAAATTTTCACAAAATTTAACCATATTTATACTTTGGATAAAAGCAAGTCTTTTGAAAAATTGATAGCAGGATGAAAAGACGAAAATTTTTGCATCAAAGCACCGTATTAGGTGCAGCCTTTTATATAGTGCCCAGTCATGCAGTGGCGGGTCTGGGGCACAAACCCCCCAGTGATAAGTTACACATTGCTGGAATTGGAGTGGGAGGAAAAGGTCGGTGGAATCTTCGTGCCATGGAATCAGAGAACATCGTCGCGTTGTGCGATGTGGACCTGGCCTACTCTGATCCTGTATTTAAGAACTACCCACAGGCAGCGCGTTATACAGATTGGCGTAAAATGTTTGATAAAATGAGGGACAATATCGATGCGGTGATGATCGCTACGCCCGATCACACCCACGCCGTGATTGCAGCCCACGCCATGACCCTGAATTACCATGTTTTTTGTCAGAAGCCCCTCACGCATTCCATATATGAATCGCGTTTGCTCGCTCAACTTGCCAGGAAATATGGGGTCGCAACCCAAATGGGTAACCAGGGCAATTCCGGGCACGGAGTTCGTCAGTTGTGCGAATGGATATGGAACGGGGAGATAGGTGAAGTGACGGAAGCACACGCCTGGACCAATCGTCCTTTATGGCCCCAGGGTATGGACCGGCCTGCAGAAGTCATGATTATTCCAGATCATCTTGATTGGGATGGCTTCCTTGGCCCCGCGCCTTACAGACCTTATCATACCGCCTATACACCCTGGAACTGGCGGGGTTGGTGGGATTTTGGGACCGGTGCTTTTGGAGATATGGCTTGTCACGTTCTCGATCCCATATACCAGGCGCTTCGATTGGATGCACCTACATCCATACAGGGAAATTCAAGTCCCATGAATGCGGAGTCAGCTCCCCAGTCTGAGATTGTCCATTTCAACTTCCCAGCCCGGCCTGGGATGGACAAGGTCTCAATGCCTCCGGTAACGGTTCATTGGTATGATGGTGGTTTGATGCCTGAACGACCAGCTTCACTTCCTGACGACCAAAGTCTGATCAATGACGGAATGGGTGGTTGTATGTTTATCGGATCCAGAGATATACTGTTGTGCGACACAGGAGGTTTCAACCCCAGGTTGTTGTCCGGTAGAATACCGGAAGTACAGGAGAGATTGCGTCGCATCCCTGGAGCGACGGGCTATATCGACGGCCCTCATGAGCAAGATTGGATCCGTGCATGCAAGGAATCCACGGAAAACAGGATCGAATCTTCTGCCCATTTTGGATATTCTGGACCATTCAACGAAATGGTGCTACTCGGTGTGCTTGCCATCCGCCTTCAGAGACTTGAAAGAAAATTACAATGGGATTCGTCCCGAATGACCTTCACCAATATAGGTCCTCATGAGGAACTGGAGGTAGCTCATTCCAGAGAAGAAATTCAAAATGGTGTGATGCAGTATCGGAACGAACTGCTCCGGCTACCGGCGCTGGATACTACCCAAACCTATATTCGACGGGAGTATCGCCCCGGATGGTCCCTTCCTGTTAAGGTCGTAGTAGATTGATCCCCGATTTGACCCCAGATACGGATACAGTACCTGGCTAGGTATGGTCACCGATAATTTCGAATCAGGTGATATTTTTACTTCTTATTCCTTTATTGAAAGCGTCGGAGTCCAGGCTGGCTGTTTAAAAAATTTTGTTTGCTCCATTCATTTACTTGAATCTATTGTCCCGAGGGATGAGGGATTAATTCACATTGTGGTTCCACGGTAAAATTGTTATTGCAATTCATTTCTCCACCAATTGGCTTCTTTTATGGGTGTACCGGCATTCCGTTCTCCTTGATTGTTGATCGGCAGGTCATCTCAAAGCTGTTCATTTCCTGATATTTTACAGGGTACAGGTGGATAGAACCTGAAAGAGAAAAGACAGGCCCAATCTTCCTGGAAAAAAAACCGGACTACCTGATCATGTCATGTTTGATATACAGTCATCTCCATAACCTGCACTCCTGGAAGAATATGGACGGCCACATCCGTCATTGACCTGGTTGTCGATTTTAACATTTTAAATTTTTTATGACCCAAAGTCAAAAAGTTTTTCTTTCGATGAAATTAGCGGTAAGGTTAACACCAAAAATATTATTGTGAATTACTTAAAATAAAAAATATGTTGTCCATTAGGAGTAAAAAAGGCAAATTAAAATTCCTGTTAAATTTGACATAGGGTTAATGTGTTGCGGTAATTATGATTGGGGGATTTTGAATTGTGAAATATGTTCTTAAATATTTACGAAACATAATATTAAATTTGTTATGTTTGTAGGGTGTAAGGATGGCACTGAATGAATTTCAGATGTATTGCAGGATTTTATGTTTGCCAGCTCAAAAGGATTATAAGTTAGCTTTCAGTTATCAATATGTAAATAGATTTTGTATGAAATGTATTTCTCATTGCAATTCGGGTATGATTTCCAATACCCGCAACATTCTAAGAGGACTGTTTACAGTTTGTCTCCTGGCAGGCATATCTACCATGGCATTTACCCAAGTTGATTTATCCGGTACAATTACGGATTCTGATGGTGAGCCGCTCATAGGTGCCGCTGTGTTGGAGAAGGGAACCACGCATGGAACTGTGACGGATTTTGAAGGAAAATTTGAACTCCAGGGTGTGGACGAGGATGGAATTATCGTTATTTCATACACGGGTATGAAAACGCTCGAACTGGAGGTGGGGGGTACCAATTCCTGGAATCTGGTCATGGAACCTGCCAATGTTTTGCTGGATGAGATTCAGATTGTAGCTGTAGGATATGGGACCCTGGATAAGCGTGAGTTGACTACAGCGGTAACCCATATCGACAGTAAGGATTTTCTTCAAACATCCAGTATCAATCCCATGAATCAGATTCAGGGAAAGGTGGCAGGGTTGAGTGTTCAAAGTACAGCAGCTGCCGATCCCAATTCAGGTCCCAGCATTCAGATTCGTGGGGTAGGATCCCGGAATGCTGGAAATTCACCTTTGGTGGTGATTGATGGGATTCCTGGGGGCAGTCTGTCCAATATTGATAATAACGATATCGCATCAATTGATGTGCTCAAAGGAGGTGCCGCTTCTGCAATATACGGAACCAGGGCTTCCAATGGAGTGATTATTGTAACGACCAAATCGGGCAGTGGAGCACAGGGTCTGACGCTTGAATACAATGGATATATAGCAACTGATATTGTGAAGAATATCCCCGAGGTTTTGTCCGCCGAAGAATTTCTCGATCTGGAAATTGCGCGGGATGAAGGTGCCAGGACGGACTGGGCAGGTGAATTAACACGAAACATGCCTCTCTGGCACAACCATTCACTAGCCCTGAGTAATGCCACGGATAATACAGTTTACAGAGCTTCCGTGCAGTACCGAAATGCAGAGGGAATTGATATTGCAACGGGCCGAAAGGAATTTGGGGCCAGATTGAACATTCAGCACCGTACTCTGAATGACCAATTGGAATTTGTAATCAATGCAGCTCCGCGGTTCACCAACGAAACTTACACCAATTACGGAGCATTTAGCCAGGCTATTCAACTCAATCCTACACTACCGGTATTTCAACCGGACAATCCCGGACAGTACGCTTACTTTTCTGGATTTGACACCTACAATCCCGTAGAAGAACTTCTTAATAATGAAAGAGGGGCGGAGCGAAAATATTTTATCGGAAGTGCAAAGGCGCAGTGGAACATCACCAAAAACCTGAATACCGCCGTGGTGTATTCCTTCCAGAATAACGATCGGCTAAATCATTGGTTTTCACCGTCAAATTCTGCACGGTCTATCGCCAGTAACAGACGGGGAGAAGCTGAACGCGTATATGATAATTGGAAAGACCAGATATTTGAATGGACCGGAAACTACAGGTTGTACAAAAAGGATTTTACCATCAATCTCCTCGGAGGGTATTCCTACCAATACAACAACTGGCAGTTTTTCCGCGCTAAAAACTATGATTTTCCTTCGTATGCATTGTCTTACAATGACCTCGATCAGGGAAGTTATCTTATTGAGGGTCGGGCCGAACTGGATTCGGATCAGGAGTCATGGAAACTGATTGCTTTTTTCGGCCGGTTTACGGGAAACTACAAAGAGAAATACTACTTCACAGCGAGTATGCGACGAGAAGGTTCCAGTAAATTTGGTGAGAACAACAAGTGGGGTTGGTTTCCCGGTTTATCTGTGGCATGGAGGATATCAGAGGAGGACTTTATGTTCACACAAGGCTTATTCAATGACCTAAAAATAAGGGCCGACTACGGGGTGACAGGTAACCAGGGATTTCCCGCTTATCAGGCAGTTAAGCTATACACCGGTGCAGGTCAATATTATGTTCTGGGTAACTGGGTAAAAGGATTTGGTCCAGGGAACAATTACAATCCCAACCTGGCATGGGAAGAGGCTGTAAATTACAACGCAGGGATCGATTTTACCATGCTCAATTCCCGTCTGAGCGGTAGTGTGGATATTTACAATAGGGAATCACGAGGACTGGTCGGAAATTATGATGTTCCCGTTCCTCCCAACATTCATCCTCAGACCTTCGTCAATGTAGGAACTATTCGAAATACCGGTGTGGAACTGGCGCTGGATGTATTGCCGGTGAACAGGGATAACTTCGAATATAGTATCGGCCTGGTTGCAGCGACAAACAAAAACAAACTGGTTTCTTTCTCCAATGATCTTTATGAACAAGGTCAGGTATATCTTAAAACCTTACCTAGTCCGGGCAATCCAGGACCGGTAATATTATTGGAAGAAGGAGGGGATATAGGTTCATTTTATATGTTCAAGCATGCCGGCTTTGATGAGAATGGGAATTTCCTTATTTACGAAAAAAGTGAAAGTGGTGAATTTACCGATACCAAAATCACGGCGACCGGAGCAGGAGATGACCAAAAATATCATGCGGGTACTGGGATACCCAAATTTACGGCCAGTTTGAATAATACATTGAGAATTGGAAACTTCGATGTGGGTTTGTACTTCAGGGGAGCGTTTGGACATAAAATATTGAATCTCAAAAACATGTACTATGGCTTGAAGGCTTTTGAAGGTGTGAATCTGCTCAGGAAAGCCTACTTCGAAACCGGCAAAGGAGTTCAGACCCATCAGATCAATGATTCCAAAAAAGTGACTGATTATTTCTTGCAAAAAGGAGACTTCGTTAAACTCGATGTGGCTTCTATAGGCTACACCTTCAATACAATGCCTGGTATCCGCAATCTTAGGGTATATCTCTCTGCACGAGAGCTATTTACCTTTACTGGCTATGATGGTGTAGATCCTGACCAGGTTCCCGTGAATGGACTGGAACCCGGTGTTGAAGAGAAGGAATTCTACCCCGATACCCGAAATTTTACTTTTGGGGTTCAATTATCATTTTAAAATTTTAAAAGTCATCGTTATATGAAAAGTATAGCTTCAAAATTCTGGTTTATCGGGATCCTTTTCTTTGCTTTTAACGGATGTACCAATCTGGAAGAAGAATATTTCAATCAAATCGCGCCTTCCACGTTTTATAATTCACAAAGTGATGTGGCAGCAGCTTTAGCCAGGGTATACGAACATACATCCTGG
>Ga0079224_100011037_pt1 | contig 12419 bp, 10 predicted proteins | sample Stecom2015_FD_80414 | JGI IMG/M metagenome (GOLD analysis project Ga0079224, IMG submission 80414) | Agricultural soil microbial communities from Utah to study Nitrogen management - Steer compost 2015 | ecosystem: Environmental > Terrestrial > Soil > Agricultural land | place: USA: Utah...
GGGCCGATGACCTTCACCGGCACCCGCAGCTACATCGTCGGCAGGGGACAGGTGGCGGTGATCGATCCCGGGCCGGACGATCCCGCGCATCTCGCTGCGCTGATGCGGGCGCTGGAGCCCGGCGAGCGGGTCGAGGCGGTTCTGGTTACCCATGGCCATCGCGACCATTCCGCGGGCGCGGCGCGATTCGCGGCCGAGGCGGGGGCGCCGGTGCTGGCACATGGGGCACCGGAGGAAGGCGCACGCCCGCTGGCGGCGGAATGGGCGGCGGCCGGCATGGTCGGGGGCGGCGAGGGGATCGACCGCGACTTCCGCCCCGACCGGCGAATCGGCGACGGCGCGGTGATCGCGGGCGGGAACTGGCGTCTCCGGGCCATCGCGACGCCGGGGCATCTCGGGGACCATCTGGCATTCGCTTGGGAGGAGGCGGGGGTGCTCTTCTCCGGCGACGTGGTGATGGGCTGGTCGACGACGGTGATCGCGCCGCCCGAGGGGGATCTCGGGACCTTCATGGAGTCTCTCGCGCGGCTGGCGGCGCGACCGGAGAATCTGTTCCTGCCCGGACATGGCGGGCCGGTGCGGGACCCGCGCGGATTGATCGCGTGGCAGGCCGCGCATCGGCGGGAGCGGATGGCGGAGATCGTCGAGGCACTCCGGCAGGGCCCGTGCACGGTGGAGGAGATCGTGGCGGCGGTCTATGCCGGGCTCGATCCGCGGCTCGGGCGCGCGGCGGCGCGAAGCGTGCTCGCGCATCTGGTCGCACTGGCCGAGGCGGGCGAGGTGGTGATCGAGGGGTCGCCGGGGCCCGGAGCGCGGTTCCGGCTGGCTTGAGGGTCCCCCCGCGCGCGGATAGGGTCGCACGCATGAGCAGGCCGCATCCGAAACCCGCTTCCGATGCGCTCGTCCATGATCCCGAAGGCGGGATGGCGCGGCTCCTCGAGATCATGCGGCGGCTGCGCGATCCGGAGACCGGCTGCCCCTGGGACATCGAGCAGGATTTCGCCACGATCGCTCCCTACACGATCGAGGAAGCCTACGAGGTCGCGGATGCGATCGAGCGCGGCGCGATGGCGGAGCTTCCCGGTGAGCTTGGCGATCTCCTCTTCCAGGTGGTCTATCACGCGCAGATGGCCGAGGAGGCGGGGTATTTCGCCTTTGCCGATGTGGTCCGCGCCATCGCCGACAAGATGGTGATGCGTCATCCGCATGTCTTCGGGGAGGAGAGCCGGGACAAGACCGCCGAGGATCAGGTGCGCGACTGGGAGGCGGTGAAGGCGCGCGAGCGCGGTGCGCGTGCAAGCGTCCTCGACGGTGTCGCGAAGGGGCTGCCGGCGCTCACCCGCGCGGTGAAGCTCCAGAATCGTGCCGCGCGTGTCGGGTTCGACTGGCCGGAGTCGGGAGAGGTCCTCGACAAGGTCGCGGAGGAGGCGGCGGAACTGCGGGCGGCCGCGGACGATCCGGCGCGGGCCTTCGAGGAATTCGGCGATCTCCTGTTCGTGCTCGCCAATCTCGCCCGGCATCTCGACATCGATCCGGAGGCGGCGCTCCGGGCGGCGAATGCGAAATTCATCCGCCGCTTCGGCAGCGTCGAGGGGACGCTCCGGGCGCAGGGGCGGCGGCCGGAGGAGGCCACGCTCGCGGAGATGGACGCGCTGTGGGACGAGGCCAAGCGGGCGGAAAAGGCTCGGCAGGGGTAGAGCGTGGCGCGTCCCGTCGCGTCGCAGTGGCCGCGGGCCTCCCGGCGCCGCCAGTCCCCCCGTGATCCCCGGTCCGCCATCCGGCCGACGAGGGGCAGGCGGAGCACGTCTTGCCCGCAGCACCAACGGCCGCGCCCGTCACTCCGTGGCAGGCGGCGCCTCGGGGACGCGGGCACCGGAGGCGCGGAGCCGGTCGTACTCGGCTTCGGCGTCGAGCGTCATCCCTTCGTAGACTTGGCGGTTGCGATTTCCGCCGAACCAGCGTTCGAGGAGCCGGGGCTGGTTCCGGCGCGCATAGGCCTCGTCCTCCGCGGAGAGCGCCGCGCGGATCTCGGGTGACGCCGGCCCGGTGGCGGCAACCAGGCCCGGAGCGGCCGGGGCCGAGGCCGGCGGCCGACCGGTCAGGGCGGTGATGGTCTCGGCCCGCGGCTGGCGGTCGACGCGGTTGGTGGCACCGGGCGTCGGCGGCGGCAGGGTGGAGAGATCGGCCGGCATCTCGAGCGGGCGGGTCGGCAGCACCATGAACTCGTCCGGCTGGCCGACGACGCCCGAACGGCGCAGGCTGCCCGCAAGCCCGCCGTCGCCGCAGGCCGCAAGCGGCAGGATGAGCACCGCGCCGGCGACGAGCGCCCGCAATCCGGATCTGGCGTCACGATTCACTTCGGCAATCCCGTCAACTTCCCTTCGGTGGCGGACAAAGGCGCGCCCCGTTTCCCTCTAGCCGATGCGGTCCGGCCCGTCACGCCTTCTTGCGCCGGCTCCGGCTCCGTTCCGGATTGGCGTCGCGTTCGCCGAAGAGGACGAGGAGCCCGGCGCCGGCAAAGATCGCGATATCGGCGATGTTGAAGGCAAAGGGATTGTCGATCCCGCAGCAGCTCATGTTGATGAAATCCGCGACCGCGCCCCAGGTCAGCCGGTCCCAGGCGTTGCCGATCGCGCCGCCGACGACGAGGCCGGCGCCGAGCGGCACCCATGGTCCCCGTGCGCGCCGTGTCCACCAGAGCACGCCGGCCGAGATCACGAGCGCAAGGGCCACGAGCACCCAGCGCCCGGCATCCCCGAAGTCGAAGAGGCCGAAATTCACGCCGCGGTTCCACGCCATCGCGAGGTTGAGCCAAGGGTCCCAGATCTCGATGAAGAACCGGTGCCGGAGGTCGAGCCCTTCCACCACCCACAGCTTCACGGCGCGATCGAGGGCGACGACGAGCGCCGCGACGAGCAGGGTCCGCTTGAGCGGCATCCGAGCAACCTCCGGAAAACGCCCGTGACCCTAGCGGCCGCGCCCGGCGGGGGCAAGGCGGGGTTCAGTGCCGGAAATGGCGCATGCCGGTGAAGACCATCGCCAGCCCCGCCTCGTCGGCGGCGGCGATCACCTCCTCGTCGCGGACCGAGCCGCCCGGCTGGATCGCCGCCGTCGCCCCGGCCTCGACGGCGGCGAGGAGCCCGTCGGCAAAGGGGAAGAAGGCGTCCGATGCGACGACCGCGCCCCGGGTCGGCGGTTCGGCGAGGCCGAGCGTGGCCGACATGTCGCCTGCCTTGCGGGCGGCGATGCGGGTCGAATCGACCCGGCTCATCTGGCCGGCGCCGATGCCGACGGTGGCCCCGTCCCTCGCATAGACGATGGCGTTCGACCTGACGTGCTTGGCGACGCTCCAGGCGAAGAGGAGGTCGCGGAGTTCGGTATCGGTAGGCGCGCGTTTCGTCACGACCTTGAGCGTGTCGGGCGCGAGCCTGCCCGTGTCGCGGTCCTGGACGAGGAAGCCGCCCGCCACTTGCCGGAATGTCAGCCCCGGAGCGGAGGGATCGGGCAGGCCACCGGCCTCGAGCAGGCGCAGGTTCTTCTTCGTGGCGAAGATCTCCGCCGCTTCCGGGGTGACGGCGGGGGCGATCACCACTTCGGTGAAGATCTCGGCGATGGCCGTCGCCGTCTCGCCGTCCAGGGCAACGTTGACGGCGACGATGCCGCCGAAGGCCGAGGTCCGGTCGCAGTCGAAGGCGGCGCGGTAGGCTTCGGCGAGAGTCTTCCCGCGTGCCACGCCACAGGGATTCGCGTGCTTGATGATGGCGCAGGCCGGACCGTCCGCCGGCGGGAATTCCGCCACCAGTTCGAAGGCGGCGTCGGTATCGTTGATGTTGTTGTAGGACAGCGCCTTGCCGCCGAGCTGCCGGGCGGTGGCGACGCCCGGCCGGGTGGAGCCGTCGCGGTAGAAGGCGGCGCGTTGATGCGGATTCTCGCCGTAGCGGAGGATTCCGGCGAGTTCGCCCGCGAAGACGCGCCGCCGCGGCGCGGTCTCGCCGGTCGCGGTCGCGAGCCAGGTCGAGACGGCGGCGTCATAGGCGGCAGTGCGGCCGAAGGCGGCAAGCGCAAGGCGCTGGCGGAAGGCGCGGGTGGTGCCGCCGTGGCTGTCGAGTTCCGCGAGCAGCCCGGGATAATCCGCGACATCGGTGACCACCGCGACATGGGCGTGGTTCTTCGCCGCCGCCCTGAGCATCGCCGGGCCGCCGATGTCGATGTTCTCGACGCATTCCGCGTAACCGGCGCCGGCGGCGACGGTCGCCTCGAAGGGGTAGAGATTGACCACGAGGAGGTCGATCGGCGCGATCCCGTGCGCCTCCATCGCCGCTTGGTGGCTCTCGTCGTCGCGCAGGCCGAGGAGGCCGCCATGCACGGCGGGATGCAGTGTCTTCACCCGCCCGTCGAGCATTTCGGGAAAGCCGGTGAGGTCGGCCACGTCGCGCACGGCGAGTCCCGCGTCCCGAAGCGCACGGGCGGTGCCACCGGTCGAGATGAGCTCGATCCCCTTCGCGGCAAGGGCGCGGGCGAGGTCGACGAGCCCCGTCTTGTCCGAAACCGAGAGGAGGGCGCGGTGGACGGGGACGATATCGCTCATGGGGAGCCTCCGGCAAGGGATCGGCGCCCGTGCCCTTGCGTGGTCGGAACACGGGTGAAGGACCAGTTGACCTGGCCCAGATACTCGATCACCTCGACGATGACCATGATCTGGAGCGAGGGCAGGGGCGCTGCCGCCGTCGGGTCGAAATGGCGCGATTCACGCAGTTCCACCCGGCCGCCGCCGGTGCGGAAGATCCAGGTGTCGATGCCGGGAGGGCGGATCTCGACCACCTGCCGGACCGGATCGACGGCGGCCGCCACGTCCGGGTGCAGATGGAAATGCGCGACGAGAACCATGGGGTCCCGGCGGCGGCGGGACGCGGCGTCGAAACGTCTGCGTGCGCGGGCGTCGGGCACATGGACGATCTCCTCGCCACGCAGCTCGGTCCCCTTCGCATCCACGAAGAGCCGCCGCTCGTGAAGGAGGCCGAGGGTCTCGACATAGCCGTCGTGGGTGGCGAGCAGCCACTGGCCGGTCGCATCCTGGGCCTGGCGAACCGAGACGAGGCTCGGTCCCTGGGCGATCCAGCTCCCGGCGGCGCGGCCCGCGGTCCGCGGCCGGCGGAGGCGGGCCGAAGGCATTCCGGCAATCTCCACCGTCGAATGGGCGGCTGTCCCGCGCGAGGCGAGATCGGCGGCCGGCCCGAAGGCGGCTCCCGGCCCGGCGTTGACGATGATCGGCACCGTGCCGGCCGACATCTCGAAGGCGAGGGTTCCGGCAGCACCTCCAGACGCATCCGGCCCCGTCGGAGGGAGTCCTCCATCCATCACCGCCACCACCCGCCCGCCGGCAAGCCGTGCATAGCCCATCGGCAGCCGCGGCTTTGCCCGTGCCGCGAGCCGCAGCTCCGCCAGCGCCTGGTCGAGCCGGACAGGGTCTCCGGGGCCGCCGCCCTGGAAACGCGCGGTGGAGCCGTCGCCGAGCCTCAGCGCGCGCAGGACCGGCACGGCGCGGGCAATGGCGTGGAGATGGGGCGGGCGCGCGTGCCGGCCGAAGGTCTCCAGGATGCGCGCGGACCAGACGAGGGCGATGACGATCCGCGCGAGGTCCTCGGGCGCGCGGCTCGGTGTGCCGCCGGCCGGGTCGACCGCGCGCGCCGCGAGCCGGGCGAGTTCATCCGCCGCCTCGTCGCAGGAAGGGTCGGCAACAAGGGCGAGGGCATGGACGGCGCCCGCGAGAGCCTCGACCCTCGCCGCGAGGTCGCCCGCATCGCGCCAGCCTTTCGACAGGGCGCGGCCATGCGCGGCCACCGCCTGCCAGAACTGGGCGGTATCGGTTTCCCCGAGGCCCTCGGTCAGGAACCCTGCATGCGCCGTCCAGTGGAAGATCCGTGCACCTGCCCGTTCCGGTTGCCAGCCAGGCCCGCGACCGCGGCCGAACCGGTCGATCCATTCGAAGGTCCATCGCTGCGCCAGTTGCCGTGCCTTGCGGGTGCCGAGGGCGGCGAGATCGTCGAGCCAGCGGAAAGTGTCGCGCTCCGCCTCCAGCCGGGGATCGGGAAGCGTGGTGCCCCAGAACCCGGCGCCGAGCAGTACCGAATGCCCGAAGGCGCGCCATTCCCCGGCGACGAGCCGACGACCGACCTCGGCGTCGCCCCAGAGGAACGGCTCGGGGAGCGCTTCCCGAGCGGGCGGGGTCACGGCTCCCGCCCAGCCACGGCGCACGCGGTAGTGACCGCGCAGCTTCCGGAATGGACGGGCCGTCGCGCCGAGGGGGCTCAGGGGAAGGCGAAGGGACGTCATGAGGAGTGTCGCGGAACTTCCGGATCAGGTGGCCGGGGGAGCTTAGGCGGCGGGCGCCGAAATTGTCACGCCTTCCCGATCAGCGCGGCATGAAACCCGTCCACGCCTCCCGTTTCCGCCCAGAAATCCGGCCTTGTGCGGAGCGCGCCTTCGCTGTCGAGCCAGCCTTCGGGCAGGGCAATGTCCGGGCGGAGCCGCTGCGCGCCGGGAGTCCGCCGCAGGAAGGCCGCCACCTGCTCCTCGCCTTCGGCCGGAATGAGCGAGCAGACCGCATAGACGAGCCGGCCGCCCGGGCGCAGCCATTCCCAGGCGCGGTCGAGAAGTCGTGCCTGCAATGCAACAAGGGGTTCGATGTCACCTGCGTTGCGCAGATGCGGCAGGTCGGGATGGCGGCGGATCGTGCCGGTTGCAGAACAAGGAGCGTCGATCAGGATCGCGCCCCAGGGTTGCTCCGGCGTCCAGGCGAGCGCATCCGCGACCACGATCTCGGCATCGAGGCCGGTGCGCGCGAGATTTTCCCTGAGCCGCTCGAGGCGGGGAGCGGAGATGTCGAGCGCGGTCACGAGGCCGCCTGCGGCCGCGAGCTGGAGCGTCTTGCCGCCCGGAGCCGCGCAGAGATCGAGCACGGGCTCTCCGGGCCGGATGCCGAGCATCCGGGCCGGCAGCGCGGCGGCGGCGTCCTGCACCCACCATTCGCCCTCGTCATACCCCGGCAGGGCCGAGACCTGCACCCGCCCCGGCAGCCTGAGGCTGCCGGTGGGAAGGAGATCGCCGCCGAGCCGCTCGGCCAGGATCTCCGCCGCCTCGGGGTTCTTCGGCGTGATGTCGAGCGGCGGCCGCCCGCCCTGCACCTGGGCGATGGTATCGGCCGCCGCCTCGCCCCAGGCCGCGATCACCGGCGCCTCGAGCCAGGGCGGCAGGCGCCGTGGCGGGATCTCGGCCCAACGGGCCGGACCCTCGGTGGCGAGGCGGCGCGAGACGGCATTGACGAGGGGCGCGAGATGGCGGGTCTTCGGATGGCCGCGGGTGAGGGTCACCGCGGCATCGGCGGCGGCGTGGGGCGCCACGCCATCGACCAGCATCTCGGCGGCGGCAAGCCGGAGCGCGGTCAGCGCCCGGCCCGCCGGGCGCCGGCGCAGGAAGGCATCGAGAACGCGGTCGATCGCCGGCAGATGGCGCAGCGTCGTGGCCGCGAGCGCCTGTGCCCGGGCGCGGTCGGCCGGCCCGAGGCGGGCGAGCGGCCCGTCCTCGCCGGCCTGTTCGGAAAGCCGCCGGTTGCGCCGGAGCACGCCCTCGACGAGTTCCGCCGCTGCCCGGCGCGCGGCAAAACCCGGTGGCCCCACGGGACGCGGCTCGGTGCGGCGATCGCTGCGTCGGGGTCTCATGCCGCGCCTGCCGGGCAGATGGAAAGACGGTACGGGCGACGGCCGGATGTGGACAGGTCCCCATGTGCCGGTGCCGTGCCGAAGATGCGCCCGCGGCATCGGGAGGCAGCTGCAGGACTGCGGCGTGTCGCGAGGAGGGTGCCCGCCTCCGTTGACGGCGCGGCCCGAGGGGCGACAACGAGCGGATCAGATGGAATCCCGGTCACCGTTCCGCTCACCACCTCGGCCGCCCGGCGCGCGGGATCGGCGATTCGCGCATCCGCCGTCCCGGCATCTCCGCCGCCATCGCCTCGAGGGCACGGATGCGGTTCTCGGGGTTGGGATGGGTGGAAAAGAGGTTGTCCATCCGTGCCCCCGACAGGGGATTGACGATGAAGAGATGCGCCGAGGCCGGGTTGCGCTCGGCGCTCGGCATCTCGATCCGGCGCGCGACGCCCGAGATCTTGCGTAGCGCGCTTGCAAGGCCCAGGGGATCGCCGGCGATCTGCGCCCCCATCCGGTCGGCGGAATATTCCCGCGTGCGGCTGATCAGCATCTGGATCATCGCGGCCGCGAGGGGAGCGACGAGCACCGCCAGCAGCACGCCGATGACGCCGAGCGGATTGTTGCGATCGTCGCGGCCGCCAAAGAGGAAGCCGAACTGCGCGAGCATGGCGATGGCACCGGCGACGGTCGCCGCGATCGTCATGATCAGGGTGTCGCGGTTCTTCACATGGGCGAGCTCGTGCGCCATCACGCCCGCGACCTCGGCCGGGGTGAGGAGCTTCAGGAGGCCGGTGGTCGCCGCGACGGCGGCATTCTCCGGGTTGCGGCCCGTGGCGAAGGCGTTCGGCTGATCAGCCTGGATGATGTAGACCTTCGGCATCGGCAGGTCGGCATTCCGGGCAAGCCGGGCCACCATGTCGTAGAACTCGGGCATCGACGCGCGGGTCACCGGCTGCGCGTCATGCATGCGCAGCACCACCTTGTCGGAGTTCCAGAAGGCCCAGGCATTGGTTGCGAGCGCGAAGAGGAAGGCGATCATCATGCCGCCGCTGCCGCCGAGGAGGTAGCCCACACCCATGAAAAGCGCGGTGAGCGCCGCGAGGAGCAGCATCGTCTTGAAATAGTTCATCTGCCTTGACCTCTTTTCCCGGCCCCGCCCTTTCCTCCGGCCGTGGGCCGTCCTAACATGTGGCCATGACCGATCCCGAATATAGGCCTGACACGGGCGACGAAAAGAAGGCGCGGATCGCCGCTGCTGCCCGACGTGCCCTTGCCGAGGCCGAAGCCCGCCGCGCGGCCCGGAAGCCGGCGAGCAGCCCGCGCGAGGTCGGCGGCCGTGACGGTCCCGACCCGGCCCGCTATGGCGACTACGAGGTGAAGGGCATCGCCTGCGACTTCTGACCCGCCCAATCCAGGGGGATGGTGCAGGCATGCCGGAGGGGCTGTGGCAGGAGGTCCGGCGAAGCGGCCCCGGCGAGGGCTTACGCATTCTTAAGGATGCCTTAAGGATGCCGGCGTCATCTGCGCTAGATCGAGGAGGGCGGATGGCGAGTTCCGCCATCTCCGGCCGAGGTCATGAGCGAGCGGGGCATGCCGATCGAGACGATTCATCCGGTCATCCTCTGCGGCGGCTCGGGAACGCGTCTGTGGCCGCTCTCGCGCCAGAGCTATCCGAAGCAGTTCGCGCGGGTGTTCGGAGCGACGAGCCCGTTCCAGGAGACGGTCGAGCGGCTTGCTGCCTCCGGATTTGCACCGCCGGTGGTGGTCACGGGGGCGGAGTTCCGGTTCGTGGTCGCCGAGCAGTTCGGGGAAATCGGCCGTGCTGCCGGACGCATCCTGATCGAGCCCGCGGCGCGCAATACCGGCCCTGCCATTCTTGCCGCCGCGATGTTCCTTGCGAAGGAGGATCCGGAGGCGCTCCTCCTCGTCTGTCCCTCGGATCACGTGATCGCCGACGGGGCGGCCTTCCGCGCGGCAGTGCAGGCGGGGATGGCCGCGGCACGGGAAGGCAGGCTCGTGACCTTCGGAATCGTGCCGACCCGCCCGGAGACGGGTTTCGGCTATCTGGAGCTCGAGGCGCCTCTCGGGAACGGCGCGGCCGAAGCCGGCGCGGCGCGGGCGATGCCGTTGCGCGGTTTCGTGGAGAAGCCCGATGCAGAACGTGCCGCCGCGCTGGTGGCGGACGGGCAGCATCTCTGGAACGGTGGCATCTTCCTCTTTACCGCAGCGGCGATCCTTGCCGCGTTCGAGGCGCATCAGCCGGCGCTGGTCGGTCATGTCCGGCGGGCATTGGCGGGGGCACAATCGGATCTCGCCTTCTGCCGCCTCGATCCGGCGGCATGGGAGGCGGTGGCGGACATTTCCGTCGACTATGCCGTCATGGAAAAGGTGGAGAACCTCGCCGTCGTGCCGCTTGCCGGCGGTTGGTCGGATCTCGGCTCCTGGGACGCGATTGCCCGCGAGATGGAGGCGGACGGGCAGGGCAACACCCTTGCCGGCCTCGCGCGGGCGCTCGACTGCGAGGGGAGTCTCCTGCGGAGCGAGAGCGGGGACCAGGTGCTGGTCGGCCTCGGGCTGCGCAACATCGCCGCGATCGCGATGAAGGATGCGGTGCTGGTCGCCGATCTCGCCCAGAGCCAGCGGGTCGGCGAAGCAGTCGCGCTCCTGCGCGCCGAGGGGATGGCGCAGGCAACGGGATTTCCTCGCTGTCACCGGCCCTGGGGCTGGTACGAGCAGCTCGCCCGCGGGCACCGATTCCAGGTGAAGCGCATCATGGTGCATCCGGGGGGGATCCTGTCGCTGCAGTCCCATGTCCATCGCGCCGAGCACTGGGTGGTGGTCGAGGGCACGGCACGGGTCACGATCGGCGAGGAGGTCCGGCTCGTGACGGAGAACCAGTCCGTCTACGTGCCCCTGGGCGAGGTGCACCGGCTCGAGAACCCGGGGAAGGTCGATCTGCATCTCGTCGAGGTGCAGTCGGGGAGCTATCTCGGCGAGGACGACATCACCCGCCACGAGGATGCCTATGCGCGGCGGTGACTTCCTGCCGGGCCGGTGACGGTGGCGTTTCTGTCCTTGTCCTGTCTTCGGAGGAGTGGCCGGCGGCGTGGCCCCGAGCTACATTTCCGGCCAACGCCCTGACTGCTCCCGGATCCGCGCCATGACTTCCCGAAGGGGTTTCGGTCCGAGGCTGAGCCGCGAGACCCCGCCGACGATCTTCACTCTCGTCATCCTCGCCGGGATCGGCGCGCTCAACATGAACATGCTGCTCCCGTCGTTGCCGAGCCTCGCGAGCCATTTCGACGCGGAGTACGGCGTGGTTGCGCTGGCCGTCTCGGCCTATCTCGCGGTCACGGCGGTGATACAGCTGGTGCTCGGGCCGCTTTCGGATCGTTTCGGACGTCGGCCGGTGGTGCTGGGTTCGCTGACGGTCTTCCTCGCCGCGACGGTCGGCTGCCTTTTCGCGCCGAGCATCACCGTGTTCCTGTTCTTCCGGCTGATGCAGGCGACGGTGGCCTCGGGGATGGTGCTGTCACGGGCGATCGTGCGCGACATCGTGCCGGCGAGCGAGGCGGCGAGCATGATCGGCTACGTGACCATGGGGATGTCGCTGATGCCGATGGTGGCACCGATCCTCGGCGGGTTCCTCGACGAGACCTTCGGCTGGCAGGCGGTCTTCGTCGCCACACTGGTCGTGGGCGTTGTCGCGACCTGGCTCATGTGGGCGGACCTCGGCGAGACGAACCTCAACCGGTCGGCAAGTTTCGCGGCGCAGTTCCGGACCTATCCCGAACTCGCGCGCTCGCGCCGGTTCTGGGGCTATGCGGCGAGCACCGCCTTTGCCTCCGGCGCGTTCTTCGCCTTTCTCGGCGGCGGCCCGTGGGTGGCGAGCGTCGTGCTCGGCATGTCGCCGGCGACGCTCGGCTTCCATTTCGGCTTCATTGCCGTCGGCTACATGGGCGGCAACTTCCTCTCCGGGCGTTTTGCCTCGCATGTCGGCATGAACCGGATGATGCTCCTTGGCGGCATCGTCGCGACGGCGGGGCTCGGGCTGACGCTGCTGCTGTTCGCGGTGGGCCTCGCGACGCCGCTCGCCTTCTTCGGCACGATCATGTTCCTCGGCGTGGGGAACGGGCTCCTGCTGCCGAGCGCCAACGCCGGACTTGTCTCGGTGCGCCCGCATCTCGCCGGCAGTGCCTCGGGGCTCGGCGGGGCGCTGACGATCGGGGCGGGGGCGGCCCTCGCCTCGCTCGCGGGCGCGCTGCTCACGCCGGAGACCGGCGCCTGGCCGCTCATCATCATCATGTTCCTCTCGTCCCTCGGCAGCGTCGCGGCGACGGTCTATGTCATCCGGGTCGCAAGGAGTCGCTCCGCTGCGGGCGAGGCCGACCGGCGGCGGCTCTGACGGCGCGCAGGAGCGGCAGCGATCAGGGGGACGGAACCGGACGTTTCGCCGAGGAGGCCCGCCCGGACGGGCGCCCCTCGATCCGGTCGCCCCGGAAGGTCTCGCATTCGGGCTCGATCCGGGTATCGGGCTGCAGCGGAACGCGGGTGCGGAAGGCGGCGCGGCCGATCAGGTGGGCACCGATCGGAATCGTCAGGATCATGAACAGGAACACGAAGACCGGCTCGAGAAGCTCGGTCCAGCTTTCGGCGAGGAACATCATCGCCACCACGATGAGGGCAATGCCGAGGGTGCCTGCCTTGGTCGAGGCA
>Ga0079224_100011038_pt1 | contig 12419 bp, 10 predicted proteins | sample Stecom2015_FD_80414 | JGI IMG/M metagenome (GOLD analysis project Ga0079224, IMG submission 80414) | Agricultural soil microbial communities from Utah to study Nitrogen management - Steer compost 2015 | ecosystem: Environmental > Terrestrial > Soil > Agricultural land | place: USA: Utah...
CGAATGGTGGTCGGCGAGGCGGCCGATCTTCTTCAGCGCGGAATAGGCGGTCAGCCCGGAGCAGGCATAGGTCGAGGCCAGCAGCGGGTCGAGACTACCGTAGTCGACCAGATACCGCTCATCCGGGACCAAGACATGGGTGGCATACCCGCCGTCCCGGAATATGCCGATCGCCTGCTGTGCACCGGCGCAGATATGTTCGTTGCCGTCCCGGCAGGGCGGGCAGGTGCCGCAGCCGATCCAGGGGAAAACAAGCCGGCGCTGCCCGGGTTGGGCGGTGCGCGCCGCGGGCCCGACGGCGGCAACGCTGCCGACGATTTCATGTCCGGGCGTCAGCGGCAGCAGTGCGCCGTTATTGGCAGCTACCACCTTGCGGCCGTTCCCGAGGTCGAAGTAGCCGTCCCAGATATGGATGTCGCTGTGGCAGACGCCGCAATGCTCCACCCTGACCAGCACCTCGCGCCCCTTGGGATCGGGCAGGGGGGCTTCGCTGGGCTTCAGCGGCTGGCCAAACTGGGCAATCTGGTAGCTGCGCAGCATCGGCGTTCCTCCTCGGTCGGTTTTGGCCAATGGTAGGAACCGCTGCAGGCTGGTGTCCAGCGTTCAAACCGCTAAACTCCGTGGAGATCAGAGGAGGCGGTATGCTGCAGGAACTGTTCAGTCTCTCGGGTCAGGTGGCGCTGGTCACCGGCGCGTCGCGGGGTTTCGGACTGGAGATTGCGAAGCTGTTCGTCGAGGCGGGAGCGACGGTCGTCCTGAATGGACGGTATCGCGACACGCTGGAGGAGGCTGCCAAATCGGTGGGCGGCAAGGTGGATATCGCCGCATTCGACGTCGCCGATACCAGGGTCAGCACAGCCGCGGTTGCCGAAATCGAACGGAAGCACGGCAAGCTCGACATCCTTGTCAACAATGCCGGCACCAACATCCGGAAGCCGCTTGCCGAGGTGACGCTGCAGGATTGGCAAACCGTAATCGATACCAACCTGACCGGCGCTTTTGCGCTGGCACGCGCGGCGGTCCTGGGCATGGCGGAGCGGCGTCATGGGCGGATCATCAATGTCGGCTCGGTCCTGTCGATCCTCGGCCGCGCCAACATCGCCGCCTATACGGCATCGAAACACGGCATTGCCGGTTTCACGAAGTCCTTTGCGGCCGAACTGGGGGCATCGGGCGTAACCTGCAACGCAATCGCGCCGGGCTATTTCGAGACTGAGCTCAACCGCCCGCTGCTGGACGATCCGGCTTTCGTCGCCTTCGTGAACCAGCGCACGCCGCTGCGGCGTTGGGGCAAGCCGCATGAACTGGCTGGTGCAGCGCTCTTTCTGGCGTCGCCCGCCGGCTCATACGTGAACGGTCATGTGCTGGCCGTCGATGGCGGCCTGACGACAACCGTCTAGGGCATGACGGCAGGATCGGAAGCCATGGAATTCGTGCCGGTGCATCCTGCGCGGCACGATACGCGACTGCCGCTTTTCCAGCTGATCCGGACGGTGCGGGAGAACACCATCGGCACCTGGACGCGGCAGTCTTATGAGCGGGACATTCTGGTTTACCGGATGGCCTTCCGGCCCATCGTCGTGGCCAATCACCCCGATCTGATCCGCCACGTGATGCTCGACAACGCGGCGAACTATACCCGTGATCCGGTGGGAAAGCGCATGCTGGAGCCCGGCCTCGGCAAGGGATTGCTGACCAGCGAGGGGGCTGACTGGAAACGCCAGCGTCGGATGATGGCACCCATCTTCCAGCCGCGACACCTGTCCGGATTTGCGGCAATCATGACCGAGCGTGCCGCGTTGCTGGCCGACCGGCTTGCAGCTCTGCCTGCGGGGCAGAGCGTGGACATGGCAGAGCAGATGATGCTGGTCACGCTCGATATCGTCGCGCGGACCATGTTCGGCGCTGATGCGACGACCGATGTGTCAGCTGTCGGCGCCGCCATGGACCGGTACCAGATGACGGTGCGGCCGAACATCCCGGACCTGCTGGGTTTGCCACGCTGGGTGCCCCGGCCCGACGCAGCCGAGGGACGGCGTGCGCTGGCCGAGATGGATGCCATCATCCGCGAGCTGATCCGGCGGCGGCGCGCCAAGGCGGTAGATGGCGGCGATCTCGGCGGTGACATGCTCGGCATGCTGCTGGCCGCTGTCGATGATGAAAATGGCGGCGGGCTCAGCGACCGGGAAGTCCGCGACCAGATGGCGACCTTCTTTCTCGCTGGACACGAGACGACGGCAACGGCGCTCGCCTGGTGCTGGTATCTGCTGGCGCATGCACCCGCGGTGGAAGACAGACTGCATGCCGAACTGGATCGCGTGCTGAACGGGCGTGCGCCGGAATATGGTGATTACGACAGTCTGGTCTATACGCGCATGGTGATCGAGGAGGCGCTGCGGCTCTATCCGCCCGCCCATACCACCGCGCGACTGGCGCAGGCGGATGATCGCTTCGGCGAGCTCGAGCTGCCGAAAGGGACCAATGTGGTCATTTCGCCCTGGCTGATGCACCGGCACAGGCTTTACTGGGCCAATCCAGACGTTTTCGATCCAGAGAATTTTGCCCCGGAGCGTGTCGCGCAGCGGCGGCGGTTCACCTATCTGCCGTTCGGCGCCGGGCCGCGCATCTGCATCGGCCAGGGCTTTGCCATGATCGAAGCTGTCCTGATCCTGGCCACGCTGGCACAGAAGCTCCGCTTCCGCATGGTGAAGGGCGCGAAGGTGGAAGCGGTTGCAAAGATCACTCTGCGGCCTTTCCCGGGCCTCCCCATGACGGCGGAACGCCGCAACTGAACGAGGCACCATGAGCGAAGATATCTGCTATCTCTCGGCAGCCGAGCTTGCGGCATCCTATCGCGCCGGGACGCTGTCGCCGGCAGAGGCGGCGGCAGCCCTGCTGAAGCGGATCGACAGGATCAACCCGACCGTCAATGCCTATATCCTGGTCGATCATGAGGCAGCAATGCGCGATGCCCGTGCATCCGAGGCGCGCTGGAAAGCAGGCAAACCGCTCAGTCCGATCGACGGTGTGCCCGCCTCGATCAAGGATATCATTCTGACCAAGGGCTGGCCGACCCTGCGCGGTTCCAAAGCCGTCGATCCCGATCAGCCCTGGGATGTTGACGCGCCAGTGACGGCGCGGCTGCGCGAGGCCGGCTGCATCCTGCTGGGCAAGACCACAACGCCCGAGTTCGGCTGGAAGGGCGTGACGGACTCGCCGCTCACCGGCATCACGCGCAATCCCTGGGATCTGGACAAGACGCCCGGTGGCTCATCCGGCGGCGCTTCCGCCCAGGTGGCTGCCGGTTTGGGGGTACTGGCGGTGGGGACGGATGGCGGCGGCTCGATCCGGATCCCGGCCGGGTTCACGGGTATTGTCGGCCTGAAGCCGAGTTTCGGCCGCGTGCCGGCGGCGCCGCTCAGTCCGTTCGGCACTGTTGCCCATCTCGGGCCCATGACGCGAACGGTGCGCGACTGTGCGCTGATGCTGCAGGAAATGGCGAAACCGGATGCAAGGGACTGGTTCAGCCTGCCGTACCAGGACATTGACTACACGGCCAGTCTCGGTGCCGGAGTGAAGGGGCTGAAGATCGCCTTTAGCCCGACGCTGGGATTTGCCAAGGTCGATCCGGAAATTGCCGCTGCCGTTGCCACGGCGGCAAAGCTGTTTGCCGAGCTGGGCGCGCAGGTGGAAGAAACCGATCCGGGCTTTTCCGATCCGGTCGAGCTCTTCCATATCCACTGGTTCTCCGGCGCCTATAACGCCGCCATGAGCCTGTCGGACGAGAAGCTTGCGCTGCTGGATCCCGGTCTGCTCCGGACGTATCAGGACGGTGCCGCCATTCCGCTGAAGACCTATCTGCAGGCAGCCACCGCCCGCTCTGCACTCGGTGTGACGATGAAGCAGTTCCATGAACGCTATGACCTGCTGCTGACGCCCAGTCTGGCCGTCCTGCCATTCGAGGCCGGCCGTCTGGCGCCCGCCGAGATGGGCAACTCTTACTGGACTGCCTGGACGCCGTTCACCTATCCCTTCAACCTTACGCAGCAGCCGGCGATTTCGATCCCCTGCGGCTTTTCGCAATCCGGCCTGCCGATCGGCCTGCAACTGGTCGGGCCGATGCATCGCGAGGATCTGGTGCTGCGCGCTGCCGCCGCTTATGAAGCCGCAACGGACTGGCATCGGAAACACCCCCCGATCGACTCATGAGCGACAACGCCGCATTGCTGACTGTTGCAGAGATGGCCGAGGCGGACCGCCTTGCCATCGCGGGAGGCACGCCCGGTATCGACCTGATGGAAGCCGCCGGCGCGGCCGTCGCGGCCGCCGTGCAGCAGTATTATCCGACTGGCAATGTCCTTGTGCTCTGCGGTCCGGGCAACAATGGGGGGGACGGGTTCGTGGCGGCACGCCTGCTGGCAGAGGCCGGGCGTCATGTCGCCCTGGCGCTGCTGGGCGATCGCGACAGCCTCAGGGGCGATGCTGCGCTGGCGGCGCAGCGCTGGCGGGGAATGGTCCTGCCAGCCGTGGATGTGACGTTCGAGACGGCGGACATCATCGTCGATGCCCTGTTCGGTACTGGCCTGAACAAGGCTCTGTCAGGACACGCCAGGGCTTTGGTTGATGCACTCAACGCCTCCGGCAAGCCGGTGGTTTCGGTGGATCTGCCCAGCGGCGTGAATGGCGACGACGGACAGCCGCACGGCACCGCGGTCAGGGCAAGCCACACCGTGACTTTCTTCCGGTCCAAGCCCGGGCACCTGCTTCTGCCTGGCAGGAGTCTCTGCGGCCGGCTGCAGATCAGGGATATCGGTATTCCGGCGCGGGTGCTGAAACAGATACGCCCCCGGCAGTGGCAGAACGATCCTGCTCTCTGGCACGCTGTCCTGCCGGTGCCCGGCGTCGGCGGCCACAAATACAGCCGCGGGCATGTGCTGGTGCGCGGTGGTGCGCTCACCGGTGCGGCGAGCCTCGCGGCCCATGCAGCAGCGCGGGTCGGAGCCGGTCTGGTCACCCTTGCGGCGCCCCGGGATGCAGTGGCCCATGGTGCGCCGGCAGCGGTGATGCGGGCTACCTGCGAGGGGACGCCGGACTGGCGGCGCCTTACTGCTGATCCGCGCCGGAACGTGCTTCTGCTCGGGCCGGGCAACGGTGCCGGCGAGGCCACGCGGCAGGCCGTCCTGCACAGTCTGCGCCTCAATCGGCCTGTCGTGCTCGACGCCGACGCGCTTAACGTGTTTGGCGGGCGAAGCGAGGACCTGTTTGCGGCCTCCCATACCCAGGTGGTGCTGACGCCGCATGATGGCGAGTTCAGCCGGTTATTTCCCGACCTGAAGACCGCCGGGAAGCTGGAGCGCGCGCGACAGGCGGCGCGGCGCGGCGGTGCGGTGCTGGTATTGAAGGGGGCCGACACGGTGATCGCCGCGCCGGATGGCCGTGCGGCGATCAATGCCAACGCGCCCCCTCATCTGGCGACAGCAGGAGCCGGCGATGTGCTCGCCGGGTTCTGCGCCGGCCTGATGGCCCAGGGCATGCCGCCATTCGAGGCCGCCTGTGCGGCCGTCTGGCTGCATGGCGCCGCAGCGGAGGAGGCGGGCCCGGGCCTGATTGCCGACGATCTTCCCGATGCGGTCAGGCGCCCGCTGGCGACGCTGCGCCGACAGGTGTCCTGAGATCGTCCAGGGCGGCTTCGATCGAGCGCTTGTACCGGACCAGCGGCGGGTGCACGCCATGGGTCCACAGCACATGCCGGACATGCTTGGGGGCGCCGGTCAGGATCAGCGTCACGCCGCCCTGACGCGCCTTGCGTGCAACGCCCGCGATGGTATTGGCGGCCGTTGAATCAAGGAACGGCACCGACGAGAAATCGAGAATGAAGGTCTTTGGCCGGTCGGCAATGCGATCGAGTACGGCGCCCACGGTGGATGCCGCGCCGAAGAAGAACGCGCCGGATATCCGGTAGATCAGCAGGTCCGGATCGGTGGACAGGGCAGGGTCGTAGGGACGGCGGTCGCCGTTCGCGTCGTCGGCCTTATCCTCCGGTACATACGGCACGTGGTTGTCCACTGTGGTGGCCTGCGCCATGCGGTTCAGGAACAGCAGCGTGCCAAGGCCGAAACCGACCAGAATGCCCTCCGTCAGGTCGCGGAAGATGGTGAGCAGAAAGGTGGCGAGCAGCACCGCCGCATCACCCCAGGAGGAGCGGATCAGCGTGGCGAAGGCATGCTTCTCCGCCATGTTCCAGGCCACCACGGCCAGCACGCCGGCGAGCGCCGCCAGAGGGATGTAGCTGGCCAGCGGCGCGGCAATCAGCATGAACAGCAATACGAAAACCGCGTGCAGCATGCCGGCGATAGGGCCCCGGGCGCCGGCGCGCACGTTGGTGGCGGTGCGGGCTATGGTGCCGGTGACGCAGATGCCGCCGAACAGGGCCGAGCCGATATTCGCCGCGCCTTGGGCCACCAGTTCGCAGTTCGAGCGATGGCGCCGGCCGGTCATGCCGTCGGCGACAATGGCCGAGAGCAGGGATTCGATGGCGCCGAGCAGGGTGAAAGCGATGGCGTCGGGGAGGACGGCCCGTGCCTGCTCGAGCGAGAAGGCCGGCATGGAGGGCAGCGGCAGGGTGCGGGGGATGCCGCCGAATTTGCTGCCGATGGTCTCTACCGGCAGATTGAGCAAACCGGTAAGGGCAGCGGCCAGACCTACCGCGATGAGCATCCCGGGCCAGTGCGGCCGCCACCGCTTCAGGCCGACGATCACGCCGATGGTCAGCAGGGCCAGGGCCAAGGCAGTCGGTGTGAAGGTCGGCAGGGCTTCGATGATGGCAACCAGCTTGGGCAGCAGTTCTCCCGGCTCTTTGCCGGCAAAGGTCAGGCCCAGCAGGTCTCGGATCTGGCTGGCGAAGATGATCACGGCGATGCCGGCGGTAAAGCCCACAGTCACCGGATAGGGAATGAATTTCACATAGGTACCCAGTCGGAGAAAGCCGCCCACCATCAGCATGACGCCCGCCATCATGGTGGCCAGGATCAGGCCATCGACGCCGTGACGCTCCGCCGTGGCGGCCACCAGCACGATGAAGGCTCCGGCTGGTCCGCCGATCTGGAAGCGGCTGCCGCCCAGGGCCGAGACGAGGAAACCGCCGACGATCGCCGTGTACAGGCCGCGGTCGGGCGTGACGCCCGATGCGATGGCGATGGCCATCGACAGCGGGATGGCGACGATTGCCACCGTCAGGCCGGCCAGCGCATCGGCGCGCAGGCCGCTCAGGCCATAACCTTCACGAAGGACGGTCAGCAGCTTGGGCGTGAAGAGTTCGGCGAAGGTGGGTGCTGGATGGGTAGAGGGGGAGGCCATAGGCGCAGTCTCTGCATCAGTTGCCCTGAGGCGACCCCAGCGTGGCCCGGAGGCGGACACCACGTCCGCCGCTGTTGCTGGGGGTGTTCTCGGCGATCAGTTCGATACCGGCGGCTTCCAAGGCGGCGACCAGCTTCATGAGGGAGTCGACATTGCCGCGCACCACGCCGTCGCTTGCTTCCATGCGCTGGATCGTTGGCAGTGACAGGCCGGACAATTCGGCCAGTTTGCGCTGGTCGATCCCAATCAGGGCGCGGGCCGCCCGCATCTGCGCTCCGGTGATCATGTTTGAACCTTAATTTAGATACCTGAGATCATAATAAAGATGTATATAGTAGTCAATATGATGTTTTAAACATCAAAAACCAAGTTGTAGATTGTGCTTTCGCAGAGTGGCTGGATTTGCGCTCGATCAGTTTTAACCTTCCGATAGGCTGCTATGCGTTATGCAGGCAGGAGCAGAATTGAGAGACCCCCTGATGATCCGTGTTTTTATCGGTTACAGCCGCGCGGCCCCGGTCGCTTCCAGCGTTGCGGCTCTGAGCATCAATCGACGCGCCTCCCAGCCGGTCGCCATCACCCACCTGGCGCTGAACCAGCTGCAGGGCATCTATACGCGTCCGCGCCACGAACTGCAGTCCACCGACTTTTCGTTCTCCCGCTTCCTTACGCCCTATCTGTGCGGCTTCGAGGGCTGGGCGATCTTCATGGACGATGACATGCTTGTGGTCGACGACATCGCCAAGCTCTGGGCCCTGCGCGACGACCGCTTCGCCGTGCAGGTGGTCAAGCACAATCACGTCCCCAAGGAGGACGTGAAATTCCTCGGCAAGACGCAGACCAGATATGAGAAAAAGAACTGGTCCAGCGTGATGCTGTTCAACTGCGCCAAATGCACGGCGCTGACGCCTGATTACGTCAACTCCGCAAGCGGACTGGAACTGCACCAGTTCAAATGGCTCGGCAATGACGACCTGATCGGTGAAATTCCGCATCGCTGGAACCATCTGGCCGACTACGATCCTTACGAAAAGGACGTTTCCATCATCCATTACACGATCGGCGGCCCGTACTATGACGATTTCCGGAATTGCAGCTACAGCGCGGAATGGCTGGCCGAGCGCGAGATGCTGAACCACTGCGACCAAAACACGGCAAAAAAGCCTGTAAAAACAGCCGTTTAACCGGCCGGAGTAAAACCGGCCAAAAGCCTCGCGCCGTCCCGGTGAGCATGCTATAGACTGCGCCGCCGCGCCCGGATCGGTGCGGGACGCGGGCGTGGTGGAACTGGTAGACACGCAGGATTTAGGTTCCTGTGCCGCAAGGCGTGTGGGTTCAAGTCCCTCCGCCCGCACCAACCCGGCCCGCCGATGCTGCTGCCCTGTGGCGGCGCGACAGAGATTCTAATCGAGAGACAGGTATTGGTCATGCAGATCCAGGAAATCAGCGCCTCCGGCCTGAAGCGCGAGTACAAGGTGGTCATCAACGCAGCCGCGCTGGAGAGCACCGTCAACGAGAAGCTGGAGACGCTGCGCAGCCGCGTGAACATGCCCGGTTTCCGTCCGGGCAAGGCGCCGGCTGCCCTGATCAAGAAGCAGTATGGCCGCGCTCTGCTGGGCGAGGCGATGGAAGAGTCGGTCAATTCGGCCCTGCAGAAGACCATCGAAGACAACAAGTTGCGCCCGGCGATGCAGCCGAAGGTCGACTTCTCGAATTTCGAGGAGGGCAAGGATTTCGAATGCACCATCGCCATCGAGGTGCTGCCCGACATCGAGCCCGGCGACTTCAAGGCGATCAAGCTGGAGCGCCTCGTGGTCGAGCCGACCGAAGCCGAGGTCGAGGAATTCGTGAAGCGCCTGGCGGATCAGCAGAAGACCTATGAGAAGGTCGATCGTGCTTCCGAGAAAGGCGATCAGGTAGTGATCGATTTCGTCGGCAGCGTCGACGGCGTGAAGTTCGAGGGCGGTTCCGCCAGCGATTATCCCCTGGTGCTGGGTTCCAACTCCTTCATCCCGGGCTTCGAGGACCAGCTGGTCGGCCTGAAGGCAGGCGACGAGAAGACCGTCAGTGTCACCTTCCCCGAGGCCTACGGCAACGCCGAACTGGCAGGAAAGCCGGCGGAGTTCGCCTGCACCGTGAAGGAAGTCCGCGGCGGCCAGGCCGTTACGGTGGATGACGAATTCGCCAAGCGCTTCGGCCTGAGCTCGGCCCAGGAACTGCGCGACAACATCAAGCGCGACCTCGGCCAGGAATACAAGGCCATCGCGCGTCTCAGGATGAAGCGCGGCCTGCTGGACCAACTCGCCGAGACGCATGACTTCCCGGTACCGGAAGGCATGGTGGAGATGGAATTCAACCAGATCTGGAGCGAAGTGACGGCCGATCGTGCACGCTTCGAGACCGAGCTGGCGGAAGAGAAGAAGACCGAGGACGAGCTGAAGGCGGAATACCGCAAGATCGCCGAGCGCCGTATCCGCCTCGGCCTGCTGCTGTCAGAAGTCGGCCGGCAGAACAACATCGAGGTCAAGCAGGAAGAGATCACCCGCGCCATGATCGAGCAGGCGCGCCGCTTCCCCGGTCAGGAGCGGCAGGTGATGGAATATTTCCAGAAGAACCCGGAAGCCGCCAACAGCCTGCGGGCGCCGATCTTCGAGGACAAGGTCGTCGATTTCATCATCGAGATGGCCGATGTGACCGAGAAGACGGTCACCAAGGAAGAGCTGCAGAAGGAAGCCGAGGCGGTCGCCTGATCGCCGGTACCCGATTTATCGGAAGGACGCCGGGTTCACCCCGGCGTTTTTCTTTTGACACGGGTAAGACGCGGACCGGCCATTGCCGGAAGCACCGCACTGCGTCACATTAGGGCTACTAGGTTTCGTATTTTCAGGGCGCGTCATGGACAAGATGGTCGACACGTATATGAACATGCTGGTCCCGATCGTGGTCGAGCAGACCAACCGGGGCGAACGCTCCTATGACATTTATTCGCGCCTGCTCAAGGAGCGGATCATCTTCATGGTCGGGCCGGTCAATGACGCTGTGGCCTCGCTGGTGACGGCGCAGCTCCTGTTCCTTGAAGCCGAAAACCCGAACAAGGAAATTTCCTTTTATATCAATAGCCCAGGTGGCGTAGTTACTTCGGGACTCGCGATTTACGATACAATGCAATACATCCGGCCGAAGATTGCCACGCTGTGCATCGGTCAGGCTGCCTCCATGGGCTCGCTGCTGCTGGCGGCGGGCTCGCCCGGCATGCGCTATGCGCTGCCCAATTCGAGGGTCATGATCCACCAGCCTTCGGGCGGCTTCCAGGGGCAGGCTGCCGATATCGAGATACACGCCAAGGAAATCCTGGACCTGCGGGCCCGGCTGAATGCGATCTATGCCAAGCATACCGGCCAGGATGTGGCGACCATCGAGTCCGCCATGGAGCGCGACCGCTTCATGACGCCGGAAGAGGCAAAGGCGTTCGGGCTGGTCGACGAGGTGGTGGCGCGCCGCCCCGAACAAGACACAGCCCGGAAGAGCTGAGCCGGCGAACCGGTCCCGGCAGAACTCTGCAGAAAAAAGCCTTTTTCTCCGGCTACTTGTCCGGCCATAGCGGGTGCCATACATGGTGCCCCGGCAGGCATTAGTTACGGTCTTTTCACCGTTCCGAGGCAGGCTATCTCCGTTGTGCCCGCAACGGGGCTTCCTTATGATAACGATTCGATGGAATAGGGCCTGCGTCGCCCGGCGCCGGCCCGCTCAGTGGAGTAGGTATGACCAAATTGAGCGGTGGTGACTCCAAGAACACGCTGTACTGCTCCTTCTGCGGCAAGAGCCAGCACGAGGTCCGGAAACTGATTGCCGGCCCGACCGTGTTCATCTGCGACGAATGCGTCGAGCTCTGCATGGATATCATCCGTGAAGAGCACAAGTCCGCTCTGGTCAAAACCCGGGACGGCGTCCCCAGCCCGCAGGAAATCTGCCGGGTGCTGGACGACTACGTGATCGGCCAGAACCATGCGAAGAAGGTTCTGTCGGTCGCGGTCCATAACCACTACAAGCGTATCGGCCACAGCGGCAAGAACAACGATGTCGAGCTGGCCAAGTCGAACATCCTGCTGCTCGGCCCGACCGGCTGCGGCAAGACGCTGCTGGCTCAGACCCTGGCGCGCATTCTCGAAGTGCCGTTCACCATGGCTGACGCCACCACGCTGACCGAAGCGGGGTATGTGGGCGAGGATGTCGAGAACATCATTCTGAAGCTGCTGCAGTCCGCCGACTACAACGTCGAGCGCGCACAGCGCGGCATCGTCTATATTGACGAGGTCGACAAGATCAGCCGCAAGTCGGACAACCCCTCAATCACCCGCGATGTCTCGGGCGAGGGCGTGCAGCAGGCACTGCTGAAGATCATGGAGGGCACGGTTGCCTCCGTGCCGCCCCAGGGCGGGCGCAAGCATCCGCAGCAGGAATTCCTGCAGGTCGACACCACCAACATCCTGTTCATCTGCGGCGGTGCCTTTGCCGGCTTGGAGAAGATCATCGCCGGCCGGGGCAAGGGCACCTCGATCGGCTTTGGCGCTGACGTCCGCGGCCCGGACGACCGCCGGGCGGGCGAGATCCTCGCCGAGGTGGAGCCGGACGATCTGCTCAAGTTCGGCCTGATCCCGGAATTCATCGGCCGTCTGCCGGTCATTGCCACCCTGCATGACCTGGACGAAGCGGCACTGGTCGACATCCTGACCAAGCCGAAGAACGCCCTGATCAAGCAGTATCAGCGCCTGTTCGAGATGGAAGACGTCAAGCTGACCTTCTCGGATGAAGCGGTGGCCGCCGTCGCCCGCAAGGCGATTGCCCGCAAGACCGGGGCCCGCGGCCTGCGCTCGATCCTGGAGGCCATCCTGCTGGATCCGATGTTCGACCTGCCGAACATGAACGGCGTGGAAGAGGTTGTAATCTCGCCCGACGTCGTCGAAGGACGCGCCAAGCCCTTGCTGATCTATGCTGATCGCAAGCAGGAGGATGTCAGCGCCTGAAGCGCTGCTTCAACGTATAGCCCTGCGGTCCACCCCTAG